>Ga0105239_10009594_pt1 | contig 10888 bp, 8 predicted proteins | sample KBSC44metaG_FD_92761 | JGI IMG/M metagenome (GOLD analysis project Ga0105239, IMG submission 92761) | Corn rhizosphere microbial communities from Kellogg Biological Station, Michigan, USA - KBS C4-4 metaG | ecosystem: Host-associated > Plants > Roots > Rhizosphere > Soil | place: Michigan, USA...
ATGCCAATTACCGGGAGGTTTTCCACGCTAATTTCTCCACCAAGTTTGCCGTTTGGGATTATCTTTTTGGCACGGTTTACGACCCGGGGTTCAAACCCGGTAACCTGCCTGAAAACTGGGGCCTGTATTATGACTACCCGAAAGATTATTTTTTACAACACGCTTTTTCGGTAATTCGTTTTGATGAAAAGGAACTGCTAAAATATAAATGGTTTCGGCATTACTATAAATCAAGGCCGGCTGTTATTACTATGATAAGGAAACTATTGCGGCTGAATAAAAGCGCCATTGTTGTGAAGATGCGGAAACGTAATCCGGAGCCTGTGTTGATAGAAAATAATGAAGGCGAAAATTTAATATCGTGTAACAAATAAATATAAACCCGGTGGCCTGGATTTACTTAATACTAGCTGCGCTTTGCGAAACGGCATGGACTTTTTGCCTTAAACTGATGAAGTTCAGCGATCTGAAAGCGTTACGGTTCGCCAGTTTGTATCGATGGAACGGCGGGGGCTCCGTAATTAGTCCTTTTGTTGGCTATCTCGTTTTTGGTCTGGCCAATATTTACTTGTTTTCGATGGCGATAAAACAAATTTCGACCGCTACTGCATTCGCCGTATGGACAGCCGTTACCCTTTTACTAATTAAAATTGCCGAAACTGCTTTTTTTAACCAGCGAACTTCGTGGATCGAAGTGTTTTTTTTGATGCTGATAATGGTGGGAATAATCGGGTTAAAAACTTACGCAATGCAGGTTAAATAAGTAGTTGTGGGGGTTCGCGGGCACTCCTTTTTGTCATTCTGAACGTAGTGAAGAATCTTGTTCCAGCGATTTTTGCGCTTGAAGGTATACGTATCACTTTTCTGGCGTATACTTACCAATTGTATAAGATTCTTCACTACGTTCAGAATGACAAGTTCTTTTTAATCTTCTGAACACCCTCCGTTTAAAAAAGCTGCCCTATTTGTCTGTTGTTTCGTCGCTTGATTCTGACGAATCATGCCTGCTGTAGTTCCAGTTCACTTTGTCGCCGGCTTTTCTTACAAATATTTTTAGCAGTTGCTGGTGAAGCTCTTCCGGCTGCAGTAAACCGTCGACAGTTAGTCTTTTATTGCTTAATGACATCTCGAAATCGTTTCTATCTTTTATTATGCCCTTTTTTATAAGGATGTCGGCAGCTTCTTTCATTCTTCCGTCCGGTTTGAGCGGGGGGATGGGTGGCATTGGGGCCATAGCTGCCATTGCAGGTATCGTGGGCATCGGGGTCATTGATTGCATCGAAGCCATAGCCATTGGCTTCATCGGGGCCATTGCGGTCATAGGCTTAACGGGCATCGGTGGCATTGGCTTCATTGATATTGCTGCTACCGGCGCCATAGCGGGCACTGGAGTCATTGCCATCATCGGAGCCATTGGTGGTATCGGCTGTGTGATATCTGCATATTCGTCAAGCAGCTCATCAATTTTTGCCCTGTTTTCGGCTACTGGTTTTTGCTCGCCGTTAACATAAAACGATTCTACCATTTTGCGGTCCATAAAAACCTGGTAAAGCGTACCGTCCTTTTTAAAAAGATAGGTTGCTTTTGCTTTGCCGTTTTTGCTTTGATGCAGCATCATCACTGTGCCGTCGCCAACCTCAGTCGGCTTGTATATCTTAACTTTACCATTCGTAGTGTCCTTTGCCGCTACTGGTGCTTCGCCGGCTTCGGCTTGTTTTGTTTGTTCGTTTTGCTTTAAAAGCGCATCAATTTGCGGGGCATATTTACCCACCTGGCTGTTCGGCACTGTTTTGCCGTTTACCTTAAGGTCGCTGATTTTTGAACCATTTTTATTGAACTTATAGATTTTGTTGTCCTTTTTAAAAAAGTAAAGAACCTTTGGATCTACCGTAGTGGTATGTTCTTTGGTTTGCTGATGCTTAGCAACCGATAGTTTTACCGGGGTGTTTTTATTTTCTTTATTGGCCGAAAATGCAACTGTGCAAAATCCGGCGGCCACCAAACAAATGGTGAGTAGCGTTTTTTCCATGATATTTAATGATTGGTTATGATTGTTTACCATGCGTTTAACACGGTTTAATAAATTGCTTTTGTTATTGGCGAGGGCCATGCTTAAGCCCGGCGCCTGGTATTCCTGGCAGCTTAACAATGCCTGTATGTAGCCATATTTGCTGCTGGCCTGTTCAAGGGCAATATCGTCACAGCAGTTTTCGCGCTCGGCTTTTATTAGCTGCGATATCCAAAGCACGGCCGGGTTAAAAAAGAATACGATCTCCATAAAACTCTGGAGCAGGTTTACCAGGTAATCGCGGCGGCGGATGTGCGCCAGTTCGTGTACCAATATGGCCTCTACTTCATCGGTCGATAGTGCGTTTATAAAGCCTACTGGAATCAATATCAGGGGTTTAAAATGGCCTATCACCATCGGTACCTTTGCAATTCCAGATTCGACAATGCCGATAACCTGTTTTATTTTGAGATGAGCGGATAGTTCGGCCAGCCTGTCGTTCCAATAGTTATCCAGCGCTTTTACCCTGGTGTTTTTAAGCTGGTAAACTTCGTAGACGCCGGCTGCCAGCTTAATGCTTTTGGCACAGATAATTAAAAACCATATTAACACAATGGTATTGCTATGCTCATTTAAATAATCTACCAGGATAGTGCCGAGGCTTTGTTTCGCTTCGTAGGCAGGTGAAGCAGTGCTTTGTTGCTGTATAGCCTCCACATTGGTGACAGGAACATTGCCGGTTTTGACGATAACCGTGTGCTGGCCTTCTGCCGACTGCAGCTGCCCTAAAAAGGTAACCACGGTGCCGCAGGCAAATAACAGTAGGGTCGCAATAAGCAGGTTATACCTTACCGCCGCGCTTTGTTTTTTGGTAAAAATAACAACCAGGCCTCCCACAACAGCAAGCAATACGCCCTGCCATAACGAATGCATTAATGTATTGCCTAAAGCTTTAATAAGCTGGCTGCTTAGTAAGCCGCCTGTTGCTGAAAGTTCCATATCATTGGTTTATTATCGGGTTATTATTCTTTATCTAATTTATTAAGCAGGTCTTTTATCGCCCTTATATCCTCTTTCGAAGGCGTATTATTTCCCAGTATCTGCATCACCAGGCTGCTCGACGAACCTTTGTACATGGTATCCACAAACTTGTTCAGCAGGTGGTTTTTTGTTTTTTGCTCTTCCTCAACCACTATGTACACATGCTTCATCTGGCTCTCGTCGCGTTTTAATATTTCCTTGTCAACCATAATCTGCATCAGCTTTAGGGTTGAGGTATAGTTAACATCCTTTTGCTCGTTCAGCTTATCGTTTACAAAACGAACCGTAGACGGGCCGTGCTCCCAAAGCACCTGCAATATCTCCAGTTCTGATTTTGTAGGGTCAAATTTGCGGCTGTTTTTTTCCTGTTCTGAATTCATAATACAAACATAGGAATAATTTCGTACGAAACAAGCGATACCTTTGTTTTTTTGAAAATATTTTGGCGAAAGGTGATTTCGGCATATTAAGAACCAGCGTTGCCATTATGACACAACGGACATAATTGATTGAAAAACAGGTCAAAATGCGTTAGCGATGGCAGTGTATACCGGCCTGTGGCTAATGCGCGTGCAGTATGAACGAACAGCGTGGGCCGCTTCTATCAGCGGCAACGCCAACGAGGTTCAGTTTATATTTTTCGTATTTGCCCAATAAATAATCAAACCATTCGGAAAGTTTTATTTTTTTTTGATCTTGTGAACAGGGGCGTTCGGGATAATGAAAAGCGCAATTTGTAAAAATATTAACTATTTGATAATCAAAATGTTTCATAGCGTTCCAGGTGTTCCACGTGCAAAAATGGAACGTTTTGGGATTATAATACGCGCATACGTTTACCCTTCGAAATGAATTTTCCGGACACAACGGGAACGAAACATCTGTGACGGCAACACTTATAACGCCAGAAACGGATCTCAAAAACTATCCCATCATCAACCCCCAAACTATCCCGTCAAATATTTAATTTAGCAGCGAAAACGAATTGAAGGGAATAATTACAAAATGCCAGACATTATACAGCTTTTACCAGATTCCGTTGCCAACCAGATAGCCGCAGGCGAAGTGGTGCAAAGGCCGGCATCTGCCGTAAAAGAGCTTATAGAGAACTCGATAGATGCAGGGGCCGATAAAATACAGCTGATTGTTAAAGATGCGGGCAAATCATTGATCCAGGTGATTGATAACGGCGCAGGTATGAGCGTTACCGATGCGCGCATGTGTTTTGAGCGCCACGCCACCTCGAAAATACGCAAGGCCGAAGATCTTTTTGCTATCCGCACTATGGGTTTCAGGGGCGAGGCAATGGCATCGATAGCCGCCATTGCCCAGGTTGAGCTGAAAACCCGCCGCCACGAGGATGAGCTGGGGACGTGCATTACCATCGAAGGTTCGGAAGTTTTGAGCCAGGAGGCCTGTTCAGCCAATACCGGCACGTCTATATCCATTAAAAATTTATTTTACAACACCCCCGCGCGCCGCAATTTTTTAAAGAGCAATTCGGTGGAGATGCGTTATATCATCGATGAACTGCAGCGAGTGGCGTTGGCGCACCCGGAGATATTTTTTACCCTGCATCATAACGGGCAGGAAGTTTATCATTTGCCAGGCACAACCTTAAAGCAGCGTATCATTCACCTGTTTGGTAATAATTATAACGAGCGGTTGGTGCCGGTTGAAGAAGATACCAACGTAATAAACCTGCGCGGCTTTGTGGGCAAGCCCGAGTATGCAAAACGCACCCGGGGCGAGCAATTCTTTTTTGTAAACAACCGCTTTATAAAAGATGCCTATTTAAACCACGCGGTGCTGATGGCCTTTAAGGAGTTGCTGCCCGAAGACACCTTCCCGCTGTATGTGCTGTTTATTGATATCGACCCGAGTAAAATTGATATCAACGTTCATCCAACAAAAACGGAGATAAAATACCAGGACGAGCAAACTATTTACGCTATTATCAGGTCGGCTGTAAAACGCTCATTAGGCCGGTACAACATTACGCCGAGTCTTGATTTCGACCAGGAAAATAGTATTGAACATTTGGTGACACCGATACCTATAGAAGAGATTGTTCCGCCAACTATCAGCTTTAATCCTAACTATAACCCGTTTAATAACGACCGGCAGGTAGAACAGGATGCACCTGTTTATAGAAGCAGCAGTGATTACCGCAGCTCGCCCATACCATCAAACTGGGATACGCTGTACGAAATCACCAAAAAGGATGTTAATATACAGCAGCAGGTTTACGAGGAGAAAAGCATAGCTGTTGACGAACAGGAACTGAACAAGCCAAGTGAGCGGCAATTGTTCCAGTTGCAGAACAGGTTTATCCTGTCGCAGATAAAATCGGGCTTTATGCTGATCAACCAGCAGGCGGCGCACGAACGGATATTGTACGAACGTTTTTTGCAGCAACTCCAAAACCACTCGGGCGTAAGCCAGCAAAGTTTGTTCCCGGAATCAGTTACATTAAACAGCAGCGATTTTGAGTTGTTAAAGGAACTTTTGCCCGATATTCGTGCACTGGGCTTTGACATCCGGGAGTTTGGCAAAAACACGGTTGTGGTTGAAGGTGTTCCGGCCGATTTGAATAATGCCTCGGAACACGAGATACTGGAGCAATTGCTGGAGGGATTTAAAAATAACCAGAGTATTTTAAAACTTGACAAACGCGACAACCTGGCCCGCAGCTTAGCGCGCAATGCTGCAACGAAAGCAGGCGTTAAGATGTCATTAGAGGAAATGAATGAATTGATTGACCAGCTGTTTGCCTGCCAGATGCCAAATGTTGCGCTTAATGGTAAGCTGGTAATTACTACATTTACGCTGAACGAACTTTTAGAACGATTTGAAAAATAACCCTGCGGGGAATAATAAAAATTTATGAGTGTATACAGGCAATCACCTTTCGCCAATTTAACACCAGTAGTAAAAAACCTGCTGATTATCAATATTATATTTTTTATTGCTTATTTGTTGATTGACCATCAATCGCCCAGGGGGCCCGTCACCCAGCTATTCGGTGAATTTTATTTCGACGCTCTGCGTTTTAGGCCGTGGCAATTCATCACCTACATGTTTATGCATGGCGGGTTTGAGCATATTTTGTTTAATATGTTCGCATTGTTTTCATTCGGGCCTATTTTGGAATATTCAATCGGCCCCAAAAAGTTTCTGAACTTTTACTTCATTTGCGGCATCGGCGCAGGCGTACTTCAAATGTTTGTACAGGCTATTGAGGTGCATAACATAGTAGGTGCGTTTACTATCCCGCTTGCCGATAAGCAACTACTTAGTCAGGAGCTATTTCCTAGTTCCCTGAATATTTCGCAAGAGGCGGCGGCCCAGTTATATGGCGTTTACCAGGCGCCGCTCGTTGGTGCTTCCGGGGCGATATTCGGCATATTGGTTGCTTTTGGTATGCTTTACCCAAACATGGAATTGATGATGCTCTTTATCCCGTTCCCGATAAAGGCTAAATACCTGGTGTCGTTTTATGTATTACTCGAAATTTATTTAGGGTTTAAACAGAACACGGGCGATTCGGTTGCCCACTTTGCACACATTGGCGGAGCTATATTTGGCTTTTTATTGATAAAAGCATGGAATTTACGACGAATACAATAGCCTGACTGTTTACAAATTGTAAAATCGGAAACGGCAAACAACTTTTTTTTAAATTATTAGTTATCAGCTAATAAGTACTTAAACTATGAATACCCTTTGGCAAAATATACAACAAAAAATGCTGCACTCTGGCAGTAAATTAAACCTGCTTATTGGTATTAATATTATTGCCTTTTTGCTGGTAAACATTACCGATACCTTAGGCAGATTCTTTTTTAACTCGGCGATAATTAGCTTTTATAGTAACGAGTACTTGTTGCTATCTCCTAACTTACACACATTACTTACACATTTTTGGACGCCTGTAACCTATATGTTCATGCATGCCGGGGTATTCCACATCCTGTTTAATATGCTTTGGCTTTACTGGTTCGGGCAGATATTTGAAGAATACCTGGGCAAGCAACGGACGCTGGGGTTATACTTTATGGGCGGCCTTACCGGTGCGTTTTTGTTCGTTTTATGCTACAATGCGTTGCCTGTATTCGCGGGCCGCGATGCTGCGCTGGTTGGCGCATCGGCCAGTGTGATGGCAATAATTATTGCAACGGCTACATTACTGCCAGACTATACCATTTCGCTGATATTAATAGGTCCGGTTAAATTGAAATGGATAGCCTTATTTATACTGTTTATCGATTTTCTGGGCATAGTAGGCCCCAACGCAGGTGGCGAAATTGCCCATATGGGTGGTGCTTTAATGGGGTTTGTATATATTAAACAGCTGCAAAAGGGACATGACTGGATTGCCGGCATCGCTAATATTTTTAAAGCGAAGCCTAAATTAAAGGTGGTTTCAAAAAATTCTTCCGGAAAATCAACCGGGAAGCCGCGACAAGAAGAAATAGACCTTATCTTAGACAAGATTTCCCAGTCAGGCTACGACAGCCTTAGCAAGCAGGAAAAAGAGATATTATTTCGCGCAAGCAGTAATGAAGGCTAAAAAAAAGCTATCCTTTATCGATAAGATCATCCTTTGGCTAAACGGCCTCCTTTGTTTTGCGTTGCTGCTCAGCTACCTTGCCCCGGTTGTAGATCCTAAAACTTTCTGGCTAATTGCATTTTTCGGCCTGGCCTACCCGTTGTTGCTGGTGGGTAATATTGTGTTCGTGGTTTTTTGGGCCATCCGCCGCAGCCGGTATGTTTTTGTGTCTATAATTTGTATTGCAATTGGCTATAATGTATTGGCAAATAATCTTCAATTGCGCCTCAGCGATTCCTTTTCGGCAGCTCCCAATTTGTCGGTTGTACATGTGATGACCTACAATGTGCACAATTTTAAACGCTATGGGTCAGGCAACGATATCTCGACCAAGCGTGATATTTTGCAGATGATTAATGAAAACCAACCCGATGTTATCGGTTTCCAGGAGTTTTACACGCGCAACGTTGGGCAGTATGACATGCGCGACTCGATATTAAAAATAATGAATACCACCTGGTATTATTTTGAACCGGTAATGGCCAACAGCCAGGAGGCCCTTGGACTGGCTATATTTTCGAAATTTCCGATAGTTGCACATGGCAATATCCCTTTTGCCAACAAACTGAGCGAAAATTCATGTGTTTATATAGACGTTAAGAAAGGTGATAAGATATTCAGGGTATATAGTCTGCACCTGCAATCCATACGGTTCGACCCGGAAGATTATAAATACCTCAATAGCATAGCTAATAAGGGCAAAACCGAAGGTTCCTCAGCCCGGCGCCTGGGCAGTAAATTGAAGCTGGCTTTCATTAAGCGCAGCGACCAGGTTGTTAAAATAAAGGAACACGCCGCAAAATGCCCTTATCCATACATCATATCGGGGGACTTTAATGACACCCCGGCATCATACGCAGTAAACCAAATGGCCAAAGGCTTAAAAAATGCCTTCCGCGAATCAGGCTCGGGCTTCGGTCGCACCTATAATGGCGATTTCCCCAACTACCAGATTGATTACATTATGGCAAGCCCACAGTTTGATGTCCATAATTATTTGATCATCCAGAAAAAACTGTCGGATCATTACCCGGTTAAGGCTGATTTGGTGCTGAAATAACAGTATCGCTTTTTTGCCATAGAATTCCCGTTTTTGATTTTTTAGACTGTTGTGTAATGGGTTGCTATTATTTTTAGTAAATTCGTGTCCGGATAATTATTCCCGGAAAAATTCAACATCAAATTGGCTAAATCAAAAATTGCATATTTCTGCCAGAGCTGTGGCTACGAAGCGGCTAAATGGCTGGGCAAATGCCCTTCCTGCGCGCAATGGAACACTTTTGCCGAAGAAATTATCGAGAAGGCAAATACCTCAGTACCCAATTGGAAAAGCAACTCAACCACCCAGCAACGGGCCAATAAACCAGTACAGGTGGCCGATATTACCTTTAATGAAGAAGACCGCCTGCTGACTCCTGACAATGAGTTTAACCGCGTTTTAGGCGGTGGCATTGTTGCAGGATCATTAGTGCTGATTGGTGGCGAGCCGGGCATCGGCAAATCGACCCTGCTGCTGCAGTTAGCATTAAATATGCCCAACCTAAAAGTGCTGTATGTATCGGGCGAGGAAAGCGAGCGGCAGATAAAGATGCGAGCGGAACGCTTGCAAGAAGTCGGAAGTCCGACGTCGGAAGTCCGAAGTCAGAAGATAGAGAGCGGACAGGGATGTTACATATTAACAGAAACGTCAACTCAGAACATTTTTAAGCAGATTGAGGAGCTGGAGCCGGACCTGGTGGTAATTGATTCGATACAGACCTTGCACTCGGCGCATATTGAGTCGACGCCGGGGAGTGTGTCGCAGGTGCGGGAGTGCACGGCTGAAATGCTGCGCTTCGCCAAGGAAAGCTCGACGCCGGTGTTTTTGATTGGTCACATTACTAAAGATGGCATGATAGCCGGACCCAAAATACTGGAACATATGGTTGATACTGTTCTTCAGTTTGAAGGCGACCGCCACCATGTATACCGGATATTGCGTACGGTTAAAAACAGGTTTGGGTCATCGTCGGAACTGGGCATTTATGAAATGCTGGGCGAGGGGCTGCGCGAAGTATCTAACCCGTCCGAAATATTATTATCCCAGCGGGATGAACCATTAAGCGGCATTACTATATCGGCCACCCTGGAAGGCATGAGGCCAATGCTGATAGAAACGCAGGCATTGGTAAGTGATTCGCCTTATGGCACACCGCAACGTACAGCAACCGGATTTGACACCAAACGGATGAGCATGCTGCTGGCCGTGTTAGAAAAACGCTGCGGCTTTAAGCTAGGCGCCAAGGATGTATTTTTAAATATAACAGGTGGCATTCGCGTCGAAGACCCGGCGATTGATTTGGGCCTTGCTGCAGCCATCATATCATCTCACGAAGACATGCCTATCTCCTCAAAAACCTGTTTTGCGGGCGAGATTGGCTTATCTGGCGAAATCCGCGCCGTAAACCGCGTGGAGCAGCGCATAGCCGAAGCTCAGAAACTGGGATTTGTGCAGATTTTTATCTCCAAATACAATATCCCGCAGGGCGGAAATGATAAAAAGAAAATGGATCTGTCGCGTTATAAAATTGATGTGAAGGTTGTTAGTAATATTGAGGAGGTTTTTGGGTTGTTGTTTGGGTGATGGTTGACAACAAGCTTCTTTTAAATACCGACAAAAGGAATTAGAAGCATGTCGACCAAAGGGCAGGTTCCTTGTGTCCGGTAAATTACATCGAGGGCGTGCATAGCGGAGTGGCGTACCTAACGGCACGCACTTGCTTACGTTATATTCTCTACCAATATTTAATCCCTACGGGATTTTGGACGGGAAGACTTGTTTGTCACCTGTTTAAGCCGGTCCCCGGCGCTGTAGGCGCCAAATATTGGTAGAAAAAGCATTAACGGAATATTGCGTGCCGTTAGGTACGCCACCCTGCGAATGAGAATGTCTCTTGTCTTGGATCTAAACAGTCTCGCTTAGTTGCTTGGTGCTCTTGCTTTATCCCCGTCGGAAATTTCTTTTATCAGGCTGCCCCAGTTGAAAGGGTTTAGCAGTGGGTTGGTGATGGAGTGCGAGTTAACCACGTTGTTATGAAAATCCTGGAATCCATTCATTTCTGAACCGTCGCGCGGCAGGGTGCGTTGCAGGCTCAGGATTGATGAGCGGCTAAGGTTTTTTTGTGCGATGGCCAAATCATCATCCGCAATTTTCATCGATATAAAATCTTTCCTAAACTCTTCGGTAG
>Ga0105239_10009595_pt1 | contig 10886 bp, 7 predicted proteins | sample KBSC44metaG_FD_92761 | JGI IMG/M metagenome (GOLD analysis project Ga0105239, IMG submission 92761) | Corn rhizosphere microbial communities from Kellogg Biological Station, Michigan, USA - KBS C4-4 metaG | ecosystem: Host-associated > Plants > Roots > Rhizosphere > Soil | place: Michigan, USA...
ACCCGCCGCGAGTCCAAACAGGTGCGTCTGGCGGAGGCCAGGATCCATGCTCAGGAGCGCCGGGATCGCATCAACCACAACGGGCACCTGACCAAGGCCGAAACCAAGCATCTTAATCACGAACTCAACCATGAGAGCAAGGTGATCTACCGGGATAAGCATAACAACCATGTGCGTTAAAAACAAGATAGCGATACCTCAGGGTTGAGGCGTCGCTATCGGTCGGTAGGATAGGTCAGTCGAGAAGAAGGCTGTGCAGTCTCAGAGTGCACAGCCTTCGTCCGCCGTAAAGCGGCTTTCTGATGCTTACTTCGTCGTCATTTTCCCCATCCAGCCGTCGAGGGACCCGTCCGCGTTGCGGGTGAGAACGGTGTTCTCGCCCCCGTAAGTGAGCGTGATTTTGTTGTCTTTGATCTGATAAGTGGCCTCGGCCTGTCCTTTCTTCCTCAAAAGTGAGCACGATCCGCGTTCTTGTGGTATCTATTATCTGTGATCGCTCCGTTTTGCGGGAGTCAAACTGACTCAAACAGAATTTAAGTTTTTCAGTGGGCCGTGAAGCACCATGCCTAAAAAGTCCGATGCCAGTCGCTACGTTCTCCTGACCGAAACCGGCCTGAACCGCCTGCACACGGTGCGGCGGACCTACAAGACCACGGTCGCCGATGTGATCGACGACATAGATACGCCTTCCGTCAACACGATTAAGCGGGTGCTCCGCCGAGAGCCGGTCTTTGTAAGCACGCTGGAGCGCATCTGGAACTACTTTCAAGGCCGTGCAGAGGCGAGCGGAGAGAGACTGGCCTTTCTCATCGAAGGGCAGGACTATCGCTTCACCGAGAGCGCTTCCAAAGCGGATCGTCCGTCCGAGGAAGCCAGGGTAGAGTCGGAGCAGGCGGGGCAGGGGAGAGGATGGGTTTCGAAGCATACCCCGCGTTTCAATCGCCTCTTCACGGGCAGGCGGGAAACTCTGGATCGCCTACACGCGGCGCTCAAAGCCGGTCCGGCCGCGCTGGTCGCCGATCCACAGGCCATTACCGGGCTTGGCGGCATCGGGAAAACGCAGACGGCCATCGCGTACATCTACGAGCACTGGCGAGAGTACGACCATGTGTTCTGGGTCGGCGCGGAGACTCCCGACACACTGACCGAAGGGTTGGCAGGTCTCGCGGAAGAACTGCAACTACCGGGGGCGGCGCATGCCACCACGAAGCAGGCATTGGCGCGGATGAACGACTGGTTCCGCACCCACTCCGGATGGCTTCTCGTCCTCGATAACGCGGACGACCTGCCCACCCTCGCTCCCCATTTCCCGCCTTCTCACACCGGCCATCTGATCTTCACCACGCGCGCCTCCAATACGGTCAAGTGGGCGGCTCCTGTCCCTCTTGTAAAGTTCGGCCAGGAAGAGGGGGCGTTGCTGCTGTTGCGTCGTGCCGGGATTCTCGGTGCAGGGCAGATCCTCGATGGCGCTTCCGCCGATGTCGTTCAGGCTGCCGAGGCGCTGTGTCGGGAGTTGGACGGTCTCCCGCTGGCGCTCAACCAGGCGGGCGCCTATCTCGCCGAGACGCAGTGCGGCGTGGCCGAGTACCACAGGCTCTATCGGGAAGCCGGCCTATGCCTGTTGGACAGCACGACCGATCCCGAACACGCCTCCGTCACCGTCACCTTCACCCTGGCTCTGGCTCAGATCGCCCATCGCAATCCCTACGGCCGGGCGGCCGTGGAGATGGTGCGACTGGCCGCCTTCTTGAGCCCGGATGCGATCGCTGAAGTCATCTTTCTGGCGCACCCATTTGACCGGAGAGGTTTCGACGCTTCTCTCGATGCGGCAAGTTTCTACGAGGTGGTATGCGCTACCGTGTCCGGGTATTCGCTGGCGACACGCAGTCCGGAAAACCGCACGATCGCCCTCCATCGTCTGGTGCAGAAGGTGACACGGGACGCGATGGATGGCGAGGAGCAGCGACTCTGGGAGCGGCGCACCGTCCTGGCCGTCGCCGCCGCCACGCCGGACTTCGAGTACGACGACTGGGCGCTCTGCGACCTGCTGCTGCCCCAATGGCGGCTCTGCGCGCAGATCATTCAAGACCGCCATATCGAGACGGAAGAGGCCGCGTATCTGCTCTACCAGTCCGGGCGGTATCTTCGCGCACGGGCGCTGTTCGACGAGGCGCATGTCCATCTGCAACAGGCCGTCGCGATGGCCGAGAGAGTACACGGGAAGAGGCATCAGATCACCGCCGAATATCTCGATGATCTGGCCTGTCTTTTGCGTTCGCAGGACCGTCGGGCGGAAGCTGAGCAACTGCATCTACGCGCCATTGAGATCATGGAGCAGACCGTAGGGGCGGGCCACCTTCTCACCGCCGGAAAGCTGCACAATCTGGCGGTGCTCTATGTCCAGTACGAGGAGTATGCCAGAGCCACCCCGCTCTTTTTGCGCGCGCTCGCCATCTATGAGCAGGCGCCTTCCTCGGATTTGTTTCTGGTCGCTGCCACCCTTACGCAGATAGCCGGCGGTTTTCGCTATCTGGGGGATTTCGTCCGGGCTGAGGACTACTGTAAGCGCGCACTGGATCTCTACGAAAGTCTGGTTGGGCCGAATCATATCGAATTCGCAACCGCGTGCAACAATCTGGCTCTGCTCTACCTGACCCTGGCACGCTATGAAGAGGCTGAAAGGTTCTACCTCCGCGCTCTGGAGATCAATGAACACGGGCGGGGCAAAGAGCACCCGGAGACAGGCACTGTAGTCTGGGGACTGGCGCGGGTTCGCTGGCGTCAAGGCCACATCGCAGAAGCAGACGTCCTCTTTCAGCGCGCCCTCAGCATCTATACCGGAAACTTCGACCGTGAACACGCCCGCGTCGTCAAGTTGCTGGACGACTATGAGCAGTTTCGGACGGAGACGACTTCGGAATCCTCTCTCTTTCCTACATCGGATTAAGGCATACGGCCGAAGGCAGGTGCGTTTTCCTTCCCACCGTTCCATTGCGTGTCAGCGTGAGGGCAGGAGGCTACTGATCCGATCTCTCAGACCCGGACCCGCGACGACCGGCACGCCTGTCCAGGCAGCCGTATCGGCAGCCGAGTCCAGGGTCGCAAGGAGTCACCTACCAATTCCTTTGCGGAGCGGAACGACGCAGTTGGCGGACCAACCTCTCATAGGCGTCTGGGGTCCGATCGCTTTCGAAGGCTTCGACGGCTGCCTCCGTCGGCGGCAGACCGACCAGATCGTAGGAGAGGCGGCGAATCTGTTGACGACGTGAGTCGGTCTCAGCAGACTTCAGTCCCTGTGCTTCCAGACGCCTTAGAACAAAATCATCTATCGAGCCAACCCCCTCCTGCACGGGAGCGGGAGTCGGCTGGACGATCTGTACCGGGGAGTTGCGCGCCGTGCGCGTGAAAGAGGTTTTCGAGAGCAGCAGGCCGTGTAACTCAAAGCCCAGAAATCCCATCAGCACGCATAGTCCGCAGGTGATCAGGACGCTGCGTGGCTGCTCTATGATCCGCATGCGCCTGCTTCCGGCTGCTTGTGCATGACGCCACTGCCATGCCAGCCTTTCCGGAGCGCCGAATTTTGCCAGAGCTTGTGCGACCGCCTTTTCCGGGGTATCGCCCAACTCCAGATAGGCCTGGACAAGCGCATCGAGATGCTGGCGCACTTCGGCACGCCGTTCCAAGCGAGCTGCATAGGGTATTTTCCCGATAAGCGGCGCGCAGACGGCGTCCAGAAAGTCTTCTAAACGGGCCTGTTCGGTTTCCGTCAGCGCAGCCTGCTCCTCGATAGGAGGAAGAGAGGTCGTATACGGTTGCTGCGCCGAGGTTGTCTCCTCCGATACATGATTGTGCAACATTACGGTATTTCTCCCTTGGGGCCTACGATTGTGGTTCCGGCTTTAGAATACGATTGATCATCCTGGTAAACTGATCCCAGGCTTGAGTGCGTGTCTCCAACTCGGCCTTGCCTCTCTCGGTAAGGCGGTAGACCTTGCGGGGAGGTCCATTTCCCGCCGCTTCCCAACTTCCAACGATATGTCCTTCGTTCTCCAGTGATTGCAGCGCAGGATAGAGCGTTCCGTCCCGAAACTTCAGGCCGTTTTCGCTGCGACGTTCGATCTCTCTTGCAATGGCGTAGCCGTGCTGTGATCCATCTGCAAGCACCGCCAGAACCATTGTCTGGGTATTGCCCTTCAACTGTTCACGTTCGCTGTGCATGCTTTCCCCTCTCACTATATCATAATCTAGGATACCACATTTACCGATATAGTGTAAGCGGTTTTAGGGGGACGGACGACATCCGTTGGTAAAACGGTGGGCAGCGCCCTGTGCCGCCGGTTTTGTTCCGGTTCCGAGGACGCAATAGGGCCGGAGGCAGGAATCGGAGCCTGCTCTGTCAAATCGGTTTGTGTCGTAGGTTAATGCTGTTGGGTTGGTTGAATGCTCAAGGCAGCCTTGAAAGGACAAACACGAATGTATACTTTTAGACTTGGGGCATCCTCGCGACTTCCTCGCTATTTCCTCATTCTTCCCCTCCTCTGCGGACTGTTCTGTCTGGGTTCCGGCCGGAAAGCGACCGCCGATACCTACACGGTCTCCAATCTCAACGACAGCGGCGTCGGCTCTCTGCGGCAGGCGATCACGACCGCCAACGGCCATTCCGGCGCGGATACGATCGTATTCGCTTCCGGCGTCACCGGGGAGATTACTCTGTTGTCCGCCTTGCCCACGCTCTCCGACGACGTGGATATCGAGGGGCCGGACGCGAATCAGCTTAAGCTCTGGCGGGTCGCGGCGCTGGGATTCAGGTTCTTCCTGATCGATGGCGCGGGGATTGGCCCCACCGTGACGATCAGCGGTCTGACCATAGCGAATGGCGTCGGCGAGGGTGGGGGCGGGGCCGTCAAAAATGTGCATGGCAACGTTGCCCTGCGGAACTGCATGTTCAGTTCGAACCAGGCCGACTTTGCGGGGGGAGCTATCTTCAATGCAGGCACGATGACTCTGAGCGGATGCACCTTCACATCAACTCTGTGAACGCCATCGCCGGTCAGACTCCCCTCTACAGGGGAGGCGGAATCTACAATACCGGCACGCTGACGCTGACCCAGTGTACTCTTGGTGAGAACAATGTCAGTGTCAGCGAACTGACGCCGGGGCAGGCCACAGGGCAAGGCGGCGGTATCTACAATGCGGGCGTCTTGACCCTTTCCCACTGCACCGTTGCCAGGAATTTCGTCCATATCTACTACAGCCCCACGATCGTCACCCATGTGGATGAGCCCGGAGAGGGAAACGCGATCTACAATACCGGCTCCGTCACGCTCGATAACACGATCCTGTTTCAGCAGGAGGTCTCGGACACGAAATATCTGGGCGCAACGCTGGCGAACGTGGGAGGCACGGTGGTCTCGCACGGCTATAACCTGACCGACAGCGACACGATCGGGCTGTTGACCGGCACAGGAGATAAGGTCGCTACAACGCGAGTCCTTAGCACCTACCCGGGCAGTAACGGCGGCCCGACCCCGACCTACTACCCGGTGGCCGGCGGCCCTGCCATCGATGCCGGAGACCCGGCCTTTACCGATACTTCCGCCAGGGATCAGCGCGGGAGGTCCCGTGTCATCGGCGGCCGCATCGACATCGGCGCAGTCGAGTTCCGTCCGTCCTTCGACATCGATGGCGACGGACACACCGATCTGCTGTTTCAGGATGGCACGACAGGGCAGCTTGTCGCCTGGTATATGAATGGACTGACCCTGCAAGGCGGCGCGAGTATCAGCGCAGCGCCCGCCGCCGGATGGAAGGTGGTCGCCACCGCGGACTTCAATGACGATGGCAATTCCGACCTGGTCTTCCAAAACACGACGACGAAAAAGATCGTGATCTGGTTTATGGCGGGAACGACCTATCTCGGTGGGATGCAGTTTCCTTCCCCGCCTTCTAACTACACCGTGGTCGGCGCCGGGAACTTCATCAGTAGTCCCGGCCTTACAGGGCCGAACCTGGTCCTGGTGGATAGCGTCTCCCACGACATCCATCTCTGGCTGCTGAACCAGGGGAAGATCGAGTTGGATACCAAGTTGCACATCCAACGCCAGGATAACTTTCCGATTGTGGCCGTGGGGGATCTCGATAACGACGGCTACGCGGATCTGCTGTTGCAGGATGCGACTACCGGGCAGTTGGTCGCCTGGTATTTCACGGGACTGGACTACAGGAGCGGAAAGTTTGTCCCGAGCATTCCGGATGCAGGATGGAAGGCGAAAGCGGTCGGGGACTACAACAACGATGGTTCGGTCGATATCGTCTTCCAGAACGCCACGACCGGCAAGGTCGTTCTCTGGTTTATGAAGGACCTGGATTTCCAGGGAGGCGGTTTTACGACCAACCAGCCGCTGATTCCCTACCAGATCGTCGGCTCTCACTGACCTCTCGAAATCTCCTCCTCCGGTAATGCGACGGTCTCTCTGTGGCACACGTGACAGGGAGGCTGGAAAGGGCGATATGTTGCAAAAGAAGAGTACGGTGTACGGCTGGTTGTGTGCGCTGGTGTGCGTGATTCTGTCCGGATGCGGGGGGGCGCAGACCCGGTTCTCGGTACGCGATCACTACACCAAAACCGAGGTCTCCATCGCGATGCGCGACGGGACGAAACTCTACACCGTGATCTTCGCGCCGAAGGACGCCTCGAAGAGCTATCCGATCCTGATGGAGCGGACGCCCTACAGCGTGCCCTACGGCCCCGACAACTTTCCCGGCTCGCTCGGCCCCTCCGGCCAGTTCGCGGAGAGCGGCTATATTGTGGTCTATCAGGATGTGCGCGGTCGGTATATGTCGGAGGGAGAGTATGTGAACATGCGCCCGCAACTTGGGAGCAAACACGGCAAGACCGAGATCGACGAGAGCACCGACACCTACGATACCATCGACTGGCTGATTCACAACGTTCCCCATAACAACGGTCGGGTCGGGATGTGGGGCATCTCGTATCCGGGTTTCTACGCGGCGGTGGGCGCGATCAACGCGCATCCGGCATTGAAAGCGGTCTCGCCGCAGGCCCCGATCGCCGACTGGTTTCTGGGCGATGACGACCACCACAACGGCGCGTTCTACCTGATGGACAACTTCTCCTGGGACTTCGATTCCCGGTTCGACTGGCCCCGCTCCGGCCCCTCGCGCTCGCAGGGGCCGACCGGGCTGCGCTACAACTCCAACGACGCCTACGAGTTCTATCTCAATCTCGGCCCACTGGCGAACGCGAATGCGCGCTATTTCCACAACGGCGTACCCTTCTGGAACGAACTGATGGAGCACGGCACCTACGACGCCTACTGGAAGGCGCGCAATCTGCTGCCGCATATCAAAGACATCAAGCCCGCGATGCTGACGGTGGGAGGCTGGTTCGACGCCGAGGATTTCTACGGCCCGCTGCATATCTTCAAAACCATCGAACAGACCAGCCCGAAGACGGAGAACTTCCTGGTGGTCGGCCCGTGGCCGCACGGAGGGTGGGCGGGAGGGAACCGCAGCAGTTTCGGCGACATCCCGTTCGGCAGCGCGACCGCAGCCACCTATCGGGAGGAGATCGAATTTCCCTTCTTCAACCACTACCTGAAAGACGAAGGAGCGTGGAAGGAGGCGAAGGCGCGGGTGTTCGTGACCGGCTCGAATCAATGGCGCTCCTTCGATGCCTGGCCGCCCCACGACCTCAAGCCCCAATCGCTCTACTTCTCAGCAGCGCATGGCCTCACCTCCGTTTCACCGAGCAGATCCACCCCGACGGAAGGCAGCGACAGCTATGTCAGCGATCCCGCGAAACCCGTGCCCTATATCGCGACCGTCTCGCGCAGCACGCGCCGGGACAGCAACTATATGATCGCCGACCAGCGCTTTGCTGCCGAGCGTCCGGACGTGCTGACCTACAAGACGGAGCCGCTCGATAAAGACATGACGGTCGTCGGGCCGATCACCGCGGACCTGTTCGTCTCGACCACGGGCACCGATTCCGACTGGATCGTTAAGGTCATCGATGTCTATCCTCCCGATGCGCCCGAAACCGAATCCGCGACAGGCCGGACCAAAATGGCCGACTATCAGATGCTGGTGCGGGCGGATGTGATGCGCGGCAAGTTTCGGAACAGCTTCGAGAAGCCGGAACCGTTCGTGCCCGGCAAAGTGACGCGGGTAAAGTTCGCGCTGCCCGATGTCTGCCACACCTTCCGCAAGGGGCATCGCTTGATGGTGCAGGTGCAGAGCAGTTGGTTCCCGCTGATAGACCGCAACCCGCAGACCTTTCTCGACATCGCCAGAGCGACCGCCGCTGACTTCCATCCGGCCACACAGCGTCTCTACCACACCGCCGTCTATCCCTCGCGCATCCTCCTGGGAACGCGCTAACGTGCTTCCACGCAACACGTTGGGTCATAGGCAAGGTGACCGCGTTCCTGGCTCGATCTATGGGATGACATCCTTCGCCGGTTCCTTCAGGTCTTCGCACCTGAAGGTCCGGCGAGACGGCGTACTATTTCACCAGCCAGGTCACGGTGTAGTGAGAGTTGCTGCCGCAGCCATCCGGTGAATCGCTGCCGGGATGATCATCGGTGTGTTTCGAAGGCTGGCCGCCGGCATGCGCCGCTTTGATCTGCGCAAAGGTCAGCACATGAACCCCCGAGGCGACCGGACCGTCACAATCTGCGAAGAGAAGGCCAAATCCACCCCCTATAAGGAAGCCCGCGAGGGCGCCGAGCGCCGTGCCGATGATGGGAACGGCTGCCGTGCCGATGGCTGCGCCAAGCTCGCTGCCGATCGCCGCACCGACTGCCTTGGCAGCGATCTGCGCCCCTGTTGTCGCCAACTTCTCGGTCAGCTTCTTCAGTTCGTCTTCGGTCTTGGCGCTGTCGGTGTGGCCGCTGTTGACCATGTTGTAGACCAGGACGGCGGACTCCCCGGGAGCAATCGAGACATTGGGGAAGAGCATGTTCAGGGGATAGTTCCCATTGCCCAGATGACCCAGCGAGCGCGTCTGCGTCAGAGGAGGACGATGGCCAATCGCAAGGCTGACCGTGACGAAGTCCGTGTCCTTGTGCAGGGAGCGCGTATTGGTGATCGTAAAGGAGTCCAGACCAGCCGAGAAGGTGATCGGGAGTTGAAGTACGGGATCCGGTAGATGAATCGGATGAACCGGATTGGTCACGGTCTCCCCTCCCGCGTTGATCGGTGCCGTTGGAATGGGATTGGGATCGATTCTGCTCATGTTCTTCTCCTTGGGCCACGCTGGTGTGGCACGTGTTCAGCAACTGCGATTTCAAATGCCGGACGACCGACTGGCGCGGCTGTCGTGAGGCGCTTCAGACGGAGACAGATCCCGTGGGATGCGTTCCGTGTGAAGATAGAGTTATTGAACCATTCCGCTGTGGCCCTGACCGTTGCCGGTCGCGCAGGAAAACCGTGGCCGAGCAAGAAATAGTCTCTGTATTTTTGCCGTGTAACAGCAAGGAGAGAGGGGATGTCGAAAGCGACCACGTCGAGCCCATTCATGCTGCGCCTGTTAGGAGCGTTTGAGCTCGTTGTAGACGGACAGCTCCTCCCACACCCACGCGCCCGCGCGGGAGAGTGGATCCTGGCGCTGCTCGCATTGCATCCGCAGCGCCCTTCCGAGCGCGCCTGGCTGGCCGCTCTGCTCTGGCCGGACAGCAGTCACGAACAGGCGCTCTACAACCTCCGCCGGAACCTCACCGATTTGCGGCGACTGCTGGGTACGGAGGCGAAACGTCTTGTCTCTCCTACAGCACGGACGCTGTACCTGGATCTTGCCGGGGCCGATTGCGATGTGCAGCAGTTCGACGCCCTTGTGCGGCAATCCGACGCGGCGGCGCTGCGGGCAGCCATCGCCCTCTACAGGGGGCCGCTGCTCGAAGCGTGTGAGGAGACATGGGCGGTTCAAGAGCGAACGACCCGCGAAAACGCCTATCTCAAGGCTCTGGAACTCCTGGCGGCGCAGTCGGCTCAGGAAGGAGCCTATCCGGAGGCGATCTCCCTGCTCGGAAAGGCGCTTGCGGTAGATGCCTATCGGGAGTCGGCCCTCTGCGCCCTCCTGAAATCGCTCGCTGCCTGCGGGGATTTTGTCGCGGTGACGCTGACCTACCGGGAGTTTCGACTGCGACTCCATCAGGATCTGCAAACGGAACCTGCGCCCGAGACGCTTGCCCTCTATCGCAGCCTGCGACCGTCGGCGCCGCGCCGGCCTTCCCCTGTCCCTTCGGTGGTCCGACCGTTGCAAAATTCGGTCGGTCCTCCTCTGCGCCTTCCTCAATCGCTCTCCGGTTTTATAGGCCGTCAGGCGGAGATAAGGCAGGTTCGAGGCTGTCTGGAGCGGGCCAGGCTGGTGACTCTCACGGGGGCTGGAGGAGTGGGTAAAACTCGCCTGGCGGTGGCGGTCGCGGAACAGATGACCGACCAGTTTCAGGATGGGATCTGGTTTGTCGATCTGACGGCGCTCTCCGAGGCCGCGCTGGTTCCTATGGCCATCGCCAGTGTTCTCTGCCTTACGGAGGCGCCGGGAGACTCCATCGTCGAGACACTTCGTGATCATCTGGCCTCAAAAGAACTGCTGCTGATTCTGGATAATTGTGAACATCTCCTGGAAGCCTGTGTCGCTATCACGCAAAAACTGATGCAGACCTGTCCCGCGCTGCGGATACTCGCGACAAGCCGCCATGCACTGGGACTGGGCGGCGAACTCGTCTGTCGCGTTCCTTCCCTCAGTTTGCCGGCCACAGAGGAAGCGGCTAGGAAGCCGCAGGAATCTTCTACGCCGTCTGCCGACTGGGAGCATGGCGATGCGCTGTCACTTTTTGCGGCGCGCGCCCGGGAAGCGTGTC
>Ga0105239_10009597_pt1 | contig 10886 bp, 13 predicted proteins | sample KBSC44metaG_FD_92761 | JGI IMG/M metagenome (GOLD analysis project Ga0105239, IMG submission 92761) | Corn rhizosphere microbial communities from Kellogg Biological Station, Michigan, USA - KBS C4-4 metaG | ecosystem: Host-associated > Plants > Roots > Rhizosphere > Soil | place: Michigan, USA...
CCCTCGACCGCGCCGCGAACTGTGAGCGCCGGAAGGCCGCCGCTGAGAAGAGCACGCTGCTCACGCACGGCATGGCGGATCACGATGTCCGCCATGACCGACCGGTCGCCCTGGGGCAGAGCGTCAAGCAGCTCGGTCTGCCAAGTCATCGTCGATAACCCCATCCCCCTGGGCTATATGCGGTTGTGAACTGGCTTGATCGACTCCATACCTGGTTTCGAGGTACCCCCGGTTGTCGATCCATACACGTTTGTCAGGTCAGTCTTCGAGCCGCGATCCGCAAATAGGAGACGGGAAACAGTTCGCCTTCCACCGCGGCGACCTCGCGATGCAGGATCTCGAACCCACCATTGGTAAAAGCTTTGATAACCGAGTTCTCGCCACCCACATCCGAACTCTGCATTCGCCGTGCGTAGCTATCGGCCGCGTTCCTCAGCCATTCCCGGTCGGGCGGCGAGGGAAGGGGCCACTGCGTGAGCCGGTCCAGAGCGCGCGCGGTGAAGTTCCGGATGTCCGCCTCGGCGTCGGGCCGGTCGTCATCCTCGCCATGCATCCGGACCGTTGTGACCACCCGGCCTCGGCGGTCGAGCAGTGAGTGCCAGGCGGCAATGATGTTAGCCATCTGGTTCGCCGTGAACCGGGTAAGGAACGCGTCTGTGGTAATGATGTCGCAGGAGGCCGGTTTCGCCTTTGCCGTCATTAAGTCGAAATTCTCGACTCTAATCCGTCCTCCGACGCTCTTCGCATACTGTTGACAAGCTTTCAGCGGCGTCGGACAGCGGTCGATGACCTTGACGTCGACTCCGATGGACCTCATACTGATGGGCTTTGTGGCACCAGATGAGGCCTTACTGTGCCAGACCTGTTCGACCATGGAGAAATCAGCCGTGCCCGAGATAAGGACCCTGGGGCGGCTCGGCGAGGCCTCTTTGAACGCATCAGACAGCGCACCGCCATAGAACTCACGATGCCAGGCCGGTGAGCTGACCAGGCCGAGGGCCCGCAGATATTGCCAGGCTCCGTGATACCAATCGCAGCCGGAGCATCTTTTTCGCGCGTAGCTCGCTGTACGCGGTGCGCTCTCCGCCAGCATGGTCGTGAGCGACTGCTCCCGCACATCCGACACCTGGACTGTCGGTGCCGTCATCAGGCCCTAGCTCCGGACCGCCGCGACGACCAGGTGGTCGCCGCTGTCAGCTTGGTATTGAGGCTCCCAGCCGGATTTCATCAGCAGGGGGCCCACCATCGACTCTGTGAATCGCCGTGAAACAAAGCAGCGGATCTGCTCGCCTTCGGCGACCTCGACGCCCTCGAAGCTGATCGGATCTACGACCTGGACGACCCCCTCTACCGCATCGTCAGCGACTGAGAGCGCGAGCTTGAGAGATTCCCGAGAGATGCCCGCCATGACGAACGGCTCAAGGACGGCCGCTTCGAAGACCTCTGTCTCATACGGTGCGAGCGCGTAGCGGCTGCCTCGGCTGGGCGAGGTCAGCGTGACACTGATCAACAGGAGGTCGCCTTCGCGGGCGCTCGCGGCGATGTTGTGCAGGACATCCACGGGATCCTCGACATTCCCGATGGTGTTTCCCAACAAACAAATCACAATAGGTTCGCCGCCCGTGCGCCATTCATCGATGAGGCCGCATTCGCTCTGCTCGACATCCCATAAAGCGGTGGCGACGTCGATATATTCGCCGCACGTCTCGGTGATTCGCCGGCTTGCCATCTGCAATAGTGTCTGACTGAAATCGATGGCGAGATATCGGCTGGCCGCCGCCGCGCCGTTTGCGATCTCGGTGAGGAACGCTGCCGAGTGCACCCCGTTGCCGGGGCCGATCTCGGCGATCTGCAGTGGTGGGTGGACGGCCCCCAGCGTCTGCCGACAGATCTTGGCCTCGTCCATCACTGGCCCGATGACCTGCTGATATCCAGCCGATCGAGCCAGGCGGTCGTGCGTGAGCGCGGCACTTCCGGTGTAGGCGAGCTTGAGTGGAATCAGCCGGTTGCGGAGACCGTCAGCAAACTGGCTGCAATGCGCCTGGGATTCAAAACCGTGTGCGCCTGACACCGTTTCAACCTTCCTGTCCAGCAGATGCGCTCTTCCTTGGGCTCGTCTATATGAACGAGCAGGCTGAAGCCGCCTGCTGACGTCACCGTCAGCAGCCACCACAATACAGACGCCGCACGTCTAAGGAGTCTCAATGAAGATTGAGAACACGGCGGTGGAAGCAGCTGATGAAGTCGGCCAGCATGGTCGACTTCGACCATGGGGCTCCGGAGCTTGGCGTCAGCCCAAGGTGTACGTCTCTCTGCACTGCGGAAATAGCGCATGGGTAGGGGGAGAGGCTACGGACGAGGCGTGCTGGGCCGGGTATTTGAGACGATCATGCTTCGTAGCTGTCCGTCTGCTGTATCGGACCTTGTGGTCGTGCTCGGTTGGCTCGGTCATCGGCATCGAAGAACGCGGAGCTACCTGCTCTCCGGCATGACGTCGCGGCGCTGTGCCGGACCAACTCGAAGCCGCCGATCGACTGGCACAACCGAGCACTGCTGTCCGCACTGGCAACGGTCCTGCCAAAGGCGCTTCGGTCCCACCGGCTGCTGACCCCCAGCACGCTACTGCGGTGGCACTGCCGGCTGATCGCGAACAGTTGGCGCCGGCCCAAGCCGCTTGGGTGCTGTGGCCTGCGCCAGCGCGAGCAGGTCGCCGAGCTTCTCGGCCAGATCCGCGAACTGACCACCGGCTGGACCGAAGACGATTGCGTCCGCATGACCGGTGAGAACCTCGCGTTCAAACGCACCGTCCGAGATCAGGAGACCCAATTGCGCAGTGTCGCCGATAAACTGGCCGCTGCCCGCGAGAACAACCGATTCGCCGACCGTCGAATCGCAGACCTCGAAGCCCGGGTTGTGGGCTGATGCGATCATCGCGCCTTGGGTGGAACGATTCGTCGATGGAGGGGTGTGGACGGGATGACGCCGCCGGAGTCTCAGGAAACCACAGCACAGGCTCGGCCCGCTTGGGTGATCACGCCGCTGGAGAACGTGGGGCCGTTGCGCTTCGGTATGAGCGTGGAGGAGGCTTCTGCAGCGGTGCCGGAGGCCCAAGAACTTCGCCGGTTCCAGGCCGAACCCTACTTTCCGGAGATCGTGGGCATCGAGCTGGGCTTCCGCTCCGAGGAGCCCGCGTTCTACGAGTACTTCGACAAGTCCGGACAACTCTTCTGCGTTTCGACTGACGCGATTCGCGGACCCCAGGTAACACTTGACGGAACAGAGCTGACCGGTGGCGATCCAGCTGACCTGGAAAACTGGCTGCTTGACCTCCCCGAGTCGATAGGCGGCGTCCGATACGGGCCGCGCGCCAACCCCGGGATCAACGAACTCGGCCTCGTCTTGCGGGTCCAAGACACCGGCGAATGCCTCATGACTCGACCCGTGCTGGTCGGGCACAACTGGGCAGATCGCTGCACTGACGACTGGGAAGGCATGATCCCTGAATGCGAGTTCATTGGCAGGGTCTTTCCCGATCAGAGGTTCCCGGACGAGGACAGAGGCGTCTGGCCTCCCGCCGACTACACGCCGAGCTGGGCGGGCAGGTGGACCCCACCGTTCTAGCGGCCCCGCGACTTAAAACGCGGCACGGGAGGCAGGCGGCGGACCCGCTGCCGGAGCAAAAGCGGCCGACGTAGCATGAGCAGCAGTAACCCGCGGTTGAACCGGCGCCGGGGATGGTCGAGTTCGCTGCCGGCGCCGTCTTCTCGACCGGCGGCTCCGGTTACTTCCCGGGACCGGTAGCGCCGAGCCGTTGCATCCCAACCTCCAACTGCCGCACCATCGGATGTATCAGTGCAGGTGGTGGCGACCATCGCCCGGGGTATCAGGCAGCCGCCCAGTCGTTGAGGGCTGCAGCGGTGTGGCTCAACGCCTGGTCGACGAGCGTCGCGAGCTCCAGTGCGTCCTTGCATGATGGGTAGTAATACGGGGCGAGGCCGAACAGGGGGTCGTTCAGGTCGACCTTCGCAAGATCGATGCGCGTGTCCAGTCCGTAGTGCATCACGAGGTTGCGGAACGGCTTCGCGGGGGACGCCATGATAGCGAGCGCTTCCGGCGCGTCGAGAATCCTTTCGAGGTACCGGGCCGACCGGGATGTCAGTGTTCGTGCCGTGTCGTCGCGGAGAACTTGCAGGCTGCGGAGTACCTGATAGACAGTTACGAACCTGATCTTGAATTCGGTGTAGTCGACGCCGCCGTTGATCCCCATGACCGGGATGGCCGTGTCGGCGAAGTTCGCCATGCATCGGAACACCGTCAGCAGAGCGTTGAGGTCCGGGCTGGCGGAGCCGTCGAAGACTCGGTCGTAGTACTCTGCAGCGCAAACATCGTCCTCGGTGTCGCTGAGCTTCGCTGGGTCGAGGCAGCTGAAAAACGTCGCGCCACTGGACGCCGGGACGTGAGCCCCGAGATACCGGGCATATCGCCCGTACCGCTCAGAGAAGTCTCGAATCTCCTGCTCTCCCATGCTGAGTAGATCCCGTGGCGGCATGCCGTAATGGAACGTCGCGACGTGAGTCGTGGTGATCAGCTTCGAGTCGTAGGCGAATAGGCCGAGGTCCGTCGCGAGCGACTGGAACACCGGATGGACACTGCCGATGAAGTGGTCGTAGTTCGCCGCATAGATCTCTTCACGGAAGTAGTCGAGCTGCCCTTTGATCTTGCGCTTATTATCCTCGAAAAGCTTTAGGCTGTGGCGTGCTCGAGCCACGATCGCCTTGAAATCGGCGGCTACCTTTGCGGCAAGCTTCGGGTCGCTAGCCTCGAGCTTCGTGTAGGACTCGTGGACGTACAGGGCAATGTACGGCATGAGACACAGGGAGAAGATCGGCGAGCAGGGGCTGCGTGAAGGGTCTGTCATGTCCGCCGCCAGCCGGCCCATCCAAGCCGTATCGTTGGCGATGCCCTGCTTGATCACTCTGTCCTGAAGATCCACGGCACCGACTCTAGGGCCCGACTAGCCATCGGACGAGAGGGTTCTCGCACTCTCTGATCTCACCGTTTACGGGACAGCACCAACGCCGCCGCCTCCCAGTGGTCGTCAGAGTGAATATCCCTAAGAGTGTGCCATGCTCCGCCGTTTGACAGCCAGGTGAGAGGACGGCCCTGATCTGGCTGTCAAAGCCGTTGCTGCGGCATAGACCCGGAGCGTTTCGCCCGAGGGATTCACACTGCGGTTCAGCCTCCATACAGTGGTCGTGCGAGGGCGTTCCACAGGGGGTGCGAGTGGATCCACTTGTTCTAGCAGCCGTCGCGGCCCTAGTCGGTGCGATGGCCACCGATGCATGGCAAGAGTCGCGGACAGCCGTTGTGGCACTGTGGCGGCGGATCCGTCCAGGCCGAGCCGAAGCGGTCACGGCCGAGCTTGACTCAGCGCGAGCCGCCGTAGCAGCGGCACGTGATTTAGGGGACGAAACAGCGGAGGAAAAGCTAGTCAGCTTCTGGCAGCGTGAGTTCCACCAACTGCTCGATGAGGATCCGACGGCCGCAATCGACGTACGCGAGCTCGTCATCAAGCGTCTAAGTCCATTACTGGACCGGCAAGGGCAGATAGAGGTCCAATCGCTGCTCTTGTCCGCCACGGCCAGCTCGGGCGGCCAGATCATCCAGGCTCATAACGTTTACCTCGGGCCACAACACACCACTCCCACATCGGCAGCGGCGATGCAGACCCTGCCGCGCGATGTGACGGCGTTCACTGGTCGCGACGTCGAACTCGAACGACTCCTTAGTGCCGACACCAGTAACGCTCTCGTGATCCATGCCATCGACGGCATGCCCGGCATCGGCAAAACGGCTCTGGCGACGCGGGCTGCACATCTGTTGTCCGAGCGTTATCCCGACGGTCAGCTTTTCGTTCAGCTTCATGCTCATACTCCTGGACAACGCCCGGCCGATCCCGGAGACGTCCTGGCTGCTCTGCTCGCCACCACAGGTATGACAGCTTCGGAGATCCCTGAGGATTTGGATCTCAGAGCCCAACGATGGCGTGACCGGATCGCCGGCAACCGGGTGCTGCTCGTCCTGGACGATGCCGCCGACCAAGCCCAGATCGAGCCTTTGCTGCCGGGAACTGCTGGCTGCCTCGTGCTGATCACGAGCCGGCGCCGCCTGGTCGCCCTCGACGGAGCTGAGCCGCTCCCGCTGGAGATTCTGCCGGAACAGGAGGCTGTAGCGCTGTTTATGCGGCTGTCTCGGCGCGCTCCACAACCCGAAGACACGGCGGCGGTCGCCGAGGCGGTCCGCCGGTGTGGGTACCTCCCACTGGCAATCGCCGTTCTGGCGGGCCGACTCGCCCACCACCCCGCGTGGACCATGGCACAGTTCGCCGAAGATTTCGCTACCGCTCACAACCGACTCGACGAACTCGACACCGGCGAACGAGCAGTGGCAGCCGCCTTCGAACTGTCCTACCTGGATCTGCCGGCTTCGCAGCAGCGCAGTTTCCGCCGACTCGGACTGCATCCGGGGTTGGACATCGACGCGTTCGCCGCGGCCGCCCTCAACGACGTCTCACCGGCCCAGGCCCGACGTGAGCTGGAGGTTATGTATGCGGACAACCTCATCGATGAGCCCGTGCCAGGCCGCTATCAACCGCACGACCTCATTCGCTCCTACGCGCGCCGACTTGTGCTTGATGATCCGGCTGCCGAGCGCAAGGCCGCGATCGACCGGCTGTTCGACTATTACCAGCAGACGGCCGAAACGGTCGACCGCCACCTGGATCGCGCAGTCCGGCCCGGTACACCGCCAGCCGAAGATGCTCCTTACGCCATTCCCGACCTGACCGACCCTGCGCGTGCCATGCACTGGATGCGCACAGAACGCGCGAACATATTGGCCTGCGCAGACCAGGCAGCCGCCACTAAACGGTACGCTCATACTGTCCGTCTCGCAGCTGCGATGGCCACGTTCCTGGATCAGGAAGGGCCATGGCCACAAACCGTCGCTCTGCATCAGAAGGCTATCAGCGCTGCTCGCACCATTGATGATCTGCCCAGTGAGGCCACGGCCCTGTTCAATTTGGGTCGAGTGAGTCGCGTCACCGGTCACTACGACGATGCCACACAATATCTGGAGCAGGCGATCGCGATCTTTGTGCAGCTCGGAGAGGTTCTGGGGCAGGCTTTCACAATCAATGAACTGGGCCGGGTCCGACGGATCACCGCGGATCGCGTTCCGGCAGCCGACCTACACGAGAGAGCCCTGATGCTCTACCGGAGTATCGGCGACCGTCGCGGCGAAGCCTACGCGCTCAACTAGTTGGGAAGAGTCAAGCGCTTCTGCGACGAATACCTTTATGCCGCTACGTACCACGAGAACGCCATCGCAATTTTCCAGATGCTCCAACTGCGCCCAAGCGAGGGCACCGCCCTCGACGATCTTGGCCGTGTTCGACGACTTACCGGCGATTACGAGGCCGCAGTTGATCTCCATACGAGGGCAATGGATATATTCCAGAACCTTGGCCGCCGCCAGGGTTATGCTAATGCCCTCAATAACCTTGGCCGCGTCCGATGTCTAACCGGCGATCTTCACGCTGCCCGAGAGCTCCACGAAACTGCCCTGGCCACCTATCGGCGCCTCGGCGACCGACTCGGTGAGGCTAACGCCTGCAACGACCTTGGGTGGGTCGCCCGCTTGAGCGGAGACCTTCAAGGCGGCGCCACATACATTCGGCAAGCGATGAACGTCTATGAAGGTTTCGACTTGCACCCGGCGTTTGCCAACGCCCTCGATAACCTCGGTCACCTCCAAAGGCAAGCCGGCGACACGGCGGACGCGGCGAAACTCCACCAGAAAGCCATCGCCATCTACCAGGACTTCGGCAGTCGTCTGGGACAGGCGGAAGTTCACAACAGCACCGGCACACTCCTCATTCAAACCTCCAACCCCCAGCAAGCACTCATCTTCTTCCAGCAAGCCCTCCGCATCGCGCGCCAAATCCACACCCCTCTCGAGGAAGCACGAGCCCTCGAAGGGACGGGCCGCTGTGAAGTATTCACTGGCGACACGGACAGCGCACTTGCCAATCTGAGGGAGGCTGTCACGATCTTCGAGCGAATCGGAGCGGCCGAGGCAGCGCAGGTAGCGGCTTTTCTCCGAACGCTGAGCCAAAACAGTCCGACGCCAGGTGTTTTGGGCTAGCACCGTTGTGAATCAGGCGGCGATGATCCAAGGGATACGTACCGCGGCAGCGCCGAAATCGTCGACTCGAACGTGTGAAGAACCGGCGCATTCCGTGACATCCTGCACCAGTACGAGCATGCCGTTTGACCTGCACAGATGAAGTATTTGGCGCCCACAGGGGCCTCCGCGTGGAAGAGAGGAGGAGCCCCCTCGTGTTGCAGCAGCGCCGGCAGGCGTAACTAAGATCGGGCGACATGGGGAGGAAGTCATCGCCTTCAAGATCTGCTGTTCTCCATCCAGGCGAATCCGGCGAATGAGGTGTTCTCGGCGGCGAACCGGCCGCCGTATCTCGCGGTCACCTTGTGAACGGGATATCCCGAACCTTGTTTGCTCATGCTGTTGAGGACCCGCGCCACCGTGTCGAAGGAAAGACCGAGTTCTTCCTCGATCTCACGAGGGGACCGGGGCGTTCCGGGGGCCAGTTTGCTGAAGTATTCAACCATCTGCGTCCGTACCCGCCCTGCCTGGTTGGGCGCCGTTACCTCATCGACCATCTCCAGGATCAGCGCCGGTAGTGTCTCGGCGGCCGCGTCCAGCAGGTACGCGATCGGAACCGTCTCGGCACTGTCGGAGTCGACCGCCATCGCGGTCCACCATCCCGGCTCACTGCTTGCCACGGTGGAGAGAGCAAAGAGGACGGCCCACCAAGTCATCAACGGACGCAGAAGCCTATGGCCATTTCCGAAGACGGGAAACGTCTCCGGAAACGGAGACGCCTCGGATTCCGGCAGTTCTCGCCAGAGTTCTCCGACGGTCGCCCGGCCGTGGACCGGGCCGTCCGACTCAGGATCGATCTTGTCTGAGGTCGGATCGAGTACTTTGTTCAGAACGCTGAAAGCGCCGCCCTTCCGTTCGGCGACAGGGAGGGCGGCGATGCTCCCGCCGCTCGACGCCAGCGACCCGGCCGGGTTCAGTACTGCGATGCCGTCGTCCGAGAGCTTCCACACCCCGTCCAGTCCCTTCGGCGCCGGACGGCGGCCCGGCGCCGCCATGATGGCCCGACCCGCCTGGCACAGGCCCTGGAACAGCAGGATCGGCTTGACCATCGGATCCGCCGCAACGGCCAGCCGGAGGAAGCACTCCGACTGCTCGAGCGCCGCGTCGAAGACCGCCGTCCGTTCTGGACCCAGGCCCGCCCGGGGAGCGGCGGTCCGGAGGTCGCGAAGCCGTTGCCATGCCAGCACTGGACGCCTCCCGAGAATCAGCGGGGTCTCAGCCACAGTTGTCGCAGACCTTCGACACCGGCAGGGTGAGAAAACAAGTCGGACACGTGGCTGTAGACACCTCGGCGAGGCTCTGCTTCCCATACCGCTTGGCATGAAGCTTCGGAGCGAGCGTCGGCGTTCCGCCGTCGGCCGGCATCTCAGCGCAGAACCGTTGGTAGCACTCGAGCCGGGCGCCGGCAGCGTGGTCCTCCCGGTCGAAGTCGTCCTCGATGGGCGCCTGGCCCGCGGCCGTCAGCGCCGTCTTGTAGCCGTCACCCACCATGTGGTTATCGCCTCGGACCACGAGGGCGGTGAGCTGCGGATCGCCCCGGCGCCGGGTCTCGGCTACCACCAGCTTGAGCACCTGGCTGATCCAGGACATCATCAGCTGGCTCGTCTCGATACCGGTGTCCTGGACCAGCGCATCGGCCAAGTCCTTGTACGTGATGAAACCTTGATACGCACTGGCAACGGCAATGAGCCTCGGATACGCTACCTCGGCCCACGCGGCATAAGCATCCTGGCTCGTGAGGGTACTGCCGTCCGCTTCCCGCCAGAAGCCTGAGCGCGGCTGAGTCTGCATCCCCCGACTCTATGACCGGCGGCTACCGCTCCGAAACCGTGCCGGAACGTACACCTCGGCTCTCGGAGGCCTGGACAGGGCCGACGGCGAGACGGTCCGGCTGCTGGGAGTGAATCGTACCGGGTTGGCGTGCTTCTCCGTTTGGCAGCCAGAACAGAAATGAGCGACTCTGTCGGGAATCTTGAGCTGCAAGGTCATTTTCCTTGGCGCCACCAGAGCGGGCGGGGCAGGTCGTGGGCGTCGAGGTACTTCTGGAACGCCGTGGGCGGCCGGAGCCGGTAGTCGGTGTCGGCGGGTTCTTGCTGGCTGAGGCGTTCGATATTGACGGCGATCGCGGTCAGGACGTGTTGAACGTGGGTCTTCGTCAGGCCGTGGTAGCCGCAGTGGCGGGCTCGATGGCCGACGGCGAACTCGGCGATGGTGCCCTCGGCGCCGGAGGGACCGCGTAGAGCCTGCGCCAGGCGGAGTCCTGCTGGTCGTCGCGGTTGCGTTCTTGGAGTTCGTGGATCCGGCGGGGCAGAAAATTGATGGTCCGGGCCTCGCCGGTGGTGCATTTGGCCTTCTCGGGGCAGGGGCCGCACTGGCGCTTGCCGAACCGGACCACGGTGTAGGGGGCCATCGACGGGATCTCGTTCCAGTTGCCGCTGACTTTGCCGTTTGGGCAGGTAACCTCGCGGCGGTCGAAGTCGATGATGGAGTTCTGCTTGGCGATTCCGTCGTTGCCCTTGGCCTGCTGGGAGCTGTTCTTGCCGATCGGCCCCACGAGCGCGATCTTGTAGTTCCGGTCCGCGTCCGCCAGCCCGGCGCCGGAGGCGTAGCCGCCGTCGACCAGATGCTCGGCCGGCAGCAGG
>Ga0105239_10009601_pt1 | contig 10885 bp, 9 predicted proteins | sample KBSC44metaG_FD_92761 | JGI IMG/M metagenome (GOLD analysis project Ga0105239, IMG submission 92761) | Corn rhizosphere microbial communities from Kellogg Biological Station, Michigan, USA - KBS C4-4 metaG | ecosystem: Host-associated > Plants > Roots > Rhizosphere > Soil | place: Michigan, USA...
AAGCCCTCCGCTAGGGGCCTTCGGCCAAAGGCCCGCTGAAGCGGGCACATTTCCCGATACTCAGCTATCGTATCCCCTCTGCATCTCTTCTGCATTTTCTCCTGCTTTCCTTTCTTCCTGGCTTCCTGTTCGCATTTGCATTTTTTTCTGCCTTCCTGCTCTGTGCTATAATGAGGGCGAGAAAAACCGGTGATAGGAGCGAAGCGGCTCCTGTTCAGAACGAGAGCGAGGACGACGGTGGAAGGTAAACTCAAGATCGGTATCCCCAAGGGGAGCCTACAAGAAGCGACATTTGCCCTGTTCAAAAAGGCGGGGTACGAATTTAGAATGAGCAGCGGCCGTTCGTATCATCCCCATGTGGACGATCCCGAACTCGAGCCCCTGCTGCTGCGCCCCCAGGAGATCCCGCGCTACATCGAACAGGGTATTCTGGATGCGGGCCTGACCGGCAAAGACTGGATCGAAGACAACGGCTCCGACGTGCTGGAGATCGCGGAACTCGGCTACTCGAAGGCGACGCTGAACCCGATCCGCATCGTCCTGGCCGCCCTGAACGGTGGGGAGATCCACTCCGTGCGCGATCTGCAAGGCAAGCGCATCGCGACCGAGTATGTGCAACTGACCCAGCGCTACCTGAAACAGCACGACGTCCAGGCCGGCGTCGAGTTCTCCTGGGGCGCCTGCGAAGTCAAGGTGCCGGAACTGGTGGACGCCATCGTGGTCAACACCGAGACCGGCAGCAGCCTGCGCGCCCACAACCTCAAGATCGTCGATACCCTGCTGACCTCGACCACGCGCCTCGCGGTCAATCGCCGATCCTGGGAAGACAGTTGGAAACGCGCCAAGATCGAAAACATCAGCATGCTCCTGCGGGGCGCGCTGAACGCCGAACTCCTGGTCGGCCTGAAGATGAACCTGCACCGCGACAATCTGGGAGCGATCACCGAACTCTTGACCGCCCTGAAGACCCCCACGATCTCCCCCCTCGCCGATCCGGACTGGGTCGCCCTGGAGATCATCATGGAGCAGACCACCATCCGCGACATCATCCCGCAGCTCAAAAGAGCCGGCGCGGAAGGCATCGTAGAGTATCCGCTCAACAAAGTCGTCTACTGACCGCGCAATAGAGTCAGATTGAGGCAGGAAATGCGGCGCGCGATGCCGAAGCATGGTCACGGACCCGGAAGCTGCGCGCTGCAAGGGGACATTTCGTCCGTACCGCGACGTTCGATTTGTGGGCGGAACTATCAAGGGAGAAACGCCTGATGGCAGATAAGCTTCGTATTGGAATTATCGGTTGCGGCGGGATCGCCAACGGCAAGCACATGCCGAGCCTTTCCCGACTGGACAACGTCGAGATGGTCGCGTTCTGCGACATCATCGAAGAGAAAGCGACCACTGCCGCCGCGAAGTACGGTACGGCGGACGCCAAGGTCTACGCCGACTACAAGAAGGTGCTGGCGGACAAGACGATCGATGTCGTGCATGTCCTCACGCCGAACATCTCCCACGCGGAGATCACCATCGCGGCGCTGGAGGCGGGCAAGCATGTGATGTGCGAGAAGCCGATGGCAAAGACCGCGGCGGATGCGCGCGCGATGGTCGCGGCGGCCAAAAAGAGCGGCAAGAAGCTGACGATCGGCTACCAGAGCCGCCACCGCAACGACAGCCAGTATCTCAAGCAGGCGATCGAAGAGGGCAAACTGGGCGAGATCTACTACGCGAAAGCGCACGCTGTGCGCCGCCGCGCCGTCCCCACCTGGGGCGTCTTCCTGGATGAGGAGAAGCAGGGTGGCGGGCCGCTGATCGACATCGGCACCCACGCGCTCGACCTCACCCTCTGGCTGATGAACAACTACGAGCCGAAGATGGTCGTCGGCAACGTCTACCACAAACTCTCCCAAAAAGAGAACGCCGCGAACGCCTGGGGCCCCTGGGATCCCAAGAAGTTCACCGTCGAGGACAGCGCCTTCGGCTTCATCACGATGAAGAACGGCGCGACCGTCTCCCTCGATGCGAGCTGGGCCTTGAACACCCTCCAGGTCGATGAGGCCAAGTGTACGCTCTGCGGCACCGAAGGCGGCTCCGACATGCTCGGCGGACTGCGCTTCAACGGCGAGAACTACGGTCGCCTCTACGAGACGAAGGTGGACCTCGGCGCGGGCGGCGCGGCCTTCTACGAAGGCAAAGCCGAGACCGACACCGACCGTGAGGCCCGCCTCTGGATCGAATGCATCCTCAACGACACCGATCCCGTCGTTCTGCCCGAGCAGGCGTGCGTCGTCTCCGAACTCCTCGAAGCGATCTACACCTCCGCCGCCACCGGCAAACCCGTCTACTTCGAATAGACACATCCCGTGATGCACTTCCCCTCTTCTGTTGCTGACTTTCAGCTATGGAAGAGGGGTTTCTTTTTGCCGTGGTGAACAGTCAGCCGGAGTTTGCGTCTATTCCGGCGCTGATAAGCAACTGACACCGGCTGCCTGCAACTGCGAAGCGTGAGAAACCCCACCCCGGCCCTCCCCGCAAGCGGAGAGGGAGCCAATACCCTCTCGACTGCACACAACCGGAGTGCAAATCGAGTCTCTGTTCCTCGCAACGAGCGAAGGTGGAACGAACAACAAACAAGGTCTCCCTCCGCTTGCGGGGGGACTAAGGGGGGTTCCTCACGCTTCGCGCAACACAATGAGGGCGCAACTGCTATTATCAACAAGGACCAGAGGAGAACGGTATCATGCGAGGTTTTCGACGAGGAGCGGTAGGAATCGCGGCAGTGCTGGTTCTTATCGGCGCGAGGCCGGTACAGGCGCAGTTTCAGACGGAGCGGTATACGCTCACGGCGGAGGAGCGGCAGGAACTGACGCAGGGGCGAGACTATCTGAAGCAGCGCATCGCCTCGCTGCGAGCGATTACCAAAGCGACCTCTCGGCCCGAACTCGATGCACTGCCGGATGTCGAGATCTTCCTGGATGCCGTCGATCGGAACCTAGAACAGAACCTCTTCTTTGCCAAAGGGAATGTCGCGCAGGCGCTGGCCTGTCTGAAAGAGGGTCAGGCCCGCCTGGATGCGCTGCAAGCCGGGAAGACGCCCTGGAGGGAGCAGATGGGCGTGGTGGTGTTGGGCTACCGATCGCAGGTCGATGGCTCCGTGCAGCCCTATCAGGCTTACATTCCGCCCGGATACACCTTCGCTCATCCGCAGCCGCTACGCCTCGATCTCTTTCTGCATGGCCGGGGCGGCAACCTCAATGAGCTCGCTTTTATCCGCGGCACCGGCTGGGTGAAGGGCAACTTCGGCACAGAACCCTGGCCAGGATTGGCGCTCTTCCCCTATGGGCGCGGCAACAACGGCTGGCGCTACGCGGGCGAGCGCGATGTGTTCGAGGCATTGGCCGATTTCAAGCGCCGCTACAAGGTCGATCCCAACCAGACGACCCTGCGCGGATTCTCCATGGGCGGGCACGGCGTCTGGCATATCGGCCTGCAGCACCCGGACTTCTGGGCCGTGATGAGCCCCGGCGCCGGCTTTGTCGAGACGAAACGCTACCACAATCTCAAAGGTCCCTTTACCGACTGGCAGGAATCGCTCTTCCACCTGTACGATCCGCTCGACTACGCCGCCAACGGCAAAAACCTGCCCATCCTCCACTATGTCGGCGAGACAGACACCTTCTACGCGCAGCATCAGATCATGGACGCGATGCTCAAACAGGAGGGTGTGCCCTATAAAGAGTTTATCGGCCCCAACACCGGACACCGCTACGAGCCCAAAACCTTGCAGACCCTGCTGGCGGAGTTCACGCCCCTGCACCGCGAACCGGAGGCTCCGAATGTCGATTTCGTGACCTATACCCTGCGTTTCCCGGAGTGCAAATGGGTGCATCTGGAGGGCCTGGAGCATCACTGGCAGCGCGCGGAGATCCATGCGCACCGTACAGGCCCGGATCACATCGAGATCACGACGCGTAATATCAGCGCGTTTCGCCTCGATCCCGCCGATTGGCCCAACAAAGGCCGCGTCACGATCGACGGCAAGACCATCATCACCCAGCAAAACGCCGTCATCGCCGTGCAGTCCAGCGCGCTGGTGTTTGTCAAGCAGGGCACAGCCTGGATGATGGGGGAGACGATGGGCCTCCACAAAAAGCCGGGATTACAGGGTCCCATCGACGACGCCTATTTCGGCCCCACGCTGGCGGTCGCAGGCACCGGTACGGCCTGGAATGCGCAGGCGGACGCCTGGGCGAAACAGGAACTGGGCGCTTTCCGGGAAGGCTGGGGCCGCTACTACCGCGCCACGCTGCCCGAAACCACGGATAAGGCGCTGACCGCCGCCGACATCCACGACAAAAATCTGGTGCTGTTCGGGGATCCCGGCTCCAACGCCGTGCTCCGCCGCCTGCTGCCGAAACTGCCCGTGCGCTGGACCAAAGACACCATCACGCTGGCCGGGAAAACCTTCTCCGCCCACGACCATCTGCCGGTCCTGATCTTTCCGAACCCGGAGAGCCCGCAACACTATATCGTCCTGAACATCGGCTTCACCTTTTCCCGCGCCGATATGGACGGCAGCAACTCGCAGCAGTACCCGCACCTCCCCGACTTCGCCGTCCTCAAGATCGCTCCGGATACCTACACCGACGACCGCTCCAAAAACACGGAACTGGCCGGGTTTTTCGATGAGAACTGGCAAACACTTCGCCCACACTGATACGTACTGGTAGTACATGGTACAATAAGAGGCGTATCAGGGTGGGGTGCAAAACAAGTGAAGCCGACGTGCAGAGCGGCAACCGAGGAGTTCAGAACGAATGCGAACAACGATCTTACGCGGACTGATGGCATGTATCGTGCTGCTGGCAAGCGGGCGAGGAGCCTGGGCCGGAGGCAATGCGATCGCATGGCGTCGCTCGCTGGCTGCCGCGCAGGCGGAGGCGAAACAGAGCCACAAGCTGCTGATGGTGGATTTCTACACCTCGTGGTGCGGCTACTGCAAGAAACTCGACGCCGAAACCTACACCGACCCCACGGTGATCCAGCAGACGGGGCAAGTGGTAACGGTCAAAGTCGATGCCGAACATGAGGGGAAAGAGCTGGCGCGCAAATGCCGCGTCACCGGTTACCCGACGATCGTCTTTCTGAACGAGACCGGAGGCGTGGAGGGCTTTCTCGACGGCTTTATGCCGGCTCCCCAATTTACGCAATCCTTCAATAAAACGATGAAGCGACACCAGGACTTCCTGGCTGCGCGAGCGCGCTACCACAAGAACAGCAACGATGCCCAGGCCGCGTTCGAGCTGGTGGGGTTCTTCGCATCGCAGGGAAAGCGCGCCGAGACCATCTCCATGCAGCAGCAGGTGGAACGCCTCGACCCCAAGAATGCCAAAGGGTTGCTTTCGCGCTCCTGCCTGAATCTGGGGGACTTCTACTCGCTGCAAAATCAGTTCGACAAGTCGATGCCCCTCTATCGGCGCGCGATTCATATCACCAAAGTGCCCGGCGAAATCGCCGCAGCCCATCTCGATCTGGCCCTCTGCAATCTCTCCCAGAAACGCCCCCAACAGGCCCTGGCGGACTTAAAAACGATCCAGACGATTCCCAACTGCCCGCAAGATCTCAAAAATGCCGCCCAGCAGGTCATCGCCAAACTCCGCGAAAACGGCGTCCAGTAGAGCTCATCCATAAAAACAGAGGGCCAGCGACGGATGGAGGTCTGTCGCTGGCCCTCTTTCCGTTTCTCAGCCTCAACTGCCACAACTGCCACATTCGGGGCAGTTCGCATAGGCTTCCGTCCTGGAGGTCCCGCAACGGGGACAATAGACCAGATCGGCGCCCTCCGCCGTGTGCGTCGGGGTTTCGGGTTCCGCGGGAGGCGTATCCCAGAGCTTATTAAGATCGTAAGGGTCTTCCCGCTCCCGCCACATCCGAAAGCCCTGCCACACCGCCGCCCCCAACCCGATCCCGCTAATCGACACCCCGACCAGGAAGATGATCGGGTTACGAAACAGCACCAGAGGCGCGGCCATCGCCATCACCACCAGCCCCGCAAACAGCCGCGTGATGCGATTGTAGTTCCCTCCCCGAAAAATCATCTTAACAAATCTCCCTACATCCTGGACATAATGGGAATTATACCATCCGATTCCGATACACCGCTCCCACTCTGACAATCCTTTGTCGGCGTGAGCGGGCGACCTAACCCCCCCGTCCCCGCCTTCCCGACTTCGTTCGCTCCGCTCACCGGGAAGGGGGGTGCCCGCCTCCTCATTTGCTGCTCCACTATCACTATGTCTATGGTGGAAGTGAGGACTTGATATGGCGCCGTTGCCTTGCAAACAAGGGGGCGAAGCCCCGGCAAGAAGGTAAGACATCGTGCAGCAAAGTGGGAGGCGGGCACCCCCTTCCCGTGTCGGGAAGGGGGCGGGGGGTTAGGTCGCCCGGTGAGGTGCGAAGAGGCTGTCTGTGGGTTACGGCCAGGGGAACGAGGGCGTGGGAGTGAAACGGTTGTAGAGGGCGGGCAGGGTGAACAGGATCGCAGTGGTGAACTCGCCCAGTACCATGCCCAGGAAGAGCGGGCGGGCGCGGGAGTAGAGTTTCATGCCGCCATAGCGCAGTATGAGGACTTTGAACAGCCAGGCGACGAAGCAGGGGAACCAGAAGACCATCATGGTCCACGTGCCGGAGAGCGCGTAGCCGAGCGGATGCAGCGGGAACCAGAGCAGACGGGCGCGCAGAGTCACCAGCAGCACGGTGACGACCAGGCCGATAATAAAGTTGAGCGTGGCGACGAAGGGCAGCGGCCCCTGAGAGCGGTTTAGAACGGTAGCCGCGTTCTGGAAGGCCCAGACGGGATTGCCCTGATAGACATAGCCGTACATCTGCACCGCGCCCAGTTTGTAGGGCAGGGAGATATGCAGATAGCCCGCCACGGTGATCGCCACTACCAGAGACAGACCGAACACGCCAAGCAGGGAGCGACGTTTGACGCGCACGCCATCCGCGAACTTCATGGAGTCGAGGAATCCGGTCAGGATCAGGCCGCGCTGATCGCGCATCCAGAGGCCGTCCAGAAACGCCAGCGCCGTCAGATTGGCGTTTCCGAGGTTGCGGGGGTCGCCGATCATACGGTAGATGTCGATCGGGCGAAAGGAGGTCTCGGTCATCAACATGCCCGACTCGCTTACGCTGCGCGCCATCACCAGAGCCACCACGAACAGCAGCACACACAGTTCGAACAGCGCCAGCCAGTAGGCCATGCCGAACATCCAGAGCCACCCCGCTGAGAGCAGCACACATGCGACAAGGCCCCAGAAGGCGGTGCGGTAGGAGAGCACCTCATCGTCCCCTTCCGGCAGCAGCGCCTGTCGGCGGAAACGGGTCGCCGCCTGCCAGACACGCTTCAGGTGTGGGCGCGCGGCATAGAGCATATACCCCACGAGCACCAAATAACAGCCGATGATCTGATACCCCACAAACACCTTGCAGCCGTACATCGGCATCGTCTCCGGCTCGTACCCCATCCTCGCCGCGCTCACCTCCTCCACCTTCACGAAGAGAAAGAAGAACCAGAGCGAAAACAGCAGATCGGTCGGCAGCAGAAAGAAGAAGCCGATCGCCGCAAACGACAGGAAGATATGAAAATATCCCACCTGATTGTAAGGCGGCTGTGTCAGGAGCGCGTTGAGGTCGATGTCGGTGGCGATATCGGGGATCGAAGGAAAGTACTGGTGCAGGCCATTGAAGCCGAAGACGCCCGCCGAGATCGCGAAGCCGATCCAGGTCAGGCCGTTTTTCAAAAATCCGCCCGTCTGCGTCAGGCCCGGCCCGGTCGCTTCGCCGCGGATCATCTCCAGCGGCAACTGCACGAGCGGGAAGGAGAGCTTTTCGTTGTCCACCCACTGCCGCCGCAGAATGACCGCGAGGCAGAGGTAGGCCGAAAAGATCAATGCGACCAGCACTCCCCACGCAACCAGAGGCACGATCCACGCCTGCCAGGGCAGCCGTTCGCCGGGTTTCAGCGCCTCGAAGAAGGCGGTCGAGACGAACTGTTTGGCGTCTCCGTGGACATCCCACGGCACCGCCCACTGCGGAATGAACTTGGCGAACAGCTCCTGCCAGTGATTTTCGGGGACCGCGTTGTAGTTGGGGACGACCAGCAGGGGAATCAGCTTTTGCAGCAGGCCACGGGAGGAGACCATCGAGGCGAACAGCATCATGATATAGATCGTGAACAGTTCGTGCGGCTTCAGACGCAGTCTGGGGGAGAGGCGTGTCAATGCGGCCTGCGCTCCCAGCAGCAGCACCAGCATTCCGACCACGACCGGCGGCAGTTGCAGAAACCCGATCTGGATCTTCCCCACCACCAGTTCCGCATAGCAGACCACGATACAGGTCACCACCACACACAGCAGCCCGATCAGCAGCCCCGGCGCGGACAGCGCGCTGACACGCCTCTCCGCCAGGGCCGGATCGCCGGTAGAGACATCCGTTTGCGGATCTGCCGTCGCTCGTTTCTGCGGAACCGATTCTGCCACCCTCGAACCTCCTTCGGCTCTCGAAATGGAAACCCTTGCCAATGCTGGTATGCGCTCTCCGGTGAGATGCGCATTTTTGCACTCATGTTCGGTGCACAGGCAGAACATCGCTCAGTTTTCGGCCAGAGACAGGCTGCACCCAATCCACAAAAAGGAGGTTGTTGGCTGCCATCAGTGCGTCGAATGTCTGAAGTGATTCTACCCGGATCTCGACATCTTGCAGACCCCCAACACAAGCGACGGTGACTTCGTCATTCGTTCGGAGTTGGCCCCAAAGGATCAGGCCGTTGGAGGTGCGAAAAGCGTAACCTCGCTGAATCACGGCATGCATGCTGCTGAATGCCACACCTCGATAGAGATGCGCGACGCCGAGTTTCGTCTGTATATCGCGCAGGGACAGAGTAACACCGGCCAACGGTTCAGGGATCGAAGATCTGAGGTGGATGTTTTTAAATCCTATGCCCGCGTGTTCCGTGGCATAGATGTTTCGGATTGCGGCCATCTCAATATCGATGCTCTCGGAATAACTTCCGGAAATGAGTTCCTGTTGCCGCCAATCGTCTTCATGCACTACGAAGACATTCTCCAGGGAGTCTCTATCCTCCAGAGCAGCCAGATCCTCGTTGATCGTTGGAAGGCTATAGAGGATGACGGCATCCGGCTCCAGAGTTTTGATAACGGGCTTATAGAGGGTTAGCTTCAATTTCCCGGTCTGCCGGAACTCTGTCTTGGTCTGCGGAGCCGCTTCCCATATCTCCCAATCCTCCCCACCAATACTGAGCGTCGTGCTGATTTGAAACGTATCAGGAAGTTGATCAATAGGCTGGGCAGCGGTATAGAAGGGCGAGGACGCCCCCTTTTCATAGAATTCGATGACGATAGAGTCGTGGGCCTTCTTACGTCCAAACATCGCTTGCTCCCCCTTCGTGCACGCTCACCGGCGGAAATGAGATGCGTTGCGGTCACCAGAGAATGGAACGGGGATACTTGCGGGCGAGTTGTGCGTCCAGCCCGAAGGTGCGACCGGGGCCGACCATCAGAAATGCGACTTCCAGCATCAGGAACGCTTCATTGAGCATCTGCCAGGGAGTTCCGGAATACCAGTAGCTGCAAAGGTAGGCGACGTTCAAGCCCAGCGCGTAGAGCGCCGCGCCCCGGCTGAGCAGGCCCAGCGTCAGGAGCAGTCCCACGACGATCTCGCCGCCGACGACCAGACAGGTAAACAGCAGACTATGCGTCGCCACGGTCTGGGTGAGGAAATTGCCGAAGCCCTGCAAGAGGGAGCCATGCCGGGTGAGAGCGCCGCCGATCTCCGTGGCATACCGCGTCATGGTATTCGGATTTCCGAACCATCCCCCTTTTTCGATCCCGGAGGTCAAAAACATCAGCCCGACAAAGATGCGCAGCAGCGCAAAGGCCGCGCCTGCGGTCTGAGGCTTCGGCCCCGAGGAGGCGGACGGTCCCGACGCGGCGCGGCTTGCGCCGCCCTTAGACCGCGGCACCGCTGTTATTCCGCCGTACGGCAACCGCGACCATAATACACGGCCCTCCGGCGACAACCTGGAGCGAGAGAGAACTGGCGAGATTGTACGCCGCCGTCGAATCAGATCCCGGCTGCATCCAGATATAGGGGATTTTCAGGTGCGCGGCCACGCGGATCGTCTCTTCAGAGATCTCCGGCGGCGTCACGGTCACGACGCAATCGATCGGGCCGGGCACATTATCGAGCGTAGGATAGCAGGGCTCGTCGTCGATCGTCTCCGCGTTGGGGTTCACCGCAAAGACGGTATAGCCCGCCGCTTTCAGAGCGCGGTAGACCTTGTATCCGTACTTTTCGGGGTTGCGGGATACGCCGGTCACCGCAAAACGGCGTTGATCCATGATATGATCGATAAGTGCATGGTTGGGCACAGTAGTTACTATCCTTCTTCAAAAGTTCAGGGTACAGTAGCTCTCATTGTAGCGACTTCCTGCCCTGCTGTCAATCGCCTTGCCCGGCAATGAATTGCCGTTCTGAGACGGTAAGGAGAGGAAGCCGCTACGCGGCACCCCAAATCCTCCGCTTCCGCGCAGAGGATTTCCTTCGCGGACTCCAGGCAGGAAATGCATTGGAGTCCGCGAAGGCGGACTTCCCATTTCAGCGCGGGATTTCAATCCCGTCCCTATCTCAGCCTCTGGGCTCCTTGCGCGGCAGTGGTGGTCAGGATCGTCGTGTTGAGGCCGGTGGCCTTGCGGTAGAGTTCCGGGACTTCACGCTGGAACCTCTCCACCGCGTCCGACGCGACGAGACTGACGGTGCAGCCGCCGAAACCCGCCCCGGTCATTCGCGCGCCGTAGACGCCTTCCACGGA
>Ga0105239_10009605_pt1 | contig 10882 bp, 10 predicted proteins | sample KBSC44metaG_FD_92761 | JGI IMG/M metagenome (GOLD analysis project Ga0105239, IMG submission 92761) | Corn rhizosphere microbial communities from Kellogg Biological Station, Michigan, USA - KBS C4-4 metaG | ecosystem: Host-associated > Plants > Roots > Rhizosphere > Soil | place: Michigan, USA...
CCTCGGCGGGGCCGAGCCGGCGCTCGAGCTCGTCCAGCGGCGTGGAGAGCCGAAGCCCCCATTCGCGGAACCCGAGTCGCTGCCAGACAGCGCGGCCGGCCTCGTTGCTCGTGTCGACGTCGAGCGTCACGTGGTCTCCCCCGGCGGCCCGGGCGCGGGACGCGAGCTCGACGAGCAGCCCGCGCGCCAGCCCCTGGCGCCGCCGCTCGGGAACCACGTAGATGACGTTCAGGTGCGCCACGCTGTTCGGCAGGAGGTCAGCGACGGCAATCCCGACTGTGTCGCCGTCCTCGGCGAGCAGCGTCAACTTGCCCTCGAGGTCCTGCCAGCCGAACGGAAGCCGCGGGAACGGGCGCTGCCAGGTCTCCTCGAAGAGCGCCTCCAGCAGGCGGTCGACGTCCTGGGCGTCGTCAGGTGTCGCGTCGCGAATGGTCAGAGCCGGGAGGCTAGCGCGCCCGCGTTCAGGTGCGCGAGGGCCGAGATCGAGATCATCGGGTTGACGCCGGAGGCGCTCGGGAACCCCGACCCGTCGCACACGACGACGTCGGGGGCGTCCCAGAGGCGGCCCTCCCAGTCGCAGGCCGAGACCTCCGGCGAAGCGCCCATGCGCGCGGTGCCCATCTGGTGGAACGAGTAGAGGCTGTCCTCGGAGGTCGCGACCCGCCCGGCGCCGGCGGCCTCGAGGATGCGCACAGCGCCGTCGATGCCCGCGCGCAAGTGGCGCGCGTCGTAGTCCGAGAGGCGGTACTGGACGAGCGGCGACCCGTCGCGCCGGACGCGGACGCGCCCGCCGTCGCGGTCGCGCAGGAGGGCTCCGAGCGGCGCCGCGCGCCCGAGACCGAGCATCAGCTCACGGTGGTCGTCGGCGCCGCGCCAGGGCAGGAATGCGGCTGCGAAGCCCGGATGGACTGCGGTCGTCTCGAAGCGCACGCCGAAGCCCGCGTCGAGGTCTGCGAGCTCGTTCGAGTAGAGCGCCTGCATCGTCCCCTCCCACGGCCGAATCTCCTCTTCGAAGTACCCGAGCGCCCCGCCGACCGGGTGGAGGAAGAGGTTGCGGCCGACGAAGGAATTTCCGAGACCGGAGCGGAGCAGGAGGGCGGGAGTGTTGATCGCCCCGCAGGCAACTGCGACCGCGCGGGCCCGGACCGTGAGCGCGCCGGCTTCGACGCGCGGGCCTGAGCCGATCCGCTCGGCGCGCACGCCGACGACGATCCGCGCACCTGCCTTCGCGGCGTCCACGAGCCAGGTCCGGTCGCTGGACTGCTTCGCGCCGAGGCGGCAGCCGAACGGGCAGTAGCCGCAGACGCGCCCCTGCTCGCAGCCGCGCACGTCACGGGGCATCGCGTCGACGTGCCAGCCGAGCCGCTCGAGCCCGGCGCGCAGCTTCTCCTCCCGGGCCGGGACGCGGTTGTGCTCGACGTTCGCACCGAGCCGCTCCCAGACGGCGTCCAGGCTGCGCGTGAAGGCGTCCGCCGCGAAGGGCCCGCCCCACTCCTCGCGCACGTCGTCGGGGGTGCGGAACGAGGTCGTGTAGTTGACGACCGTGCCGCCGCCGAGGCACGAGCCCGCGAGGATCCCGACGCCCTGGTCGACGGTCGCCGCGGTTCCGCCGTCCAGGTACATCCGCTCGAGCGCGGCCAGCTCGGCGCCGTCGAAGTCAGGCGGCCCGAGGTACTCGCCGGCCTCGAGGACGACGACGTCGAGGCCCGCGCCAGCCAGCACCGCGGCGGCCGCGCCTCCGCCGGCGCCCGAGCCCACGACGCAGACGTCGCACGAAAGCTCGCCCTCGGCGTCGATCGGCTCGAGCGGTTTCGCGGGCGCTTCCGGATCGGGCCCGGGCGGCCCCGGGTAGCCGAGCTCGTCCCAGGCCGCTCCCGGAAGCGTCCAGGCGAGGAGCAGGACTCCCTTCCGCAGAGCGTGGAACCCTGTCCGGCGCAGCGAGACGCGGCTCGAGCCCCACGCGCGCAGGATCCGCTCGCGCCGCGCCCGCGGCAGGCGGTGGAACCCGCGCGCGGCGAACAGCGAGAGCAACGCCGACAGTCTTGCCTGCTCGGAGCGGGGCAGCCGCGCGACGAGTCGCTCGAGGAACGCGTCCGGGACGCCCTGGGCAGCCGAGCCGGGCGCGAACGTGTCCGCGATCGCGTCGAGCGCCCGGAGCTTCAGCGGGCGGCTCGCCACCGCAGGCCTGTCAGGAGATAGTGGGCACTCAGGTTCTGGAACGGATCGAAGCGCTCACCGACGGCGCGTATGTCATCGGCCTCCGGGTAGAAGGCTCTGACGGCCTTCACGAGCGCGAGGTCGCCCGCGGGCCAGGCCCGCGGTCGCGCGAGGTGGCGGGCGAGGAACCAGTCCGCCGTCCACTCGCCGAGCCCGCGGCGGGCCGTGAGCGCGGCCTTGATCTCCTCGTCCGGCAGAGCCGAGAGCTCGTCGAAGGGCGGAGGGTCGTCAGCCAGGCCGAGAACGTACTCCGCCTTGCGCCGAGAGAAGCCGAGCAGGACGAGCTCGTCCGGCTCCGCCCGCCGCAGCCGCTGCGCCGTCGGGAACGCGTACGCCCGCTCGGCGCGGCGGCCGAACCGCTCGACCAGCCGGCTGCGGATCGCGAACGCGGCATGGAGGGAGACCTGCTGCGCGGTGATCGACGTGACCAGCGTCTCGAACGGGTCCGGCGCCAGCGGCGGGCGGAAGCCGGCGAGCTCGACGGTGAGCTCGCGCAGCACGGGGTCGCCTTTCGCCCACTCGTAGAACGGCTCGAGCTCGAACTCGGCCCCGATCAGCTTCCGCACGACTGGCCGCGTCTCCGCGTCGAGCGGCTCGACGCGCACGCCGCGACGCGCCGGCGCGATCCGTACCTCGCGCTTGCCGACCACGCGGTGGAGAGCCCCGTCGACCCAGAGGTTCGCGAGGTCCGGCCCGAAGGCGCGGAAGCGCTCGGTCGAGAGCTCGAAGTCGAAGGGCTCCGGCAGGCGCAGCAGGCCCACTAGAGGAGCGCGCGAAAGTCGGTCAGCGGCTCGTAGGCGACACCCCGCTCGTCGAGGTAGCGGGCGAGACTCCCTGTCGCATACACGCGATCGGCTGCGAGCGCCGCGCAGTAGTCGGAGTACCCGTCCCCCGCGTACACGACCTCGCCGTCAGGCAGGTCGCCGCGCTTGCACGGCTCACCGCACTCGTGGCAGGTGTCGAGCTCGCGGAAGACGACGCGCCAGCCGTCGGGCCGCGCATCGACGCGGTTTGCCCGCAGCTCGACCTCGCCGAGCACGCCCTCGCGCTCGAGCAGCGGCTCGATCAGCTCGTGGAAGCCCGACGAGACGATCAGCGGGTGCCGTGCGCGGGCCAGCTCGGCGAATCCGGGCCGCACGCGCGCGTGCTCGACGACGTACGCGACGGCCTCGTCGAGCGGCGCCGTCACCGTCGCGAACTCGGCGGCGATCACCTCGTTGAGCGTCATCCGCCTCGCCTCGAGCTCAGCCTCGGCGCGGTCGTAGATCTGCTGGTCGCCGAACGCGCTCAGCACGAGGTCGAGCGTGTCCCGCTCGGTCACCGTCCCGTCGAAGTCCAGTACTAGAAGTGCGATGTGACGCCCGCGGGATCCTCGTCCGTGGTGCCCTCCGCCGGTGCGCGCTCGTCCAGCCACGAGTAGGCGTACTCGCCGTCGTCGAGCTTCTTGGCGAGCTTCGTCAGCCGCAGCGGGTGGAACGTGTCGCACATCACCGCGAGCTCGTGCGTCTCCGTCTGGCCGATCGACTTCTCCGCCAGCCCCGGGTGCGGCCCGTGCGGGATTCCGGACGGATGGAGCGTCACCGAGCCCACGTCGATCCCGCGCCGCGAGGAGAAGTTGCCCGAGACGTAATAGATCATCTCCTCGGAGTTCAGGTTCGAGTGGTGGTACGGGATCGGGACCGCCATCGGGTCGAAGTCGAGCTTCCGCGGGCAGAACGAGCAGATCACGAAGTTGCGGCCCTGGAACGTCTGGTGTGACGGCGGTGGCATGTGGATCCGGCCCGTGATCGGCTCGAAGTCGTGGATCGAGAACGTCCACGGGTAGACGAAGCCGTCCCAGCCGACGACGTCGAACGGGTGGTAGTCGAGGACGTACGTCTGGTAGCCGTCCCGGACGCGCACCTTCACCCGGAACTCGCCGGTGTCACGGTGCGTCCGCAGCTCGGTGGGCGCGTGGATGTCGCGGTGGTAGAACGGCGCGTGCTCGAGCAGCTGGCCGTACTCGTTGCGGTAGCGCCGCGGGATCTCGATCAGGCCGGGTGACTCGAAGACGAGGTAGCGCTGCTCGCCCTCGGGGCGGAATCGATACGTCGTGCCGCGCGGGACGACGACGTAGTCGCCCTCCTTGTAGGGCAGCTCGCCGAAGATCGTCTCCAGCGTCCCCGAGCCCTCGTGGACGAAGATGACCTCGTCGCCCTCGCCGTTGCGAAAGTAGTAGTCCATCTCGGCGTCCGGCCTGCAGAGCGAGATCTCGACGTCGTCGTTCCACATCAGCAGCTTCCGGCCGTTGACGGCGTCGCCCCCAGGGTCGATCCCCATCGTCCGGAAGTGACGGTGCGCGTGGCCGTCGGGCACCCACTCGTCGCGCTTGATCGGCTCGAAGTCGGCGACTTCGGTGACCCGGCACGGCGACGTCAGGTGGTACAGGATCGACTCGTTCCCGTCGAAGCCTTCGAGGCCCATGACCTCCTCGGTCAGGAGCCTGCCGTTGTCGCGGAACTGCACGTGGCGCTTCCGCGGGACCTCGCCTCTGACCTGGTAGGTCGACATCGCGCGAAGCTTAGCCCGTCGCGAGAGCGGCCAAGCGCTCCCCGATCGCGGGCGCGAACTTGAAGCCGTGGCCCGAGCACGGCGAGCCGACGACGACCCGTCCGCGGCGCTCGAGGATGAACGTCTCGTCCGCGGTGGTCGTATACATGCACGTCTCCGCGCCCACGGGCTCGGGGTCGGCGAGACGGTAGGTCTCGTTCGCCCAGACGGTTATGCGCTCGATCAGGTCGGGCTCCGGCTCGCCGGCGACGTTCGGATCGGCCTCGGGGCCCTGGTGGTGGGCGCCGACCTTGAGCCCGTGGAGCGGGTCGTGGAGCGAGTACATGTCGTGCGTGTGGCGGTCGGGCTTGAACGAGACGACCGACGGGATCGGCAGTCCGTTCGCGTCGGGCCGGAAGTAGCAGAGCGTCTCGCGGGTGACCTTGACCGGCAGCGGCTCGTCGAGCAGCTCGTTCACCCAGGAACCGGCCGTGACGACGACCACCTCCGCGTCGACGTCGTCGGGATGGACGCGTTCCCCCTCGCGCACGTCGAGCCGGCGTGCGAAGGCCGCCAGAGCCTTGTCCGCCCGCGCGATCCCGGCCTCCGGCTGCACCACCGCGAACGAGCCCTCGGGCACGTGGATCGGGTAGCGCCTTTCGGCTTCCTCCCGGTCCAGCCGCTCCCAGGCGACCCCGCAGCGCTCGAGCGTGTGCGCAGTCGACTCCTCGAGCGTCCGTACGACCTCGACGAGCCCCTGTAGGTCGAGCACCGTCTCGCCGCTCTCGGCCTCGAGCTCGCGCCAGAGGACGAGCGCCTCCTGCGCCAGCCGCACGTACTCGTCCTCGGCGTAGGCGAGCCGGAAGATCCGCGAGCGGCCGTGGCTGGAACCATGGGGATTGCCGACCTCGAACTGCTCGTAGACGACGGGCTCGTGCCCGCGCCGCTTGAGAGCCCAGCCCGTCGCCAGCCCCATCACGCCCGCACCGATGACCGCGACTTTCATCGGATGCGGTTTTTCAGGATTCCGATGCCTTCAATCTCCAGCTCGACCTCGTCACCTCGCTCCAGCCAGCGCTCGTCGCCGTGCTCGAGGATGCAACCGGTGCCGACGCAGCCGGAGCCGATCACGTCGCCGGGCCGAAGCTCGGTGTTGCGCCCCGCGCGCTCGACGACCTCGTCCCACGACCAGTGCATGTCGCCGAGGTTTCCCCGCGAGCGCTCCTCGCCGTTCACCCGCGCGACCATCTCCAGGCGAAGATCGCCGAGCTCGTCGGGGGTGACGAGGACCGGGCCCAGCGACGTCGCGAAGTCCTTGCCCTTCGCCGGACCGAGGCCGATGGCCATCTCCTTGCGCTGCAAGTCGCGGGCCGACCAGTCGTTCATGACGGTGAAGCCCCCGATCGCGCCGTCGGTTCCGATCACCACCGCGCACTCGAGCTCGTAGTCGAGCTTCTCCGTGCCTTCCGGATACGGGATCTCGTCGTGCGGGCCATAGATCGCCGCGGGGTTCGAGAAGTAGAAGGCGGGAAGCTCGTACCACTCGGGCGGCACCTCGCCGCGGCCGGTGACCGCGCGCGCGTTCTTGACGTGCTGCTCGAAGGCGTAGAAGTCGCGCACCGACGGCGGCCGCCTGACCGGCGAGAGCATCCGCACCTCGTCGAGCGGATACTCCGCGTGCTCGCGCGCCTGGCCGCCGCCCGTGAAGAACGACTCGAGCGTCTGCGCCGCGAGCTGGATCACGCGGTCGCCCTCGATCCTCCCGGGCCAGCCGCGAATCTCGTGCTCGAGGGGCGTGAACATGCAGAGCTTCATGGCTCGGTGTGGACGATCACGTCCGTGATCTCAGGACGCTCGCGCCGGATCCGCTCCTCGATCTCGCTCGCGCGGCCGTGGGCGTCGGCGAGCGAGGTCTGCGGGTCGAGCCCGAGCGTCAGGTAGGCGAGCATGCCGTCGTCCGTGTCGAGGAACCGGAGCTCGCGCGGCGCGGTGCCGGTCGTCTCGCGCACGATCCGCTCGATCAGCGCGCGGTCGGCGGCGCCGTCCCCGACGCGGCCTACCGCCGGCTCGGCCAGCGGCTCGAGATGGGTCTGCACCGCGTCCACCTCGGGCACCGACGCGATGATCGCCCGCTCGACCTCAGTCGCGATCTCGTGCGCGTCGTCGAGCGCCAGCTCACCCGGCAGCTTGAGGTGCAGCGAGACCTGCGTGCTCGAGCCGACCCGGAGGACGCTGAGGTTGTGGATCTCGCGCACGCGCGGCACGCGCTGGGCGGCCGCGAGAGCGCGCTCGCGCAGAGCCGCATCGTCGCCGGCCGGCTCGACGTGGACGACCACGTCGCTGTCGGGTAGCGCCCGGTGGACAGCCGCCTCGACCGCGTCGGCGGCCGCATGGCCCTGCCCGATCGCAGCGCCGGGAGAGACCCCGATGACCACGTCTGCAAACTGCTGTCCCCCCGCCTGGCGCATCCGCAGCCGGCGCAGCTCGACCGGCGGGTCGAGCGCGCCGATGGCCTGCAGAGCCGCCGCCTCGGCCTCGGACGGGACGCGGTCCATCAGCACGTCCACGTTGACGCGCATCAGCCGTGCAGCGGCCAGCAGGACGAGCACCGCGACGAAGAGCGCCGCGGCCGAATCGGCCCAGTGCTCCCCGTGGCGAGCCAGGATCATCCCGATCAGCACGGCGGTCGAGCCCGCGAAGTCGCTCGCGAAATGGAGTGCATTCGCCTGCAGCGCGGGGCTTCCCGTCCGTCGCGCCGTTCGGTACGAGACGACTGCCCGGCTGACGTCGATCACAATCACGACGCCCAGCACGACGAGCGCGTAGGTCTTCGGGTCGACCTGGCCGTGGGCGAGGCCGGTCAGGCGCCAGAGCGCGCGCCACGCGATCGCGAGGCTCAAGATCACGAGGATGCCCGCCTCGGCCAGCGCGGCCAGGTGCTCGGCCTTGCCGTGGCCGTACGCGTGGCCCGGGTCGGCGGGCCGCACCGAGACACCGACGGCGACGAAGGTCAGCAGCGCCGCCACGAGGTCGGTCCCCGAATGAGCCGCCTCGGAGAGCAGGCCGAGGCTGTTGGTCCCGATCGCCGTGCCGAGCTTGAGGCCGATCAGCACGCAGGCCGCGACCACCGAGACGAGCGCCGTCCGCCGCTGTGGGCTCATGCGCCAAGCATAGGACCAACGAGAAGAGCCCGCCTCGGGCGGGCTCTTCCGACCACTCCGTTAGGGGAGGGAGAGGTACCTATCAGTCGTTGGAGATGTCTCCGTGGAAGCGCTCGTGGAGGAACGTCCCGGCTCCGTGGCCCTTGTCCGACCAATGGTGCCTACGAAGACCCTGCCTGGGCGCGCTGTACTCGAAGTCGAACGCGCAGGCCCGCGAGTCGGTGAAGCACGAGAACGTCGCGTCCGGGCCGAAGAACGTCGCGATGAAGACGTCCGTGAAGCCGCAGTCGGCCGGGCAGGTCGCGTTCGGATCGAACGTGCCCCCCGTGACCCTGCCGCGCAGGAAGCCGTGGAAACGGCCGTGCTTGCCTGCGTCGACCGTGGTGCCGTGCGGCCGGCGCGTCTCGCAGGCGCCGGGGCTCTGGCCCTCGTTGGTCAGGAACCTGCCGCGGTCGCGGCGCAGCAGCGTGTAGCTGCCGTCGTGGTTGCGCTTGACTCTGTAGGTCCGCTTCTCGGTGTCGACGGCCCATGGGTTCCCACACGAGCCATGGTCGTCGGTGACCACGTCGTACGGGCCGAACTTGTGGTGCGAGTTGCCGTGGCCGTGCCCGTTGTTGGCAAGACCGCCTGTGACGAACACGAGGGCGCCCGCCAGCAATCCAAGGATCATCCAGCTCTTGCGCATCATTCCTCCCGGTTTCTTGGTCTCTGTCCAGGTAGATGCCTGTTGGAAGTGGGTCTTGCGGCCTGCTTAACGCACTCCAGCGGCCAGATGACGACGTCCTGGCGCTCGGCCAGGTGGCAGAGCGGATCGCCCTCGAGCTCGAGCCCGTCGGGCTGCATGGTGTTGAGCGAGAGCTCGACCTCGGCCGGACGCAGCTCCCACGGCGGGTGGTGGATCTCGGCGCGGTGGAGGCCGCGCTCGTCACGCGCGTAAAGGCAGTAGCGCTCCGTGAGAAAGTGCTCGAGCGACCCCGGTTGGGGCTCGAACAGCGCCCCGCCCTCAGGCCGGTAGACGGCCTCGAGCACGAACGGCCGCTCTGCATCGCGGCGGGAGCTCATGAATTCGACCCGCTCGCCGCGGCGCACGAGCGACGCGCGCGAATGGAAGTACGGAAGCCGGTACGTGCGCCGCGCTGCCTCGACCGCGAGCCGGCTCGGCGTGTCGAGGCTGAAGAACCAGATCCCGGGCTTGCCCTCGGACGTGACGTACGTGCGGACGTTCAGCTCCGGGAAGCTCGAGACGACCGGCACCGGCAGCGTCCCGCGCAGGCGGAACCCGCTGATCAGGAACGGCGTGATTCCGAGCCAGGCGCTGCCGTCGTGCTCCTGGAGCTCGAGCTCGTCGGGCACGAGCTTCCGCAATGCGCCCGCGTCGACCCGCCAGTGCATGAAGAGCAGCTCCTCCCAGGACTGGGCGATCGTCCACGGGTCGCCGCGCATCGGCCACGGCCGGTGATCGGTCCGCTCGAGGCCCGCGCGCTGGCGAACCGGTGCGTCGAGGAAGTCGAGGGCGCTCACGCGCGACCGATACCCATCGCGCGAACGCGTAAGCCCCGATGAGATGCTGCGCGGGTGGCTGACGCGGAGATCGAGATCAGGGAGCGCCTCGACCCCTCGCACACCCGCCAGCTGCTCGACCTCTACGCGGCTGAATGGTGGACGGCCGACCGGGAACTGCCGGACGTCGAGACCATGCTCGAAAGCACTGATCTCCTCGTCGCGTTGATCCACCGTCCCACCGACCGGCTGGTCGGTTTCGCGCGGGTGCTGACGGACTTCGTCTACGAGGCCTTGATCCTCGACGTCATCGTCGCCGAAGACCTGCGCGGCACTGGACTGGGAGCCGCCCTGATGGACGCGATCGTGAACCACCCGCGCCTGGCCTCGGTGCGGACCTTCGAGCTCGCCTGCCAGCCGGAGCTCGTCGCCTTCTACAGCCGATGGGGATTCACGGACAAGGTCGGAAGGTCGCGCCTCATGCGCCGCACGTCCGATCTGCGCTTGGCCGGCTCCTAGAGGTTGCCGCGGAGCGCCTGCTCGCGCTCGATCGACTCGAAGAGGGCCTTGAAGTTGCCCTCGCCGAAGGTGGTCGCGCCGTGGCGCTCGATCACCTCGAAGAACACCGTCGGCCGGTCCTGGGTGGTTTTCGTGAAGATCTGCAGCAGATAGCCGTCCTCGTCGCGGTCGGCCAGGATCTTGAGCCGCTGCAGGTCGGAGTAGTCCTCGCCGATCTCCCCCACGCGCCCCTGCACGTCGTCGTAGTACGCGTCAGGAGTGTCGAGGAAGAGCACGCCGCGCTCCTTCATCGCCTCGACGGTGTGGACGATGTCCTCGCTCTGCAGGGCGATGTGCTGCACGCCCGGCCCGTGGTTGAACTCGAGGTACTCCTCGATCTGGCTCTTCCGCTTGCCCTCGGCCGGCTCGTTGATCGGGAACTTGATCTTGCCGCTGCCGTCCGCCATCACCTTGGACATCAGCGCCGAGTACTCGGTCTGGATCTGGTCGTCGCCGAAGTGGACGATGTTCGTCATCCCGAAGACGCGCTCGTAGAACTCGACCCAGTGGTCCATCCGGCCGAGCTCGACGTTGCCGACGACGTGGTCGAGCGCCTTCAGGCCGACGCCCCGACTCGCCTGGCCGTTCGGCGAGACGGACCGGTAGCCGGGCGCGAAGGGCCCGCCGTAGCCGGAGCGGTCGACGAACATGTGGGTCACGTCCCCGTACGTCCCGATCTGCGCGAGCTCCATCGAGCCGTGCTCGTCGTCGACGCGGCGCGGCTCCACCAGCCCGCGGGCGCCGCGCTGGACGGCCTGGCGATAGGCCTCGGTCGCGTCAGGAACGCGTAGCGCGATCGTCTTGGCCGCATCGCCGTGGCGGGCCGCGTACTGCGTGACCTCGCTGTCGGCCCGCAGGCCGCTCGTGACGACGAGGCGGATCTCGCCCTGCTCCAGCACGTACGAGGCGCGGTCGCG
>Ga0105239_10009606_pt1 | contig 10882 bp, 11 predicted proteins | sample KBSC44metaG_FD_92761 | JGI IMG/M metagenome (GOLD analysis project Ga0105239, IMG submission 92761) | Corn rhizosphere microbial communities from Kellogg Biological Station, Michigan, USA - KBS C4-4 metaG | ecosystem: Host-associated > Plants > Roots > Rhizosphere > Soil | place: Michigan, USA...
AAAAAGAATGGGACAGTTCATGGTAGATCAGATGAAATTCGATGCTCAGCAGGAAGCTTCTTACTGGAAGTTGCGCGATTCCATGATCAGTACCCAAAGACCGGTAATGGATTCCATCCGCAGCGCTAAAACGAGGTTTTTCGATCTGTTGAATCAAAACAATGTAAACGATACCGAATTATATAACCGCAGCAACCAAGTTGCTGATCTTCAAAAGAAACTCGATCTCGCTACATTCCGTCATTTTCAAAATGTAAGGGCTTTATGCCGCCCCGATCAGCTGGAAAAATTCGATACCGTAATTAAGGAAATCGTTTCCCGCATGACTCCTTTCCGCCATCCACCGCACGGCGATTCTACCAACAGAAAATAGTTTTTCTTCCTTCAATATTGAACATTGAATATTGAATGTTCAATATTGAAGTGATTTTTACCACGAAAAGGGTATTATCTCAATCTGTTTTGATTGTTACTTTGTTCCTGCTATTCACCAAAAACACCCTTTTATGCGCACAACATTGTTAATTACCGTTCTTCTTGGCATCTTTTTAAACAGAAGCATAGGCCAGGATTGTAAAAACTATTACTACCTGCAGAAAAACAAAACCATTGAAATGACCATTTACAACAAAAAAGGTGATGAAAGTGGTAAGCAGGTTTATACTGTTTCAGACGTTAATACAACCGGAACAGGCACTACAGGCGTTGTTAATTCGGAACTGTTTGATAAAAAAGGAAAATCAATAGCGAAAGGACATACGGAAATTGTTTGTAATGGCGGCGTAATGATGCTGGATATGAAAATGCAATTACCGCAGCAACAGCAGGAACAATTTTCAAAGGCAGATGTAAAGGCTGATAAGGTTTATATAGAATATCCCGCAAACATGAAACCCGGCGATAACTTAAAAGATGCTACGCTGAACATGACGATAGATAATGCAGGCATGACGCAAACCGTAAACATGGTAACCAGCGATCGCAAGGTAGAAGCAAAAGAAAGCGTAACCACGCCCGCCGGTACATGGGATTGCTTTAAGATTTCCTTCAAAAGCAAGGTTACTATAAAAACTATGGGCATAGGAATACCGGTGAACATAGAAGGTACCGAATGGTTTGCTCCCGGTTTTGGTATTGTAAAAACAGAAAGCAAACACGGCTCAACCGCAATCACCTCGATTAAATAATTATAACAGCTTCAAACATTTTTCCAGCGACTCTTTCCATGAAGGAATGGTGCAGTGAAAAACGGTTCTGATCTTAGTTGTATCCAGCAGTGAAAAAGAAGGCCGTTTGGCAGGTGTAGGAAATTGTTCTGAAGGAATAGGACTTACTGTACAGGAGCTGCCCGTTAATTCTTTAATTGCTACGGCAAAATCATACCAGCTGATACGCCCCTGATTGCTGTAATGATATATACCGGAATGCCAACTGGCAATATCTGCGGCAGAACCGGCAACTATATGCATTATGCACTGAGCAAGATCAGCGGCATAAGTGGGTGCGCCAATCTGATCATTTACTACATTGATAGATGGGCGATCCTGCATCAGCCTGATCATCGTTTTTACAAAATTCTTTCCAAAGGAAGAATATACCCATGCAGTTCTGATAATGATGGCATCGGGATTTGTTTGCAGGCACAGTTCTTCCCCCTTCAGCTTGGATGCGCCGTATACATTCACGGGTTCAACAGCATCCTGTTCTTTATAAGGAGCCGGAGATTGACCATTGAAAACGTAGTCAGTGGAGATATGTATAAAGCGGGTATTAAAAGTTTTACAGGCATCGGCCAGTATACGGGTGGCTTCTGCATTTATATTATAAGCAGCCTCCTGTTCGGTTTCTGCCTTATCAACGGCGGTATAAGCGGCACAGTTAATACACCATGCAGGCCGATGTTGGGCAAAAAATTGTTGAACAGCCGTTTCATCCTCAATGGGCATGTTTTCGCGGGTGGTAAATACAAAGTCGAATGTGGGATACAATGAGGCCAGCACCCGCAACTCCTGCCCTACCTGTCCGTTGGCGCCGGTAACCAAAACAACTGGTTGCGACATATTAATTAGCCTTTAAATTCAAAGGGATTAATGCAATTGGCAAATGATGGCAGAATCAGGTCTTTATCTGATACGATTGCATTTGATAAAGGAACCTGCCAGTCTATTTGTAATGTAGGATCGTTATAGATAATTCCCTGCTCACATGCCTTATTATAAAACTGGTCGCATTTATACATTACTTCTGCAGCCTCGCTCAATACAGAAAAGCCATGCGCAAAACCGGCAGGAATGAACAATTGCTTTTTATTTTCAGCCGACAATTCAATAGAGAACACCTTTCCGAAAGTAGGTGAACCATTTCTGATATCTACTGCCACATCCAGTATAGTGCCTACCAGAGCACGTACCAGTTTGCTTTGTCCATAAGGAGGGATCTGGTAATGCAATCCTCTGATCACTCCGTAAACTGAACGGGACTGATTATCCTGCACAAACCGGGTTTCTACACCGGCTCCACCAAATATCTTTTCATTATAGGCTTCGTAGAAAAAGCCTCTGTTATCACCAAATACCGTGGGTTCAAATACCAATAGTCCTGAAATTCCCGTGTCGATGAAAGGCATTAAATTAATTTGAAAATTTGAAAATGTGCAAATCTGAAAATGAAGCAGCTAATTCGCCGCGAACAATATTTTCAAATTTGCTAATTAGCAAATTAGCGTTTTGTGTACATCTCTTCATAATAACGCTGGTAGTCGCCTGAGGTCACATGCTTAACCCACTCTTCATTCTGCAGGTACCAGTCAACTGTTTTTTCCAAACCTTCTTCAAACTGAAGCGAAGGCTTCCAGCCCAATTCATTATTCAGTTTGGTAGCATCAATGGCATACCGTAAGTCGTGACCGGGGCGATCTTTCACATAGGTAATTAATTTGGCTGAGGTACCCATGGGCCGTCCAAGCTTTTCATCCATTATTTTACACAACAGATGTACCAGATCGAGATTCTTCCACTCGTTGAAACCGCCAATATTGTATTTGTCGCCTGTTTTGCCTTTGTGAAAGATTACGTCAATAGCCCTTGCATGATCTTCTACAAACAACCAGTCCCGTACATTCTCGCCTTTACCATATACGGGTAGCGGCTTGTTGTTTCTGATGTTATTGATCATTAAAGGGATGAGTTTTTCAGGAAAATGATAAGAGCCGTAGTTGTTTGAACAGTTGCTCATTATCACAGGCAAACCATAGGTATGGTGCCATGCCATTACCAGATGATCGGAAGATGCTTTGGAAGCAGAATATGGTGAGCGGGGATCGTACGCTGTTTCTTCTGTAAAAAAACCTTCGTCGCCCAGCGACCCGTATACTTCATCGGTTGAAACATGGTAAAACAATTTGCCGGCCATGTTATCGTTAGCTTTTGACCAGTGTTTACGACTGACATTCAGCAGTGTGGCAGTGCCCAACACATTGGTTTTTACAAACGCCAGCGGATCGGAAATAGAGCGGTCAACATGGCTTTCTGCGGCCAGATGTATAACCCCATCAAATGCATATTTTTCAAACAGTTCCTCTATTCGTGCTGCATCAGTTATATCAGCTCTTTCGAACCGGTAATTGGCTGCAGTTTCAACATCTTTCAGGTTTTCCAGATTACCCGCATAGGTCAATGCATCTGCATTTACAATCAGGTAATCGGGGTATCTATTTACAAACAAACGCACTACATGCGAACCAATAAAGCCGGCGCCACCGGTAACCATTATTTTCTTTGAATAACTCATAATTATTTTTTTAACCAACCGACTTCTATTCGGTCCCGACCAGAGGCCGGGATGAATCGGCAGTCGGCAATAGCACTCAAGATACCTATTACTAATTACTTCCTACTCACTACTTCTTTGCAGCAAACTCTTTAGGTTGTTTAAACCATTCCTCTTTGGGTAATGATTTGAAGTATTCGTAAGTAATTTTCAAACCTTCTTTGCGGCTTACTTTTGGCGACCAGTTGAGAATTTCTTTCGCACGTGTTATATCCGGTTGCCTTTGTTTGGGATCATCTACCGGCAGCGGTTTGTGTACAATTTTTTGCGTAGTGCCTGTAAGTGCAATGATCTCTTCGGCAAAATCTTTCAGTGAAATTTCATCGGGGTTACCAATGTTTACCGGTAAATGATAGTCACTTAATAATAACCGGTAAATACCTTCGATCAGATCATCGACAAAACAAAAGCTTCTGGTTTGAGAGCCATCGCCAAACAGGGTCAGATCTTCTCCACGCAATGCCTGTCCGATAAATGCAGGCAGAGCACGACCGTCGTTCAATCGCATACGGGGACCATAGGTATTAAAAATACGAACGATGCGGGTTTCAACGCCATGGAAAGTATGATAAGCCATGGTCATGGCTTCCTGAAAACGTTTCGCTTCGTCGTACACGCCTCTGGGGCCAACGGGATTTACATTACCCCAGTATTCTTCATTTTGGGGATGCACCATAGGATCGCCATAAATTTCAGAAGTTGAAGCAACCAGAATGCGGGCATTTTTAGCTTTTGCCAAACCCAGACAGTTATGCGTACCCAATGATCCTACCTTCAGTGTTTGAATAGGTATTTTTAAATAGTCAATGGGGCTTGCGGGAGATGCAAAATGCAGAATATAATGAAGTTCGCCGGGCACATGAATAAACTTCGATACATCGTGATGATAAAACTCAAATTGCTCCAGCTTAAATAAATGCTCAATATTGCGCAGGTCACCGGTGATCAGATTATCCATGCCTATAACATGAAAACCTTCTTTAATGAACCGGTCGCATAAATGTGAACCTAAAAAACCAGCGGCGCCGGTTATCAGTACTCTTTTTTTGCTCATGGGATGGGGGTTTTATTTTTGTTGTACGCTTGTAGCCGGAATAGCGGTAGCCCGACCCACGCTTTCGTAATAAAATCCTAATTCTTTAATCGCATTTGTTTCGAACAGGTTTCTGCCGTCGAAGATCACTTTGTTTTTAAGCGCCGTTACAATCTTTAGGAAATTCGGCGTACGGAATTCATTCCACTCAGTAGCAATGATCAATGCATCGGCGCCCTGCAGACAATCATATTGATTTTCGGTATACTCAATTTTATCACCCACTAATGCGCGAACGTTATTGATGGCTTCAGGATCAAATGCACTAACCTGCGCACCTTCCTTTAACAGTTCATCAATAATATATAAAGCCGGCGCTTCGCGAATGTCATCGGTATTGGGTTTAAATGCCAGTCCCCACAAAGCAAAGCGCTTTCCTTTCAGGTCGTTTTTAAAAAACTTTTTGATCTTGGGAAGCAGATGCAGTTTCTGTTTTTCATTTACATCCATTACTGCATTCAATATTTTAAAGCCGTATCCTACTTCATCAGATGATTTCACCAATGCCTGTACGTCTTTCGGGAAGCAGCTTCCGCCATATCCTATACCGGGAAACAAAAATCGCTTACCGATGCGTTCATCGCTGCCAATGCCACGACGCACCATATCAACATCAGCTCCCAACTTTTCGCACAACTGCGCTATTTCATTCATAAATGAAATTTTGGTAGCCAGAAATGAATTGGCGGCATATTTGGTTAATTCGGCTGAGCGAACATCCATATAAATAACCGGATTTCCTGAGCGTACGAAAGGAGCATACAATTCACCCATCACTTTGCGCGCTCTTTCAGAAGCGGCGCCTATTACTACGCGATCGGGTTTCATAAAGTCTTCTACAGCCACCCCTTCGCGTAAAAACTCAGGATTGGATACTACATCAAACTCACCCATATATGATTTGGCAACTGTTGCATATACTTTTTCGGCGGTACCTACCGGAACGGTGCTTTTATCGACTATCACTTTATAGTCGGTCATTATTTCACCCAGGTCTTTGGCAACACCCAGTATGTATTTTAAGTCTGCACTTCCATCTTCTCCGGGAGGCGTAGGCAATGCGAGGAAAATGATCGCGGCATCTTTTATGCCTTCGTATAAACTGGTGGTAAACCGTAATCTTTCTTCCTTGAGGTTACGAAGAAATAGTTTTTCCAGACCCGGTTCATAAATGGTGATTTGTCCGGCTGTTAACTTTTCTACTTTCGATTTGTCTATGTCTACACACGTAACGTCGTTACCTGTTTCAGCAAAACAGGTTCCGGTTACCAATCCTACATAGCCTGTGCCTACTACAGCAATTTTCATATTGAGGATGTTTTTTGGCCTTAACTAAATAAGTAAGATTATTGATTATTTATTAATAAACTCTAATACTTTACCGGTAATAAAGCTGAGCTGTTCTTTGCTCAGTTCAGTATGCATGGGTAAGGATAGTACACGTTCAGTTAACCAATCGGTAGTCTTTAACTCATACTTTGAGCCGCCAAACGCATCAAACATTTTCTGGCGATGCGCAGGTACCGGATAATAGATCATCGAAGGAATACCATGACCGGCCAGAAACTGATTCAGTTCATCGCGGTTTACGCCTTCGAGCTGTAAGGTATACTGATGAAATACATGGTTACTGTAATGCGCTCTGTAAGGAACAGTGATCTTTGCATTACCGGAAAATGCCTGATCATAGAAATCAGCAGCACTCTGTCTTGCAGCGATATATTCATCCAGATATTTCAGCTTAATATTCAATACAGCGGCCTGTATTGAATCGAGCCGGCTGTTACAGCCAACGCGGTCGTGGTAATATCTTTTTGCCTGTCCGTGATTGGCGATCATTCTCAGCGCCACAGCCAGTTCATCGTCATTGGTAAAAATAGCGCCGCCATCGCCGAAACAGCCCAGGTTTTTTGAAGGGAAGAAAGAAGTTGTACCGATGGTGCCAATGGTGCCTGTTTTCTTTGAAGTACCATTGCTGAAATACACATCACCGCCAATGGCCTGCGCATTATCTTCAATAACCGGAAGATTATGCCGACGGGCCACTTCCATGATCGCTTCCATATTGGCAGCCTGACCATACAAATGAACCGGTACTATTGCTTTTGTTTTTGGAGTAATGGCTTTTTCAATAGCAATAGGATCTATACAGAAAGTTTTTGGATCAACTTCTACAAATACGGGTTGCAGTTTCAACAAGGCTATTACTTCGGTGGTGGCAATAAAAGTAAAGGAAGGAGTTATCACTTCATCACCGGGTTGAAGATCAAGGGCCATTAAAGCGATCTGCAGTGCATCGGTTCCATTGGCACAGGGTATAACATGCTTAACATTAAGATAATTGGCAAGACCTGCTGCAAAGTCCTGAAGTGTCTTACCATGTATAAAAGCGGTGTTGTTGATCACCTCCTGTATGGCTGCATCTACCTCGGGTTTAATCTTTTCGTACTGCTGCTTTAAATCAACCATTTGTATCGACTGCATATCAACTTGTTTTAGTCAAAAACGGGAGCAAACGTACTGCAAAAAAATGGTTTATCAAGCATAAACGAAAGGGCGATACCCTGAAAAAAGGGCAGCATTATCAACATTTTGACTATTTTGACTTTTACAACGACATTTGTTTTTTTGAACCAAATAATTACCGTGCACCTTTTTATTTATAATATTTTCCTGCTTTTATATTCGATTGGTATAAAAATCACCGCCCTCTGGAACCCCAAGGCCCGTTTATGGCTGAATGGAAGGAAGGATATCTGGACCAGAATCGCCCAAATCGAAAGCAAAAGGTCTGCTAACCAGCCCCTGGTATGGATGCACTGCTCATCGCTGGGGGAGTTTGAGCAGGGCCGGCCGGTTCTCGAGGCCCTGCGGCAGCAATATCCCGCCATCCAAATAGTGGTTACATTTTTTTCGCCCAGTGGCTATGAAGTACGAAAGAACTATTCCGGAGCCGATCACGTACTCTACCTGCCCATGGACTCAAAAGCTGCTGCCCGTAAGTTCCTGGCATCGGTTCAGCCCAATCTGGTGCTATGGATCAAGTACGAATACTGGTTCTATTATCTTACCGAACTGAAAAAAAAGCAGGTTCCCTGTATACTGATATCGGGTATTTTCCGGAAAGACCAGCCCTTCTTTAAATGGTACGGACGCCTGCACCGGTACATGCTGGAAAGCTTTACCCACCTGTTTGTACAAACCGAAAATTCGAAACACCTGCTGGGGACGATTGGCTTTTCAAATAATGTCACCATCGGAGGCGATACCCGTTTCGATCGTGTAGTACAGATAGCAGAGCAGTTTGAGCCAATACCAACCATTGAACAGTTTTGCGGCAATGCCTCTGTAATCGTTGCCGGAAGCACATGGCCCGAAGATGAAGAAGAACTTGACCATTATGCCAATACGCACCCTGAAATAAAGTTTATCATTGCCCCGCATGAAATAACAGAACCGCACTTGCAGGAAGTTGAGAAACTGTTTAAGAACGCTATCCGGTATTCGCAGTACAAGACACAAAGTGGCAACACGGAAGCAAACTCAACCAATAAGCTTCAAACAGCAAACACTTTAATAATCGACAATATCGGCATGCTATCTAAACTGTATAAATATGCCACTATCACTTATGTAGGTGGAGGCTTTGGAGATGACGGCGTGCATAATGTACTGGAAGCAGCGGTTTATGGCCGGCCGGTAGTATTCGGACCTGTATACGATAAATACATTGAAGCAGAGGAGCTGGTACAGGAAGGCGGCGGTCTTGTTATTAATACAGCGCTGGAAGCAGAACAAACTTTTAACACATTATTGGCGGATGCCGGTGCATATACATTAGCCTGTGAGGCAGCCCGTAATTATGTATATAATAATAAAGGAGCGACGGGAAGTATTATTCAGTTCATTCAGGAAAACCGTCTTTTAACAAGTTGATAGAAATGGCGAGTGCTTTCTTTGTTTTCATCCCAGCCCAGTTTTACTTTCAGTTCTCTTTCAATCCAGTACTGTGCTTCGGGTAGAATGCGAAAGCTGTTGATGGTTTTTATACTGCGTTCGTACATTACTTCGTCGTTACGGAATAGTTCACTGATAAATACAAAGCGGTCATTAATACCGATAGCGCGGCGCAGGTCGCGAACCGGGGCATCGTTCAGTACGTGAGCCACTTCTTTTACTTCTTCTTTTAACTTATCATTAAGTGAAGGTTCCTGTTTGGCCATTACTTCGTTCAGCTCTTTAACTACCTGTTGATGAGCGAGTGTGGGAATTTCCTTCAGGGGATCAAGCTTCCACCCATTATGCTCAACCTGAACAGTTTCCTGATGGTGATGGCCATTATTATTTTTTTCCACAGTGCCGTTTACTACTGCGGTCTGCGTATTTTCCTGTGTTTTTAATTCCTCCGCCATCTGCCGGTTTTGAATAGCATGGCCATTCGACGACGGCATCACCACTGACACTTTTGAAGTATTGACAGGCCGGTGAGTGGACGTAGACATCTGTACCAATTCTGTTTCAATTAATTGGGTAGTGACTAATAGTTGAAACGGATCGGCATTTTGTGCAAATTGTTCATTTAATTTGCCAATAAGTTGTGCTAAACGTTCCATAATAAGCGGGTACTTTTTTATGGTTAGAGTTAATTGATAAAGTTAACAATTATTGTACCTATTTCCGTTAAGATGTTTATAGAACCTAATATATCAGGCGAACGCCGGGGCAGTATTGAAGTAATTTGCGGGTCTATGTTTTCCGGAAAGACCGAAGAATTGATCCGGAGACTAAAACGGGCAAAGATCGCCAACCTGCGGGTAGAAATCTTTAAGCCTAAGATAGATGTGCGGTACGATGTTCAAAACATTGTGTCACACGACGAAAAAGCCATTCTGTCTACTCCAATAGATAACTCCCAAACCATACTATTATTGCATGGTGAGGCAGACGTGATCGGCATTGATGAGGCTCAGTTTTTCGATGATCAGTTACCGGATGTGTGTGATCAGCTGGCATTAAAAGGCATACGGGTTATTGTAGCAGGGCTCGACATGGATTATACCGGCAAACCATTTGGCCAGATGCCCTTTCTGTTATCAAAAGCCGATTTTATTACCAAACTGCATGCTATTTGCGTAAAGTGCGGTCACATCGCCAATTACTCCTATCGTAAAACTGCTAACAGCACACAGGTATTACTGGGAGAACAGGATGTGTATGAACCAAGATGCAGAAAGTGTTATTATGAGCGGTAGGTAGTATTTTCGCACCTCAATTTAACTTATCAGACCATTGAATCACATACTGGCGCTTATTAAAAAAGACCTGTTGCTTGAGATCAGGCAACAATACACGTTTTACGGTATATTACTGTATGTGGCTTCTACGATATTTGTTTTATATCTGGCTATGGGCCAGCCCGAAGAAAAGGTATGGAACGGACTTTTCTGGATGATACAGTTATTTATATGCGTAAATGCAGTAGCTAAAAGTTTCCTGCAGGAAAGCCAGGGCCGCATGTTATATTTCTATACCATAGCGGGCGCACGTGATTTCATTCTCTCAAAATTACTGTTCAATGCAGTGCTGATGATCCTCATGAGCATTGTAAGTCTGCTGTTATTTCAATTGCTGATGGGCAATCCACTGCAAAATCCGCTGCGATTTATAGGTTTTGTTTGCCTCGGCGGTTGCAGTTTAAGCCTGGTATTTACCTTTCTGGCTGCCATTGCCGCCCGGGCAAGACAGGGCGCTGCCCTGATGGCAATTTTAGGTTTTCCTTTAATCATTCCGCAGGTGCTGTTGCTCATGCGTATGTCGAACACTGCTTTTGCCGATGTAATTCAGGGCGGCCTGCTTCAGATCATTCTGCTGCTGGTAACCCTTGACATACTGGTAATTGTGCTGGCAATCATACTGTTCCCTTTCCTGTGGAAAGACTAGGCTAAGAGTGTATAAGAGAAA
>Ga0105239_10009608_pt1 | contig 10881 bp, 7 predicted proteins | sample KBSC44metaG_FD_92761 | JGI IMG/M metagenome (GOLD analysis project Ga0105239, IMG submission 92761) | Corn rhizosphere microbial communities from Kellogg Biological Station, Michigan, USA - KBS C4-4 metaG | ecosystem: Host-associated > Plants > Roots > Rhizosphere > Soil | place: Michigan, USA...
ACAATGAATCCATTGGTTTGGTAATACGCAATTTGTTCTGCTGATAATTGATAATTCATGAGAAAATAATTTATAGCACCTGATTAAGTTACGAAAAGAGAAGAAGATGAGAAGAGAGAAGTTAGTAGCCAGGAGTTAGCCAGTGAATAGTAGATAGAAGCTAGAGCCAGTTTGAACGATTGCATTATTAATTCTGTTTCTGGCTTCTAACTTCTATCTTCTTTCCTAATACCCCGGGTTCTGCACCAATTTATTATTTAACTGCATCTCTCTGAAAGGTATGGCGTACACCAGCCTGTTTTGTGTTACCGTAAATGCAGCAGGTAACAAATAACCATACTTCTGTTTCATATATTCACCATATTTGTTCATTACAGAAATTGCTTTTTCTGTGCGTACAAGGTCAGGCCAGCGCTGGTTTTCAAAGGCAAGCTCTATACGTCTTTCATGTGCAATAATGTCTCTTAGCTGTTGCTGGTCTGTGGTGGTTATATCCTGCAGGCCTGCTCTAGTTCTAACCGCATTTAGATATGGCAAAGCCTGGGCACCCTGCCCTGTTTCATTCATCGATTCTGCAAGCATCAGCAACGCATCTGCATAACGGAAGAGTATCCAGTTTTCAGGCGCATTGTATTCTGTTCTTGTTGGTAAAATCGTATAAGGCGGATGATAATATTTCCTGATGAATCTTCTTACAATCACGCCTGCCGGTGGTGTATAACCTACAGACTCTACGCTGTCTGGTATAAAATCAACATTGCTGTTAAAGTGGCCCGCGCAAAGAGCAATGGATTTATCAAGCCTTTTGTCTTCTGATTCATATGCATTGAGTATGTCATCACTTGGAATATTCCACCCACCGTTGGCATTGTTGTATGTTAATCCAAGTAAGCTTGCTGTGTTGGTAGTAACGGGTGTAAAGCGATATATGAACCCACTTGACTGTAAATCGCCATTGCCGGTAGCTTTGTACTGCACCTCAAAAATTGATTCTGTGTTGTTCTTATTATTGGGATCGAATATGCTGCTGTAATCGCTCAACAAAGCATATCCCATTTGTGTAACGCTTTGCAATAGCGGAACTGCTTTATCAAACTGCTTCAGTGTCATATATACCAATGCAAGTTCCGTAGCAACAGTTCCTTTGGTAATATGACCTGATTGAGGAAACTTAGCAGGCGGTGCAAGCACAGCAAGCGCATCATTAAAGTCTGCAAGAACCTGGCTGTAGATAGAATCAGCACTGGTACGAGCCAGTGAAGCGCCTGTAGTACTGGTTACTTCATGCAAATGCAATGGCACTGCACCATAGTGACGAACAAGATCAAAATAGTAGTGCGCCCTTAATGCTTTAGCTTCGCCTATGATTTGATTTTTGTCGGCGTCAACCATTGCAAAATCAATAGTAGCGAGCCTGTCAAGAATAACATTTACACGTGAAATACCGTTATAGTCTGCCTGGTATCTTGTACCTATTACACCGTTCTGCGCATCATCTAAAAAGTCTGACAACTGTTCATAGCCGAGGCCGCCACGGTCTTTTTCATTGTAGTCATAATGCGCATTGTCAGAACGCATTTCATCCATAAAGAAAGCAATGTTCGCCACATCCCTTAAAGGCACATACGCACCGGTAACAGCCTGTTGAAAATCTTTCGTGCTCTTATAGAAATTCTCCACGTTCACCTGGCCTTCAGGATATAATTCAAGGAAGTCTTTTTTGCAGGATGTTATTAAACAACCGCCTGCAAAAAGTGATATGATATATTGATGAAGCTTCATAAAATGAGTTTGAGAAATTTAGAAATTGATGTTTGCGCCTACCATGAATGTTCTTGGTACCGGGTAAGAACCGTTGTCTAAGCCTGCCGTAGTTTGACTGTCTCTTGTATCATTCACTTCAGGGTTTTGACCCGGATATTTTGTAAACACAAAAGCTTGTTGTACGCTGGCATAAATGCGTGCAGACTTCACATACCTCAGGCGACTGATGTTAAAAGTGTACCCCAGCGCAATGTTTTTGATGGTAAGATAATCACCCGAAAATACCCAGTTGGAATTGGCAAGACGAAACAATTCTGTTGTGTTTGCCAGTGTTCGTGGCGTTTTACCATCACCTGGATTTTCTTCAGAGCGCCAACGATTCATCATGTCTCTTGTCATGTTAAAGATGCCGTCATTGTTTTGCAGGTTCTGGTTGTTGATGTTCATAATTTTATTGCCTACCTGTCCTGCAACCACTATACTAAAATCGAAATTTTTGTAGCGCAAATCATTGGTTATACCAAAGATATATTTGGGGTTAGGGTTGCCTAAATATGTTTTATCGTTGGCGTCAATTTTACCATCACCATTAACGTCCTTCATACGTGTTGTTCCTACAGCAGAAGTTGCTTCTTTAGGTTGTTTGTTAAACTCTTCCTGCGTCATATAAATGCCATCAAAAACATACCCCCAAAGCTCACCTATGCGTCTGCCAACAGCAGTGCGGTTGTAGTCATTGTATTTGTTGGTGCCACCAATAGGCACCGCATCCTGCAGCCTTAATACTTTATTATCATTAAAGGCGATATTAAAGCTGGTGTTCCATTTAATTGCACTAGTAAGATTTCTTGTGCTCACCTGGAACTCATGACCCCACATGCGGAAATCACCTACATTGTATGCAATGGATGAATAACCTGATGCGAATGGAATATTAATCCTGTACAACATATTTTCTGTTGTCTTGCGATAATAATCATAGCTGAAAGAAACCCTGTTGTTAAGCAATGACAATTCAACGCCGATATCTGTTTGTTTGGATGTTTCCCATGTTAAATCAGGATTGCCAAGTGATGTAATAGAAAGGCCCTGTGATAAAGAACCTTCAAAAATATAATTGGTGGCGCCTAACAAAGATGTTTGTGTGTAGTTGCCAATATTGTTATTACCGGTTAAGCCATAGCTGCCTCTTATCTTAAACAGTGATATTGCTTTTGTTTTAGGAAAGAAGGATTCGTCGCTGATTATCCAGCCTGCTGAGGCAGAAGGAAAGTAGCCCCATTTTTTATTGCTCCCAAAACGTGATGAACCATCTCGACGGATATTACCTGTGATAAAATATTTCCCTTTGTAATCATAATTAACACGCCCATACCACGATGCCAGGTTCCAGTCTGCATTATCTGTGCTGCCGCTGGTTGTTGCTGCACCACGTATCCAGGGAACTGCATCATTAGGAAAGTTGCTGCCGTTAATACTTCTTGTATTGATATCGTAACGTTGCGCACTGTAACCGGCCAATAAATCAATGCTGTGATCGCTTACTTTAAATGCATAGGTAAGTATGTTTTCATTCAGCCATGAAACATAATTATAAGAACTCTGCGCCGCTGATGCAACTTGTGGCGGTGGCGCACCAAAAGTGCCATAGGTGGAAGGATAAAATGCATTGTAATCAGCGGTTCCTAAATCTGTGTTGACGGTAGTTTTGAAGTGCAAGCCCTTTAAGAATTCGATATCTGCATACACATTGCCCAATAAGCGAAAAGTATTTTGTTTGATGTCAAGATTCAAAATCTGTTGATAATAATTTGGCAATGCATACATGCCATAAGAACTTGCCTTTAAAGGGAAAGAGCCATCTGCATTAACCGGAGCAATCAACGGAGAACTGATTTCTGCGCCAACCAATACCTGCCTGTTGCCATCCAGTGGTCCGCGTGTGTTATCATCAATCTGGTAAGTGGGTGAAAAGTTGAAACCTAATTTTACTTTTTCATTCGGCCGGTATTCGTTATTGCTGCGGAAAGAAAATCTTTTCATACCGGTATTCAGCATAATACCCTTTTGGTCAAAATAAGTTAAGGAACTGCTTGATGAAACCTTTTCTGTACCGGTAGTAATATTGAGCGAGTAGTTTTGAATAGGCGCAGTTCTCAGCAATACATTATACCAATCTGTGCCTTCACCATATTGTTCGGGATTCTTATAATCATCCGGCACTTCTGCTAATCCTGTTGCAGGGTTCACCCATTTTTCATACTTGATTTTATCTTCATAATAACCTTTCATGAATGTTGCAAACTCACGTGCATTCATTAAGTCAGGCCTTCCTCTTTGCGGCACAGATTGCCAGCCGTAATAAGAATTGAGTGTAACATTGGTTCTCCCTGCTTTGGCCTGTTTGGTAGTAATAATTACAACACCATTTGCGGCTCTTGACCCATACAGGGCAGTTGCAGACGCATCTTTTAATATGCTGAAAGTTTCAATGTCATCCGGATTAATTGTATTTACATCACCAGTAATTGGTTGGCCATCCACAACAATTAATGGCTGATTACCTGCTCCTAATGATGCAGCGCCCCTAATCCTGAAAGTCATTGCCTGCCCAGGTCTTCCGGTAACCTGTGAAACCTGCAGGCCTGCGACTTTACCTTGTAGTTTTTGGCCGAATTCCGCAGCAGGAATATCCTGTAATTCCTGTGCGTTTACTTTTTGTACGGCACCCGTAATGTTGCGCTGGCGCTGGGTTCCATAGCTTACTACAACCACCTGGTCAAGGTTATTTCCGGTAGGTTCCAGTGCTATATTAATTTCCGTCTGATTAGCAACTGCCACTTCTTCTGTTTTAAATCCTACACGACTAAATACAAGCGTTGCATAACTTGTCGTTTTAATGGAGTACATACCGTTGTTGTCTGTACTGGTTCCTGTGGAAGCTCCTTTAACCTGTACAGAGGTGCCGGATAATTCTGATGTTCCCGGCAGTGTTACTTTTCCTGAAACAGTAATACTTTGTTGAGCATAGGTTTTAAAAGTGCTGCCAAGAAAAAGGCAGCCTAATAGCAGATGGAGCAGCCATGATTGCTTTAAATGATAGTTTGGGCAAGACCTTCTCATACTTTGTTTGGTTTTAAAATAATAGCCTTTCAGCTTTAATAAGCATGGTAATGTTTACATACTTGTAGTTATCTGCAAGCAGAAAAGTTCAACTGTATTGACATAGCAATACAGGCAATAAAGTTTGGGGCATTGTTTACTAAGGGAAATTCGTTAAAAACATGCAAGGCCGTCGCTGTATTTACGCAGTAATATGATAAGGTCAATTACTATCATAAATGTTCTGAGGAGTCATAACGAGGACGCAAAATATTAACGATGTGTTTCATTTAGTCATGTGCAATCGGTTTAATAGTGGCGTTTACTGTGTTACAAGCCAGTTTAGATTGGCCACGTTAGCAAATAGTTTTATGTTCGATAATCCGGAAGTAGTATTTATCAGCAGTTTGTACCCAAAAATATTTTATCTGTCTTTATCAATCGTTATACGATTTGACATATTCGTTAAACTTTTTGACATCTTATAAGTATTATCCTGAATAAATTTTGTGAATTCGATGATAGGTATAAGGCGATAAGTATAAGGCAAGAGATATCATTTGTTACGATAATAAGTAGGAGGAACACCTATCTTTTCCTTAAAGATTCTTGAGAAATAGAATACAGAATCAAAGCCGGTCTGGCTTGCAATTTCATTAATGTTTAAATGTGTTGTGGAAAGGAGTTCCCGTGCTTTATTTAATCGTAAGTTGATATGATATTGCGTAGGTGATAATCCTGTAATGTTTTTGAATGCTTTCCTGAAGTTTGAATAACCCATTGGCAATTCTTTCACCAGTTGCTGCATGTCAATTTCTTTTTCTAAATTCTCCTGCATTAAAAATTTTGCTTTGGAAATAAGCTGAACGGTATTATCGTCCTCCATCTTATTAATATTTGTCGAATGCACAAGGCCAAGTAATTGCAATGTAATGCCTGTAATCACCTGGTGATAACCTTCGGCAGTTGCTTTTACTATATCAATCAGCTTTTGAAAAAGTTCCAGTAATAAAATATTATGTCCCGTTTTTATAACGGGTGATTGCCGTGTAAAAAATGCCTTGCTCATTAATGTCTCGGGATAGTTTCCTTTAAAGCCTACCCAGTATTCTTCCCATCCGGATTTTGGTTCAGGTTTATACCGGTGCCATACGCCAGGGAACAACAAAAAACATGTGCCTTCTTCAATTACTGCCGGTTGTGTTAGAGCGGATTCGAATAGCCCTTTGCCCTTCGCAATAAATATCAGGTAGTAGCCGTCGAGAATACGGCCATTGTTCCATGTAAAACTATGTGTAGCCGGATGCTCAGTTGTGTTGGGATAAGACTGATCAGGCCGCGTTTCAGAATAACCAACGGTTGTTATATAAAAACCCCAATCCTTTTCCCTTTCTGTTACAGGCAAGTACTTATGGTAATTGTTCATAGTATTATATCAATAAAAATATTGAAATCAATAAAAGGAAAACAAATGGATTGATGAGTGACGGATGTTAAATGGATAAAGAGAAGTTAAAGATTTATGGAGCTGATTGTGATGCGTTGATGTTAACTATGAGTTTGATGCCTGCTTTCAAATCGATCAATGAAAGGGTATAAAATAAAAAAAGCTTGCTGAATTTTTCAGCAAGCTTTTTTAAACCAGATTTTAAAAGAAGTGCCCCGGAACGGACTTGAACCGTTACGACCGTTGCGGGTCACAGGATTTTAAGTCCTGCGTGTCTACCAATTCCACCACCAGGGCCTGTTCCATATCTCGGAACAACAGAAAAAAAATCCCGCTGTTTGCGGGACTTCTTTGAGCGGAAGACCGGGCTCGAACCGGCCACCCCGACCTTGGCAAGGTCGTGCTCTACCAAATGAGCTACTTCCGCATTATTTGTAAGAACTTCCTTTTTTGATTTGGGAGTGCAAAAATAGCAATCCCACAATCACAGCAAAATTTTTATTGCTTTTTTTATTTATACTCTGGAGTATATAAAGTGCTGCTTTGAATTTCAATGTCAGGCTTGCCTTTATAGCGTTGTGTATATAACTTATAACATGCGCCAACTAAGAAAGCCAGAATACAAAATACCTGTACATAAAAAAGAAAGCGGGAAGACTTTACCCAGTCATAACCAAAATCTTTCTCTTTGTGCTCTAATATTTCTACTTCGTGTGACATATACTTTTTTATTGCGATGCAAAAATAAGGGTGAAGCTCAAATTATTACTCCTTCTTTTTAATAATTTCTGAAAACTGCCTTTTCCCTTTAACAAAATAACTCCATACAACAGGTTTAAAACACACGCCTGTCAAGTTTTTCATAGGCTTTCGGGTATATAAATATTTTTCTTTTTTTCTGATATACCATAAAAACAGGCTTACATAGGCTTTTAAAACGGCTGTAAAAGATTTCGGATATCCGGTAAAAAGATTTTTTAAAGCAAATATCATATCAAGAAAAAAACGGTAAGGCATTTTCCAGAGTTTCTCTTTCCATATAAGATTTTTGCTTAGCATCACCAGGTTGTTCCTAAAATTGAGGTAAACCTTTCTTTCATTGCCTTTGGGTAATGTGCCGCCGCCAATATGATACACAATAGAAGAGGGGCAACTCATAATCTTATAACCAGATAACTGCATGCGCCAGCACAAGTCAATCTCTTCCATATGGGCAAAAAACCAACTGTCAAAACCATTGCATTCATGAAAAACTTTCGCTCTTACAAACATGGCAGCACCAGATGCCCAAAACGTTGGTTCGGGATTATCATATTGATGCATATCTTTTTCGCAAACCTCAAAAAGTCGTCCTCTTGAGAATGGATACCCAAGAAAATCTATCCATCCACCTGCACCGCCGGAATATTCAAAGAGGTCTTTGTTATGATAAGCGAGTAACTTGGGTTGGCACGCCGCAATTTTATCGTCGCTTTCCATTAATGCGATAACCGGCTCAACCCAGCCTGCGGTTACTTCAACATCAGAGTTTAATAAAATATAATAATCGCTCTCAATTTCCTTCAGTGCCATATTATATCCTCCCGCAAAACCATAATTGCGTTGTAGAATAATACGTTCAACAAGTGGGTATTCTTTTTGTAAAAATGCTAGGGAGTCATCAGTGGAGGCATTGTCTGCAACAATCACTCTTTTATTTGTGTAAGTAGATGCCAGTACAAAAGGAAGAAATTGTTCAAGATAATTTCTGCCGTTAAAATTTAAAATAACAATTGCAACAGACGGTTGATTCAAAATCCTTATTTAGCCAAAAATAAGCTACGCAGACATATCAAAAACGGAGATAATATTTTTATGATTTTTTTCAGGTGTTGAAATTTTGTCAGGCGCGTATTTTATTTATGGTTTCCGAAACATTAATTCTCAGCCTAATTTTTTTATCCCCTTTTAAAAAGACTTTAAATCTTTATTTTTGCCCGATATCTGAATTCCGTCTTTATTAAAGGTTATGAAGAAAATAGAACTGGAAATAGTAGCGTTGTCGCATAGTATTACGCAAACACATTCTTATGCGGTTGTACTGGGAGAAGTGAATGGGCTTCGTCGCCTGCCAATTGTAATCGGCGGATTTGAGGCGCAGGCTATTGCAGTTGCGTTGGAAAGAATGCAACCCAGCCGGCCCCTTACACACGATTTAATGAAAAATTTTATGAATGCTTTTAATGTGGATTTGATGGAAATAGTCATCAATGATTTGCAGGAAGGCATTTTTTATTCAAAGCTTGTTTGTATAAGTGAACATGATACTGTAGAGATAGATAGCCGTACAAGTGATGCGCTTGCACTGGCTGTAAGGTTTGGCTGTCCTATTTATACGTATGATCATATTCTTGAGAGCGCCGGAATTTTAATGGAAGACACCGGCAAGAAAAAGAAAACTGAAGTAGCGGTTACAGATAGCCCCTCTTCTGGCAGCAGGGAAGATCTTGCAAAACTAAGCGTTGAAGAATTGAACACCCTTTTGAATGAAGTACTTGAACAGGAAGACTATATAAGAGCAATCGCTATTAGAGATGAGTTGAATAAGCGAAGAAAATAAAAGATGTCACAGGAAAACAAAATAGCAACCGAAAATTTTCTACTTTCTTGATTTCTTTCCCCAACTGTAAAATCAATTTAGGTCTCAATATACTTCGTAAACGTAACGATGGTTTTCATGATCTTGAAACAGTCTTTTATCCACTTCCGTTAAAAGATGCAATAGAAATTATTAAAGGCGATGCCTTACAAAACGAAGAAATAAGTTTTACTTCTTCCGGACTGGTAATTTCAGGAGATGTAACGAATAACCTTTGTATTAAGGCTTTTTACCTGTTAAAGAAAGATTTTCCGCAATTGCCTAAAATAAAAATGCATTTGCACAAGGCCATTCCTATGGGCGCAGGCTTAGGTGGAGGGAGTGCAGATGGTGCTTTTGTTTTAAAATTACTTAACGAAAAGTTTCAGCTTGGCCTTTCTATAGATAAATTAATAGAATACGCATTACAACTTGGCAGCGATTGTCCCTTCTTTATATTAAACGAGCCTTGTTTTGCACAAAGCAGGGGAGAAATAATGCAACCCCTAAATCTCAATCTGTCATCCTATCACTTCGCTGTTGTTAACCCAGGAATTCATATTGGAACCGGTTGGGCATTTTCTCATATTAAGCCATTTGTTCCGTCAAAGTCAATCCGCGAAATTATCCGTCAGCCAATTGAAACCTGGCGAAATGAGTTGGTTAATGATTTTGAAAAGCCTGTATTAATCCAGTACCCCAAAATTGGTGAAATTAAAAACCAGTTATATCAATCAGGCGCACTTTATGCTTCTATGACTGGCAGCGGAAGCACAGTTTTTGCCATATTTCCGGAAAATCTTACCCCATCATTTTCGTTCCCCACAAGCTATATTTATCACTTTCTTTGAAACTTAAATGTTGTAAAACAAATAGTTATAAATGTTAAATTAGATGTTTTGTATTAAATTGGCTTTTTCTTTGGAAAAATTTCAAACTTATTTCCCAAACCTTAAAAAATATTAAGGTTTGGTTTTAGCTTTTTTTCGTAATTTTATTCGCCTGCCATATTATTATTCCATTAAAATTTTCGTTTGCCTATGCCTGTACAAGACAGACATGAGGGATTGTATGACCCCTCCTTTGAACGTGACGCCTGTGGGATCGGTTTTGTAGCCAACATAAAGGGCAACAAATCGCACCAGATTATTTCTGATGCACTGACTGTGTTAGAAAATATGGAGCACCGCGGCGCTTGTGGTTGTGAGAATAATACCGGCGATGGAGCTGGTATTATGATACAGACTCCCCACGAATTTTTCTTCGATGAATGCATTAAGCTGGGCGTTCATTTGCCGGCATTTGGTAAGTATGGTGTAGGCGTTATTTTCTTTCCGAGAGAAATAAGGTTACGTGAAGAATGCCGCGACATCTTTAACCGTTCCGCCGAAAATCTTGGCCTTGAAGTGTTGGCTTACCGCAAAGTACCGGTTAATCAAAATGATATTGGTCCTACGGCTCTTTCGGTTGAGCCTGAGATGGAACAGGTTTTCATAGCCTGCCCGGATCATATCAATAACCCGGATGAATTTGAACGAAAGTTGTTTGTGCTTCGCAATTATGCGGCGCATACAATTAATAATACTGTAAAAAAAGATGCTATTGGGTTTTACATCGCATCACTTTCTTATAAAACGGTGGTATATAAAGGTCAGCTAACCAGCGGACAGGTAAGAAATTACTACCCGGATCTGAGCAATAAACGCCTGGTAAGCGCCTTTGGGCTTGTACATTCCCGCTTTGCTACTAATACATTTCCTTCATGGAAACTTGCCCAGCCATTCAGGTTTATAGCCCACAATGGTGAAATAAACACACTTCAGGGCAATCTTAACTGGTTGAAAACAAGCGAAAAAGGATTTGAGTCACTGGCCTTTTCAAAGGAAGAAATGGAAATGTTACTTCCTATCGTTACTGAAGGTCAAAGCGATTCAGCCTGTCTTGATAATAT
>Ga0105239_10009609_pt1 | contig 10880 bp, 9 predicted proteins | sample KBSC44metaG_FD_92761 | JGI IMG/M metagenome (GOLD analysis project Ga0105239, IMG submission 92761) | Corn rhizosphere microbial communities from Kellogg Biological Station, Michigan, USA - KBS C4-4 metaG | ecosystem: Host-associated > Plants > Roots > Rhizosphere > Soil | place: Michigan, USA...
CTTCATCTTGTCGATCCCCAACGCCTTCTTCGCCAAAGCAACCACCTCTCCCACCGTGACCTCCGGCACCGTGACGATCTCCGGTGCACCCGCATTGTAATACTTGTCCCATCCCATGGCGGTCAGCACTCCCATCAATATCCCATCCGGGCGAAAGGAATGCCAGTAGTCATGGAATCTCCATACCACGATACCGTGATTTTCTAACAATGCCTTTTTGAAATCATACACCTCATCTCCCGCCAGCCAGTCCGTCTCATCCAGGTGATTGTAAAAAGTGGGCTCATGGGCAATGATAAAATTGGCGCCTTGTTTGATCGCCCCCGTGATAACCTCATCCGTGGCAAACATGGTCGTAACAATACCCTTCAACGGTTGCTCCACGTTCCCCGACTTCACCGTATCCACCGTCGTTTGAAATGGCGCTCCTGGAATATCCGCTACGATACGGTCAATGGCCTGGCGGATCGTCATCTCCGAACGTCCTCTCCCCTCCGCATGTGTTGTTAAAAAAGAAGAGCCGGCCAGTGCGGCCAGCGTACTTGTAAGAAAATCTCTTCTCGAAGACATTGGCAATAATTTAACTCCCATAAAAATAGCCCTTATCCTCGTTCTCCGGCGAATAAAATATCTTACACCGTTATTAAGCACCACCAGTGAAACTATCCGCCATCATACGACTCCTGCTGACATTCTATAAAAATTTTTTCTTATTCAGCTTCCTCATCACTCTTTCCTGCGCCTCACTTTACTGGGAATACGGACCACCCATCCTCACAGTCCTTGTCTGGTTCAAGCTCCTCACCCAGGGCCTCACCTGGAACTTCATACGCACCTATAAGAAAAAAGAATTCTATTACTACCGGAATCTCGGCCTGCGCGACACCATCCTGTGGTCCGTCACCCTGGGCATGGATCTAAGCCTATTTATATTGCTACTCATCCTTACCCATCAATTGCATCCATGATCCACACACTGATAGCAAAGGACATTCAATTAACGCTCGGAGACAGACAGATCCTCTCCGACACACATATCCAATGCCGGACAGGCAGCATCACCGGACTGCTGGGACGCAACGGAGCAGGAAAGACAAGTCTTATGCGGATCATGTATGGCGACCTGCCCTGCGACAGCCGGTCTTTTACCATTGACAATATCCCCTTCCCGCATCCTTACACACAGCCGGACAGGATAAGATATATGCCGCAATTCAATTTTATCCCCGGATCCCTGACACCCGAGCGCATTTGCCTGGATTTTAACCTGGACTTCCAGGAGCTGGAAAGTTCCTTCCCCGATTTCCATTCACTCGGCCGGCAACGTATAAAGTATCTTTCCACAGGCCAGCGCCGGTTGATCAACATCTATGTCATCAGCCGCAGCAGATCTCAGTTCGTCATGCTCGACGAACCCTTCACGCTATTAAGCCCTATACAGATAGAGAAAGTAAGGACAATGCTGGAAAAGGAAAAACAGAACAAGGGTATCCTGATCACCGACCATCTCCACCAGCATATCTGGGACATCTCCGATGAAGTATATACCCTTGCAGACGGCAGGACCCGCCTCACCAGCCGGCCAGTCCCGCATCACGATCATCGTAAATAGCTATATCGTATATTCTTGAACACTCCATTGGTCAGCGTCACCGAGTCGATCGTCAGTCCCACCGAGTCGATAGACAACACCCGGGCATTGAATTGAAAAGTACCTGACACCAGCTTATTCACCCCATCGCTTGCCGTCACATCCGCCGTTCCATTTACCGCCTCGCCCTCCTGCTGCCAGACCAGGTTTCTTCCAACCTGGACCTTGTCATTCGCGTAGGCAAAAGCCGACGCATTCCCCCATTCACCCAGCGCATATTGCTGCACTGTCATCGTGCTGTCATTGCCGGTGGTTGTCGTATCCTGCAGGCTGATAGAGATCGCCCTTTTAGAGGTATAGGCCGTGATGGCCATGACCTTGGTATGACCCCGGGAATCCCCTACCAGAAAGGCCGAGACCGAATCCGTCCTCCAATCCACCCCATCTATCGTCGCGGAGAAGACGGCCGTAGAGTCCGCCGTCGAACTATTTCCATTCAGGTTTTCCTTACGGCACGATACCAGGCTGTACAGCACACACAGCAGGGCCATACCCGCCAGCCGGACCTTGATAGTTTTCTTCATATGCTCAGAGTTCGTGACTGTTTGAATTCACCTCCATCGATACGAGTGATTTCCGGACAGAGTTGCTTATTTTTACGCCAAGCAAGCATTTTATGATCCCACATTCTGTCAGAACACACATTTTCATAGCCTTTTTAGTCCTTTTCGCCTCGACATCCCAAGCCCAGTCTCCCGACCCATCCCAGGCTCCCGGCCCCGCCGTCATCGGGTATTACTCAGGCAGAAGCAGCGCCCTCGACAGTTTCGCCACCGGCAAGCTTACCCATATCCTGTTCAGCTTCTGCCACCTCAAGGACAATAAGCTCAACGTCGACAACGCCCGGGACACCGCTGCCATCCAGCACATGGTCCAGCTGAAAGATAAGAACCCTCACCTCAAAGTGATCCTTTCCCTGGGCGGATGGGGCGGCTGCAAGACCTGCCCGGATGTATTTGCCACCCGTAAAGGCCGTAACGAATTCGTCAGCTCCGTCAAAGAAGCGCTGGACTACTTCCACGCCGACGGCATCGACCTGGATTGGGAATACCCCGCGCTCTCTAACGTTCCCGGGTATCCGTACAACCCTGAGGACAAAGATCATTTCACCCTTCTTATAAAGAGATTGAGAAAGAAGCTCGGCAGGGACAAAGAGATCAGCTTCGCAGCCGGCGGCTTTACCAAATACCTCCAGACCTCCATCGACTGGAAAAAAGTGACGCCCCGCGTGAATTACATCAACCTCATGACCTATGACCTCGTCAGCGGCTACGACACCATCTCCGGTCATCATACACCTTTATATTCCACGCCGCAGCAGGTGGAATCCACCGACCACTGTGTTCAATATCTCGAATCCATCGGCGTACCCGCAGCCAAGCTGGCCATCGGCGTTGCCTTCTATGCCCGCATCTTCGAGCACGTGGACAGCATCAACAATGGACTTTACCGCCCCTGCCGTTTCTGGCGCGGCGTTTCTTATAAGGACCAGGCCGCTTATCTGTCAAAGGACAGCGGATTTATATTTCACTGGGATCCCGTAGCACAAGCGCCTTATATGTACAATCCCGGTAAAAAGCTTTTTGTTACATATGACGACACCATGTCCGTACGATTAAAGACACGCTATGCCATGGATAAGAAGCTAGGAGGCATCATGTTCTGGCAGCTGCCCGAAGACAAGTTCACCGATGGATTATTGGATGTGATCGACAACACAAAAAAAGAAGGGCTGAAAACATCCGCAAAAGGTCAATAAATAATGAAATACTTTATCCTCCTCTCCCTGGCCGCTATCTGCTGGTCCTGTCATTCTACAAAAAAGATCAGTGCCGCCGCCGCCACCGTCCAGATGCCCGACAGCCTGCCCCCCCTCCCCGTCTCCGAGATCGACATACCACTCAAGGTCGCGGGCCGGCCCCTGTTACAGATAGCCGACACCATCGTTCCAAAGGAATTCGCATCCGAAGCATGGCCCTCCTTTGTGCAGACATCCTGCGAATTCCGTTACAAATACCGGTTCGTCCGCAGCGCTTTCAACCTCAGCTGCACCAACAATAAAATATCGCTTCAGATGGGAGGCAGCTACCAGGTCGCCGGAAGCCGCTGTCTCTGCGCCATGGGCAAGCCGGTATCCCCCTGGATCTCCGGGAACTGCGGCTTCGGCAGCGAACCCATGCGAAAAGTGGACATTACCCTCAGCTCCCAGCTCACCCTGCTGCCCAACTACAAGATCAGGACGGTCACACACCTTGACCAGCTCAAGGCGATGGATAAATGCGTTATGTCCGTCTTTTCCATGGACATGACCCAAATGATCGTCGATAGCATCCGCAGCTCCATCAATAGCTTTTGCGTCACCCTCGATCAGACCCTCGCCAGTCTCGATTTCGCCGGCTATCTTCACCATTCCGCCATGCGTGCCTGGCATCGCCTACCGCTGGGACCCTATGGCTATCTCGTAACCAATCCCCAGAGCATACGGATCGGCCCCCTGAACTATACCCAGGACACCTTCCGCGTCAACATCGGGCTTACCTGCCGGCCTCAGCTCACCTCGGAAAAGGAAGCTTCCTCCGTCATTCCACCCCTCCCTCCCCTGACCAGCAATGTCCATGATAAAGGCCTCTCCGTCTACCTCGGCGCCGATTATGACTACGCCTTCATCAGCCGGCTCCTGAATGATAGCCTCCAGGGCAGGTCCTTTATCGTCAAAGGCCGCACCATTCTTATTAAGAACGTGACAGTCAAGGGAAAAGGCCATCACCAGGTAGAAATGACAGTGGATTTCGGCGGCAGCCGCAGAGGAGAGTTCCGCCTTTGGGGCACCCCCGTGCTCGATCCCGTCAAGCAGACCCTTACCATCCCTGATATCCAGTATACTCTCGACGGCGACATGATGATCGTGATTGCCCGCACCTTCTTTAAAAGGAAGATCCGCAAGAACCTGCAAGGCGGCTCCTACATCGATCTCGCAGCCGTGCTAAGGGCCAATCGACCCATGCTGGACGCCCAGATGAACAGGACCCTCGCCCCCCATCTTTATACCCGCGGGAATATCACGGAGATGAAGATGATAGGCCTCCTGGCCGGGGACAAATCCCTTCAGACTCAACTCTTTGTAAAGGCCGACCTCAGCGTCATCAGCACGGGGTTGCCCAAATAAAGGGGCGTTATTTACATTACGTTTTCTTTTAAAATATCTTTGCCGGCCGAAGCAACCATTTACATTTCATTATCGTAACTTTCTAATGGATACAGGTAGTTTGCGCGTTTAATCAACCAGGACGCTCACCACTTAAGCTACACATCAATTTTGATCGAATCGAACTCGCAAATACTCGCTTTGATAGAAGGCTGCAGGTCCAATGACAGGACCAGCCAAAAAGAGCTTTATACGATGCTCAAGGATTACGCTATGAAAATATGCTATCGTTACCAAAACAACCTTGAACAAGTAGAAGAGATAATGAATGAAGGCTTTATCAAACTTTTCAAGAACATTCATCAATTTGAGGAGTCACGCCATACGGACATCCTGGCTTCCCTCAAAGGCTGGTTCAAACGCATCCTCGTCAACACCTGCATCGACCACTATCGAAAGAACGCATCCTACATCAATGGACAGATGCTGTCCGAAGACACAGAGAACATTGCCGACAGACAGGAATCAGGCCTCGATATGTTGTCCTATAAGGAGATCATCGAAGCTATCCGCCTCCTGTCCCCAGCTTACCGCACCGTATTTAATCTGTTCGTTATAGAAGGTCTGACACACGAAGAAATAGCCAGTCAGCTGGGTATTTCCGTCGGATCGTCCAAATCCAATCTGTCGAAAGCCAGAGAAAACCTACGAAAAATTCTAACAAAAAAAACAGATCATAAAGCATATGTTGAACCTATCCGATAATGAATTGGACCGCCTTAGCCGGGAAGCTGCCAGCCAGCATGATCCTGGTGACCTGCTGGGTCCCCAGTCATGGGACAGGTTGGAACTGCACCTGGATAAGGAATTGGGCAAGGCCGGCCCGGATGCATCCCGCGGACTGCGCGGCATTCGACGCTTGCCTTTTCAATATGCCCCGGTACTCCTTCTCGTCGTAGGGGTCACCTATTATTTTGTCAAAGCCAAAGGACGGAAGACAGAGTCCTCCGGCAGCCCCCCCCTGACAGTTGTAAAAACCCCGCAACAGACGGGGACTTCATCCGATTCATCACTCAAAAACCCTGCGTATAGCGATAATACTTCTACACTTTACCCCGGCGGGGACACCCCCTCCGGTACCACTACCGGAACGCCAACGGCCCCCGCGTCCAGCCCCACGGGAAGCCCCACAGGACTGGAACAACCGTCCGCCGGACCCAACAGTACGTCTCCGGCCGGGGACCGCACGGCTTCCGGACTTACGAACAGCTCCCATACTGACCGCACGGCCCCCGGCTCCGGACCTGACAAGACAGCCTCCGGCCTGACCGGCGCCTCGGCCACAGGACAGGAACGCAGCTCCTCCGGCAAAGACCGTACATCCAACGGATTGGCCAATAACTCCGGGACCGGCCACACAGCAGCAGGACCTGACAAGACAGCCTCCGGCAAGGACCGCACAGCCTCCGGACCCAATCGCCTGTCACCCGGCCTGGCCGACAATAGCTCCAGCCACATCTCTTCCGGTCAGGATCGCACGGCTTCCAACCTCACCGTAGACGATTCCCGCAAATACCACGGCAAAAATAAGACATCCGGCAAAGGCAATCGATTCCCCGGCAGCGTCGACACGCATACAGCCGGCGACCAGACAGCCATCCAGGATCAGACAAGCCGCCTGACAACAGCCGTATCCGACCAACGATCCGATCCCGAACGTGTCTATATCCAGCATCCCTTCTCCCTGCGCAGCCGCCCCAGGACCAACGGTATCGCCCTTCGGGCAGACTCCGCCCTGCAAGCATACGCCGACCAGGCCCGGAAGGATCAAAGTAAAAATGCAGGCCCGGCTCTCCATATCAATCGGGCCCTCGGTATAGGATTCCAGTTCGCACCCGACTTTACATCCATCAACGCACTGGCGGGCGATCGGCCTGGAAGCACGCTCGGCCTCACCCTGGATTATGAGATACTGGATGGATTACACCTGGGAACAGGCTTCCTGTTCTCCCGAAAGAACTATACCGCGCGGGGCATCGACTACCATACACCGCCCGATTACTTCAGACAGAATGGTATGAAGCCCGCAGACTTTGTAAAAGGTACCATGAACATGCTGGAGATACCCATCAATGTACGTTATGATTTTAGCAGGACACCAGGCGGCGGTACCATATTCTTTGCCAGCGCTGGCGTCTCCTCCTATCTCTTTGGACAGGAACATAGCAACTATTATTATGACTTCTTTGGAAGTGAGGCATGCCGCGATTTCCATTATTCCAATACCCCCAACGGACTCTTTGCTTCCGTCAACCTGTCCCTGGGCGTAGAGGCAAAGATCAGCAATAGCGTTCACGCACTGATAGCGCCGTATATGAAGTTCCCAACCAGCGATATGGGCTTTGGAAAGGTTAAGATGAACAGCGTAGGTATCAATTTCGCCATACGCTTCACCCCCGTCATCGCCCGCAGCAGACAACATAACTAAGCAATCCATCCAAGGATGGATTGCTTAAGATTTTACATCAAACCATACGGGCGTCTCATTATTCCAGTCCCCATTATAATTGATGGAGAGCTCCTCTCCCGCTTTTATAAACCGCACCGCCTTCACAGATATCAGCGCCTCCTCATAATCCATCTCATATTCACAATTACTGCGATACGAGTGGTTATAGATGGGAATATAACCCAGCGCCATACAACACCCTTTCGGGTCCTGCCCCCATTCAAATATATAGTCGTGCAGCAGCGTTTGGTCCAATAGCTTTCTCTCCTCACGGGTCATGACAATGACAGGGGCGATCTCGACAACAGTCCCCTTTTCAATATCCGTCGTAGTAAATACTCCCCTGCCCTTCCCGCCGGTAGGCGCTATCACTAGCGTTGGTAAGATCATCCGGAAATCTCTTTTTTTTGACGCGACAAGTTACCGTTTTTTACCATTTTACCGTAGGTGTATGTTCGTCCACTATGTCTTTCCATCGGTGAACATGAACCCGGCCGGCTTCCCCAATTCTTCCCAACATTTTATCTGAGCCAATGAGCAGATTCTTTGTCTATTTGCCATTTTACCGTAGGTTTGGGCCCCCATGTCGGTAGACCAAGCGCACGATAACACCAATGAGCAGTTCGAGACAATCATCCAATCCGAGGATGTATTGCAGATCAGGGAATTTCTGAACAATCAGAACATCAGCGATATTGCGGAGCTGATATACGAATTCCCCGACTATGAGACGCAGATCATCGCCAATATGAGCACCCACCGGGCCGCCAGCGCGTTCAAGATCCTCGACACACCCACCCAAAAAAGGATCATACAAGAGCTGCCCGCCTTCAAAACAGCCGAGCTGCTGAATGACCTTTCCGCTGACGACCGTACCGCCTTCCTCGAAGAGCTCCCCAGCGAAGTCGTAAAAGAGCTGATCAAAACCCTCGACCCCGAAGAAAGAAAGATAACCTTATCCCTCCTCGGCTACCCCGAGAGCAGCGTAGGACGCCTCATGACCCCCGACTACATCGCCGTACACAAGGACTGGACAGTCCGGGAAGTCATCGAACACATCCGCGAAGTAGGAAAGGACAGCGAAACCATCGATGTGATCTACGTGGTGGACGATAAGGGCCTCTTCATCGATGACATCCGGATCAGGGAGATCATCCTGGCCAATCCGGACAAAAGGATCGAGGACGTCATCGACAACAGGTACATAGCCCTCAATGTCAACGACGACCAGGAGACAGCCAGCGAAGCGTTTAAAATGAACAATCGCGTGGCCCTTCCCGTACTCGATAACAACAATGTCCTCCTCGGCATCGTCACCATCGACGACGTACTCTGGGTTGCACAAGAGGAATTCACAGAGGATATCCAAAAAATAGGTGGTACCGAAGCCCTCGACGAGCCATATCTGGAGATACCTCTTATAAAACTTTTTAAGAAACGTATCGTTTGGCTCGTCGTCCTTTTCCTCAGCGAAATGCTCACGGCCACCGCCATGGGCTACTTCGAGGATGAGATAGCCAAGGCCGTAGTGCTCGCCCTCTTCGTTCCCCTCATCATTTCCAGCGGCGGCAACAGCGGCTCCCAGGCCTCCACCCTCATCATCCAGGCCATGGCCCTCGGGGAGATCACCATCGCCGACTGGTGGACCGTCGTCAGAAGAGAGATAATCTCCGGTCTGATGCTGGGCGCCGTATTAGGTATCATCGGCTTCACCAGGGTCATGCTGTGGAATCAGATCTTCCACACCTATGGCGACCATTCCCTGCTGATAGCCAGCACCGTTGGATTCTCGCTTGTAGGAGTAGTGCTTTGGGGCACCATCGCCGGCAGCATGCTGCCCATCGTGTTAAAGAAGTTTGGAGCCGACCCCGCCACCTCTTCCGCGCCCTTTGTTGCTACCCTTGTCGACGTCACTGGCCTCGTCATCTATTTCTCCGTCGCCTTTTTGATCATGCGTGGAATTTTATTATAACCATCGAATATATGCAATCACACATGTTTACCAGGGGAGTAGCCGTCATCCTCCTCTGCTCACTGCTATTGTCCCTGTCCCATACAGGCCATAGTCAAACTACTACCACAGAAAAGCTCACGGTCGAAAAGATCATGCGGGACCCTAAATGGATAGGCTCCTCTCCTTCCGACCCCTTCTGGAGCCAGGATGGAAAATATCTTTTGTTCAAATGGAATCCCGGCAAAGCCCCCGACGACAGCCTTTATTACATCACCCGCGAAGATCACCATCCTCAAAAAGCCCCATACTCACTGCTGCAATCCATTGTCAACAATGACAACGTCAGCTATAACAATACCCATACTGCCGGCGTCTTCACCCGGGATGGGGACATCTTTATGCTAGACACAAAGACAGGCAAAGAAAAAAGGATAACCCGCACCATGGACCCCGAATCCAGCCCCGTCTTTTCATTTCACAACAGCCGCATCGTCTACAACCGCGGCGGCAATCTTTTTTCCTGGGATCTCACCACCGGCGAGACAGAACAGCTGACCAATTTTCAGCACACAGCCGCACCCCCCGATGAGAAAAAAGACAATCTCACCCGCCAGGAAAGATGGCTGCAACAGGATCAATTGCAGCTATTCGATGTCCTCCACAGCCGCAAAAAGAAAAAGGACCAGGCCGACTCCATCGAAAAGGTCCGCGAGATCCGGCCGCTGAAGCCCATTTATATAGAGGACAAACAGCTGGGCGGTCTTGTCATCAGCCCCGAAGGCAGGTTCATAACTTGGCGCCTCACCAAAAGAGCCGCCGATGGGAGAAGTACGGTCGTCCCCAGCTACGTAACGGAGAGCGGCTTTACAAAAGACATCCCCGGCAGGACCAAAGTAGGAGCGCCCCTCGGCAGCTCTACTGCGTTCGTATACGACAGGGATAAGGACACTGTCATTACCATTTTGACAGACCAGATCCCCGGTATCTACGACCAGCCGGACTATGTAAAGGACTACCCTGCAGACACTTCGCAAAAGTCTTCTAAAAAATCATCTCCCCGGAACGTCACCATCGGCAGTCCCCTATGGTCCGAACAGGGTACACACGCCATGGTGGACATACATTCCCAGGACAACAAGGACCGCTGGCTCATGCTCCTCGATGGAGCCACCGGCAAGCTCAGCCTCGTGGACAGACAGCGCGACGAAGCCTGGATAGGAGGCCCTGGCATCAACCGCGGCTTTGGTAATGGCGGCAACTCCGGCTGGATAGATGAGAACACCTTTTGGTTCCAGAGTGAAGCCACCGGGTACTCCCATCTTTACAAGGTAGACGTGACCACAGGTACCCGGACAGCCCTCACCAGCGGGTCCTACGAAATATTGGAAGCCTCCCTGTCCAGGGATAAAAAACGCTTCTTTATCACCACCAACGAAGTACGCCCCGGTGAACAACAGTTCTATCAGCTCCCCGTCACAGGCGGCAAGGCACAACGTATCACTACCCTGACAGGCGGCAACCTCGTCACCATCTCCCCGGATGAAAAACAACTGGCCGTTCTTTACTCTTATACGAATAAGCCATGGGAGCTCTACCTCCAGGACAACAAAGCAGGCAGCCA
>Ga0105239_10009610_pt1 | contig 10880 bp, 11 predicted proteins | sample KBSC44metaG_FD_92761 | JGI IMG/M metagenome (GOLD analysis project Ga0105239, IMG submission 92761) | Corn rhizosphere microbial communities from Kellogg Biological Station, Michigan, USA - KBS C4-4 metaG | ecosystem: Host-associated > Plants > Roots > Rhizosphere > Soil | place: Michigan, USA...
CAATTTTTATAATTACAAAAAGCAAGATGTCAAAAAGCAATGTGTCAAGTGCTAACATCTAACAATGAAAGCTGTTCGTTGTTAGCACTTGACACATTGAATAATAACTGAAAATAGATTTAACAGGAAGCTCCTGGGGTCACACCTCCATTTTCCACTATAAGGATATATTATATGCAAAGTATAGGAAGTGGAGATGCGACCCCAGGACTTTAATGGCCGGCCAAAAAATAATTAACATCAGAATGAACAGTAAGCTTGACTATTAAATAATCCCGCCAATAATCTCGCAACCATTCTAACAAATTAAGGTGAACATCATGGATACCCGCGCTACCAGCTATAGTTCTCATTCGTCAGAGGAACAGGTCATGGTTAGTTTTATCGATCAAGTTGTTGAAGCTGCGATGGAAAACTTTGTGCCTGGCAAGCAATACCAAGAAGAGCTAATGGCAACAGGAGATGATTGGAAAGAAGATTACAATTTTATGTTTCGGTATCTCACTAAAAAAGATGAGACCATACTGAATGGATACAATGCAGCACGAATACCAAACACTAATTTTACTGCTGCTGCAGGTCCTCACAGCGAAGATGAAATGGAAGGGTTTATCAAAAACACCGTTGATCATCCAGATACCCCGATATTTCAAGTTGTTGCTCTTGGCAGTCTGGCAGTTTGTCAGGAAATTAGTTATAGACATGATTTCTTTGATTATGGCTTGGTTGATCGGACGATAAAATGCGATTCTTATGTCGCTACTATTAAACGGAAAAGCGGCGAAATTACTTCAACAAAAAACAAGCAATATGTGCCGGACAACATTATCGAATCTGAATTACATGTCAGGAATAAAGAAACATTAGAAACAAAAGTATTAAAGGTTTGTGTCATTGCATGCGGTGATGGCCAGCCAATTTTACTGGAAGCTAATTCTCCCCACAAAGATTATCTTGATGGTGACGATAATATTTTTCTCACTGAAACAGCAATTTCTCTTAGAAAAGAGGTATTATGGAAACTTTATCAAGAGTATTTGCAAAACCCTGTTTTAGTGCATTGCTCAGCAGGAATAGGGCGTACAGGTGAATTTATTTTAATGATGGAAATCGCAAAACATTACGATGAAGTATTTGCCAGTGATGATCCTCAGCTCTGCGCACAAAAAATTCATGACATACTTGCAAATATGAGATCAATAAGACCGGCAATGATTTTTCATGACGGACAGTTTAAGAGTGCAATCAAGAATGCCGATATTTTATATCACTATGGTTTGGAATTGAAAGCTCGTCAGAAGCGTGATGCAATACCAGGGTTGAATGAAGATGTTGTTGAGGATAAAAAACTTAACCCTGTCATTAGCTCTACGCGTAACTTTACTTTATTCAAAACTAATCCAGTAAATAGTGAAAAAAAATCAGAATCTCTCGATCACCCATTACCTGCGCCGCAAGATTCAGAAATGAATAGGGAAACTCAAACAGGTATTAAACGAAAGCATGATGATGATACAGAGAATACTTCAGTTAAAAAAATACGCTTTTAAAGAGAGAGTGGGTCAGGCTTGTGTAATTACTCATTCGTGTGACAATGTAGGCATGCAAGCTTGACTCCATGATTAACCCCGGATGAGAGAAAAGCACTCATCCGGGCTACGGTTTGCTACGGCTTGCTGTGGGAGAGCCTAAATTTGTAAATGATAAAACTGGATTGTCTTAAATCAATATGATTAAATTCTGATTGATTAAAACTAATAAGGACATAAACATGAAAGCGCTAGTGACAACTCTTATATTGAGCTTGGGAATAATATCAACAGCGGCATATGCGAATGAGAAAGAAACATCTAATATGAATATGCTTTCTCAATTATGTAAAAACGTTTTTGAAACAAAAGAATTTAATAAACTGGATAATTACATCGCTAAAGATTTTGTGTTTTATAAAAATTTTTCTCAACCTTTAAACTATGTTGAATATAAGAAAAATTTAGTAGAACAAGGCTCGTCTTGTAAGAAAATCAGCTTACTTCCGTTTGAAAACATGATTGCTGCGGGGAATAAAGTGGCTCTGCAATATACACGTAGTTGCACTGATGCATCGAATATAACCCATCAAAGACGTGTAATGGCGATAGCAGAAATAAATGCCCAACATAAAATTAGCAAAATTTGGATTGTGACCCATGAAAAGGCTGATTAACTTATAAAAGAATGGAATCAGGCTTGCATGTATTCTTTGTCCACGAATGAGCATACGAAAGCCTGACCCATATTCATATTGGAGTGGTGCTGTATGAAAAAAGAATTAGTAAATAAACCTGAAATCAAACTGATCGGTTTAAGGATAAGAACAAATAACAAAAATGAGATGAATCCGCAAACTTCTAAAATTGGTGAATTAGCAGGTCGATTTTGGAGTCAATCTATAGCGAATCAAATACCCAATCGCAAAAACGCTGGTATAACACTGTCTGTTTACACTGAATATGACAGCAATGAGCATGGTGATTACACTTATTTCATTGGTGAAGAAGTGAGTTCGTTTGAAGATCTTCCATCAGACTTGCAGAGGCTAACGATACCTGCAGCTAAATATCAAAAATTTACTACCCCATCAGGAAAAATGCCGGAGGTGGTTATTAGCGCGTGGCAACAAATTTGGGAAATGGCATCACCTGATTTTGGTGGCGACAGAGCTTACATAGCTGATTTTGAAGTTTATGATCGGCGTGCAATTGATCCGGCTAATGCGATCCTTGATATTTATATAGGGATTAAATAATTAAAATACTACCGTGCAGGGTCAGGCTGCGTTGGAATCATGAGACCGCCATGTGAAATGTTTTCTAGTGTTTGAGAAGAGCATCCATAAACAACTTGAGATCAATTTGAATTAATTATGTCAAGTATTTCGGAATCGTTGCAATTGGTTTTATTCAAGCTTAAATTTGAGCGAATTTATCTGGATGATGATGCTGAACATGTCTAAAAATGAAATAAGTATAGCTGGAAATGAAGGTTTTATTGAGGTTGGTAAATTCAAGCTGGGTTATTGTATTGAGGGTACAGGAATTCCTACCATAGTTATCGGTAGTGCTATTTATTATCCTCGTACCTTTTCTACGGCTCTTCGTGAACACATGCGTTTCATTTTTATAGACCATAGAGGTTTTTCTCCTGTTCCTGAATTTGTAGATCAAGCTGATTATGAGTTTGATGTTATCCTGGAAGATATTGAACATATTCGCCAAAAATTAGAATTAGGTCGTGTTATGGTTATTGGCCATTCTGGTAACGGATACATGGCGCTAGAATATGCTAAAAAATACCCGCAACATGTCTCGCATGTTGTAATGCTTGGCATTATGCCTGATTTAAGCGAGGCAAGTAACCAACAAGCTGAGCAGTATTGGAGAGATTCAGTATCACCAAAGCGAAAAGCATCATTAGAAGAAAATTTACGCGCCTTGCATGACGAGAAATTATCATCATCGTCATCGAGTGAATATTTCATTAAACAATATATTCAAAGTGCGCCGCGCATTTGGTATGACTATAAATTTGATGCATCACCTTTATGGCAGGGGATAGAAATAAATATGGAAATATTCACCTACATTTGGGGCACTGTTTTTCGAGATATAGATATTACTAATGGGCTAGATGTTTTTACTATCCCTGTATTCCTTGGACTTGGCAGATATGATTTTCTTGCGCCCCCGTGTCTATGGAATCCAATTCGATCAAAATTTAAAAACCTGACTGTTCGTGTTTTTGAGCAGAGTGGGCATACTCCACAGCTTGAAGAACCTGATATGTTTGATAAAGAACTTTTACAGTGGCTTTCAAAGAGTCAGTAATTTGAAAGCGGGGTCAGACTTGCGTATGCATATTCATCTGGCAATGCTCACACGCAGGCCTGATCCCAGCATTAAATACAAGTTAATTCAGGTATGCAGCTATAGCCTACAAATCGTTGCGCACCTTTACCATTCGGTAACTGAAAATCAAATACGCTAACACCCCACATTTTTTTCCCCTGATAAGTGCGTCCATCGCTTGCTCCAAACATAAGCCGCTCACCCTTTTGATTTTTTCCTAAATACAACATGACATGGGTGATGGAATGATTGGTAGCGTAGGTGCCAGACCAAAATAATAAATCGCCCGGATTCAATTTTGAAAATTCAGATGAATTAAAGTCATTGCTTGTGACCCGATAAAGCTTGCCATTTTTTTCAACCCAGGCAAATAATCCATCAGCATCTCTTGGAAGATTATGCAGATTAGATTCATTTAATAAATAGTACATAGTGCCGGAACAATCCATTCCTTTATTATCAGGATCAGCAGAGCCGTACAAATAGGTTAAATTCATTTGTGAAAGCTTAAGTGCATTTGAAATAAGTGTTTTTACGACTGGAGGATAAGCGGGATAGTCCACGAGTTGCTTGATTGGAATGGGCTGTGTTATTGCAACAGACAATTTTTCTTTTGCATAAGAAATAGAAATAAATGATGCAACAATAATATTTAATCCACTGATGATAGCTATCTTTTTCATTCTTTAGGCGCATCCTTATGCGGGGTCAGGCTTTACTTATTGACTTTTCGTTATTCGGGATGATGACTCACTAATAATCCCGAGTGACATAATAATGTCTTATATCAGGAAGTCGTAGTCAACAAGCCAAGCCTGACTCTTGTTTTTGACTCCTATTTATTTCTCTGACTCCCTTTCCTCAGCTGGCTATCCGCATCCATAATAAAATAAGCTGTCGATGTCGCTAATGCTTTATGAATCAGCCTGAATGGTAATCCTCTGCCAAATGCAAATAAACCATGTTGCTGATAGATATTTTTACTCATCTCCAGCATTGAAAGTGATTTTATATTTTTTGTTGCTTGCATATTCGTTTTGATAACGTCAATCGGATTTGTCATGACAGTAACGGGAATGGAAGCGCATGTTGCCCAAAAAATAGTAGCAAAAAAATTTTCTTTTTGTCGTTTTTCTTTCGTCGCATGATAGCCAAGAAACAAATAAAACCAGGCAGGAAAAGACTTGGTCATCGTTGGTGTCACGCCAAATAAAAACCCCTTGAAACCCCTTGTTTGATATATTCCCGAAATAGCATCGCATACACTTACGTTTTTAGTGGTATCACGCATCTGCCAGGTTTTAACATTTTCTGGCGGAGTCACAAACGCTGTATCTATGCTGCTTGCAAATGAAGCTTTCAGTGCGCTAGCAAGAGCAGGACTCAAATTTAAATCATCGATACGATGCGGTATCTGACTCATGATCGCGGATCGATAAACCAATTTGATATTTTGTCTGTAAATACAGGAAACGAATCCTGTGTAGAGTAATTCGAGATTAGTAATAAGCGGTTTAACTACCTGTAAGGTCGACATATTTAATTTTACTTGCGCTGCGACTTTTAATCGTTCAGCTGGGTGTCCAACAAACAAGGCTGCATTACCACAGATAAATCCAACTACATAGGTTTGAAGAAAGGAATTCAATTTGCCTGGTGATGTATTTTCTCTTATTGTTCTGTTTTGACTCATATCTTTTCTCTCGTGTTATGTTTTTTTGTTGTCGCATCATATAGTACAATTTAATTCGTCTGCAACCCCATCAATTCCAGCTTGAGTGTGCAATTGCGCAAGCCTGACCCCGTTTCTGGTTCAGTTCTCCAGTTTAGGGATAGTGAATAATATTATGGATGGTGGCGATTTCAGAGGTGAGATTTCTATATCCATGTGGTTGATTGGCATCAAATCGGAGCCCTTCACCTTGGTTGAGTGATTGCCATGCGCCATTGACTAACACTTCCATTTTTCCTGCAGCCACAATGACGTGTTCTACCACACCGGATTGGTGTGGCGGAGATAAGTGTTCGCAAGTTGGCAATAATTCAATGGTAAAAATTTCGAGGTTTAATTGTTCATCAAAAGGAAATAATGGCATCACGCGAATTTTTTTATCGTTGGGATGTAGCTGCCTGGTTTCTCCCGCCCTATGTACAGGTTTATTAAGCGCTGAATGCTTGTCTTCGATAAAAGAAGAAAATGAAGTATTAAGCCCGCTTGCGATTTTCCATAGGGTGGCAATAGTAGGGCTGGATTCCCCTCGCTCAATCTGACCTAACATGGCCTTGCTCACCCCTGTTTTTTCAGCGGTTTTATCAAGGCTCCAGCCTTTTTCTCGGCGTAATTCTTTTAAAGTCAAAGAGATGCGTTTGTTAATATTTTTCATATGCTACCCGTGCAAAATACATTGTGCGCTATAACGCACAATGTTATTATAGCTGATTATGCGTTATAGCGCACGTTTTTCCTTTTAAAAGGTGGTGTATGTCAGTTGAGAAATTTCAAAATAAGTTAGTCACTGTATTAAATAAAAGTATAGATGCAGGCAAGGTGTGAAATGAGAAAAGTATTTTGGGACAACCCATATCAATATCATTTAATCACTCATGTTTCATCAGTGCATGGTAATCAAATTTTGTTTGATGAAACAATTGCATTCTCCTTTTCAGGTGGTCAGGAAAGCGATAAAGCTTATATTAATGGCATGAACGTTCTTGATTCTGCAATGGAAGGACATTTGATTTGGTACACCTTGCCTGAAGGGCATCAACTTTCAGTGGGTGATACAGTGACGATGGAAATTGATTGGCCACGCAGATATCGTCTCATGCGTTTACATTTTGCTGCTGAATTAATTCTTGAATTGGTAACTCGGAAACTAGGCATTGAAAAAATCGGTGCACATATTGCTGAAACAAAAGCGAGAATCGATTTTTTTTACGATAAAAATATTTCTTCTGTTTTAGAAAATCTATTAGCTGAATATAACAAAATCATTGCACAAGATGCTCTTATTAAAACTGGCTTTTCCGATATCCAGAACCAAAGACGTTATTGGGAAATAGAAGGGTTCTCCAGGGTTTCTTGTGGCGGTACACACGTGAAATCAACAGCAGAAGTGGGGCATGCCACTCTGAAAAGAGTCAATATTGGAGGAGGGAAGGAGCGCATTGAAATCAGGCTGGTACGGGAGTCAGGCCTGACTTGTTGACATTTTAGTCTTAGGCCAAGTGTTAGGCCTGACCCCTGATATGTTATAATAAAACTATCCTTCTTGCTCCGTTTGATTCAATGCTGTGCTGACTGCATTGTTAAAGTGGTAAATGGGGAAACTTATGAACAGGAAATCCAGTAAACAAACGGTGACTGCCACTGAAGCTAAAAAAGGTTATTTTTCTCCCCCTCCATCCGATACGAATAATATAAAAATTATTAATTTAGCACTTCAAGGTGGTGGTGCGCATGGTGCTTTTGCATGGGGTGTTCTTGATCGTTTATTAGAAGATGACCGAATTCATTTCGAAGGAATTAGTGGCACTAGTGCAGGTTCGATGAATGCAGTGGTATTAGCCTACGGGTTGCTAACAGGCGGCAAAGAAGGTGCAAGAAAAAAATTATATCAATTTTGGCAAGACGTGGCTGCAGCAGGAGTATTTTTTAATCCTTGCCAGCAATTACCTTGGGAGCAATTTTGGTATACTCCTAAAAATATGAATCAATCACTTGGCTATTTGTTTTTTGAATTCATGACTCGCTGGTTTTCACCTTATCAATTAAATCCGCTAAATATTAATCCTCTGCGTGAGGTGCTCGAAACACATGTCAATTTTAAAGAATTAAACGATTGTCAAGTCACTAAACTTTTTTTAACGGCAACCAATGTTGGAACTGGACAAGTGAAAATTTTTTCCACGGATGAAGTGTCTGCTGATGCTGTCATGGCTTCTGCTTGCTTACCTTATATTTATAAGGCAGTAGAAATTAATGGTGATTATTATTGGGATGGCGGATATTCAGGGAATCCTTCCTTGTTTCCATTTTTTTATAAAACAAAAAGTAATGATATATTAATTATTCATATCAATCCTATTGAGCGGCCGGCGCCGCCTTTATTATCAGCAGAAATATATGATCGTATCAATGAAATCTCTTTTAATTCTGCACTGCTTAAAGAATTTAGAGCGATTGAATTTGTACATAAATTATTGGAAAACGATATGCTGAAAGAGGAATATAAAAAAGATTATAAAGATATCTTTCTTCATTCCATTAGTGCAGATAAAGTACTTAATGATCTTTCTGCATCCTCAAAGATGTCGTGCAACTGGATTTTTCTGGAAATGCTTTATAATCGCGGTCGTGCAAAAGCCAATGCCTGGATAGAAAAAAATTTCGATCTCCTTGGCGTTTGTTCATCTATCAATTTACATGAACACTTGCGGCATCAGACCTGATTCCGAAACCCATAGCACTCACAGAATTGAAATCAAACTTATTGAATTTGAAAACCCTGAATTTAATAAAATGAAACTTGACGAAAGATACTCTGAAAAAAAGATGTATTCAATGAGCTAGCTGCATGCTCTGATGTATTATCTTGCCTCCGCAGAATTTTTATTAAGTTGAGTCATTACGATCCAGAGTATCGGTAAAGCAGCTAATTGGATAATCAATGAGAATGCAACCACAAAGGAAATGGAATAATCATACAAGGCTCCCATGAGTACGCTGCCCAGGAACCAGGAAATACCATAGAACATATTAAATGTTCCATATGCAGAAGCGCGTTTGTTGCTGGGTATCATATTAGCAACAATAGCACGCATCAATGATTCGTGTGCACCTACGCCTATGCTCCATAATACAACGCCTAATATCGCCAATTGCGCACCTCCGAAAAAAACTAATGGCGCAAACAAGCTTGAAAAAATGGTGATGGCAATTAAAATAATAAATCCTCTCTGATCATAAAAATGTCCTAATAAAAGCGCGGCCAAACCATCAATACCCATTGCAATTGCATAGGCAACAGGTATCCAGATATTTGGCAGAATATGTTGTTTTTCAAAATGAAAAGCAATTAAAGGAAAATCAGCAAAACCAGCTGCTATGAGTGAAGCGCCTAACAAATATAACCAGAATGATTTATTTTGAGTCGTTGTTGTTTCCAGTTTGTCTTGTTTGATCTCTAACGATTGCGGATTGGGGTACAGGCTGCGTGCATAAAATAATAATGTTAATGAAATGAGCGCGGGGATCAGTAAAATTGCAAAACCTTCCCTGTAGTTTCCATTTAATAGCAGGATTAATGCAATAATCAGGGGTCCCATCATGGCGCCAGCTTGATCTAATGCTTCGTGCAAGCCAAAGCCCCAGCCCATTCCTGTTTGTTGACCTGCGTGAGATAACATGGCGTCGCGTGTGGGTACGCGAATCGCTTTGCCTGCTCTTTCCAGTATCATCAAGGTTGCAGCAATCCACCAATGCCCAGCCAGGGCGAGCAATGGGACTGCAAGTAAATTGCAAATATAACCAATGATAGTGATTAACCAATATTTTCCTGTGCGATCAGCGAGGTAGCCAGATATAAGACGCAAGCTGTAACCAAGTAATTCACCAAAGCCTGATACGAAGCCGACAGTGAGTGCGCTAGCGCCTAATACCGCTAAATATTGGCCGGCGATGCTTCTTGCGCCTTCATACGTCATATCAGCAAATAGGCTGACCAAGCCAAGCAAAATAACAAATTTGATAGAAGATCTGTTTTGAATATCAGTAGATGATGTCATGTTCTGCAAAATGTGAAATCCTTTTCAGCCTGGTCGTCTTTTATCTGGAATTTATTTGAAATTTTATAATAACATATAAAAAATTAAGTTAATTCATGCAAATTTTTTGAGTAATTATATTTTATCATTGAAGCAAGGTTTGTATAGATAAATAGTTTGATCACTGTTAAGGGTGAAAATCATGAATCAGAAACATTTACAATTTATTTGTGCTGAATTGCATCTTGGTGCGCCTGAAGAAGAAGTGGCTAGCGTTTTTGGTTGTCGCGGTGGATCATTTATGTGGCGAGTTAATACAGAGAAAGGAAGTTATGCGATTAAGCAGCTCGCGCCAGTGATTGATTTGAAAAATGAGAAAATGATCATTAAATATGAGTTAAGCGAAACTATCGCTTACCGATTTGCGCAGCAAGGAATTCAAGCTGTTTCTGCGATTAAGCAATCTGGAAAACATCTTAATATTATTGAAAATACCGGTTACCTGGTTTATCCCTGGGTAGAAGGATATACCTTGGGTCGGAATCAAATTTCAGAAATCCATGCTCTAAAGATTGCCGATGTGATAGCAAAATTGCATAACATCAATATGAGCGTTTCTGAAATTGAGACGCCTCACGTTGATATACACTCTGATGATATTATTGTAGAAGCGATTGAGAAGGCAGTTTTATTTAAATGCTCATTTGCAAATGAGTTAAAAGAGCATCAACATTTTATTTTATCCATGTATGATGGTTATCTGGCTGCTGTTCCTTTGCTATTAGAAGATACGATAGTTTCACATGGTGATTTAGATCAGCTTAATGTTCTATGGGATAAAGCAGAAAAGGCTGTTTTAATTGATTGGGAATCTGTCAGGAAATTAAATCCTACTCGTGAAATCATACGTACGAGTCTCAGTTGGAGCGGGATGGGCGTAAACGATTCTTTGTCAGGCGCTTCATTAACAATTTATTCGCAAATGCTGGATACCTATATTAAAGGTGGTCGCAGATTGAATATAAATCACGTTAATGCAGCTTTGTATAGCTTGATTGGAAGCGCAGTTAACTGGATGCTTTTTAATATCAGGTTGGCAATTACCAGTGAGCTTCCAGGAGAAAAGCGTCAGGCAGCGGAAGAAGTTAATTCATCACTTATTACTATAAGGAAAGTTGAAAGATTAATTCCTGAATTGCTTGAAATTTCGATACGATTCGCATGAAG
>Ga0105239_10009612_pt1 | contig 10879 bp, 6 predicted proteins | sample KBSC44metaG_FD_92761 | JGI IMG/M metagenome (GOLD analysis project Ga0105239, IMG submission 92761) | Corn rhizosphere microbial communities from Kellogg Biological Station, Michigan, USA - KBS C4-4 metaG | ecosystem: Host-associated > Plants > Roots > Rhizosphere > Soil | place: Michigan, USA...
AGGCGTCGGTTTACGAGGCATTCTGCACTTGCGGGATGCTGGTGTGCGGAAACCTGAGAGGCTAGATTCCGCTGGTTGTCATTCCCAGCCTTTTCGTACCGACGACCAGGTGCAGCATGTGCATGCGCCAACTCATACTCGTAGGTATTGAGTGTGAGTCGTCGGCAGAAGCCACACGGACCTGATAGGCGCCCATTAGGCCGAGAGATACACCTGCCTACTCGTACATCGAGGTGGGTTGCTTTCGGCGGTTGTCCACACATGCCTTTTCCAATCATAACTGACTTTTAGTACCAGTTTCACTCACCAAAAGTGGTTCTTCGGACTGGGTCAGACTCAGCAGTAGTAGTACCCACATCAAGTGTGTGGCTGGTGACGTCAATCCCTGGGGACTTTCCCGGTCGCGTGGTTCATCGCTCGCTTGGGATGTCTGTCTGGAGGCAGAAAGTCCAGATCACAGATACCAAGGCATCTTAGGAGCCAGAGGAACTGCTTGGCCTAATTAGCACAAACGAGACCCTATGCTTCTAGAAGTTCTCGGCTTGCATGGAAGATCACCTGTTGGTATTACAAGAAACTCAAGTGGTAGCAGATACTGACTTCCGCCTTAATAGGGCACCTGGGGCGTTCCCAACATTAGTCCACCCGGGGGTTGTGGATCAAAATTGTCATTAGCATGTGCTTCCGTGGCCAAAAATTAGCCTTGGTCAAACCACTTGCACAGCGGAGTGCTATTAGCGCCAGGTACGGATCCATGAAACCGCGATGGATTGAAGTTACTCTTGGGGGAAATGAAAAAGCAATATTGGTGACATTATGGAATCACTCAAACCACTTTCACGCGACATCATCCCCTAGCTCAATCATGATATGACAGTCTATCTTGGTATCATTCGCGTTCGATGCTAACTAGGGGGTTATCGCTATTACTATCTAGGTTCGTTATTCCTGAGTAACAATCCAAGAACCAGAATCAGGCTCTCAGGTTCTGGCAAATTCTATCAATATCATCCTTGCTGAATCCCAACTGGGTATGAAGATACGCCGCTGCCCAGGATGAGGCACTATCATCGACACAATACGTGGACCTCGCATCCTCCAGAAACTTGATCATGTATTCTGGTCTGACATTGCTGAAGCCTCTCATCCCTGGGGTTTCGGGCGTCCACTCAGGTTTCCACTTCTTGATGAAAGCCATGAGGAATTCCTTCTGCGGCTCGATACCTACTCTGGTAAGCGCATAGTCAAATGCAATGTGGTCGTCTGGCACACCGGCCAGAGACAGAATCAGCGCTGCCAGTGTGCCCGTGCGGTCTTTGCCTGCCGTACAGTTGAACAAAATCGCTTGATCCGGGCGATCGAGAAGATGACGGAAGACCTTCTGGAAAGCAGACTTATAGATCCGAAGGATTTGGAGATAGTCGTTGCTGAATCCTCGAGCCCCTCCATTCCAGGAGTCAGGATCTTCGGATTCAAGATTGGCAAAGTCGCTGATATCTGTGTCAGCTGGAGTCGTGTCGTACGAGCACCAGAGCACTTCGATGCTGTCGCCCTCAGTTGTCAGATCTGGGAAGGGGAATGACTGTAGTTCCCGAGCCGACCGGAGGTCGAAGACAGTTCGAACCCGAAGGTTGTTCACTAGAGCGTCCTTGCCTTCTGGCTTGAGTCCTGACAGTGTGCCTGAGCGGTAGATCAAGCTGGGCTTGACATGCGGAACGTGTGCAAGATCCCGGAGGTTGAAAGCCCCCGACACGGAGACAAATGGTTTTTCAGCGAGGACTTGGGCCAGCTCTGACGCTGAAATGGCCTCTTCTATGCCGGAGTTGATGAGGTTGGCATGGAAGCTGAAAGTGCTGTTGGTGGGGTTTTGATCCATGATAGCACTGTCGTCGAACAATAAACTCGCAAAAGTGAACGAGAATCCCACAGCTCAAATCTTTGACTCAATATGAAGATGGCTGCAGTACAATGAAGTCCTCTAGGGCCTTTTCTGGAATCGAGCTCCAAAATGCAGCAACTGCCATCTGGAATATATAGCGTGAGCCATCATCGTCAATGGATGAAGGCTACGCTTGAGCACACGACTTACTACTGGATTCGTGTTGGCCGAGGCATGACGGTAAGGCCGAAGTGTACCCAGACATTGACAGGCTAAAGCTCCGTGAGTACGAATACGTTCTCCCGCTCGCGGCTCAGTTAGATCCAGGCAGCAGCGAATGCCTATAAATAGTAACAAGAGTGTTGAGATTCTTCTACGCCGTATATGATTTGTACATTGTATTCGCTGCCTTAGAGTAAAGTGCATCCTGGTAGTTTTGAGAACCCTGGATGGTTATTTGATTTGGTTTCCTAAAGCCTGAGTCCGCCTTTTGAAACCGATTTTCAGCTATTAAACCTGAACTTCAGCCTGAACTGAAGTTGATTTTGGCCAACTCCGAGAACGTCTGTCCAGGGGTTTGTACCGTCGAGAATCCCAACTACGGGCTGCAAAGAAACAACCAATTTCGCGAACACTGGCCTCAACTAATAGCTGCAATAAATTTAAGCTAGATCCATCCATTGACCTTTGCAAACCTAAGAAATCGGAACAACAATATTGACTGATCTACTTCTCTGATCTTTCCGGGGAAATCCCCCTCCCCCCAAATCACCAAGATGGGTTCTTTTCGATACGAAGATATTCTCTCCCTGCTCCAATTCCACGAACGGAATCCTCTTACTCACTTCCTGTCGCAGACGAGCATGCTTCGTCTTAAACCAAGACAAGCATGTTCTGCCTTCAACACGTCGATATGGCTCTCCCCAACACGAGAACAGAGCGCCGCTACCTAGCAGGCCGGTTTGTTCCTACTGACCATGACCATAGATACACTTTGTGTCGTCGCATCGACTCTGTTTAGCCCTATTGCAGGGGCCTTGGCGCGCATCAAGCCAAAGGGCGTCAAATTCCGGGTCAGTCAGTGGGCGATGTGCGTGGTTTCTGGAGCATCCCCGGCACTCGCCCCGTAGGAAGAGCCAGTGACAAAGATTGAGGGTTTTCATGCTCTTCAGTAAGCTCTCATCTACACTGAGAGGAACATCCATGCGGCGACCAGAAGATTTTACCAAGACAGACGCCAGCTTGCACATCTGCTGCGAAGACACTTCGATCGTGAACTTCTTCGTATCTCGAACTGGCTCATTGGTTGAACTCGGAGCCAAAGAGACAGAGGGAAAACTTGTTGTTTTGAGCTTCAGTGGTTGGAAGGCAGCAGCAACAGAGCCGCCTACAACCAACGTTACTCTCTCAAGGGTGTTCGAATCTCCTCCAAGTAACTGCCCCAAAAACGGGGCATACCCCCCGTCGTGGCAAAAAGCTAATAAGATGTGCTTGCACTGTGGCATATCGAGATAAAATTTCACATTTTCTGACATAGAACACATACTATTAAGCGGACCATGATAGGGCGAAAAGTCAACAGAGGGAAACGTACCTCTAATCTTTTGATCCGCTCTTTCTTTCCCCGAACCGACGTGAAGAAAATCAAAGAAAGCTGCCTTGCTGTTAAAGTCGGCAACAAACTTCCTGAACTTCTCTTTGTCACGAATCTTGCCACGCCTGGTGAGCGTAGACGATACATCCTCTATGTTAGCGAACGCTTTAACAACGATGTCGAGCTGATGGAAATCCTCCTTGATACCACTCAAATATTCACGTGTTCTCTGTCGTAACTCATCTGCAGCATCGTCTCCACCCCTTTCAAGCAACATTGTATGAAACTAAGACCAAAGTGTCGATCAGAGTAGAGCGACTCGGGGCTCGGAAGGTCTTACCATGTATGAATCTGCATCTGCATCGATAAGAACGACGGCGAATGACCTCATCTCCTTTGATTGTGTAAGTTGCGGAATCCCAACACCAAGAACGGAGATACCATTTCTTTGATCTGGCTCTCCAGAATCCGAGTCTTTTGCTGCAAATCTCTCCGCACGTTCTTCTCAGCCTGAAGATCCATCTCAACTTGCTGTAGCTTGTCCGCAACTTCTCTCAATTGAATAAACATGTCCTGGCCGTCATCAGAAAACCCCATATCTCAAGATTTGGTTAGGCTTGCCTCCATCAACTTGTTCCGACCGACATCAAGCTCCCGGAACTGCTCAAACCGCTGGTTGAACTCATCCAGCATCTTCTCCATCTTTCTGATTTAAAACTCTCCCAACGCAGGAGGTGAACCTCATGCAACTTTGCTTTATTCACATGCTGTATCATAAAGATTCTTCGAGGAAGAAGTTCTCAGGCTAAGGATGAGGGGAATATAACGTGTCCCCATGTGATTGGTAGCAATCGCGCTGAAGTGTGACGACGCCTTGCTGTTACCAATTACTGTCAGAATCAGCGTTCGATGTTCGTGAGATTCTTCCCCCAACACTTGTTGCTAGCCAAAATCTGCACCACTGAGTTCCTAAGGGCGAGTCCCTCCTTAGAATACTACTCTCATGATGAGGATGTAGAGGGAGAGAATTGGAAGGTCGAAGAGAGGGCGATACTGCCGCCATGTGAATCGTGCACGAGGTCCTTTTGCTGACCACGAACCGTACCCTAGGCCCCAAAATAGGCTAACACCAATCGACGAAAGAGAAGAAAGCCATTAATCAACAGTATCTGAGCAGCATACCTCCTACGATGGGTTCCTGACGGCCGTCCCTAGCCTACCAAAGATGTAAGGCTGCTAGCACGAGCCATCCGTCGTCACCGTACCTCCAGATTCAGACCCCTACGAACGATGAGTCGATGACACGCTTGAATCCTCTGAGAAAAACTGGCCTTAATCCCGATACGCACATCATCCGGAACTCAAAAAGCAAGAAGGCTAAAACCTCTTGATTGGGCACAAGCTAATGAACCTATATAGGAGAAGGTGGCGCCTTGGTTCGCTATAAGTAGCAAAGAATTACTGAACCATTGAATCTTGCGCGAAAACGTCTACAATATTCACGAGACGAGAGCGGTGTAGTGTTTAGCCATTCGTCGACCATGAAAATACCCGTACTACATAGTATACGCAAGCACAACAAGAGGGGGTACCAGAAGGATAGGCCCAAAACAACCCACAAGCCATCAGAATTGCTGGAAATCTATTTTGAGAACGACATCATCATCTGCCGCTTGCCTTCTCACATATCTCATACGCATCGGCTCGTAGCTGTGAATGTATTCGGTCCCCTAAAAACCGCCTACCGAGACAGGTCGAGCAATTGTATCGAAGGGGGCTTGGCACCGTAGGAAAGCAACATTTCGCCCTGGCACGAAATGCGACTGTTGGACAATCGTGTGTTGTGGCTGTCTTGTACAGATTCACAGAAAAGCAAGCCTAGTACCTTGTCCTCGTTTAATTGTTTTACGTTAGGACCGTCTAGTAATGGGATTCATGAATTCGGTATGTTGAACGGCAATCACAATCGCATGTTGATGCCGTTCGAGGCCGCTCTATGTTAACTATCCCATTCACACAGTATCAAGTTTGAGTAGACGTTGGTGTCATGCGACTGAAAATCATGGTCATCGCTGTTACACCTTGATAAATACATTTCCCTTCTTGTCTACCTTGACGCCATCCCCGCCCGGCAAGACCTTGAGAGTCTGTCCAAAATATGCGTCCACCACGATGAGATTGACAGGAATCCATGCATCTTCTGTGTTTGGCATAATGCGATAGGATATGGTGTTTCTGCTGATCGGCACCAAACTGAGAACAGATGACTTCGGTCCAGAGAAGGCAAAATTTTCACTTGTGTCCATTGAGATATTGAACGTGAGAAAATGCATGCTCGGGTTTTCAAGCATGAAATCTAAGCGGTAGATGCGCAAATCTTCCTTGGTGATGGGTGAGATTGTTAGCATCACCCGAGGTTCGGCCATAGGCGCAATGAGTTTTGGAACCTCAAGAAGCGTTGTATTCACTTCCTTTGAGTCGTCTCGTCTCCATCCGATCTGAAGAGCCAAGTCGATACCCACGGTATTCCTGTCTCCAAGCACTAACTTCTGAATGGACAAGTCGAAGGCGAATTTTTCACTCTGATCAGGGTGAACCTCGGACGATATGATATTTTCAGTGGACATTTCAGCTGCATCTCCTTCCCTGTGTACTATGCCGGTACTTGTGGAACAGACGGCACCTCCAACGATCTTGCTGGCGGTAAGCAGGATTGCCTCAATAACAAGAGGCTCTGCGGCGAATGAGTGGAGGTTGGCAATCACCGTGTATTGGTGCTTCAGTCCTAGAGCAGTCGTTGATGGGTCTAGATCTGTCGATGGCGCTTCAAAGAAGCTCGGCCACAATTCCTTATTCAGCCGTGGTAGAAACTCATAGTTCGCTTCGAAAGGTCGACTCACTCCAATGTCGACAGTCAAGCTTTTGACAGATATTGTCTCGGGTTCGTTTGCAAGTCGATACCGGGCCACAATTTCGAGTTCATGGTCAACCGCGACTATAGTTTCATCAATGAGCAGTGATATCCTTTTGCTTTGGCCTGTGTTGATTGTTCCTAGATCTTGAGATTTCAAGATGGTTATGCCATTTTCGGACTCAGGCAACAACTTGTCATCAAGCTCCGGAAATGTCCATCTAGCTTTTGCCGCTCCCGCAACCGGGCTGATCATCCGCGCCTCCACCAACACAGAAGCATGTTCACTTTCCTCGTTCACTAACTCAAAATCCACTGGAATAGCTTCATTGACGTAGTAGGCTTTACGGAGGCTTGGGGCATAGATTTGAAGTTTTGGCGGCTTTGGTTGTACGTCAATGCAGTTGTACGCATTAGATTCTTGTCCTAATGATCGCAGTATAGGTGTTCCACCTTTTGTCTCCCACCAATTTGTGATGGAATGGTCAAAGTCGGAGGTGGTCGCGGCAAGTCTCATATTTGCCTGGTCGACGATGAGGGTGATAGATGTAACGGATAACTCTCCTGCTTCCCGTGGAATCACTTCAAATTGAAAGATTCGAGTCTGGCCAGGATAAATCGTCAAGTCAGCATATCCTGTTTCGGAAGCGACCAACCCAGCCGATAATCTTTTGTTTGCAGGGCTTGAGAGAGCGGAGGAGTCTTGCAGTACAACGGTAAGAAGTTGAGCTTCGGAAGACACAGCAGGCTGCGCATTTGGTTGGGAAACCAGATAGACAGGCTTGAGAGCCCCCTCAAAGACCACTTTGATCTCGCTCAGAGCAACAGGTGGCATCCCCGCTCCCATTCGTGCTTCCAAAGATAGTTGACAAGTGAGTGGTGTACCCACGGAGACGTTATGAGTAGCAAAAGCAAATCTTGAAACTAACGGTGAGAGGACTTCGTCCATGTTGATGGAAACTGAAGCAACCTGCCCATCTGATGAAGACATAGGGTCAGGGCCACCCAAGTCGTATTTAAGTTCACCCTTGCGTTCGAAAACATTGCTTGAAAGTTCCCACAGTAGTCGAATTGATAATTCTGAATCCTGTAGATGAGTTGCACAATCATGCAAGGCCCAGCCAACGTGCTGTAGCAGTTTCCACCAGCCACCGGCTCTCCACGATACGCTTGACCAAAGTGGGCGGAGAATAGTGACCGCGTCCTTCCAAGACTGCGAACTAAGACGTTCAACTGCCATCTCGAGTTTGAGGATCTCAGTTTTACGCAACTGGCCTCTTTTCGCAAAATGTTTGATCGCGGTGGCAAGGGTTTCGGAGATGGTTCCCTCGTAATCGCAGCCTTCTGATCCATCCAACGGATTCTCACGATAAGGCTCAAGTGCTAGATATGTGTCGTATGGTTGAGATTTGCGTGCAGCAATTCCTGCTGGAGAACGCCCCGGTGGTTGTCTGTCCTCCTCAGATAGTTGCTGCGCCCATATCCGCCGAGCGACTGTAGCCTTTTTCGCTAACTCCAACCAATAGCCTTCGTGATGTGGCAGTTCCCATGGCAGCGTGCGCTCCGTCGAAATAAGTGACTTTTCAGGGACAGCAAAGACTGGGAGTAAATCTGAAGTCTCTGAAATCCTAGCATACAGTAAAGGATACTGTGATCTAGAGATCAAGTCGGCCATGACAGAAGCCCAGGTGCTCAGCCAAGCCTCCCAAGTATAAGTTTCTGTGCCCTTGGTTCTCCGATCGACAAGGTCTCTCATACGGTCACGGTGTGTTATCCATGATTTGACGGCAGTTGAACCTTGGTCGGTCCACATCAGACACCGAAGCGTGCGCAGCGCGATGATATCGGCTAGGAGCCTGGCCTCATTGAAACGAGGGCTCCAGACCGGAATAGCGTCCATGATTTCAGCACCAAATATCCCTTCATAGGCCGTTTCGTAGTTTCGACAGGCAGCATCCATCTCCTGCCTGAACTCTGCAAAAACGCCTAACTTGAACTCATATCGAACGTTCCACCCTGGTAAAGTGAGAACATGTGCACTCCCTGGCTGTACTGTGGGTTGGGGAACCACATTTCTACTACGCTTGCGACGAGCGTGCTTAGAAAGGTCGCGATAATAATCTACACATGAAGAATGAATCGAAGATAAGACAGAGTTGACAAATTCCTTGACCTCAACCGGCGAGGCATTGAAAGGAAGAAAGTAGATGCTCTTGCTGTCAAGCCCAGCGGATCGCCTGATGTTGCCAAAGCGATCGTCAAGCGCCGATGGACTGATCTGTCCGTCGCCGACCAGAATAACCACAAGTCTTGTGCGGTAGTTGGTAGATGTAATAACGCTGCGAGCGGAGCTAATGTCCGATTTCAACTTGTTATCTTCCAGGGAACTGATATTTGGATCGGATACTAGAGCAAAGAAGCTGAGGAATGCACATGGTAGTCGCGACTGGTGTTTCAATACCCAAAGAGGGGAGAAAATACCATCAGGATACAAAGGGGAGCTGGGCGTCAAAGGTGATAGCGGGGAGTGGAGAATAAGTTGTGGTGGTGGATTTCCAGATCCAACAGAGGCAGAAAGAAGAGGCGAGTGAGGCGGAGGGGGCGCTTTACGTGGTGGGAGGGCATATGTCTGTATCTTGCATGAATATTTGCCGCCATTTTCAAGGAATTTTGTATCTGACCTACCCTTCCTACACTTGTGATTTTAAAAACTCTTCCATTTCTTGCGGCCAAAGACTGACTATGCCAGGGAAGGCTGGACGCATCTTGCTCACCGAAGGCCTCTTGCAGCAGATGTGCAGTATTTCCCTGAACCAAGGGAGCATCTATCTTGATTCTGAACCCCCCGGCTTGTAGTAAATTGTGCGCCTTGAGCGAGGGCTCGATATCATTCTGGTTTTCTGCCGCGAGGCCAGAGAGGAGAAGGAGAGGTAGGTTGTGGAGGTAGTAGTCCTCCGGAAAGCAGTCCATGATGATCAGACATGTTGCGGAAGCGAAACTGTCAAAGAGTTGCTCTGTTATTCCCTCGATGACTCTTCATCACTGGCAGTATAGACTTCATCGTCAATGTCATCGGTTGGCTAGCCGCACCAAATCTCACATGTTGTTTAGCATCTGACATTTTCAAGGAGCCTCGGTTCACCTTCCGAGAAACACCCTTGCCGCGACTTAGTGAGCGCTACTGGTTCAAATCATGTGATCGGAGGCTAATGGTCACGTGTTACAAACGGGGCCTTGGCGCGTCTGTTTCCTTGGGATTTCTCTCCACTACAAGAAGCTATTGATGGAGAGTACTGACCTCAGTTACTATGTACATACTCCGTACTACTGGCATACCTAAAATATCTACCTAGGTATATCAGTTAGGTACTCACCCAGAGTAATTGTCGCTGTTCCTATTTCCAAGAGCCGTAGCCCGCTCGTCCAATTTGCGGGGAAGTGGTGCACCCTTTCAACAACTGAGCAAGCTCACTACCAGGAGCCCCTGCGACTTACCTGGATGCCTCGATGCCAGCCAGAACGACACTGATGTGCAATTCTCAGCTTGTTTATTCGTTGTTGTCAGCAAGAGCAGACACTACAGGACTGTCCTCATTATCGTCATGGAAATGAGAAGACTGAACATCATGGAACATGCTTGACGCGTTGATCGACTTTCTCCTGGTGGCCTTATTTCTATGGTTTCGACTTGCATCCACCATTTGCTGCAATGGAGTCCCCTCAGGTGTCGTCAAAGCAACCTTTCCGAGCATGTAACGCCTGCAAGCGACGCAAAGTGAAATGCGGTGGCGGGCCAGTTTGTAGCCGTTGCTCTCGGGCGAACTTGCGTTGCGTCTACGGCTCAGTTCATCCTGCAGCTCTTTCGCGACGCTCGATAGTTCGAGGGAAAGTCATCGAGAGCTATCGAGAATCGGTCACTCGAGAGGCAACCAGCAGTACTGGAGGACAGGCCTCCCCAATCTTGGTGCAAGACCGTCAGACAAGTGGCGCGAGCGGGTCTAGCTCGTCTCGTTTCACAACCGAATTTTTCTTGGAGCTCGTGGAAGACTTCTGTAACTATGGTCTACCAACTGTACCAATCATTGGTGAAGACGAGTTCAGATCAGCTATTAGCGCTATGGAACATTCTACTCAAGATCGCTCCCTTGTGTATTGTCTCGGGGCCCTGACACTCCGTGTCAGGCGCACCGTGGGAAGGTGCGCGGATGCAAATCCAGATGATGCTACGACCCTCTACGAAATGGCACTTCAAATGAGGCAACCAGTATTTTCCAGGGATCAAATCTCTGTCAAGAGCGTCATGGTACCGCTCCTTGCCTCGATGGGGATGTTTTCAACTGGCCGGGATGTGGATATGGGGTATTACTACAACAGAGACGCGATAAATGGTGTCCAGGTACTCCATGTGGACGATCCTGAGCATCAAAATTCTTTCGAGCCAGCCGCTAGGGCCCAAAGAGAGCGCCTTCACTGGTTGCTATTTATTCATGAGCGG
>Ga0105239_10009614_pt1 | contig 10878 bp, 8 predicted proteins | sample KBSC44metaG_FD_92761 | JGI IMG/M metagenome (GOLD analysis project Ga0105239, IMG submission 92761) | Corn rhizosphere microbial communities from Kellogg Biological Station, Michigan, USA - KBS C4-4 metaG | ecosystem: Host-associated > Plants > Roots > Rhizosphere > Soil | place: Michigan, USA...
ATGACCATGCTGCTCTAAATTGTTTAATAAGGATACGGTGCCCAAGTCTTCCTGTATGTAAATAGTTGCATCTTCATTAACGGCATAGATTTCAGGAACAGGAAGCTCTTTGCTTTTGAAATGCCTGCTGAAATTGATGAAAGTATTGTTCTCTTTGATGTTTAAATTATGCGTACCAATATAAGTTTCATTTTCTGTGTAAATGCGAAAATAAGTTCTGTCACTACCACTTTGTGGAAGCTTTTCAATTCGATCTGCAGGGGCGCTTTTGAATTGAAAAAATAAATCACTCAATGACTTTACTATCTGCTCCATATAAAATTGTAAGTCGGTAAAAGTAGAATAAAAGCAAGTATGAGATAAGCTGAATGATGATATAACTGCCAACAACCATCTATCATCCAACAACTATTTGGTAAGTTCTCTGAAAATTTCTTCAAGATTACTGCCTTCTGTTTCAAGCGAAACAATATTAAGGTTTTCCTGCAATGCCAGTTCTAACAATTGTTTGCGCGCTGCTGAAGTATTGCTGGTGCTCAGTTTCCATATGTTGTTGTCTTTGGTAACTTTAATAACAGCCGGCAGACGTTGAAGGAATTCCACATCCAACGATTCTTTAAAAGATACTTTTACAACATCATTGCTGGTATTCTGCTGAAGATTTGTTAACGAATCGTCTGCAACAAGTTGTCCTTTATTAATGATGATGACACGATCACAAATGGCTTGTACTTCCTGCAAAATGTGAGAAGAAAATAATACGGTTTTATTTTTTCCCTGTTCCTTTATCACGTTCCTTATTTCAATAATCTGGTTGGGATCAAGACCACTCGTGGGCTCATCCAATATCAAAACTTCCGGTTCATGTACTAACGAGGCTGCAAGGCCAACGCGCTGCTTGTATCCTTTGGATAACTGCCCGATTTTCTTCTTGCTTTCTGTTGTAAGGCCGGTAAGTTCTATTACTCTTTCAATCTCTTTTTTTCTGTCACTCACTTTATAAATACCCGTAATAAATTCGAGGTATTCTTTTACATACATATCGTAGTACAATGCATTCGATTCCGGCAGGTAACCTATTTTCTTTTTTGCTTCAATGGGTTGCTGCATTACATTAATGCCACAGACATTGGCAGTTCCTGCATCCGGCGCCAGGTAGCCGGTGACCATTTTCATAGTGGTGCTTTTGCCTGCACCATTAGGGCCAAGAAAGCCTACGATTTCTCCTTTGTTTACTGTAAAAGAAATATTGTTCACTGCTTTTTGTGAACCATATACCTTCAGCAAATCTTTCACTTCAATTGACATGCGCCAAATATAGTAGTAGAAAAGTTAGGAAAGTTTGAAAAGAAGATGGAAGAAGACGAAGTCGGTAAGTCTGGGGGGCAGAAAGTCAGAAGTCGATGAGTCAAAGGTCAATAAGTCAAAAGTCAGAAAGTGTAAATAGCTGCCTGACTGAACTTTGATGGCTGACTTGCTGACGTTTGTCTTCCTGACTTTCTGACTAAAGCCTGTCGTATTCTCCCTTTACCGCATACCATCCGAATATCACAAAACCTATAGCAATAGGCGTGAAGATGGTAATGATGATTATCCATGGCAGGTAAACATCCTGCACAGGATTATCAGCAATTTTTTTGATGGCTTCATAAATCAAAAAGATGATGGCTGCCGGACCAATCAGCATCCATAAAAAGCCAAGCATTCGTTTGAGATTATTCATTATTTAAGTTTGTAGTTTAAAATAAGGCGCAAAGGGACGAAGGCACAGAGGCACAAAGAAGTTGCATCATCACCTACTTACCATTCACTACTCACCACTCGCCATTGCCCATTCACCATTCCCCACTCACCTTCCTGTTATCCAGGTATAATATACCAATCACTGCGCATAATCCTGCTATGATGATAGGATACCATAAACCTGCAAGTATATCGCCTGTGGGATTGGCAGGTGTTTTTGAATATTCAAACATGAGCGTGCCGATAAAAGGCACTAATCCGCCAAATACACCATTGCCAATATGATAAGGCAAACTCATACTTGTATAACGTATTTTGGTAGGAAATAATTCTACCAGAAAAGCAGCTATAGGCCCATATACCATCGTTACGAATATCACCAGTATAAAAATATAGCCAACAATTTTCCATTTATAGCTTTCTCCAAGCGTAATCGTTTTCTTAATTACCGGTTTTGCTTTTGCATCAACAGGCGCATGTGTTGCAACTGATACTGTTTCTGTCTTTGCTTCCTTGTAAGAACTTCCATCGGTAAATACTTTTGTGGTAGTGGTAGTTACCAGCAATTTCGACTTGTCTTTATCATCCGTTTTTTCAGATATCATTTTATCCGCACTTGCCTGTACTTCTGTTTTTTGTTTGATATCCGTTAATGCATACATGCCTTTGAAAATGGGGCGATAGCAAAGGATAGCCAGCAACATTCCGGTAATAATGATGGGCTTTCTTCCAATCTTATCGCTTAACGCACCAAACACTACAAAGAACGGTGTAGCAAAAAGTAAAGCAAGACCTATCCATGTGTTCGCCTGCACATCATTAAGGCTGCAGGTCTTTAATAAAAAAGTTTGTGCATAAAACTGACCGGTGTACCACACTACACCCTGGCCCATTGTTGCGCCAAACAAGGCCAGCAATACCATCTTTAAGTTTGTCTTATGACCAAAGCTTTCCTTCAATGGGTTAACAGATGTTTTACCTTCTTCTTTCAACTTGCTGAAGAGCGGGCTTTCTTTCATCCTCATGCGGATGAAGATGGAAACTATCACCAGTACAATGCTTACTAAAAAAGGTAAACGCCAGCCCCAGTCTTTATATTGTTCTTCTGTAAGCGTGCTGCGGGTAATGAGTATTACGCCAAGTGAAACAAACAAACCGAGTGTTGCTGTGGTTTGTATCCAGCTTGTATAATATCCTCTTTTACCTTCAGGAGAATGTTCTGCTACGTAAGTAGCAGCGCCTCCATACTCGCCACCCAAAGCGAGACCTTGTAAAAGACGTAATAATAAAATGATGACGGGTGCCCATGAAAAATTTTCATAAGTTGGAATACAACCAATTAAAAAAGTGGAGCCGCCCATAATAATAAGCGTTACAAGAAAAGTGTATTTGCGGCCGATAATATCACCCAGGCGACCAAAGACCAATGCCCCAAAAGGCCTTACAATAAAGCCTGCTGCAAAGGTTGCAAGAGTGGATAAGAATGCTGCCGCAGGATTACCCTGCGGGAAAAATTTTTCTGAGATAATAATGGCAAGGCTTCCGAAGATGTAGAAGTCGTACCACTCTATCAATGTGCCTACAGAAGATGCAAAGATTACTTTTGAAATACTGTTGTTTTGGGTGCTCATAACCGGCAAAGCATATTTTTAGTGTTTCAAGGCAGCACAAACCATCACACACAATAAGTTTTAAATATAGCAACAAACGGGGAAAAGTGTAAAATGAAAAACTAAAAATGAAAAGTGTAAAATGAAATGTTGACCTAACTTTTTATTCTGCTTCATCTTCTTCCACTTCATGTAAAGCAACTGCAAGGTTATTTGTCTTTACAAAATTGCACCAGTGACAATCTTCTTTTCCGCAACCGGTATAAAAATCACGTGCCTGTATCTTTTGCCATACTTCAGTGATTTGTTGCGTAACAGTGGTTATATCGGCCGGTGTAATTACTACCTTTCTTTTTTGATAGTTCTTCTTTTTATCCGGTTCAATAAAATCAAATTCAGTACTTACAACATTCCATTGTTTTGCTTCGTAGTTGTCAATAAGAATTTTATAAAACACGGCCTGGCGCCAATAGTCGCCGCCTTTAGGTAATTTTTCATTCGGGGCAACAAGCTTTTCAATTGCTTTATCGGGATCGCCGGTTTTGTAATCTACAACGTTTACATTCTTTCCATCAAATTCAAGTTTATCAAGCTTGCCTTTTAACGGAACATTGTTCACCACAATATTCCTGATGCTTCTTTCAATGGTTACAATTTTATTCCAGCTATTGATATACTTGTTGTAATAATTGGTAAGCACCTCATCGCCATATTCAAGCCTTCTTTCAAATTGTTCTTTGGTAAAGCTTTCACGATGGCGATGCATGTACCAGGTAAAATCAGCAATGAATTCTTCACACGAAGGAAACTGCTCTTTGTTGTTCTGCATCTTTTTGAACAACTGCTCCAGCGCATAATGTACAGATGAACCGAATTCTGTTGCTTCATTTTTAGGAGAAGGAATACGTATTAAATTTTTAAAATAAAACTCCAGCGGGCATTTAAGATAATTGCTGAGTGCAGTTACATTCATCACGAATTTATCTAACAATCTGTCTATAAAAGCGGCCTCTATTTTTTCAATCTCAGGAGATTGCACGCCTTCCATTTGCAGCAACAGAAACTCTGCTGCTACTGCCGCATCTATAAAAATTTTTTCAACAGGTAACGCATGATTTTCCTGTATCTCCGCGATAAACATAGAAGGTTCTATTTCTCTTCCATCGCTTTTAAACCGGCTGTAAGAAATAAACAAATGCTGCTCTGCTCTTGTAAGCGCCACATAAAATAAACGACGCAATTCTTCATCATCACGGTTACCTGATGATGAAGATGAAAAGATGGTATCGGGCAGTTTATAACCGCCACCGGGCCTTCTTTTTTTCTCCCAGAAAGATGCATTGCAACCCGCAAAAAAAACATACTCAAACTCAAGGCCCTTGCTGCCATGTGCCGTTAAAAGATTAACACCTTTATCGCTGCCACTTACCTGCACCAGCGGAAGTTTGATGTCTTCTTTTTCCATGAGGTCTATCATGCTCACAAGATCTTTTAAGGACAGCATAGGGTTGCGATGCGCTTCCTCTTTTACAAAATCAAAGAAGCCGGTAAGTACCTGTAATAACCATATCCTGTCTTCCTGCTGCCTTATAAAATTCAATACACCTGCTTTGCGGATGATATGATCGATAAGCATCAATAGTGTAATGTTTGACACATCGCCAATTAATCCTTCAATAACAGCAGATGCTTTTTTTAGTGAGGGATGTATGCTTTGTGAAAAAAGATCTTTGGGTGGCTGGTTGCTCTTTTCATACAGCAATTTCCTGATGGAAGTTTTATCAGCGCTAAATTGTTTATCTGCTACTTCAATAGAAAGTTTTGCAATTTCAACGGGCGGAATTTGAAACCAATCAAAATGTAAAATTTCAAAAAGCATTTCATCGCCGCCATAAGGAGTATCGTGTTCTGCTGCAAGGTAACGGAGCAATAGAATAACCTTGTTGGCCAGTGGTAATTCAAGAATGTTAAGACTGCGTTTGCTGAACACAGGCACATTTCTTAACCTAAAGTATTGAGCAAGTTCTTCACCGTATTTATTTTCTTTATAGATGATGCCGATCCTGCCAGGTTCTATACCATTTTGTAAAAGCTGCTGAACCTGCAAAGTAATATCTATCATCTCCTGGCGGGATGTTTCATATTCTCTTAGCACTGGTTGATGCGTCAAACCGTTGAGCTTGCCATTAGAAGCAACAAGTTCTTTGGTAAGTCCCTGCAGTTTGTTGATTAATCGTTCATTATTTCTGTCGATAAGTGATTTTGAAATATTAAGTATCGGCTGAACAGAGCGATAGTTATTCGTAAGCACAACCCTGGTTAAATCTTTGGCATAATTGTCAGCAAAGAGCAGCATGTTTTCCACGTTGGCGCCCTGGAAACGATAGATACTCTGATCATCATCACCTACAACAAAAACATTAGGCACATCCCAGTAATTTATCAGCAGCTCAACCAGGCGGTTTTGTGTACCACTGGTATCCTGGTATTCATCAACCAATATGTATAAAAACTGTTCCTGGTATCGCGCAAGCAAAGCATTATTTTCTTCGAATGCTTTAATTACCCAATTGATCATATCATCAAAATCATACCGATTTTTGCTGCGCATCATTTGTTGAAACCTGTCGAATTCATTCACTGCTGCACGCAGTCTTTCCATCCTTTCTGTTTCTTCATCCAGCTTATCTTTTTTAAGATCACCAGCCTTGAATTGCTTGTAGGCACGTTTATAAACAAAATCATCTTTTGTGGGCAGAGCGGTTAGATACTCATCAATTTTTTTGTTGATGAATGCAGGCGTCCAGCCCTCACGCTTCATCGTGCTGAATAATGATTGAAGATTGTTGATTTCGAAATAGACATCGCCACGATAACGCTTTAAAGGATGATTGCGTGGAAAGGTATCTATCAGTTGTTTAAAAAGCTCTATCCGTTCAAGGTCTGATATTGGGTCAAGTGAAGTCTTCTCAAACAGCGATAAGTTCTCCTGTATAACATCATTACAAAATGCATGGAACGTGTAGATGTTTACTTTGTATGCATCCGGACCGATAAAGCTGGTTAATCTTTTACGCATGGCCACCACACCTGCATCTGTATATGTAAGGCAAAGTATGTTGGATGGCAGCGTGTCTGTTTCCAATAAAATTTTTCCGATGCGTGCAGAGAGTATCTGTGTTTTTCCTGTGCCCGGGCCTGCAATTACCATCACCGGACCTTCAATGGTGTCCACCGCAAGCTTTTGCTGTTCATTTAAACCGTTATATATTTCTTTAAACTTATCTAAATAAAATTGTTTGGAAGGCATGCTTCAAAGGTAGTGTTGCGCAAGATGAAATGAACAATGAAAAACGAAAAGTGGAAGATTAAAAATCACTATCCATCCAGGATACTATTTTTCATTTTTATTTTTTCACTGTTAATTTTCTTAGACGGTATAAACTTTGCAATCTACTTTTACTTATGTTACTGCATATACACCCAGACAATCCACAGCCGAGACATATAAGGGCCGTTACTGAATGCCTGAGAGATGGCGGTGTGATTATTTACCCAACAGATACGATCTACGGATTGGGATGCGACATTTATCAACACAAGGCAATTGAAAGGATAAGCCGCATTAAAAGGATTGACCCGCAAAAAGCACAGTTTAGTTTTATCTGTTATGATCTTGGGGATTTAAGCAAGTATACAAAGAGTATATCAACACCTTTGTACAGGATGCTTAAAAGCTACTTGCCTGGTGCTTACACTTTTATTTTGCCAGCAAGTAAGGAAGTACCTAAAATTCTACAGACAAAGAAAAATACCATTGGCCTTCGTGTGCCTGATAACAATATTGCGCGGACTATTGTGCAGGAACTTGGTCACCCCATATTGTCTGCTACCTTACCCGGCGAAATGGTAGAAGAATATACGGACCCTGAATTAATCTATGAGAATTTTAAAGGTATGGTTGATATTGTGATTGATGGTGGCATTGGCGGTACCGTTCCTTCAACAGTTGTTGATTGTACCAAAGATGATTATGAATTGGTGAGAATGGGCGCCGGAGAATGGATAGAGGATTAAAACAGACGTTAAGAAAATAAATCAACCTGGTTGGGCTCTATATCAAAACTTTTGCGGTGGTATTTGCACAAGCCGTGTTTTTCTATGGCTCTGCGATGCTCGGCAGTACCATATCCTTTATTGCTATGCCAGTTGTAGTGAGGAAATTCGTTGTGCAGCTCCATCATGTAGGCATCACGATATGTTTTGGCAAGAACACTGGCGGCTGCAATGCTTGCATAGATACCATCGCCTTTGACAATACATGCATGCGGTATTCCGGCATATCTTGTAAACCTGTTTCCGTCAATTAATAAAAACTCCGGTTCAACCATTAGCTTATTAATAGCAAGATGCATTGCTTTAAAAGACGCTCTTAAAATATTAATGTTGTCAATCTCATCATTATCTACCAAACAAACAGCGTAGGTAATTGCAGCGGCTTCAATAATGGGTCTTAGTGCGTCCCGTTGTTCAACGGTTAATTGTTTGCTGTCATTAAGTTCAGGATGGTAAAAATCTTTTGGTAAAATAACCGCAGCAGCAAATACGGGGCCTGCATAACAACCACGGCCAGCTTCATCGCAACCGGCTTCAATCAATACTTCGTGATGGTAAGACTTTAACACGCCGTAAAATTGCGAAAATCAAAACAGAAAAATATCATGAGAACAGATCATTTTATTCACACTGCGTGGCCAATATTTTAATAATACCATAATCAAAACAATTTAGCGTTTTACATTACTGCTTCAACAATACCTTTGCGGCTTTGAAGAACAGCCCATGTATAAAGACAAGTCTTATATCAATTTCACAAAAATATTGCTCTTTGTTGTTTTTTTAGTGATACTCGCAGGCAGCATTGTACGTACCACTCAAAGTGGTATGGGCTGTCCTGACTGGCCCACGTGCTTTGGTAATATGATACCGCCCACGGAACGTTACCAGGTGGAATTTCAGCCTGATCATCATTATAAAAAGGGGCAATTTATTATTTACAACGATAGTCTTAAATACGCCAAGGAAGCATTTACAAGTACATCAGCATACAATACTGCAAACTGGCAGCAATACGAGAAACACAACTATGCAAAGTTTAACCTGTCACAAACCTGGATTGAATATATCAACAGACTTACAACCGGGCTGCTTGGCATCTTGATGTTAATACATGTCGTTTGGACTTACCGCGCTTATTTTAAAACCAACAGGGCGATTTTCTGGCTATCTTTTTCTTTTCTGATATTAACGGCTATTGAGGCATGGATGGGTAAAGTGGTGGTAGACACCAATCTTGCTGTTGTTAAGGTAACGGCGCACATGTTGTTGTCATTACTGATAGCGTTAATTGCCGTAGTGATTATCCACAGGCTTGAGAACGGGGAGAAAGTTTTAAACCCAGCTTTAAAATGGATAACCACAGCAACAATTGTTATACTGTTTGTACAAATTATTCTTGGTACAGAAGTCCGCGAGCAGGTAGATGAAATTGCAAAGTCTTTTGGCTACACTCAACGTGAAAACTGGATAAGCAGGCTTAACAACTATTTTGATATTCATAAGGTAACGGCGTGGATAGTGGCTACGCTTGCCATAATTGTATTCTGGCTTTCTTTAGCCTACAGGCAGTTGCAAAAGAACGGTGTTTATATTTTTATAACAATACTGCTTACCATGTGCATGGGATTAATACTTGCTGGTTTTGATATGCCTTCTTTTGCACAGCCAGTACATCTTTTACTGGCTGCTGTTTTATTTATACAATTATTCACCTTAAGGTTAAAGCTAAAATAACAAAGGAGAATTAGATGGTTTATATATGCATCTGCCTGTTGCATTAAGCAGGCAGAACGTTTGCATTTAAAGCCGTTGTCAAAAAAATCACGCATCACAAAGCTTTATTGTATCTTCCTTTAAAGATTCTGTTATGCCCCAACATAAGCGGCTGTTGTATATACTTACCATTCTTAAGCTTATTGTTCCATTCTTTTTACAAAACAGTTATTTTCAACCACACAGGGATGAATTTCTGTACCTGGCAGAAGGCAACCACATGGCATGGGGTTATATGGAAGTGCCGCCTTTATTAAGTGTGTTTGCCTGGTTAACGAATGTGTTTGGTGCAAATATGTTCTGGATAAAAATATGGCCCGTGTTGTTTGGTGCCGGCACTTTTTTATTGGTAGGCCATATTATACTTTCACTGGGCGGAAGAGTATTTGCTTTGATACTTGGCTGGCTGCCCTTTATGATTGATGGTTATATGCGATTGTTCTTTTTATTTCAGCCCAATTTTCTAGAAGTCTTTTTCTGGACGGCTATTGCATTCAGCCTTATAAGATATATTCAAACTGAAAGTAATCGGTGGTTATATGTGATGGGAGTTTGTATAGGACTTGGCATGATGAGTAAATACTCTGTCGCATTTTTTACAGTAAGTGTAATGGCCGGTTTGCTGCTAACGAAGCAAAGAAAAATTTATCTAAACAAGCATTTGTATTACGCGGCTTTAATAGCTGTGCTCATCTTTCTGCCTAATATAATCTGGCAATACAATCATAAGTTTCCCGTGATAACCCATATGGATGAGTTGCAGCAGGAGCAGCTTCAGTTCATCAACCCGATTGATTTTATCATCAGCCAGTTGATGATGAATTTTCCATGTGCATATGTTTGGGTGGCCGGGCTGCTGTTTGTATTTTTTAATGCCAAAGGAAAGCCTTACAGATGGCTTGGGTGGACTTACCTGTTTGTTATTGCCTTACTGTTGATGCTGCATGGCAAGGATTACTATGCTTTGGGTGCGTATCCTGTATTGTTTGCTTTTGGCGCGGTGAGTCTTGAGCAGTTAACAGCATTAAGGGTGCGTTGGCTAAGATATGTAATGATGTGCTTTTCTCTTGCATTGGGCTTGTTTGCTTTGCCATTAGTGATGCCTGTATTTAAACCGGAAAAACTTGTAAATTATTATGCTAAAACAGGGCTTGCAAAAACCGGTAGTTTTAAGTGGGAAGATTTGCAGCTCCATCCTTTGCCGCAGGATTTTGCCGATATGATTGGCTGGAGAGAGATGGCACAAAAAGCGGGAGATGTTTATCACAGCCTGCCCAAAGAAGAAAGGCAAAGAACAATAATTTATTGCCGTGCGTATGCTTCTGCCAGTGCTTTAAATTTCTATCGTAAAGAAGTTGGCTTGCCTGAAGTGTATAGTGATAATGCATCTTTTCTTTTATGGATGCCTGATAAGTATAACATTAAACACCTGCTGTTGGTAAGTCATCATTTACCCGAAAAAGATGATGTGGTATTTCAACAGTTTGAAAAGGTAACGGTGAAGGATTCTATCAATATTCCATTGTTCAGAGAAACAGGTATGAAGTTTACTTTGTTTGAAAATGGCAACGACTCAGTAAATCACCTGATTGAAGCATCTGTTGCTGAACAGAAAAGCAAGCTTAAAAGATAA
>Ga0105239_10009615_pt1 | contig 10877 bp, 10 predicted proteins | sample KBSC44metaG_FD_92761 | JGI IMG/M metagenome (GOLD analysis project Ga0105239, IMG submission 92761) | Corn rhizosphere microbial communities from Kellogg Biological Station, Michigan, USA - KBS C4-4 metaG | ecosystem: Host-associated > Plants > Roots > Rhizosphere > Soil | place: Michigan, USA...
CATTCGGGTTGACCCACGCGAAGGCATACAGCCGATCTGGCTCACGCTTGAGCAAGCCCTAAAGGCCAGGCCGACCCCCGCAACACGCTACGTCATCAGGCGACATGCCCGGCAACTCACCGCGGCAACCCGAGACTAGCGCCGTCCCGCGCCCAGAAACAACAATTCTGGGCGCGGGACAGGAAAAACTCCGTGAACGCATCTCCCTAACTGCCAAAGTGCACAACTACATACTCAAATTCGCCGTGATTTATCTCATCATCTTGATTTTGGTCAATCCAAACAGTCAGGTATAGGTTACCCACGCGCTGCGTGATCGGCGTATCGTCTAGCTTGGAAATATAAATCTGATCCTTTGTGTCTGATACGTGATCAATCCGCTTGTCTACCCAATAGCTATGGTACTCGTTGGTCAGGGGCAAACTTGCACGGCCAGCATGAGAATCCGCCAGCCCCTTACCTGCCACGAACGGCGACTCATACCTGCCGTCTGCCCAACTCGTGTCGGGTGTGACGTTAAAAATAGAATCATCGTTCCACGCACAAATATGCACCCCACCCCAATCAGATGAGGCGTCTAATGTAGGAAAACGCATAATGAAAGGCTGTCGCTTAGCCTGAACATCAATCCAGCTGTCATCATTATCTTTGGTGTGATGAATACTCATCGGGTATAGCGTGGGATTACTACTACCATCCCAAAATTCCAGTGCCAAGTTGGGCGTACGCTCGAGTTCGGATGATGTCGGTCCCGACGTATGGAACAACCCTACCACCACTGGCACGCCCGCCACTACAGTGACGATGGAAGCGGCGACTGTCGTGATGGCCGCAATCACGCCGCCGAAACCCATACTATCTAAGTTAGTCGGTGCATCGCGCTAGTACGAGTGGCTCACCTTTTCCCGAATGCATCACGCAATAGCTCCATCTTCGTTTCAAAAACGAGTTTCGCGTACTCATTCAATACCACCCGTATACCGCGCGACGTTGTCGTCCAGCCTTCTCGTGTTAGGTCAAAGGACATCGACTCTGAGGCAATCGGCACAGTTTGGATTGCCCATGGCGTAAACCTATACCAATCCATCTCGCAACGCCGGAGTGCAAATGAGGACGCAACTATCAGCATTTTCATTGGCCTGAACTTAATCTTCTCAAATAAATCAAGAGTACGTTTTACGTTATCTGGTATAGTGATTGCCTCAGGCTCCAATAGTAAAGCTGAGCGCGGGACACCTTCATTAATGGCAACTTCAGCCATCCGCTCCGCTTCACTCTGCGTATGACTCGCATAAAACGGTCCATGGCCGCTTATAACGATCTTGTCTGCTAGCTCATCCTTATATAATTCAACTGCTTTTCTTATTCTCAGGTCATTTGGAGATCCAAATACGAATATCGCATCAGCCTTTTCCGGTAGCTGACCTATGTCCAGGCTATCATAAACGCTCCCGCATAGAGGATCGGCCTGATTGAGTATATTTGCCTCAAGTTTATCAAAGCATGTACGTAGACGAGCATCTAGTTCTGCGATATCGGTTTGCTCATATATGTCTACCCAGCCGCATTCAGCACTGTACTTATGACAGAGTTCTTTAAAAGACGTAAATATACCAGGATGGAGCTTTAAATAGTCATAGTGAACGGCGGTTCTTTGCGACTCTTTTGCAAGGATCTCCCATAGTTCGCTTTCAGATGGTAGTTCAACATTACTTGTTCTTGGCATGATAGCTTTTCTAATAGTAGCCCAAGAGGAGTTGAACGCAAAATAACAGAAGTAGAACAGTTCCAGCTAGACTTGATGCGACTTTTCGTGTGTGGATAATTTCATGGTAAGTCTACAGAGATCTTCGGCGAAAACATTGTTGGGATTAGCTTGATGAGTCTGATGAATACTTGGGGAGTTACTGCCAGGTGGCGGGCGAATCCTGAGAGAATTCAAGCCCGCCACCGTAAAGCTGTCGGAGGAGGATGGTCTCGTTAGCGCCGGCGGTTGGACCGATTGCGTACCGATCGCGCTTTGGCCAAACTCTCCCGTAAGAGGAAGACCTCGATCACGATGGCCGGGATCACGAGGCCAAGACCGATATACAGCGCATAGGGCGAGATCAGCAAGCCGCCCCCCACAAAAAGTCCTACCACAAGACAGACAGCCAACGGCACGCCAATCGGCGGCGTGTAGTCCTCGATATCGTTGATGTACAGCCGCGCGCGCAGCACTACTGCGATAGCCGCGGCCGCCACCAACGACAACAGGCCAAGTAAGCCGACGAGCATAACCGTGTACGCTGCTCCCTCCTCCTCGCCAGTCGTATCGATGGACACTCCACCGATGCTGACAGACGTAATGTGGTCGCGCCAAGCCGTTACCGCTACTTTGTCCCCGTCCTTCACGGCGTTATACGCCGCCTGCCCCACGCTCTGCTGCGAAGTTGTACCGTCGGGCAGACTCAGCCCCAGGTAGTAGGCAGTATTGCCGTCTGAATCGGAGCCGGTCAGATGCTTCTTGACCGTTGCAGTCAAGTTACTCGCGCACTGCGGACCATCCTGACAAACCTTGAGGTTGCGGATGGCGCTGACCTCCTGAACATGCCAAACTGTGCTCGGCACGCCCCAGGCTGTAGCACTCAGGCCGACCAGCAAGGTCAGCCAAAACGCAACTTGGTACGTACGTCGTAGGATTACATCCTGCCGATGCATCAACCCTCCTTAGAAGATCCTCGTTTTGACTCGCATAACAAGTATACACGAAATGCTACTACCCCTAGATGCCCAGTTCAAGCAGCTGCTTCGTGCGCTTTATATTAGACTCATGCTAGCGATCGGTGCTAAAAGCGACCCAGACGTCCCAAATGTGGAACACTTTGTGGCTTGGCATTGAGCCTATTAATCTACAGCTCGTTGAGTTAGATGTCGTAACATAATGTTACGGTACTAAGTCAATTTATACTATTATTAACAGATATAATTTAATCAATATTGTTACAATATACTCAATTCTGTGCTACACTTAAGCGTATGAAGAAGCCCATTCTCCCACAACCTCAATTTCAATCTCATTTAACTCAATTGATTTTTGATCTAGAGCATCTTAGAGATCGTGACCTTAAAGGATCTACTCCAGCTTGGCTCTTTTTTGACCTTAAAGACATTATGCACCAACTCGAAAGCCTTACCTCCGCCCGGATAGAAGGTAACCGTACCACCATTATGAGCGTCGTTGAAAACACAATTGACGGCGATAAAGCTACCGATGACGAGTCGCTACTTGAGTTGCGCAATATTCAACACGCGATTGGATTTATCGAAGATAACATCGCTAACGCCCCCATAGATAGAGCTTTCATCTGCGAGATTCATAAGATTGTCGTAAAAGACCTCAGGCGAGATAGTAGCAAAAAGCCAGGCAAATATCGTACAGCCGATGTTGAAATCACAAAAAGTAGCCATAAACCGCCCGCCCATGTTCAGGTGCCCCACTTAATGGAAGCGCTTGTTACATTCATAGATACACCTAATGAACCACAATATGATCTACTCAAAACAGCTATCGCGCACCATCATTTCACTGCGATACACCCCTTTGACAATGGCAATGGGCGTACTGTTCGCCTTATTACCTATGCCATGCTAACAAAACAAGGATTTATTGATGACAAGGGCTTTCGGCTACTCAATCCATCCGCTATTTTCTGTATGGATCGACAAAAATACTATGATATGCTCGCTCGGGCCGACAAAGGCGACGAGAAGGGCACTTTGGAGTGGTGTGAATATGTTCTCAGCGGTATAAAAGTTGAAATTGAGAAAATTGAGAAACTCCTTGATGCAAGTTTCGCTAAGCAGAATATAATCATTCCGGCGCTCAAGCTAGCTAAAGAAAAGAAACAGATTACAGACATCGAACACGAAATACTCTTGATAGCCATGGATAAGTCACCTTTTCAGGTTTCCGATATACAACACCTTTTCGGTAAGACAGACTCTGCTAGAGTAGCCGCATCAAGAGCAGTAAAGAAGTTGCGTGACCAAAAATTTATCATGGTACACCCCAACTTCAAACTAAAGTATGTATTGCGATTCTCCAATAACTATCTTCTGCGTGGAGTTATGCAGCAACTAGATGTTCATGATCTCTTACCCATCGAACCGACCTCCTAGAGATAATTTCCTCGCGAAGAATCATTCCTTCCGTAGCGTCTTCATATTTCTTTGGGTCGGCATATATGCGTTAAGAGTTCGAGCAATGTATTCGCTAGACATATCCCTAATGTATCAGATCGTATCACCCGCGGGGAATCGAACACCGGAATAACAGAGGTAATACACAAATTAAAAAGTTCCAGCGCATATTTGCTGGACCTTTTTACCTCTGTTGGGCAAACCTGCTATAAAGACACCAGCTGGCTGTTCGTGCGCCTTATACTCTATTTTACGTATGAATTCACGGGCTATGTTTTTCTTGTTTTTACCCGCCCACTCTAAGCGATCCATCAGAAGTTTGCCTTAATAGTGTCTTTAATAGCTTCTAAGATTTCTGAACTCGGTTTGTTTGGCTCCATATCACGAGCTGACTTTGGCCAACGTTGATCGACAAACTCGCGATCATGAAATGACTTAACTTCTTTATAGCGCGGAATGGCATGCCAATGAACATGCATAGGCGCACCTGATCCAGCTGAGTCGTTCATTAAACAGCTCCAGTTAAAATGAGTCGGCTGGAAATTGCTATCGACGGAAGCCTCGAGCTTTTTAACGAACTCAAAAAACTCTGCGCTTTCTTCTTCTGTTAATTCTCGAAGGGCAGATGCGTGGCGCTTTAAGGTAACTACAGCCTTGCCCAGATATTGCTGATCGGGGTTTAGCTCAAGTTGCCAATATTGACCGCTATGAATTAAACGAGTGACATCTGTGGTCTTTAAGAATTGACAAGATGGGCAGTTCTTCATCTTTTTATTCTAACAGATGAAACTAGATTTATGTCACTCCTGTCACCATACGGGAATCGAACACCCGTAACAGGGGGCGCTCTTAAAATTACAAAAAGCTCACAGAAATGCAGTAAGCTTTTTGTAACCTGCAGTGTTCCAGAAAGAGTGAAAATAATCTCATGGTGACCCCGCGGAGAGTCGAACTCCGGTTGCCGGGATGAAAACCCGGTGTCTTGACCGCTGGACGACGGGGCCAGAGCGCAGGATGACGTGATTTGTGCTTGCACAAAATCCGTCAGTCCGAGCATCTGGGCCAATTTACGAAGTAAATTGGGGCCAAAGGCTTAGGCGACTCAATCTGCTTATCAGATTTGAAGTCAAAAATATAATAAGAAGGTACTTACTCTCTCGAGTACATCAGCTAACTTGCTCTGAGCAAATTAGACTAAACGACTATGCACAAAGGATAGTCATGCTCGTTGACGCAGGCCTTCTGCATCACGTAACAGATGTGATTTTACCAAAAAAATTCCCTTTTGGCTAGGGTGATGTAGCCGATCAGAAGGACAACCGGCTGGGATGGGGCGCTCGAGCGAAAGCCCAGCGCCCCATCCCGGGCTGTCAGCTCGAAGTCAGTGCTTCGGGAAGCTGGATCTTGTGCTTCTCGGCGAGATACCGGAGCACGACCCTCACGTCCACAGCGTCCCAGGAGGGAAGCTCGCTGTGCTCCTGAAGTTTGGAACTCACCAGCTGGATGGCACGCCCCACGGACCGCCCCGGCATGTGGGCGATCCTGCCGGCGTTATAGATCCTCTCGACCGCAGCGGCGAACCGCACGGAGATGACGATCGACTGACTGTTGGCGACCACAGCTCGGGTTGCGTTGGCGGGGGCGAGGATGATCTGCTTGCCGTCCAACTCGTCCGGCTTGCGATGCGAAGTTGGCGGCTGTTGCGGCCTCTCGACCACCACAGATCTACCCTCAACGGCGTGATGACGTCCCATGTGCGTAGTGCCCTCCTGATCGGTATGGTGCGCCTCATTTCCAATCGCATAAATTCAAACGGCGCGGTCGTCAATGAGGCACTTTCATTATACCTCAACTCTCCACCCCTGTTAAGTTCTGATGACCGGCAGATCTGTCCACGCTGTCGTATACGCTGGACTTCGCAGCTTGTGCTTGCTATGCCAGCCAGTTCGCGACACATGCTCGCTGCCGTGGCGAACAAGCCGAGTGTTGTATTTGGCATTGATGCGGTCCACTGACTGCATGAGCGCGATTTTCTTGTCTATCTGTGCTCCGTTACGCAACAGAGACAACTGCCACGCCCCTTGGCCGTTGAGGCCTACCAACGCCACGCCAGCGCGTTTGTATGCAAAATCTGGGTCGTGGATAACTTGTAATCCCTCGAGTGCTGCCGTAATAAGTTCGCCCGTATCAGCTGTCGGCTGCTCCAGCCGTACCACTGTGGATGAGCCCCTACCACCCTCAAAATTCTGCGGCGTGCGCACAAACACCATAACTGCCGACGCGACCTGTCGCTGGGCTCGCAACTTCACCGCTGCCTGCGCCGCAAACGTCGCCACAGCGCCTTCCAACTGATAATAATCCCGCACGTTGTGGCCAAACGATCGCGTCCGGGCGATGCTCTGTTGTGGCTCAACCTCATCCTCGAGCGGCAGGCAACTCTCGCCTTTCAGCTCCTTCACAGTCTTGAGGCCACGAATTGACATCTGTTGCATGGCCCATGCTTCACTCACTTGCGTCAAATCGTGCGCTGTCGAGACGCCACGCTGGAGCAGCTTTGGACCCAAGGCGCGGCCCACGCCCCATACGTCTCGGATCGGAAGCCATCTGAGCAAATCCTCTCTGTTCTCATCTGTCACGACGAACGCGCCAGAAGAGCCGGGCGTCATCTTGGCATACTCTGACGCCGCTTTGGCGAGCGTCTTGGTGGGGGCAACGCCAATCGAGACCGGGATGCCAGTCCATTGCAATATACGAGCGCGCAGGTCCTCGGCCCACCGCTTATGGTCATCTATCAGCAGCGAAGAAATCTCCAAAAACGATTCATCCACAGAGTACACCTCAATGCTGGGAGCCGCCCGCATCAGAATAGCGACGACGCGCTGCGAAAAGTCGCCATATAACCGGAAATTACCCGAGAATAGCGTTACGCCTTTCCCCTTCATCAGGTGATCTACCTTGAACAGTGGCGCGCCCATCGGAACACCCATGGCCTTTACTTCGTTGCTGCGCGCGACAATGCAGGCATCGTTGTTACTCAGCACTGCAACAGGCTTGTTCCAGAGGTCAGGACGGAATACTCGCTCGCAGCTCACAAAGAAATTGTTGCAGTCCACCAGGGCAAAGATCGGTTTCTTCTGAGACATAGCTTAGCGCGTCCGATGAACTACAAATGTTACGACACCCCAGAGCGCGGCGTCGGTCGCTTCGTGCAGAGCGATCGGCGCATAACCAGGGTGCTCGGCAACCAGCCAGGCTTGCCCGCCGCTCTTCTTGAGGCGCTTCAGGGTAAAATCGCCATCGACCGCCGCTACGACGATATCACCGGAGCGCGCCTCGAGCGATTTATCGACCACCACAATATCACCAGAGGTAATGCCCGCGCCGGTCATAGAGTCGCCCTCCACGCGCAAATAGTATGTGCTGACCGGATGCTTCACCAGATAGTCATTGAGGTCCAACGCGAAGCCACCCGCCTCTTCTGCGGGGTTGGGAAAGCCAGCCTTTATAGGGCTGTGCATGAGTGGTGGATGGTCGGATATTTGCTTTTCCATGCTCTTATAGTATGACACATCTTCTTCTGTCGTAACAGAGGTAGTTACTGCTTATGCCAAAACAAGCATGAGCGTAATATTGACTTATTGTCATAATCATGATAGTATAGATAAACGAACGTAAGTTTTTGAGAGGACTACATGAGGACTATTCGACGCCTTTTGAATCGCGCCCGCTATATTGGCAGCAGTAAGCTGCTTGTAGCTGCATTGTTTGTATCGCTCACTGGTGTTGCCCTGAGTGCCAACTTTGCAACAGGTAGCGCACCTGTAAGTGCTGCAACCTGTAATACCAACAATATTATGCCGTGTGGTTATGGTACTATTAGCGACTTCGTTAATACGTACAAAGCCAATGCCGCTGGCGACTACCCAGCCATCTACGCCGCGTACGGCCTTGCCCCCAGCGAGATCGACCACCTTGGCCAGACCGCCAAAATGGGTATGGCTTACCGCGACGGTACCGTTAAAGTTGACGGTAAAGTCGTTGCGACAAACGCCGTCAGCCTTGGCCGCGAGAAAAAATCGTACTCGCAAACCGTCACCATCGGTGGCAAAACGTACTACCAGGACCGCGACCAGGATGCCTTCCTCTCTGATATTCCCGCACTTGTCCTGATGAATGGCGACCAGTTCGAATTCGCCGCCCTGACTGCCTGTGGCAACCCCGTAAAGGGCACGCCAACCGGCCAACCACCACAGTACAGCTGTGACATGCTGAAGCCAAAGCAGATCAACCGCACAACCTTCAGCTACACAACTGATGTGACCGCTCTGCACGGCGCCACTGTTTCGAAGCTCGTCTACGACTTCGGCGATGGCACCACTCAGACCGCCAACAGGGGCGACCAAGTCATCACTCACGAATACGCCAAAGAAGGCACATTCACGACAAAGGTAACCGTGTATGTCAGCGTCAACGGTGAAACAAAGACCGTCACGGCCGCTCAGTGTGCCAAGCCGGTTGAAGTCAAGCCAATCCCCGAAACGCCTGCCTACGCTTGTAGCGCACTGACTCCGACAACTATCAACCAGCAGAATCGCCAGTACCGCTTCACTACCAAGACAACGCAGAGCGGTGGCGCAACGCTGAAAGATGCCAGCTTCGACTTCGGCGACGGCCAATCTGTCACCGGCGTGAAGCCATCCGACGACAGCACCGCTGCTAGCGAACACACGTACGCAAAGGCTGGCGACTACACCATTGTTGCAACCGTCAACTTCAACGTTGCCGGCGGCGTCAAGAGTGTCACCTGCAAGACCACGATCAGCCCAACTCAAACTCCTCCCCAGGAGTGCAAGCCAGGCATCCCCGTTGGCGACAGCCGCTGCACCGAGTGTAAGCCAGGCGTTCCTGCCGGCAGCGCCGAGTGCACACCACAGCAGTTGCCAAACACCAGCGCTGTCAGCGTCCTGGGTGGCACGGTCGGCGGTGGTAGCATCCTGACCGCAGGTGGCTACTTCCTCCGCAGCCGACGCAACTTGCTGAACACGTTCTTGCGACGCTAATACAAGGCTTTTAGCACAGACGGCCTCTCATTGCGAGAGGTCGTTTTTGTGTCGATACAGTATTGACTTTTATCAGATTTAGTGGTAATATTATCTTGACATCGTTTTGCGGCATGTATAAAGAATATCTCTGTTACGGCCCGCATACGTGGAGTTTAACAGAGAGCGTGAAGCATCTCGTTCCTTCGTGGGACGAGGCTTTTTGCGCTTTCTACCACTACGCAAGACGAAGGGCACTTTGACAAGTCAGATCATTTTAGTTCACTTTGTTCGCTGCGACCTTGGACGCAGCTTCGTATTCGCGAGGACTTCGCCGCAAACATTCCTCGCGGATACACAGCTGCGCCCACAAGGCAGCGGCAAGGTATGGCTTTACTCCTCCGGAGGCAGCACCGGCTAGACGATTCGTCGTCTGGCTCTTGCTGCTTCTGGGACTCGATGCCCTGGACAGTGTCCGCCATCCCGCCCGCGGCTTGGCGGGCAACAACCACGGCTCGAATGAAAGGAGCTCCTCGTGACCATCAGCGGTCCCAAGACTCGACGCTTCGCCTTCGCTGGCGCGGTGCTCGTGCCTGTTGCGGTGGTTGGTGCCATGTTCATTGCTGGCATCGACAGCAGCAACAGCGGCCCCAGCGCCTACCCGAACCTCAGCCTCAACGATGCCGCCGTCACCTGCGCCACCGCACACGACGTCGACAACGCCTTCACGCCGGCCGTCCACGATGCCACTCAGGCATCGCCGGACTACTCCGGCGTGGTGAGGTTCGGCTTCAGGACGCCGGTCAACCCGGCCGAGATCGCGCCCCTTCGGGGAATCTTGACCGCTCGGCTCGCGCAAATCGAGTCGAAGGTCCAGACCGTCGACGCAGGCAACTGCACCGACCGCCCGACGGCATCCGTCACCGCCCCTGACGGCAGCACCGTGACCCTGCCGGTCGTCTACGACAACCAGCCCGACCAGCCGCTGAGCGGCTCCCAGTCCAACATGGACCCGCGCACGCTGCCGGTCACCCTCGGCAACCCGAACAATGACGATCGGACCAACACCTGGTCCGAGTTGGATCAGAAGTTCGGGTCGGTCTCCTGGTACACCAGCTGTGCCAACGACAAGTTGGGCATGAACTGGCCCACGGATGTTCCGAAGTACGAGGCGACCGAGGATTCGCACGACAACCGCGTGATCGTTGCCATCAACACGACGTGGAGCGACGACCAGATCCGCCAGAAGGCGACAGACGACGGCAACCCGCACATCACCGACAAGACGCAGATCGTCCGCACGCCTTCGATCATCAACACCCGGCACCTGGAGAGCACCCAGTGCGATCCCTTCGTGGACGCACGCTCTCAGATCCGCGTGTCGTTGGTCAAGCCGACGTTCGACAGCCAGGGTAACTGGCAGACGCCGGACGCCAGCAAGGGAATCTTCGTGGACTGCCACAACATGTGGTGGTTGCCACCGACGCCGCCCGTCCCCACCCCGGGACAGCCGACGCCGCCTGGCACGACTCCGCCCGGAACCACTCCGGGCACGACGCCGCCGGTGACCACCACGACGCAACCGCCGTTGGTGCATCCCGGCGGTTGCGTCGTGGTGGTCACCGGCGGCGTCGTGCCCGGAGTGGTTCCGGGCGG
>Ga0105239_10009616_pt1 | contig 10877 bp, 5 predicted proteins | sample KBSC44metaG_FD_92761 | JGI IMG/M metagenome (GOLD analysis project Ga0105239, IMG submission 92761) | Corn rhizosphere microbial communities from Kellogg Biological Station, Michigan, USA - KBS C4-4 metaG | ecosystem: Host-associated > Plants > Roots > Rhizosphere > Soil | place: Michigan, USA...
ACAAAATAATGAATAGTCTCAGGGGGTTTCTATGAATTCCAGGAAAGTGAACAAGTTTGCGTTGATGTGCGCCGCAAGCGTCGTTGCGTTGACCGCCGGCGCCCGCGCCCAGGAAAATGTGGAGCAGGTCACAGTCACCGGCTCGCGCGTCATTTCCGATATCACTTTGTCGCCGACGCCGATCACCGTCGTCAGCGCCGAACAGTTGCAGGCCACGACGCCCACCACCATCCCCGACGCCTTGAACAAGCTGCCCGACTTCATCGGTGGCCAGTCGCCCCGTTCTCAGGGCAATGGCTCCGGCAACGGCAGCAGCAATATTCTGAACCTGCGAAACCTCGGCCAGACCCGTACCCTGATACTGCTGGACGGTCAGCGCGTGGCGCCGACGAACGCGAACGGCACGGTCGATGTGGACGCGCTGCCCCAGATGCTGATGAGCCGGGTTGACGTGGTGACCGGCGGCGCTAGCGCGGTTTATGGCTCCGATGCCGTGGCCGGCGTGGTCAATTTCATCCTCGACAAGAATTTCACCGGCTTCAAATACGATATGAATGCCGGTATCTCGAAGTATGGCGATGCCGCGGAAGAAAAATTCGGCCTTGCCTGGGGTACCGACCTGTTTGGCGGCCGCGGTCATTATGAATTGGCCATGCGCGTATTCCAGCAGGACATGGTTCCGATCGGCGCCCGCCCTTACGGCTACCAGAACAACGCCTGGGTTCAGCCCGGTGACGGATCTCTCGCGACGCCGTTTGTCGACGTGCCCTATGGCCGGCTTTTCAATCAGTCCTTGACCGGCACCATCAAGTGCGGCGCAACCTGTTCGCTGACCAATTACACCTTCGGTTCCGGTGGCCAGCTCATTCCGATGACTCACGGCATCCCCACCGCGCTGTCGGGCCTGGAATCGGGCGGCGACGGCGGTTATGCCAATCCTGCCGACACGACAATGCAAGCCCGGCAGCGCCAGGCTGAATTCTTCAACCGCTTCAGCTATGACATCACCCCGGACATCAATGGCTATATTCAAGCCAGCTGGTCGGAAGCGGCGGACTACTCCAAATGGACTCCGCTGACGGTCAGCTCGGCCGGCTCCCGGCCCAACGCCTTCTTCACCACCAACGCCTATCTGTCCGCTCAGCAGCAAGCCCAGTTGACGGCGGCGGCCACGGCTGCGGGCAATTTTGTTGCGCCGCCGAAAGCTTTCACCCCGGTCGGCGGCACCACGAGCATCGGGCCGGCGGTTGCTCCGAATACGCCGTTCTTCACGGACGCCCATTACATCAACAAGGTCGAGGGCGCGCATTCCAGGGACGGAGACAATATCTATGCCACCAAGGGCCTCGACCGGAATCTGAGTGTCACAACGGGCCTGACCGGCAAGCTGGCCAATTTGAACTGGGACGCCTTCTACAGCCACCAGGAAAGCCGGCTGACCGTCAGCGATCCCCAGAATACCAACAACGCCAAATATATGGCGGCGCAGGACGCGGTTGTTGCACCCGCGGGGCTCAAGATCAATGGCGTGGATGTTGGCGGCACGGTCCAGTGCTGGGTCACCACCCAGGCGCAATTCGCCAGCCTCTATCCGGGATGCGTGCCGATCAACGTGTTCGATACCAACGGCATTTCCCAGACCTCTTTCAACTATATCAAGCAGGATACTTTCTGGGTCCTGACACAGAAGCTGGACAATATCGGCGGCAGTATTTCGGGTGGCCTGTTCGGCCTGGGTCTGCCGGCGGGCGAGATCACCGGCGCGCTTTCGGCGGAAATGCGCTGGCGCACCTTTGACAACAAGACCAACGCCCTGCCGACCGATTTTGTCAATTGCACCGGCTTGCGCATGTGCACGCAAAATGGCGGGGCCGCGCCCGCGCTGTGGACCCAGAATGTCAATGCGCCTGTGAGTGCCAGCGACAATGTCTGGGAGACGGCGCTTGAGTTCAATGTGCCCATCCTCAAGGACTTCCCGCTTGCAGAGGAGTTGAGCGCCGACTTCGCCGGCCGCTATACCGACTATTCCATCTCCGGCACGGCCGAGACCTGGAAGATCGGTGTCAACGACAGGATCAGCGACGCCATCCGTGTTCGCGGCACCATGTCATTTGATATTCGCGCGCCAAACCTGAACGACCTGTTCGCGCCGACGGGTATCTCCTCAACGGGGTTCAATGACCTGTTGACGACTGGCAACAACAGCACCCAGCTGGTCACCAAAGGCAATGCCGGTTTGACGCCGGAGCAATCCCATACCTATACGCTGGGCGTGGTGTTGACGCCGGATTTCATTCCCGGCTTTACCACCTCGCTCGACTATTACCAGACCCATATGTCGAACGCGATTACCAACATCAGCTATCAGACCCCATCGATCCAGCAGCTCTGCATCGCCAGCGCGCCCACTTACAGTTCGCCCTTTTGCGCGCTCGCGATCAGGCCCATTGCCCCTGGACAGCCCGGCTACACCTCAGTGGCGAATTACCCGACCCAGGTTCTCCAATCGCCTATCAACAGCGCCAAGATTCAGATGGAAGGCTGGAACTTCGAAGCGGATTACAATTTCGACTGGGCCGATGTGTGGGACGCCATACCGGGTTCTGTGACCTTGCGGCACCTTGTGACCTACCAGCCCGTGCTGGAGACTCAGAACCTACCGGGCTCCACCTTTACCTGGACCCCCCAGCCCAAGACCCGCATGACCACCTTTATCAGTTACCAGGTTGGTGATTGGGGCTTTAATATTCAGAACCAGTGGTTGTCCGGCGCAAAGAAGGCCAACGGTTTCGTCAACCAGAACTATGTTATACCGCGTCTTCACAGCAACAACGTGATGGACTTTGCGATAAACCGCAGGTTTGACCTGTGGGGCGGTTCTTCCACTTTCTATTTCAACGTCCAGAATATCGGCAACACGCGTGCGCCGCTTCAAGGGGCCAACCCGTCGGTCCCCGGTCTGTTCTATCCGGTGAACGGGATTTACAGCGACATGGGCCGCTACTTCACTATCGGCCTCAAGGGTAACTTCTAGGATCGCCGATAGCGATTGCCTTGGACCGGCGCCGCTTTTCGCGGCGCCGGTCTTGCTTTTTGGGGATCAGGTTACGGGCACAACATCAAACGCAATAGTCGTTCTTGCCGCCTTGTCGTGAAACGGCACGGTGCCGTGCCACATATAGGAAGGAAACAGTACCAGCCTGCCAGGAACCGGCTGGATGGTGCGGCGGACGGGATGCTTCAGCACAACGTCCAGCGCCGGCTCGCCGAACTTGATCCAGCCTTGCTTCGCCGTTTCATCCTTCACGGCTTCCGGCACAGAGACATAGTAGCAAGAGCTGATCCAGCCGTCGGGATGGATATGATTGACATGAAAACCACTGTCGTGAAGCCGCGACGACCAGGACCCGGAATAGCGGAATCTTTCCGCGCGCCGTGACAGCAGAGGGTGGGCGGCATTTTCGTCAAGTTCGGCGATATAGCGCGCCGCCGCTTCGTCGATCCGCTGCTTCAGCTTTGCCACCAGGGGCAAGCCGGTGGGGAACAGGTGGCCGGGCGTCTGGGTGCCGCCGCGCAGGCTTTGGTCGATGAATTCACGGCTCTTGGGATGCAGGCGGTCCAACGACGCATTCAACTCGGCATTGAAACTCGCCATGTCTGAGAAGCCTTCCGGCGGCTCCAGGTCGAAGCTTCGCACCAGGGTGTCGTAGCCGTTGAGCGCCTCGTCCCGCCCGTCCTCCATCATGCGTGACGCGATGCTCAACATTGCCAGGCAGGATGCATTGTTTGGCGTGGTTTCCAGTCCCTGTTCGCACAACCAGGCCGCTTTCTGCGGATCGCCGCTGAGGAGAGCAGGCCGGGCGGCAATACTCAGCAGCCCTGCTTCCTTGCCATGACGCGCCAGGACGGCTTCAAACAGCGCGAGCGCCTCGGCGTGGCGGCCCATCATCGTCATCACCTCAGCGGCGCCAATGGCGGCGAGCCGGTCGCCCGGATCGCGCGCTTGCAGCTGCGCATATATGGCATGCGCCTCGGCATGGCGATTTTCCCTGGCCAGCAGATAAGCCTTTCCCAGCAGGAGCTCGCGATTTTCCGGACCCCGATCATAGGATTTCAGATATTCCGCACTGCGGCCCAACTGGTAAAGCAGCGCATTGTAGTCAAGATGCAGTCCGGCATCGGTGGGCGCGCGTGCAATCTCCTTTTCAAAGATCGCGACGGCTTCGTCGAAACGGTCCAGATTCTGGAGCGTTTCGGCGCGGTGGCGTGCGAGGCCGGGCAGGGCCGCATCGATAGCTTCCGCACTATCAAGAGCGGCCAGCGCCTCGGTATCTTTGCGCTGTCGGCGCAAGGCTTGCGCCAGTTGCAGGTATAATTTTGCTTTGAGACCCCGGTCTGCCGCCGCAGCCAGTCCCTTGCGCGCCGCAGTTTCGGCTTCACTGGGACGCCCGGCATCCACCAGGATAGCGGCCAGAGCCAGATCGGCATGCGGGAGGACCGGCGTTAACTTCAGCACCTGGCGAATGTTTTTCTCCGCCTCGTCCAATCTTCCTGTCCGGTGCAGCAGTGCGCCCAACTCGAAAAATGCCTGCACGAAATCCGGCTTGTGCTCCAAAGTGGTGCGGAGGGCCGTTTCAGCCTCTTCGATGCGGCCGAGGCGAGACAACGTCAGTCCCAGATTGAAAGCGAATATCGGGTCGCGCGGCACCGCTATGACCGCCTGATTGAACAAGCCGGCCGCTTCGCCCAGGCGGCCCTGATTCATCCGCAGCGTGCCTGCGATGTTCAGCAGATCGGGATTGGCAGGCAGTTTGCCGCTGAAAAAAGGCGCCAGCGCAATCTCGGCGGCCATCAGATTTCCGCTCTGCAAGGCATTCGTAGCTGTCGTCAACACATGCTGAATGACCGTGGAGGGGGCGGGCATAGTCATTCTCCTACTCTATAACAGCAGGTATCTCTTTCCCAGCCAATGGTGCGAAGGCTTTGCGACCGGGTGCTGAAGCTTTTGAACAACCCGTCGGTCATCCCGATGCACAACAACCCCTTCGTTGGTGGTGCGAGGTCATTGGATCGTTCTGGAAGGTGAAGGTGAAGAACGCTGTTGGCCGGTTGGCGTTACTTCGCATAGTTAATCGCGAGCCAAGGCCGCATAGTCTGAATGCCGCGGGCGCCGGCGATGCCACGAACTGGCGCGCTGGAACGCCGCGCCTGCCTTTAGCAATATGCCCTCAGCAAGATCAGCTGCAATCAGCTGGAAGCCGATCGGCATGCCTTTGCCGTCAAACCCTCCCGGCAAGGTAAGGGCTGGATGCCCGGTCAGATCAAACGGCGCAGTGAATGTTTGCAGCCGCGCAATGAGCTCCGGCCGTTCGCCCATCACGCCCAGCGCCTCGAGCGAAAGCGGCGGAAATGGATGAACTGGCACAAGGAGGAGATCAACCGAAACTAGGCACTCCGTCATCTGGCCTCGAAAAGTCATGCGGCGAAGCTGAAGCTCCTGATAGTCCATGGCGGACAACGCTCGCCCAGCCTCGATCACTTCTTTCAATACAGAGCCATACGACTCGGCGCGCGCCGGATACGTATCCCTGTGCGTGACGGCGGCTTCGACCGCGCAGACCGGAGACCAGTCAGTAACGACGCGTGTGGCATCCGGAAGGGCCAACTCGACGATGTCCGCCCCCAGCTCGCGGAAGATATCCTCCGCTTCGTCGAGAACCCGAACAACCTGAGGATCCACGTTCCGGCGGGTCCAGGCGCGATCAATGCCTATCCGGACTCCACGCATGTCACTTGTGATCGTCGCGGAATAATTCTCCGGAGGGGGTTGGAGAGCCGTCGGATCGGCGGGGTCCGGGCCTGCAACAGCCGCAAGCAGGGCCGCGACATCGGCAACGCTTCGCGCCATGACTCCGACATGATCCATAGTCGGGGCGAGAGCGAGCGTGCCGTGACGGCTGATGCGGCCCCACGTCGGCTTCAGCCCGGTCACGCCGTTCGCTCCGCACGGCCAGCGGATCGATCCGCCGGTGTCGGAGGCCAGCGCGCCAAAGCACAAGCCAGCGGCCAACGCCACGCCCGGGCCGCTGGAGGATATGCCTGGCCAGTAATCCGCATCCCATGGATTTTGCGGCGGTTCGATGCTTGGATGATAATCCGAGTAGGCTCCCTCCGTCATCTTAAGCTTCCCAAGCAAGATTGCGCCCGCCTCGCGGAGGCGCGCCACCGCGGTTGCATCGACAGGAGCCCGGAAGTCGCTATGGATGACGGTGCCCCCGGCGGTCGGGGCATCCCTGGTCCAAAAAAGATCTTTGACCGCCAGCGGGACGCCATGGAGTGGCCCTCTGACTCGCCCCGCTTCAAGTTCTGCATCGGCGCGAGCGGCCGCCTCCAGGGCGCTTTGCGCCATCACGTGGGCGTAACTGCGCAATGCGGGTTCGAGGTCATCCATGCGTGCAAGTTGCGTCTCTGTTACCATGACCGCTGTCAATTCGCGGCGACGGATGCGCTCGCCGACCTCGAGAAGGTCGAGGTAAACGAGAGACTCCGAATTTGCGCTCACGCGACCGCTCCAACCCGGACTTTCGCGATGTATCGCGCGATCGTCTCACCTACCTTGTCGGGCGCCTCCTCCTGCAGGAAGTGTGCGCCCTCGATAAGCTCGATTTCCTGATTGGGCCAAGCACGGCAGAACTCGCGCTGTGCACCGATCAGGAAACCGCCCGGCTCCGCGTCTATGAAAAGCTTGGGTATTGGGCTGCTTGCAAGCCACGCGGCATAGTCTCCGACGATCCCCACCACGTCCGCAGGTTCGCCCGCGACCGGCAGCTCGCGGCTCCACGCAAGCATCGGCATCCTCGAAGGGCCGGGATTGCGATAATGACGTCGATAGACTTCCATCGCATCTACGGGAATACGGCGCAGCGGAAGAAGATATTCGATAAACAGATTTTGCCGCAGAATCAGATCTTCGCCCTGATCGGTGCGTTGACCCTGAAAGAAGGCGCGCGTAGCTTCGGGCCATTCATCCCAGGATGCGAACGGACGCACGATCCCTTCCATGTAGACGATCGCTTTGACCCGATCCGGATGGCGGCGCGCCCAATCAAAACCCAGTGCCGAGCCCCAGTCGTGCACAACGAGGATGATGGATTGGCTGTCGAGACCCAAGGCCTCGAACCAGGCATCCAGATATCGCCGATGGTCGACAAACCGATAGCCCCCGTCTCCCGAGGGACCAGAATTGCCCATTCCGACATAATCCGGCGCGAGACAGCGACCATAGGGCAGCGCGTAGGGGATGATCCTGCGCCACAGATAGGATGGCGTCGGATTGCCATGCAGGAACACGATCGGATCGCCCTCACCAGCGTCGACATAGGCGATGTGGCTGTCGAGTACGGCCACGCGCTTGCGGTAGGACGGCTCTTCCGTCGAGATCAGCATCTCTGGCATGACCTTGGTTCCTTTCCGGTCACAACGATGAGGACACCATTAAAACACTTTAGGTAGTGTTTCGTTGCCTCAACCGGCAAAATATTTATGCTGGTGTTATGAGATTGCATGAGCGCTTTCCCGTGCCGCCCGAAATCGGGCTGCTCTACGACTTTCTGAACTCGCTCGATCTACGGAGCTATGTCGAGGGCGGCGTGCCGCACGTCCCGAGCGATGAATTCGCAACAGCGGATTCGCTCCAGGCGTGGCTTGAGGAGCATGGGCTCGTCCGACCGGGCGGTAAGATCGGTGAAAGCGAGCATCGTCAAGTTCTGGCGCTTCGGGCAGGATTTCGCGCTCGCCTTGGAGCGGGCCCCGCTCGTACGTCTAGCGAAGGCCTGAACGCCGCATTGGAGCGCTACCCTTTGATCGTACAAGCCGACGATGCGGATATGAAGTTGGAACCGGCGTCTGGAGTTCGAACAGCTGGCCTCGGCCTCGTGGTCGCCGAGTTTTTTTTGCTGCATGCGACCGGGCGGCTCGACCGGTTGAAGACCTGCGAATCCGAGGACTGCTCCTGGATGTTCTTCGATCGATCCAAGCCCGCCAATCGGCGATGGTGCTCGACCGAGTTATGTGGGAACCGGCACAAGACGCGCGCTTATAGGCAGCGGGCCAACCAACCGTAGGCGGGCTCCGCGGGTTCGAACGAACCCGCTTACTGCTCGCCCTTCGCTGTGGGCGATTTGCGTCCACGCGAGCCAGCGGCCTCTGCTTCCAAGCGCCGAACGGCGCGCATTTCCTGTCTCAAGGTCCAGGATCGGCGATCGTCCAGCGATATCATGTTTATCCAGCGGAAACTGTTCGCCGTAGTTTCAGTGAAGATCCACCGAGTCGTTTCGACACCCTCCGTTCGCTTCAGAATCATGTCGTCATCCACCTGACGAGCAATGAATGGAATGACCACGCGGTTCACCGGGCCGTGCCAAGTCGACCGCCATGCGTCGATCTGCGGGTCGTAGAAGCGGACCGACATCCCATGCGGAGGCAGGCGACCACACGACTTCGATCTACCGTAGCAGTCCGCCGCCCGCAGGCCCCCTGCGACATTGCTTGCAGATGCTGCGAACGCGAACTGTCCACATAGTGATGTCGCCATCAAGCGTCTCACGTCGTGACGGGCTCGCAAGAAATTCGATGCCCCGTATTTTTACTGGAAGTAACGCCTTGGCAAGCAAGCGGCTCAACTCATTTCGGGAATTATTCCCGTGCCCGCTCGAGCAATCGTTTTAACGTTACCATGCAATCACCTGTCGGCAGGTTCCATGCGCTTCGCATCGCGTACGGACTAATTGGCAAACGTGTCCGCGCCACTCGCAACAAATAACGGAGGGCCGGTTTTGGGTGTGCTAGATGCCAAACCGTTAAAAATTATTTGTCTGACATTTGATCGGGCAACGGCCAGGGAACAGGAAACGCAGTGTCTTCAAACAAAGCCGTTTGTGGTCGCGTGCGCCCAATCCGAGCCCTGGTGCGTATGGCAGCAGCAGTTGAGCCGGCTGAAGGGCATATCCGCTCTGCCGCGCCCGATTTGGAGAGAAAGCAGGGACTAAGCATGAGCGCCTTGAACTAGAAGGGGGCAGCTTGTCGTCCGTTCGGTTGGAGCCCGTTCGGTGATTCACGCAAGCGACCGCCATGTTTGAGACGTGGGACCGTGAGTGACGCGGTCTCGATGGGCACGGAAGGAACCGTGCAGACAAATCACCATTTGGGGGACACCATGATTGGCAAGTCAAACAAAAGAACCGGAGCGCTGTTGCACACAGTCCTGCTGGCGAGCGTCTCGACGCTGGCGATTGGAATGTCAGCATCGCCGGGACACGCACAGGGCGACAACGCGGCAAGCGGCACCACCGAATCCGTGGTCGTGACCAGCACCCGGGCCAGCCTTCAAACCTCGCAATCCATCAAGCAAGAGTCCGACCAGATCGTCGATTCCATTACCGCCGTCGATATCGGCGCCTTGCCGGACCGCACGGTTGCCGACGCCTTGCAGCGTGTCCCCGGCGTGACGCTGATTAGGACCGACCAGATCAATGACCCGGTTCGCTATGGCGGCACCGGCAACGGCATCTACATTCGCGGCCTGTCATACGTTCAAAGCCTGACCAACGGCCGCGATGTGTTCTCGGCGTCGAACGGCCGGAGCCTGAGCTTCGCCGATGTGTCGGCCGACCTTCTCAGCGGCATCGACGTCTACAAGAACCCAGACGCCAAAATGATCGAAGGCGGCGTGGGCGGCACTATCAATCTCAAAACCCGCAAGCCATTCGATCACGATAGCCTTTTGATGGCGTTTTCAGGCGATTACACCTATGGCGATCTGATCAACAAGGGCTCGCCGACGGCGACAGGTCTGATCAGCGATCGCTGGAATACAGGTATCGGTGAGATCGGCGCACTCCTATCCATCGACTACCAGGAACAGCAGAACCGCACCAATGGCTATTCGCTCAGCCATTTCGACTGCGTCTCGGCTACGGGACTCAATGCCGACGGCACGTCATCCGGCGCATCGGTTTTTGGCGACGCGAGCTGCGGCAAGATCAATTCGGCGGATCGCCGCTACATCCCGGGCATTTTCGACGCGCGCCAGATCGACTGGAAACAGACGCGCCTGGCCGTGGACAGTTCTGCGCAATGGCGCTCGCCGAATGGCGAGTGGGAGGCCACTGTTGAAGCCTTCTATTCCAAGGCCGATCCGCATGACACCGAATTCTCGCTGCCCTTCAACGTGCCCCAGGGTTTCCCGAACCCAAACGTCAATTACACTTATGATTCCAAGGGTGTCTGGACGGGCGGCACGATCAACAACGCCCAGACGGGCGGCGTCGACACCCGTATCGGCCGGCACGAGAATCTCAACGGCGATTATTCGCTGAACGTGCAATTCCATCCGAGCGAGGCGTGGAGCTTCTCAGCGGATGCCCAGTATTCGGAATCCCGCGGTACGAATTACAGCATGACCGGCTTCACGGACATGGGGAACCCAAATGATTCCCAGACCCCGGGGGTTCCGGGCGAAAACGTGACGATCGTCGACAAGGGGTACGTTCCGACCCTGTCGATCAGCAATCCGTCGGCCATGAGGCAAGAGTCGAATTACTACTACGCCGCCGCCATGGATCATTTGGAAGATAACTTTGCCCATGCCTGGACCTATCGCGCCGATGGGACCTACAAGTTCCAGGACGACAATGGTTGGATCAAATCGGTCGACTTCGGTTTCCGTGGCGAACAGAAGCAAGCCATCACACGCCAGACGGGCTACGGCTGGAGCATTCTCAGCCATGAGAATTGGGGTGGCGGTCCGCCCGTGTTCCTGGGCCAGACCGGCGGCCTGGGACCGGCCGGGTCTGATGGCGCCACGCCCGACCCCAATC
>Ga0105239_10009619_pt1 | contig 10875 bp, 12 predicted proteins | sample KBSC44metaG_FD_92761 | JGI IMG/M metagenome (GOLD analysis project Ga0105239, IMG submission 92761) | Corn rhizosphere microbial communities from Kellogg Biological Station, Michigan, USA - KBS C4-4 metaG | ecosystem: Host-associated > Plants > Roots > Rhizosphere > Soil | place: Michigan, USA...
CAGGTCGTGACGATGCGCTCCAAGCTGATCCAAGACCAGAGCATCACCATCGTGCTCCAAGTCTTGATCGGGACGCTCCTCCTCTACACGATCATCATAGCCCTGGCCGTCAACCGCAAAATCTCGCTCGTGAAAGCGCCCCACGCGATCGGCAGCCAGCTGGCGCTATTTCCCGGCTCCGAGCTACTCCGCTTCGTGCGCGACGAAGACCTGCGGCGCCGAAACTTCGGCGAGCCCATCGCCGGGCAGGCCGCCGAGGACTCCCTCTGGGGCGCCTGGGAAGGCTTCCTCGTGCATCTCGGCTGGTGGGAGCGAGCGCAGAGTCGCAGCCCGAACCTCGCGAGGTCCGAGATTGAAGTCGACACCTGGATCCGCGGTGGAGAGGTTGATCGTGGCGAGAAGAGGTTCGGGCTCGACGTCGGCGAGGCTTCGAAGGAGCCCTGATTGTCACTTTGTCGTGAAGACCGGGGGAAGGCAAGCAAGCAAGCAAGCATAAGAGACTTGCGTGTATACGTATGTGATGTATTTTATACCTGTAAAATGTGTTGAAAATACATGACAACTCAAGCGAGTTGAATGAAAATGGATACATACATCATTCTTAGACTCGGTCGTCATCGTGATTGAGCAGGCCAAGATAGGCGAACGCAACCCGTAGAACTTGTCGATTGCTAGCGCTTAAAGCGGCTATACTTTTCCTAATACAGGGATTAAAGAACAGCACCACTAATTAAAATCAGGAGGCCCATCCAGTGCGGGCAGGCTTTGGCCATGCCTGTTTCAACCACATCCAGGCCTGCATGCCAGGTCCATTCAGCGTTCAGCCTGATTGCGCATTCTACAACATGTCTTTCTTTCGCTCATTCCGAGCCCTTTCGATGATATCAGAGGTCTCCTGGATCCTGAGATCCCACGGTGCCTACCTACTCCGGACAGGAGACCAACAATACCGAAGCTCCTTTTGACGATGCCTCGCCTACGGATCGAAGAGTACCAGGTGGGCTGGGTCTGCGCTCTCCCCAAAGAGCTGACGGCCGCGCGAGCAATGCTGGATGAAGAACATGAGGCATACACGAGTCAAGTGCCGCACGATAACAACAGTTACGTCCTGGGGTGCATTCATGGTCACAACGTGGTAATGGCGTGCCTCCCCGCAGGCGTGTATGGCACTGTGTCCGCGGCGTCCGTCGCCACCAACATGTTAAGAACCTTCCCCGGTATCCGCCTTGGTCTTATGGTGGGCATTGGAGGTGGAATCCCAAACCCCCATAAACACGTGGATATCCGCCTAGGCGATGTGGTAGTCAGCCAGCCCGATGGGATGTACGGTGGGGTAGTACAATATGACTTGGGCAAGAATCTTGGAAACGGAGTGTTTGAGCCGAAGGGTGTTTTGCGACCGCCTCCGACGCCGCTATTGACTGCGCTGGCCAACCTACAGTCCCGCCATCAAATGAGTGGTAATCAGATCCTAGAGACTCTTTCTGCGGTGGCTCAGCTCTATCCACGGCTGGCCAAGGAAGGATTTGTACACCCTGGCCCAGAGGAAGACACATTATTTTGTGGGAACATTCAAGGCCACCAAGACGGGCGTTGTTGTACCGAATGTCAGAATGGGATCGTCCATCGACAGCCTCGTGAAGAGCACGACCCTGAGGTCCACTACGGGGTCATTGCTTCAGGAGACACATTGATAAAAGATGTCAGCGAACGAGATGAGCTGGGCCGTGAATTTGGGGCCAAGTGTGTGGAAATGGAGGCCGCAGGATTGATGAACGATTTCCCCTGCATCGTCGTGCGGGGAATCTGTGACTATGCCGATTCTCACAAGAATGATGTGTGGCAGGAATATGCGGCACTCACTGCTGCCGGGTTTGCAAAAGAACTGTTGGCCACTGTCAAGCCCGTGGAAGTGGTGTCAGTTAAACAAGCCGCGGAGGAATTGAGTAAGTCCCACGAACAATTTCCTCAAGGTAATCATCATGTTGTATTATATAGGACTAATCAGGACCTCTAACCACATCGTTTCAACCTCTATATACAGGTGCTAATGGAGAGTTAGAATATAATCTCGGCCTGAATCTCTACGATGCCCCTGACATGGGTGAGAATCTCTTTATTGGACGACAGACCGAGCTCCAACAGATGGAATCGACCTTGCAGCCCCAGGCTAATATCGTCAGCTCCAGCAGAAAGGTTCTTATCCTCGGCGGCATGGGTGGGATTGGCAAGACTCAGCTGGCCATTTTCTACGCCAAACGATATCGAACTGACTATTCGTCCGTCTTCTGGCTGAATGCCACCTCCGAGGCCAGTCTTAGGGCGAGTTTACGAAAAGTAGCCTATCGAGTCTTGCCATCGGAGACCATTGACAAGCTAGACGACGAGCAGATTTGTATCCACGTCTCGAACTGGCTCTCAGAACGAGACAACGCTCGATGGCTCCTTATATATGATAATCACGACGATCCGGATCTGTACTCGCTGCAACAATATTTCCCGTTTGTCGCTCATGGCTCAGTCATCGTTACGACGCGCCAGCCTGATCGAGTGAACGGAGAAAGGATGCGCGTGCAGTCAATGAGCAAGGAAGATGACGGCCTTCAGGTTCTGGCGACTCGGTCAGGACGCGACAACGTCAAATTAGGTAAGGAAGGCTTATTCACAGCTGGGCGTTTATATTAACTACTTCTAGACCGAGATGCTCAACTCCTAGCCCAGAGACTAGACGGGCATCCCTTAGCTCTAGCCACGGCGGGAGCATTTTTGAGCCAGTCTTCAGTCAGCTTCGGCCTCTATCTTCAACGGTATAACTCGCGATGGAAAGTGACTGATTCATTGGTGGAACTAGCCGATTATCCTTCACGCACGCTCTACACGACATGGAATCTGTCGTTTGCGCAGATTGACCAACAAAGCCCACACGCAGCACATCTCTTGCGATTCCTGGCATATTTAGACCACCAGGATATCTGGTTCCAACTCTTAGGGAAAGGACTGGGAGTAAACCAACCCGCATGGTTTACGGCAATCGCGGGCGACGAGTTCGCATTTGAAGATGCGATGCATGTGCTCACACAATACTGTCTCGTAGAAGCACATCATCAGACCGGGACATACAGCCTTCATACATGTGTGCATGACTGGACGCTCAACGGGTTGAACCAACAGATCGATGAGGTGCAATACTGGCTCGCGTTTGACTGTGTGGCTCGCCACATCAGCTGGGACGACTGGGACTACCTGTGGGCGGTCCAATATCAGCGATTTACCGGCCACGTTATGCGCCTATTGCACGATCGTTTTGAGGCAGCAGCGACTCAAATAGAGTCAGTGCGTACAAGATTCAACTCAATAGGAAGGCTCTCAAGGCTTCTAATGGAGCAAGTGCACTATTATAGTGCAGTGCAGATGTATACTCGTTTACTAGAAGGCCAGGAGGAGGCACTTGGACCGGACCATATATCGACCCTCGATACGTTCAACTGCCTAGGCATCCTCTACCATAGGCAAGGTAAGCTAGTCCAGGCGGAGAAGATGTTTATTCAGGCGCTGCAAGGCCAGGAGGAGGCACTTGGACCGGACCACACATCGACCCTCGATACGCTCAACAACTTGGGTACCCTCTATGGCGAGCAAGGTAAACTGGTCGAGGCGGAGAAGATATTTATTCAGGCGCTGCGAGGCAAGGCGAAGGAACTTGGACCGGACCACACATCGACCCTTAATACGATCAGTAACCTAGGTATTCTCTACCGTAGGCAAGGTAAGCTAATCGAGGCGGAGAAGATGTTTATTCAGGCGCTGCAAGGCTATGAGAAGGCACTTGGACCGGACCACACATTGACCCTCCGGATGGTCAATCAACTAGGCATCCTCTACCGTAGGCAAGATAAGCTAGTCGAGGCGGAGAAGATGTTTATTCAGGCGCTGCAAGGCTACGAGAAGGCAGTTGGCGCTGAGCGCATGCCGTTACATCCGCCAGCGTTGAACGCTATGATCTACTATGGTCACATCTACTCGCAAACAAATCGCAAGCAGCTGGCGAAAGAAATGTATACTCGAGCATTATCTGGATATACAGCAATCCAAGGACCATCCTCGAAAGTATGCAGCCAACTTGAAGCTGACCTTCAGGCACTGCAACTTCCAGCAAGCTCAGGCCCAGACTGAATATACGCCTACGAAATGTGGAACTCTGGGGACAAATCTCGTCTTCAGCTTGAACCCAGATCGAAAAGCAATTGCAAGCACGGACCTTGAATCCTCCCAGATGCCGAAGTCCCAGTGAATTTCTGGCTGCTGTAAATTGCTTGGAACAAGGCATATGCCTTATTGGCAAAGGACGGACACGTTCCTATATCGCAGAAGTGATTCGCTCAGGTTCAAGAATGAGGATAAAAGCAACTAGAGCTGTCGAGACCCAGACCCGTATAATATGCCCATCGAGGCTGGCAGACGGAAGACACTAGCGGCACGGAGAGCCCCTCTTGAAGTGGCAAGAGCCAATTTATGCATTACTAACTACTGTGCAGAGCGCCAGGATCAAAGCTCCAATAATCGATCCGCATCGGACATCAAAATGAAATCGACACGGATCCAGCAAAACGGATGCAATGGTATACACGGGAACAAATGAGCAATATGGCAAAACAATCTTGATTCGGACTCTGAATCGAAACGACACGATGCTGATGTTCTCGTGTTCTACTCAAGTGGCCTCTCTCCAACCTTTCAGTTGACCTTCGCCTGTGCAAGGCTCTGAATAATATTTGCACCATCAAACAAGCCACCACCCGGAGCGTTAGCCCGGCAAAGCGACTTCCCACGCTCGATAACATTGTTGTCACATGTCAGGCTAGTATTCGCAATACAACTGAGTGTTCCTCCACCTACAATGAGTTGCCATGTCAGTCATTGTTCACACCATTACATCAAGGGAGTGGGGCTCAGATCGAGAGCTCGCTTGGGGAATCAGATAGGGGGGGACTCACAGTTGTTGCCGCCGGGCACACATCGTCCAGCTGCGCCTGCGGCAGTGGTGCAGGCGTCCTGCTTCAGCGAAGTGTTGGCGACACAGCACTGTCCATTGGGAACCGGGCGGTTTCCATTCTGCGGTTCACGGGCCACGATTGGGCTACCAGCGACGGGCGAGAGAGCTGCGAGCCCAACGATAGTGGTGAAAACTGCGGCGAATGGAATATGCATGTTGGATATTTGGCTGAAAATATGTTATTTTGGGGTTTGTTTGGTGATGGTGCGAAGCGAAAGGGCAGGAGTTCGACCAGCGAACGGATTTGAAAGATTGTTATGCTGAATTGGAAAATGCGTGGAAAAGAATGTGAGCTCTGCTGGAGAGCTTCAAGGCAGAGATGAGGTCGAACACAGACCTTCTTATAATATCGCAAAACCCCTGCGAGGCTCCGCCTAATCCGCCTAATTAATAGTTTAACGGCTCCCCACAACGGGATGGCCTGTCCGACCCAGTTCGGGACAAGTGCACAGGTGAAACTGGGATGAGACCACGTGGGGACATTCGTCGACCATGTTCCTCATGGCGGTGTACTCTAGTAGCCTCATCGCCGATTTACAGCTTGCCCATTTTTGCTTCACCAGAGTGTCAGACTGCTGACGACGGAACGCTGCTGGATGCCTAAGTTCTAGGACGATGAGATCCGAGATGAAAGCTCAGAGTAGGGAGTACACCCTAGTGTTGACCGATCTATATACGTGCGGCAAGAGTATTGCTACATATGAATGTTCGCAACCGGGTAAGAAATCTTTGAAGGATAATAAGGATTCATTCACCAATAGGGGCACCACACTCTAGGGTTGAAAAGCCGGCTGGTCTCATCATGATGTACTCCGTATACCAGGTAATATCCGAGTCCCACCCCTGTGTTTAGTTTCTGCTATACTCGCAGAAGCGAATTACGAGACATGGGTGATACAAAGGGTGACGCACCGGTGGCTTGGATTCTTAGGCCCACCCACAACCAACCAAGACATGGAGTATACTAGGCACTCCCTGGAAAGAATCTCCCATCCCAACATGAAATCTCAAACGTCCTCGTCAGCGATAAAATAAACAGGTTTTGCAGGCTATGACACCTGTCTGACTCTCACACCCCTAGTGAATCTACAGCCGCTCGCTATCTCCGAACATGCAACATGCAAACCCCTGCAGAGAATGGTGGTCGAAGCGTCCATCTCATCCAGTGTGCGACATGCACGAAGGCAAGATCTATCGATCAATGTCCGTGATTTCGCTCGCTTGACCGTCGACAATCTCCAGTAGGGGTGTTTGCACTGGGCCATGCGCATGAGAGGCAGGCTTCGAAACCTCTGGTCGCTGCGTAACCCTTACCCTCATGGAATCCTGCTCGGATACTGGTGCGGAGTAGTTTCATCCTCAAGGCTCAAGGCAACCGTAGACCGTTCTACGGCGGTGCCAACCGCTTCTTCCGCGCCCAGTGAAGTCGAGGTCAGGGGTTCGGCATTACTATGTACCTCTTTTCAAAATATCTTGAAGCTTTCAAAAGAGTCTTCTGCTGATAGTGATTCAGTGTCAGGCTTTGGCAGAGTCTGCAGAAGGGATATTGCACGGAGGTCGCGTATTGTATACGAACTTGGGACGAAGCACCTGTAATTATGGCTTTTCGCCCGGATTGTCCATGGAGCTTCAGATGGCCGCGTAGTTCGCCGTGCCAGACAGCACCTGCAATGACCGCCATTGACCTTTGCCGCCCGTCCACAGGGTGGCCTGGAGGTATGCGGGCCTTCCTCATCTCAATGACGATGCAGTTTCGGTGTGCTCGATGGGCAGATCGACCAGTGGCATCAAGACATCTGATATCAGAATGCTGGCCGATGTCGCCAGCTGACGACGGAGATGGGCTAATTTGCCTTGGTAGTGGAATTTGAAGAGACGGTATTAAATACTGCGTGGCTCAGGTTATGAACGGCTTTTGGCAAGTCTTCGGCACGTCAATCATGAGCAGCTACAGTATAAGCGGCTTGGCTGCAGACTCTCCCTGTGTTCGATTGATTAATATTAATAGCTCCGCGAGATTCCTGCCTTTTTGAGACTTAAGTCCTGGGCACTTTTGATGCATAGAGACCCATGCAAGGTGCCCCAGCCACGGCCCACAAATATCCCAGAGCATGGAACGTCACAAGTACTTCGAGTAAATACTTCAATCGGCCAGAGTTTTCGCTACATTCGAAAAACATCACCAGGTCTCTGCTCGAATGACTCCACCAAATAGGAAAACAAGAAGAGTGGTTGGGCCTTCGGACAAGCGCCTTCGGGTCCGCCGATGCAAACGGTGTAGGTCTCAGCACACGAAGGTATGTGTTGCCTGTAAGCGATGGTTGACGTCCCCAACGAACCTAGAATTGCATTGCCTTTCTCATGCTTGATTATAACACACTTGCTGTAGTGCGAAGCAGCGCGGCCTTGTTCTGGTTGCCGCATCAGAAACATCGAGTGCCGAGATGAGGAGGAGTTAGGATACCGCGCCCAAAGGATCAGCATCGTGCCATGGGAGAACTCATCACATCCTGTTGCATCGATAACACGTTCGTCCAATCCTCTTACTTGCCATTTGGACCATCCGGAAACGCAGTCCATACCAGCGTTTCCCACGATCAGCCCTCATCAGTATGAGTATGAGTATGTCCACGCTGCATTCGATTGCTTTGGCAGTGAAACCATATTACCGAACAGCCTATCCGCCCTCAACAAATCCTTGCTGTCAGAGCTCCTCCACAGGGATGATCTGTTGTGGAGTGCTGCTTTGGCTGTCGGTGCCGCTTATCGGAAACGGCTAGGCCAAGATGTAGACACCCAGACCGGGACATCCTTATCCTCGATCGGGAGCGGTGCTTTTGGTCATGTTCGTATGGCTCTCGAAAGGATTGACCTTGCTGGGCCGTGCCAAGTATCTTCTTCTTTGATGCTTTGTGCATTGTTCGTCACGGTATACCTTGTAGGTTTAACCTTCGATGCTGTCACAAGACATCAAACACGCTGATACTTATCCCCCATTCAGCTTATGGTGGATACCACCTCCCTTCATCTGATCCAATGGATGGACCAGACCTTTAGGCCTCTGCTTCACAGATGGCAGAGTCGAGTCAGCTTCTCTGATACAGACATACGGTTACTTCGCCTGTTTTGGATTTTCGACCTGCTATATGCCGATGGCTTTGATCGAGACACATATCTTGCGGGGAAACAGACTCACCTGAGACCCACCCATCTCCTGCAGACTCCGATGAGCAAAAGCTTAGTCGCTGATTCTCAGAACCAAGATTGCAATGTCGTCGATGACTTGTTGTTGAATCTGCTAACACGTGCCACAAGATTGAGTTTTCAGTATGTCTTCCGACAAAGCTGCCATTTCAATCAAACTATCGTGCTAACTCGGTTCATAGAACGTCTTGTTTACGGAATAATCTATGTACCAGTGAGTGTTCCCTCTAAAGACTCGAAGTCGGTTCTAATGAACCAGATGACAAAAACCACGAACTGCCCGAACCTTTTGACGACATACTCGACCCTGGTTGCCTCCTCTCAGAAGGGCAAGAACTGTTTTTTCATTTCCTTGAACTTCAACACTCTCTCGACGAAATGTATGCCTCTCAACAGCAAAATAGGGACTCGTGTCTTGATATGACTGACATGACTGCATCTGATCGCTTATGCCTACCAAGAGTATACGTGGCTGTCGGGTTGTTGTCAGTTGTCAGAGCGTTTGCAGCACCAGGGTGGAATAACATCGCCGATACACCAATAACTCGGGATTTTCGTGACAAGAATTCGCCTCTTCCTCCTGCTTTATCTCCAGAAGCTGTCGAAAACTTGGTAATGTCGATTTTCTACCTCATTGAGGGAAGACTCTCACCATCATTCCACTCGGGGCCTGTTCGCGATGAACATTGTAGGTTGCAGATCGATCAAAGCATAGGGATTGAATCGGTTCTCTACCTTTCGGCGTTGACAACTCTCGCCCTCGAGATTCATTGTGTTACTCTGCGGAGGCGAATTATGTACCTGTTCGATGCCATCGAAGCACGAGGCTTTGCTGCCGCTGGTCTAGCATTAGATGACATTAAACTAGCATGGGCGATGACAGAGCCGCGGTGTGGGGCTCTATGCCAATGTACGCAAAGCTAGGTGTGACTTGAGAGCTCTTTCTTTGGAGGCCCAGCGGCTGATGGAAACCACATCCGTGCAGTGCAGCAGATCCTACAACAATACTGGCGTGGCGCTAGCGTGTGAAGGCATATCTAGACGAGCAAAATCAGAGACGAAGTGAACTTGGTAAGGAGCAAGGATTGTAGCATGTAACGGTGGCATGCACTTAGATGAAGGTGAGTGCATATCGGGCCGTGGCGATGCTTGTGGTGTTCGAACCTTGACATCCAGTTGATTGCTGCTCGAAACGGCTCAGACGGAGTAGAACTCGTTGGACACGAGCGTGGATTGACCCGCGGGAGATATACAATCCTGAATCCGACATTTGCAAAGTCAAGCCAAAGAGTAATTAGCATTTCTGGGATTGATATTGCGGAATACGAAGTACGAGGTACGAGTAAGGCCGGTCGCACAGGAGAATACTATGCTCTAGATGGAAGTATTCGTGCGGAGCTGGATGACCTGGACGGTATTGTACAAGCCCTCCGCCTAGATTGTTTTTGATAAATGAAATGATGTAGGATTCATTGTAAGCTGGAAAGGAGAACGTTGTGGGATGACAGCGTCAGAAGTTTCCTATATATTCTCGTTCATGGCTTCCTAAGTAGAGTTTGACACTGCTAGGCCAATCCCGTCATCATCCTCCTCCTTGAAGTCCTCGAAAAGAAAATTGTCCCCTAGAAACTTACGTCGTACATCTTTGCCACAATGCACACCATGTTCAGCCTCCACCACGCTTCTGTGATACTGTCACTGCCGCTGGTTCTTGGAGCGGCTGCATCGGAATATCCTTTTCGGAGATATATTCCAGAAACGAATGAGTGTAGGAAAATAACCGTGGCGATTCTGTAAGCTGTATCACGGCCAATTAGGACCATGGATTACGGGACTGATGAACATGCTCAACAGAGGAGCAGGGGTGGCTGGTATCACAGCGGCGGTCCGTATCCCGCTCTCCTCGGGATCCAAAGCTGAGAGTTGAACTTTAGCAAGCGCTTGCCAACTCTTCCATTGACGACTTTATCATCATCGATTACAACGATCACATCGGTGGCCGATTGGTCAATGTAAACTTTGGAAAGAAGGAGGATGGAAACCCTTGGGTAGTTGAGCTCGGGGCCAACTGGGTAAGTTCCTGCTGATTCTCATCCAAATCCATGGCCAAGATCTGAATGTCTGCTCACGTATACCTAGGTACATGGCTTGGGTGGGAACGGGAACCCTGGTACTGTCCAACCAGCCCCATAATCTACCTCGCTAGCTAACTCTTCTTTCAAACATACAGAGAATCCAATTTGGTCAATGGTTGGCTCCATCTCCTTCCTCCCCTTGCGCTTTCAAGCGTAACTAAGAATGTTCTAGGTTAAAAAACATAATATTGCCACTCAACTCAGTGATCGATCAGAGGCGCTGACCTTCAACGAGGAAGGAGAGACTGATGTCGGTCCTCTCATCGTGGCCTACGAACAAGCTGTCAATGCCATCGTGGAGAAGGCTAGTGAGATTGTAGAAGGGGATGTACACGACCAAAGCGTAAGGACAGCTCTTCATTTAGCAGGCTGGAAACCAACAACATCGAGTATGGACGCGGTTGAATCATGGCTATTTGGTAAGTCCACCCCACTCACTGGACATCAGTTCAGCCTCGCGTTCTCCAGCAATGAATCTCTCTC
>Ga0105239_10009620_pt1 | contig 10875 bp, 9 predicted proteins | sample KBSC44metaG_FD_92761 | JGI IMG/M metagenome (GOLD analysis project Ga0105239, IMG submission 92761) | Corn rhizosphere microbial communities from Kellogg Biological Station, Michigan, USA - KBS C4-4 metaG | ecosystem: Host-associated > Plants > Roots > Rhizosphere > Soil | place: Michigan, USA...
AAGGCCTGGATATCGTAAAGGCCAGGGAGCATTCCGGCGCCGCCGTGCGGAATGTAGGGCCCGAACGTCGACAAATAGGCGCCCATGTCGCTCATCAGATCGACGTCCATTGCGAGGAACTTGCCGTCCTCGGCAAGCGCCATCCGCGCCGTGGTGACGTTGTCGCGTCCCTGCGCGTCGCCCATGAAATGATCGGCACGGTCGGCCGTCCACTTGATCGTCTTGCGCAGCTTGCGCGCGGCGACTGCGATCAGCGCATATTCGCGATAAGGAAACAGCTTGGTGCCGAACCCGCCGCCAACGTCCGGACAGATCACCCGCATCTTTTCGAGCGGGATCTTCAGGACCATTCCGCCAATAATTTCGCGCAGCCGATGACTGCCCTGGCTGCCGATCGTCAGCGTCAGATGATCTTGCTTGGCGTCGTATTCGCAGACTGCCGCGCGGGTTTCCATGAAGTTGGTGACGACGCGCGGATTGACGATCGAGACTTCGGCTACCGCATGCGCTTTGGCAAATGCCGCTTCGGTGACTTTCTTGTCGCCGATCGGCACGTCGAACAGCACGTTGCCGGGATGGCTGGGCCAGACCTGCGGCGCGCCCTGCTTCACCGCATTGGCGACGCCGACCACGGCCGGCAGCGGCGTCCAGTTGATTTCGATCGCCTCAAGCGCATCGCGGGCATGATCGACCGTATCGGCGACGACGAAGGCAACGGCGTCGCCGACATGACGCGCCTCGCCCTGCGCGAGAATCGGATAGGGCGGACCCGTGAACGGATCGACTTCCAGATTGAACAGGCACGGAAGGTCGCCGAGATCGCGGACGTCCTCAGACGTGAGGATCGTGCCGACCCCCGGCAGTCCGCGGGCGCGGCTGGTATTGATGGTGAATTTCGCGTGCGCATGAGGCGAGCGCAGCACCAGCGCGTGCATCGAGGCCTGTGGCGCGTGGTCATCAGTGTAGCGGCCCTTACCGCGAATGAGCGCATCGTCTTCCTTGCGAAGGACGCTTTGGCCGACGCCAAATTTGATGGGAGCCATCGTTTCTCCGTTTCCCAGTCGTGATTTTCGCCATATTGCAGCGGATCGCGAGGTAGCGCAAACCGCTTTCGGGCCCGCGTCAGGCATGTTCCTGGCTCGTGTCGTTTTGCGGCGACCTTTAACAAAAAAGCCCCGGACCATGCCGGGGCTTTGGTTTGTCGGAAAGTTAGAAAAATCAGATCAGTAGCGCGCGATCACGGGCCCGCCCCACCGATAATTGACACCCACACGAACGATGTTGTCCGTGAATCGAGTAGTGAAGGCCGATGTCAGGGTGGTCGTTGTGACAGTATTCAAGCCCTGTGACGGCGTATTCGGAGCGTTGGTGACGGTCGTGGCGGTCGCGCCACTACTGCCGATGTTTCCAAGATCCATGTACAAGTATTCGACTTTAACCGACCAGTTGCGGTCGATCGCGGCCTCCGCTCCCGCGCCTACGGTCCAGCCGGCCCGCGTCGATCCCCAGCTCAGCGGCACCAACGGGGCATTCGCCGCAAAATGGCCGTAAGCGAGACCGCCTGTGGCGTAAAGCAGCACTCGGTCTGTCGCAAGGAAGCCAACCCGGCCACGTGCGGTGCCAAACCAGTCGAGCTTATAGTTTGCCGTGAGGACCGACGATCCCAAGGGGCAGCCTGCAACCGTACATATGTCAGCGGTCGCGCGTTCATCGCTGCCCTGGAAATCCGCTTCCAGGCCGAACAGCCAGTTGCTGGCCTGCCAATTATATCCGATCTGTCCGCCGCCGATCACGCCATTCATGTCGGCCCGGCCGAACAAAGACTGCGTCGCGAGCGGCGTAGTTACTGAGGAGATTAAGTTTGGCCCTGCGGTGCGAAAAACGCTGACGTTTTGGGTACCGGTGAGCGTTCCATCGGTTCGCTCACGACCCCAGCTGTAGCCAACATTTCCTCCAATATAGAAGCCGGACCAATTATATCCGGGATCGACGATGACTGGGGCCTTGGTGTATGGCCGCGCAGCGAGATCTGCTGCAGACGCTGAGGAAATTCCGGCGATTGCTGCAAACGCAGATACCGCAATTACTGAAGTTAAAGCACGCATGAAAGCCCCCGTTCGCAGTCCGCAAGAACTGACTTCCCCTTGAGGTTAGCGGGAAACCCGGACAGCCGACACGAACAGTTCCATCGCCGGGTTATTTGACTCGGCCATGTTGCATAAATAGCTCAGTGCGACAGCCTGCCGCACGTCCACCTCAGAAGTCGCCGGCATCTCCGCTATCTTGCTGAATTACAACGAAATATCACGCTCAGTGAACCAGCTGCGATATCCATCGGCGGCCAAAAAGCAGCAGGATTGAACCGGAATAGACGCTGGCAGCGACCGCAACCAGGAATGCGAGCGCGGCCTCGTCGCGAAGCGCGCTGAGCTGCGCCAAGTGCGGCGAGGCGAATCGAGCGGCAAACCAGAGCGCGGCCGCGAGCGCGGCACCGCAAACCACGAACTTCGCCAGCGATTGCATCAGCGCGCGATCGAGATCGAGGTAGCCTGCCCGCACCGCAAACCCGATCACCAGCAGCAGATTGACCCAGGCGCCAACTGCGGTCGCGAGCGCGAGGCCGACCTGCGCCAGCGCGCCCACCAGCGCAATTTTCAACGCGACATTGACGGCTACCCCGACCAGCGCCGCCTTCACCGGCGTGACGGTGTCCTTGCGGGCGTAAAAGGTCGCGACCGCACTGCGGATCAGCACGAACGGAATCAATCCGACCGCGTAGGCGGCGAGCGTGGCGCCGGCGGCCGCGGCATCGCTCTTCGAGAACGCGCCGCGCGCGAACATCGCCCGCATGATGATGTCGGGAACGGTCAGGAACGCGGCCACGAAAGGCACCGAAAACAGCAGCGTAAAATCGAAAGCGCGGCGCTGCGACGCCATCGCGCCGGGATGATCGCTCGCAGTCAGCCGCCGCGACATTTCCGGCAGCAACACCGTGCCGATCGCGATACCGATTACGCCGATCGGCAGCTGATTGAGCCGGTCGGCATAATACAGCGCGGAAAGCGCCCCAGCGGGCAAAAACGTCGCGATAATCGTGTCGGCAAACAACGCGACCTGGGTCCCCATCGAACCGAGCGTCGCGGGCCCTAGTGCACGAAAGAACGAGCGCACGTCCTCGTCGAGCTTGAGCGGCGCAAACCGAGGCAGGCCGCCATGCAGCGCAAGATCCCCGGCCAACAGAAAATATTGCAGAAAACCTGATATCAGCACTCCCCACGCCGCTGCATGGCCGGAGGTTGGAAAGAATGCAGCCAAAGCCAACGTCGCCATCATCGAGATGTTGAGAAAAATCGGCGCCGCCGCGGCACTGGCGAACCGATGCATGACGTTGAGCATGCCGCCATACAGCGTCACCAGCGTGATCAGCAGAAGGTAGGGAAAGGTGATCCGCGTCAGCTCGATGGCCAGCCGCCGCTGCTCGGCGTCGTCGGTGAAGCCGGGTGCGAGAATGCTCATGGCCTGAGGCATGAACAGCCATGCGACGATGAGCAGGACCAGTTGCGAGAAAAACAACAGGGTGAAGATACGATCGGCGAATAATTTCGCCGACGCCTTGCCGCGTTCACCAAGGACATGGGCATAGCCCGGCACGAACGCCGCATTGAATGCGCCTTCCGCGAAAATCGCCCGGAAGTGGTTGGGCAGCCGCAGCGCCACGAAAAACGCGTCAGCCATCGGCCCGGCGCCGAGGATCGCCGCGAGCATGATGTCGCGCGCGAAGCCAGTCAGGCGCGAAAGGAGCGTATAGCCGCCGACGGTGAAAATACGACCGAGCATCAGCCGCTTCTACAGCATGCGGCGGCGCTTCAAAACGGCGAAATCAGCAGAAATATCTGTTTGCGCATGATCTTTTCCGAAAACCGGACGCCGCTTTTCGGGATCATGCGCCAAACGCGCCGCGCACAGCCTTGATGATCCGCGCCTGCGTCGGCTCGTCGAGATAGGCATGCATCGGCAGGCTGATGACATCGCAGGATACGCTTTCGCTTGCCGGCAAGCCACCGTCTGCGACCGGGAAGGCCCGATAGGCGGTCTGCTGATGCATCGACTTTGGATAATAGATCGCGGTCGGAATGCCCTGTGCCTTCAGCTTGGCGGCGAAGCCGTCGCGATCGCTCCCCTTCGGCAGCCGGATGGTATATTGCGCCCAGACCGAGGTGCAGCCGCTGGCGAGACGCGGAACGGTGACAACATTGCCAAGCCCTAGCGCATAGCGCTCGGCGATCTTGTTGCGCGCAGCGATTTCGTCCTCGAAGATTTTCAGTTTTTCGATCAGGATCGCCGCCTGCATGGTGTCGAGCCGCCCGGTGAGCCCAAGACGAACATTGTCGTATTTGTCCGAACCCTGGCCGTGAACGCGGACGCTGCGTAGCGTCTCCGCGAGTTCGGCATCGTCGGTGAAAATCGCTCCGCCGTCGCCAAAGCAACCCAGCGGCTTGGCGGGAAAAAAGCTCGTGGCGGTGGCAAGGCCGAAGGTACCGAGACGGCGGCCCTTGTAACTTGCGCCGAACGCCTGCGCCGCGTCGTCGAGCACGAAAATGCCTTCGGCGTCCGCGATGGTACCGATGGCGTCATGGTCGGCGCTTTGCCCGAACAGGTCGACCGGAATAATCGCCCTCGGCGTGAGGCCAAGCTTCTTCGCGGTCGCGATGCCGCGCTTCAGTGAATTTACGTCCGCGTTGAACGTCGCTTCATCGACATCAACGAACACCGGCGTGGCGCCGGTCAGCGCCACCGCCTCGCCGGTCGCACAGAACGTAAATGACGGACAGAGCACCGCGTCGCCGCGGCCGATGCCCTTCGCCATCAGCACCATCAGCAGCGCGTCGGTGCCGCTCGCGCAAGTCACGACATGTTTTGCTCCGCTGAAAGCCGCGAGATCAGCCTCAAGCTGTGCCACTTCCGGACCGTTGATGAACCGGCAATGGGCGAGCACCCGACCGACAGCCTCATCGACGGATTTGCCGAGCCGACGACGCTGCGCGGCGAGGTCGATGAACGGTACGGGTTCTGGACGCAGGTGCCGGTTCATGGAGCCTTGCAAGGATTGAGAGCGGGGCATTGGCATGCGACTAGCCGACGACGCGGCGCGGCCCCTTGCGGGCGGAGGAGGCTGCGGCAGACTTTGCGGAAGGCTCGAGACAACGGATCGCAATTTCAAGGCTGGCCACGCCTTCCTCGCCGGTCACCGCAGGCACCTCGCCAGAACGCACGGCACCGAGAAATGCGATCAATTCCGCGCGCAACGGTTCGTCATGGCCAACAGGCAGATGGCGCATCGAGTAACTGCCGTCCGGCTTGAAGCCGAAGCACTCGGTTACCTGGCGGGTGAGAAGATCGCCCATAACGTATTTGCCGCGGGTGGCGACGGTGACGCTGCGCGCCTTGAACGGGGTTAGCCAGTTGGTGTTGATGTGCGCGAGCACGCCGGAGGCGGTGCGGAACTGCAGCAGCGCGATATCCTCGCGCTCGGCGACGGCACTGGAGAGCTGCGGCTGCACCTCCACAATATCCGACTCCGTGAACCAGCGGATCAGGTCGATGTCGTGCACGGCGAGGTCAATGACCACGCCGACGTTCGACATTCGCGGCGGAAACGGCCCGACGCGCGTGATCGCGATCGAAAGAATATCCTCCCCCAATATTGCCTGCTTGATGGCGGCGACGGCCGGGTTGAACCGTTCGACATGTCCCACCATCAACGTTACGCCGGCGCGGCGGGCAGCGGCGACAATGTCCCGTCCCTCCTGGACCGAGGACGCGATCGGCTTTTCCACCAGGACATGAATGCCACGCGCGATGCAGGCGAGCGCGATCTCGTGGTGGAGGTGCGTCGGCGCGGCGATGGTCACGGCATCGACACCTTCTGCGATTAATTCGTCGAAGCCCGCGAAGGTGCGGCAGCCGGTCATGTCGGTCGCGCGCGTCCGATGCGCCTCCAGCGGATCGACGACCCCGACCAGCGTGGTATCCGGCAGGCCGGCCAGCACCCGGGCATGATTGGTCCCCATCACACCGGCGCCGATCACGCCGACGCGGAGCGCGCGTTTCGCCACGGCCTTCGCGTCCGATGCGGACCCCTTGGAACTCATATAAACCCCCCGAAAACAGTAGGCGCGCCCCAGCGCCGATGGCTCTCCTAGCATGTAGCCACAGATGTGGCGAATGCCTGATACATTATCCGAACACGTTTTGATTCAAAGAATTACACTACAGCCCTTGGATACATCCGGTTACCTTGACCATCGGGGCGATCTCACTGATTTAGCCGTGCCACACCCATGCCAGCAACAATGACATCAAATGCAACTGGCTAGACCGCCCTCTTGGATATCCTTGGCGTTCGCGTAGTTCGTCGTAAAGAGCGGAAAATTTCTGCTACTTGGCTCGCGGCACCCACTTTGGTTTTGCAAAAACTTCAACCATTCCGTGCTCTACGACGGAGTGCTCCTTTTCACTCACTTCCGGGGCAATTAAAGCGTAACCGTCTTCGCTGATGTCTACGATAACGACACCATTTTGGGGCGTGAAGCAAACCTCTTTAGATTCATTCTGTGGCGGCTCATATCGTTGTTCTCGTGAAGTTGAGCGGCACACTCCCGAAGGCGGATCTGGTCATATTGATCCATGCGGCGTTTTCTCCAGCGCAACTTAAATAGTTCATCCACCAAGCATTCCTCAATCACACCCTCCGGCATGAACTCATCATAGTGAGCGTTACGCAATGCTTCATAGTCGCTCCATTTCTCTCCAGGCAACATGACTTCGCGGGAATAGACCCCGTGCTTAAGGGCATTCTGTTTCTTGGCAATCCTATTAGATATTTTGCTCATCCGCTTTAACGCTCCGAGATTCGCAACTCCGGTTCAATTAAAGTTGAATCTGTCCGGAGCGGCCGTGGTCGTTGAATCGCGACAATGGATTCCGTGGCAGCTTGGCTCAAGATAAGTGTATCAGCGAGCAAAAAATTCCGCCACCGAACAGTCAATTGGTCCGTCGATGTTTTGCTACGATGCTTGGAGCATGCTTGAGCAGTGCCGTAAGCAATGCTTGAGCAGTGCTGCAAGCAATGCTTGAGCAGGCCACCCTCCTCGCGTGTACAGCAATGCGTGCAAAAGAGCGTTGCTGGTACGCTTGGTTGTAGATCGCGGCCTATGTCGCTGCGCTTGGCGACTGCGTCGGGCGCTCGCCTGCCGGCACACGTATGGACTAAGGATTGGGTTCTTATGCCCGCCGGAAGCTCCCCGCTTCACTCCGACGCGCGTAGGGACTTTGGTGTCCAAGATTACTGCTTCTTTCAGGTCTCGAAAGGCAAGTAGGCCACGCGATGGATGGTGCGGATAGCTGCGACTCCTTCGCACGGGCTCCAATCCGGGCGCGCACGGCGTTGATGGGTATGTTAACAGCAACGGCACCTATGTCGCGCCGCACATGCAGACCAATCCGAACGGCACGCAGCTCGACAACCATGGGACACGTGGCAATGTCAATCCATGCACTGGTGAAGTAGGCACACGGTCCGGCCGCTACTGATCTGCTCGGTCCGTTTATCTCGATGGCGCTTTGCAATACGATCGGTTCCCGATCCCGGCATGGCGCCATCTTTGATGGCATCAATGCCCGCACCAGAATTCGCTCTCGATCCGAAAACGCCTCAGCCCCCATTCTCCGCAGCGCATTCAGCGTCGTCGAAAAAAGGACAGGACGCCTAGCGGCGTCGTCAAGTCGACCGATCGTTCATAACGATCGCTGAAACGCGATATCGGATTGGCCGGCGTCCTATAAGCGTCTTGATAGATCAGCACGAGCGTGGATAGTCGGCCGGGCTGTTCAAAGTATCCTTGATACCTTTCCAGCACCTTCCCGCTCGCCCCGGGCTGCAGTACGAACGAAGTCGGCATGTTCAGTCGCGTCGGCATCGCCAGCACCAAACCAGGTAGCCGCCCGATCAGTGCGATCGGTTGAGCCGGGTCCAGCAAACGAACTGCCCGGTCCCGCATCAGATGGATCAGTGCGGCATCATTTGGAGCCAATGCGAGGCCAGCAAAGAAGCCCTCACGCATGCGCTCTCTCGGCATGGTCGGCTGGTCGGTCAACTCGCCGTAATAGTGGAACAGCGAAGTTGAAAGTATTGCGGCGATCCCGACCGACATCGAGGCCAGGCTCACAATGTTGAAATGCCGGGCGGCGGGACGATCCGCGATCGCCAGGACCGCAGCCGGCAATGCGCCGTACGGAAAATTCCAGACTAATTTGTAGGCCGATACCGAGAAGATCAGCGCCGCGACCAGCGATGTCGCATAGACAATCCCGATGATGCGTTCGATCCGGCCAGCGTTGGCACGCAGCCCAGAAAGCAGGCCGAGACCCGTAAGGGTGACCAACATGATTGCGTCATGGGAACGCACATACAGGGTGGGTGCGAGCACGAAAAGCATCGCGACGGTGGACACCGTTGCCAGTTGCCCGACTACCGGGAAACTCCGCCGAATGACGCCGACGCCAATTGCAAACACGCAAAGGATGGAAAACGCCGGGTTGGCAGCGAAATTGTCGTGCAAGAATGCCAGCCGTGTTCGCCATCCGTCCGAATCAAAAGTGGAGGCCGAAAAAGCAAAAGAGTCGTAGAGCCGGGTTGGGGTCAGCGACAACACGACGAGAGACCAGCCGACGCAGATCGCCGCCGCCATCAAAGTCAAATAAAGAACAGGCCGCGGAAAACCGGCATCGCGATAGAATAGCGCAAACAGGGCAAAACAGCCGAGCGGCACGATCATCGAGGGATATGCCACGGTGGCGATGGCCCACGCGCTGGCCGAGACAGCCAGCCAACCCAATTGCTCCTTCTGCCGATCGACAAGAGCCGCACATCCAAACGTGGCCAGCGCAATCGTCAAGGCTTGCAGGCCAAGCGAGTTGTACGAGGGCGCCGGCAATCCGCCTGGAATGAAGGAGAGGACGAAGATTCCAGCAGCCCAGGCCAAAAAGCCGTGGCCAAGCCGCCTCAGGAAGACAGTGCAGCAAAGCGCAGCTATCACTGATCCCGTCAGGAACAACACGCGAAGGAATAGAAACAGGCCGTCGCTCGAGCCAACAATGTGCGCGTAAGCAAGTGCGGCCGGATAGACAATAAGAGCTGCAGTCTGATGCAGGGTCTGGAATGTACTGCTGCTGATCGAACCCTTCAGCCAATCATCGATGAAGATGGCGTAATACGACTCGTCCTCGAAATCGACGCCTCGCGTTATCCTCCAGGCAAGCAGTGCGAGGATCACGACGAAGAGCGAAATCCCGACCGCATTTGCCTTCAATCTCGCGGACTTTCGGTCGCTTGCGGGCGTCATGCCCAAATCCCCTGCGAATTGTGGAACGAAATCACCTCTGCTTCTCATGAGATTTGGCCGCTGTTCATTTTGAACGCGCTCGTCGGCGGTCCGAATTGGACGATAAGCGTATCGACATTCTGTCCGATGTATTGGTCACCAAGTCGGGCGACAACCTCCTGCTTAGACGCTGCGCAGCCGCCAAGTATAGCGCAGAGCGCCACGACGCTTAGAACACGCATGAAAACCTGCCCCCCAATTAGCCTCTCTATCCAACCGCAACCTCTACGCGAGATCAATAGGGCTTCAGCAAGTTGCCCGTTGGAGATAACGACACCATTCATCGAGGTAGCGGGCCGTTGCGGTCCAATACCCTAAAATCGTGGCGCGCGGCCCCGATAAAGAAGGTCGGGCTGCGGTAGCTTAAGTACGCGGCGTGCATTCGGTCAGCAGATTTTTCTTGCCTCGTCGGGCAAATCAGTGGCTTAGGGCTTTCCTCATTGGAGAGTGGAGCTGGCGCGCACCGCGACTGCTCCAGCCTTGAGCCCGGAGTCGTTTTCGATGTCAGATCAAATATTTTCGGAACTGATAGAAATCGCAAAACGCAACGGGGACTTCAGACAGAACTACGGCAAGATCATTGGCGCTTATTCGTCAAGACGGTCGTTACTTCATGACGTGGGTGGCGTCATTTGAGTTCGGTCCCGAGCACTTCCACGCCGATTGCCATGGCGGCATTTCGTAGGTCCTGGTCGAGCGTAGCGAGTGGCAGGACTCTTCGCTGGGGGAGTTCAAGGTAGGCGGCATCGTAAACGGTAAGTTGGAAGCGATCGGCGAGATTCAGAGTATCGGTCCAGGCGTAGGAATCGGTTTGCTGGTCGGTCGTGATGTCGAGCAGGGCGAGATCGGCGAGCGCCGCGCGGCGAAAATCTGGATCGATACGGCGTCTTCGAATGGCCATCGTCAGGCTATTTGCGACCTCAAGTCGCCAGAGTGCCGGCACCAACGCGCCATCGTCGGCTATGGCATCAAACACGCGACGGATGGGCTCGGTGATCTCGTCACCGTAAATCCAGGCAAGCGTGGCGGAGCTATCGAGGATCAGAAAGCTCACGGACGGCCTTCGTCGCGGAAGGCTTTCCATTCCGACCAGTCAAAGGCGCCTAGCTTCATCTGCTCGGCGCGCTCGCGGATACGGCGCAAGGCGGCATGGGCTTCTGCCCGGTTGAAGCCAGGCTTTGCGGGAACAAGACGCGCGACCTCCCTGCCGTGGCGCGTGATGGTGATCTCTTCTCCGCGCTCCACCCAATCGAGCAACTGACCAAATTTGTTCTTCGCCTCAAAGGCGCCAATCTCCCGCATTGAAGGTTCCTCCAGAGCCAGCTTAATCTAGCTTAGCCTAGCTTAGCCTAAATGCTCATGCAACTGCTAATTGGCTGGAGCCAGCAGGAATTGGCCGTTCGAGCGGGCGTGGGAATCATGACCATCCATC
>Ga0105239_10009621_pt1 | contig 10874 bp, 9 predicted proteins | sample KBSC44metaG_FD_92761 | JGI IMG/M metagenome (GOLD analysis project Ga0105239, IMG submission 92761) | Corn rhizosphere microbial communities from Kellogg Biological Station, Michigan, USA - KBS C4-4 metaG | ecosystem: Host-associated > Plants > Roots > Rhizosphere > Soil | place: Michigan, USA...
AAACTTAGAGCCAGAACGAGTCACAGTTGTGGATTCGCGCGGTAAGGTGTTGTCACAAAGAAGTAGCGGCGACACCGGCGCAACCGCAGAAATCATGGAGCTCAAACAAAAAGTGCAAGAACAGCTCGAAGATAGAATCGAAGCGATCTTGCAAAAAGTTGTCGGTGCCGGAAAAGTCATTGCAAAAGTCGATGCGACTCTCAATCCGCAATCAATGGTGATGACAGAAGAAGAAGTGAATGCCGATGGCACCGCTCTTAAAAGTCAGCAAACCGAAGATGAAGTTTTGGATGGCGCTCGTAACAATCCAACAGGAATTCCGGGCTCTCGGTCGAATCTTCCGGGCGCAGAAGATCAGGGAACTGTTGGTTTCAAACAAAATGTTCACAAGGAACTAAAAACCTCGAATTTCGAAGTTCCAAAAACAGTTAAAAACATCAAGCAGGCGGCCGGTGATATTCAACGCCTGTCGATTGCTGTTCTTGTTGATGGAACCAATAAGACGACGGTCGACAAAGATGGCAAAGAAGTCAACGAGTGGCAGCCGCGTAACGTCGATGAAATGAAGAAGCTTGAGAGCTTGATCAAAAATGCAATCGGCTTCAATGCCCAGCGCGGTGATACCGTCAATATCGAGAACATTGCATTTCAACGCGAAGATTTCTCTGAAGCAGAAAAACTTCTTACAAACCTAGAACGTCGCAAACTTTTAAGCTCGCTCTTACAATGGGCGATCTTAGGAATGTCGGTCGCATTGTTCTTCTTCTTGATCGTTCGTCCGTTTGTTCGTTGGATCACAGATTCGTTCCAGGACACGGTTGACGATATCTTGCCAAAAACAATCGAAGAACTCGAAGAGCTTCAGTCGGTGGATAACAGCTTGCCAGGTATGTCGGGCGCACTTCCGGTCTTAGAGGAAGCGCTAGATCCGGACAAAGCTGAGAGTGAACTTCTTAAAGAACGTATCTTGACGTTGATGGAAACTGACGGCGAGAAAGCAGCCGGTGCATTTAGCTTGTGGTTGTCGCGGAAGGATATGTAGATGGCAATTCGCTTAGTCAAAATTGAGAACGTTAAATACGAAGATCTCAAGGGCTTTGAGAAAGCTGCGATTCTCGTCAACTATCTGGGTGGCGAGGCGACTAAGCGTTTGTTCAAGCACGTCGACGATGGGGACGTTCGTAAACTTTTGAGTGTGATGCAGAAATATCGCATCGTACCCGTCGAAGTCACGAAACGTGTTCTCGAAGAATATTATGAAATGATCAGCGAGTCGGCGGAATACATTTTCTCCGAATCAGCAATCAATCGTGACACGATCATCGAAGCTGTCGGTGAAGAACGTGCGCGCGGAATTTTGGGTCACTTGAACATTGGCGCGCAGAACGCTCGCTCACTCGAAAGCTTAGAGTTGGTTGATGCGAAATCACTTTCGAACTTCTTGATCAACGAGCACCCGCAAACAATTTCAGTTATCTTGGCGCACTTAGAACCTGAGAAAAAGGGTGAGGTTTTGAAACGCCTGCCTGAATCGTTGCAGGCTGAAGTCGTGCTTCGTTTGAGTAACTTGGATCACGTTGCACCCGAGTTGATCGCAGAAGTCGATCGCGTCTTAAAACAAGAATTGCAAAATATCGGAACCGTCGAGCAGTCTTCCCTGGGTGGTGTTCAGCCAGTCGCCGAAATGCTCAACGTCATGGACAAAAATACAGAGACGGCGATCATGTCGCGGATCGAAGAGAAAGATCCGATTCTTGCCGAAGAGATTCGCAAACTCATGTTCGTATTCGAAGACATCAGCAAGATCGACGACAAGGGAATTCAAACTCTTCTCAAAGAAGTTCCAAACGACAAATTGCTTCTCGCTCTCAAAACGGCGAACGAAGAGATTCGTGCGAAGATCTTCAAAAACATCTCGCAACGTGCGGCGAAACTCTTACAGGACGATTTGCAAAACATGGGACCAGCACGTCTCAGCGACGTGGAAGCAGCACAGGTCGAAATCGTCAATGCCGCTCGTCGCTTAGAACAAGAAGGAAAAATCCTCATCGCTCGCGGTGGTTCAGAAGACGCGTTGGTGTAATAGATGGAAAAGCAGACCGACAAGAACATTCTCAAATCGACTCTTGCGGCGGAAAAAGTCTTCGACTACAAGCCGCGGGAATTCACCATCGAAGTTACGAAGGCGGCGTTCTCTTATGTGCATGATGAAAAAGCACGTCAAAGTGACTTCGTCATTTCTGAATTGGCAGCACAGCAATCGGGTGTCTCACAACTCGAAGATCAGCGCAGCCAAGAATTAATCAATGAACAAGTTTTGGTGAAGCTCCAAGAAGTTCAAGAGCGAGCTTACAAAGAAGCCTACGATCTTGGATTTCAAGAGGGCAACCAACGCGGCTTTCAACAGCAGCAGGCCGAGATGGCTGAGAAGTTAAAAACGCTCAATTCTCTTTTAGCTTCGATCGAAACGCTTAAAAAAGATTTATTAGTCGAAAATGAAGGTCAATTTGTAGAGATGGCATTTGAAATCGCAAAACGAATTGCGCTTCGAGATTTGTCGCAAAATCGCGATGCTGTCGTACAGATTATTCAAACCTTGATTCAAGAAATGCAGGGCGAGCAACAAGTCACCGTACACGCGTTCCCTGAAGACATTCAAGTGCTCGAGGACATGCAGAAACGAACCGATCTTCCGGTTGAAATTTTAAAGAAGATCAAAGTGGTTGCGGACCCAGCGATTGAAGCTGGTGGATGTGTGATCGATTTGCAATACGGACAAGTGGATCTTACGGCCTCAGATCGTGTTGAGCGAATTTGGCAAGCGTTGGAAAAGCAAATTTTAATTAATAAAAAGAGTTAAGTAATGCCGCTAGATTTTTCGAGTTATCAAAATGCGGTGAGGAAAGTTCCTCTCGAGCGTGATCTGGGTAAAGTCACCCACGTCACCGGCTTTTTGATTCGCGGCTACATGCGCGGCGTGAGCATCGGGACCGTGTGCGAAATTTTCCCGAGCTCTGGGGCTCCAAGCTTTATGGCCGAAGTTGTCGGCTTTCATGATAAAGAAGTTTTGCTCATGCCTCTTGGCGATATGCATGGACTCGGTCTTGGTTCGCGCATCGTTGCGAAACAAACGGCGGCCACCATTCCTGTCGGTATGGCGCAACTGGGTCGCGTGCTGAATGGTTTGGGTCATCCAATTGATGCCAAAGGCGATTTAGTTTTACGCGAAGAGCGGCCCCTTTATGCCCAGACCGCCAATCCATTGGACCGTCCACCGATTCGCGACAGTTTGTCGCTAGGCGTGCGTGCGATTGATGGTTTGATCACGCTTGGCAAAGGTCAGCGGGTTGGAATCATGGCGGGATCGGGCGTTGGTAAATCCGTATTGCTTGGTATGATGGCTCGCTCATCAAAAGCGGACGTTAACGTCATCGCAATGGTCGGTGAGCGGGGTCGAGAAGTGCGCGAGTTCGTTGAGCACACGCTGGGCCCTGAAGGTTTAGCCAAATCAATTGTCATTGTAGCAACGAGTGATCAAAGCCCACTTCTTCGTATGCGTGCGGCGTTTGTTGCGACGACGATTGCGGAATATTTTTGTAGTCTCAAAAAGGACGTTCTTCTTGTCATGGATTCAGTCACTCGTTTTGCAATGGCACAACGGGAAATCGGATTGAGTGTCGGTGAGCCTCCGGCCACAAAAGGTTACACGCCGAGCGTATTTGCGTTGCTGCCCAAACTTTTGGAGCGCGCGGGCTCATTTGACAATGCCGGCAGTATCACGGGTCTTTATACAGTTCTCGTTGAAGGCGATGATATGAATGATCCGATTGGAGACGCGGTTCGTTCGATTGTTGATGGTCACATCGTTTTATCACGGCGACTTGCGCACCGTGGGCATTATCCTGCGATTGATGTGCTCAGTAGCACGTCGCGGGTCATGCGACAGGTGGCGAGCGAAGATCATGTTCGTTTGTCGAACCAGATGCGCGAGTTGATGGCGGTTTATCATGAAGCCGAAGATTTAATTAACATCGGCGCTTACAAATCAGGTTCGAACGCCAAGATTGATATGGCGATTCGCCTCGATCCACAGATCGAACGGTTTTTAAAACAAGACGTCACTGAAACGACTTCGCTCGAAGACTCAGTCAACATGATGGCAGGGATGGGATAGGTTATGGCATTTCGCTTTTCAATGGAATCAGTTCTCAAGCATCGCAGACGCCAAGAAGAATTGGCAATGAAAGAAGTTGCTGATGCTCAGAACAATTTGGACGCCTGCTTGCGTACCATTGAGAACATGTATCGTCAGATCGACGAGACCCGCGCCTCGATCAGTCGCAATGAGCGTTCGGGTCAAGCGGACGTGCAATGGATTGTCACTTCAGAAGCTTTTATCGAAGCACAGAAAATTCGTATTCATAAAGAGCGTCTACATGCACGTGAATTGATCCGTGAGCTCGAACTCAAGCAAGAACAACTCATCGAGCGTCTGCACGAGCGAAAAATCATTGAAAAATTAAAAGAGCGTCGTGAGCAAGAATACAAAGAACGAATCGCGCGAATGGAACAAAAGGAACTCGACGATATGACGAATTCGCGCTGGCAGCTCAAAGGGAATGATCTATGAACAAAAGTGGCTACGATCAATTCTTTAAAGCGGCAAAAAAAGCCAAGACCGGAGGCACGAGCGTTGGTCCCGGAGTGGCGAAGCGTTCGAATGCCGAAACCGAAGCAAAGATTCGCCAAGCATTGAAAATGCGGCCGGCAAAAAAATCCAAGCCATTTCCTTTTGTACCGGTAATCGCAGGTCTGTTGTTCATTGCTGCAGGTCTTGGTTACCTCGAGAAGCCAGAATTATTTGAGCAGATGGCTCAGCACGTACAGTTCAAGTTTATGGGCCAGGCGGATGCCGAAGAAAAAGCGGTGCCAGCTGGAAAAACAGCGGCAAAAGATGCCGCTTCAGAAACCGCTGGTTCGGCAAAAGATGCCGCTGCAACACAAGACGGCAAGAAAAACGAGACTGCGACGAAGGCTCAGGCTGTTGCAGAAGATACGAGCTATATCGAGAAGTTACGCTCGCGCAAAGAGGAGCTCGACCTGCGTGAGAAAGAGTTGAACCAGTTGGAAGAGGAATTGCAAAGACAAAAAGTCGAGGTGGACAACCGTGTTCGTCAACTCGAACAAATGCGTCGCGATATTGCGAGCGTTTTGAAAGAGCGAATCGACGCGGATGAAACCCAGGTCAACAAGTTAGTTGATCTGTACTCGACGATGAAGCCGAAACAAGCGGCGGACGTGCTCGGGACCTTACAAGAGGATTTGTCAGTGCAGGTTTTAGGTAAGATGAAAAAGAAGAACGCAGCAGAGATTATGAATCTGTTGCCAGCTGACAAAGCGAGAACATTGTCAGAGAAGCTGACGGGATATAAACGCTAATGGTACAACTGCCGAAACTCGACAATTCATGGTTGCAGTCGTCGTCGCCTAAAAAGGCGTCTTCGAATGCTTCTTTATTTGGCGAGTCGCGCGCAGAAAAAGCTTCTTCTCCCGCAAACGATACTTCGGCGAAGTCAGTAGAAAACAAAAGTCCATTTTCATCGCAACACGAATTTAATTCGACATTGAAAAATAAATTAGCGGCACCTAAAGATGACAAACGCGTTGAAGAGCGCGAACCGTCGAGCCGCGATATCTCAGATGACACGGAAGCGCCCGTAACGTTGTCGGATTCCGATACGACAGCGGAAAACGCGCAGCCAATAGCGAATCCCGCTCTGATGAAAATGAAAGCAACGGCGCCAAAGCAAGAGGCGTCTCCAATGCAAGCGATGGATCATCGATTGGCATGGAACAGCTTCATTCATAAAATGAAAGAGAAGTTGGGCGTTTCTGCGCAAGATCTTTTGGCCGCGTTTAAATCTTTGACCAAAGAAGAATTGTCGCAGCCGCCAGAACAAAATATTGAGAAGTTGGTTCAGCAGTTGGGTCTTAACGACCAACAAATGGCAATGGCTCGTCAGCTCTTTAAAGAGTTGATCGTGAAAACTGATGCGCAGCCGATGCAAAAGGCGGCGAAGCTTGCCAGCGACGGTGGTCCATTAGCTGTGATGAACCAAAAAGAAGCGCGTGAAGAGAAAATGCAAGCATCGCTTCAAAAAATGAATCAGCAGTTTTTTATGAAGTCGCCAGCGGCGTCTGAAAAATCGGAAATGCTGGATTCGAAAAAAGATTTAGCTGCGATCTCGTCGGGCGAAGAAAATCGTTCTTCGAATGCGGAAGGTATCGCGATTCCAAAAGAGTTAATGGATTCAGCGCAAGACAACAGCGTTCCTACGCCAAATCTTGAAAACATGCCGAAGTTCGCTCCGAAAGCCGAGAGCGAGCCTAAGAAAGCTTTTGTTAAACCCGCGATTTTTGAGCAAACCGATGACGTTGCGGCGAGCAGCACGCCAAATGTGACGACGGCTGCGTTGAGCAATGTTCCTAAGTTTGCTGCCAAAAATTCGATGGCCCCGACACCAAATCTTGATGCCGGTGCGAACGTCGCTCCGACCGCGGTACAAACTCCGGTTGCGCCGATGCCGGTTGTTCCGACAATGCCGACTTTTGGTAACACGCCTGAAAGAAATCACGACGACAATTCCGACGATTCGGCTGATGCCATGATGGGCGCTGACGATGCGGCCGTTGGTTCTCAGCAAGGCGCGTTCTCGTTGAATGGTTCAAGCGATGCGCAAGCAACCAAAGAATTGAAAAATGCCATGCCGACAATGGGTGCTCCTGAACTTGTGCAACAAGCACAAGTGATGGTGAAAGATGGCGGCGGCGAAATGAAAGTCGTTTTGACGCCAGAAGGTCTTGGCGAAGTCGCGATGAAAGTTTCGGTTAAAGACGGCAAAGTCAGCGTTGAAATGGTGACTCAGTCGGAAGAAGCGAAAAAGATTATTCAAGATAGCTTCCATGCGCTTCGCGATGGTTTAAACACACATCATTTGAATTTAGAAACGATCAAGGTGGATACGGCTTCGAACTTGAGCACGCAACTTGAGCAACAGTATCGTGATGCTCAACGCAATCAAGCACAGCAATTTTTAGAAAATTTCCACCAGGACAATCGCAATTGGCGCCAATCGTACTTCGACATTCCGGGCGCACAACTTTATAGATCGCAATCACAAAGACCGTCGGTGGGCGGAAATGTGAGTGCGAGCAACAAAACGTCGGCTTCACGTCGACTTGATTTAGTAGCGTAGAGGGTTTGAGATGAACGTAAAAACGGGAACACAAACTTGGTCGAAAAATCCGCAGCCGGGAATTCAACACTCGGATAACGTTCACCGCGGAAGTGCTTTGGATGAAGCCAAGGTCACCGGTAACGGTGAAGATCTTGGTGATGTGCTCAACCGCGTGGCGGATCCAAACTACGTATCGCAAGCAAAGAAAGTTCGTACTGTCGGTAACCCAGAGTTGGGTAAAGACGCGTTTATGAATTTGCTTCTGACTCAAATGAAGAGCCAAGATCCAACGAATCCGTTGAAGAGCCATGAGATGGCCGCACAGTTGGCCCAGTTCACTTCGCTTGAGAAGTTGACGAATATCGAAACGGGAATCGATAAACTTCGTACCGAAAGCAAACCGGATAAGAATTTTGAAGCCTTGCAGATGATTGGCAAAACGGTTGTGACCGATTCGACAAAAATCTCTCGCGTCGATCAAAAGTCGGCACACGATTTAAAATTCCGTTTGATGGCGGACGCGACGAAGGCCAACATTACGATCAAAGATGCAAAAGGCAACATCGTTCGCACATTGACGTTCAACAATTTGAAACAGGGCAAAAACAATTTGTCTTGGAACGGTCAACTCGAAGACGGAACGCTTGCTCCACTTGGCGATTACACGATGGAAGTCGAAGCTCATAATTCTTCGGGTGCTAAGATCTTTGCACAAATGAAATCGCAAGGCGTGATCACGGGAATCAACTTCACTGGTCACGGCCCACAAGTTCTTATCGGCAAAGACGCAATCGACTTATCCGATATCAAATCGATTTCCGATGGCAACGCACAAGAAGATGGCGCACCAGCGCCGGGCGTTCCAATGCCGGGATTCGCACAGCATCCGATCGCGCTTCCGCCAGAGTTAGGTGGAACATCAGCAGCGGCTGAAGGTGGCGCGCCAGAATTGCCGGCGTTTATGGCATCCGCGTCGCATTCGCCAATTCCGTCGGCTCAAAACGCAGCGCCGATCCCAATGGCGAAACATGAAAAGCCAATTGTAAAACAAGAAACGAAAGCCGATGGCGCCAAACGTTCACGTATGGCCCAAGGCGCGATTACCGATGCGAAGATGCCGGGCTCCCTTTACAAACAACTCCTTAAATCAGGAGTCGGTGAGGGATAATGGCCGCGTCGACGATGAACTTTAACAACATTCAGTCTGTGATCGGTGGGATTCAGCCGACGTCAAACAATGGCGTAGGTACGAATCGCAATACCGCTGACAAAGCTGAATTTAGGGATACGCTCAAAGGCTTTGAGCCGGCGATTTCGAAATCGTCAACGGGCGCGGTCTCGAATTTAAAGTTCTCGAACCATGCGATTGAACGCATGCAAATGCGGGGAATTTCGTTTGACCCTGCGAAAATGGAATCACTTCAGAATGCTGTCTCAAAAGCGGCTGCAAAAGGAGCAAAGAATACTTTGCTCCTCACTGATGATTCCGCATTGATAGTAAGTGTAAAAGATAACACGGTAGTAACGGTGATGGATCGAAACGCGATGAAGGAGAATGTTTTTACTAACATCGACTCTACTGTATTAGTTTAGTTAAACAACAGGGCTGGTCTCTTTTAGAGGGGCCCTCCAAGCGCAGCGATCAGGATGATCGCTGCCGACAAAAGACATGGAGGTCTTATGGGATTACTTTCTTCGCTTTACACCGGCGTCTCAGGCTTGAGCGCGCAAGGTGAAGCACTTGGTGTTATTTCGGATAACATCGCCAACGCTAACACCACAGGTTTCAAAGCTTCACGAGCGGAATTTTCCGATCAAGTGGCGAAAAGCTTAAAAGGTATCTTGGGTGGTAACCAAATCGGTCGTGGTGTGCACATCGGCGCCGTCACTCCGATCCTTTCGCAAGGTAACGTCGATGCGACTGAAAAATCGACGGACTTGGCGATCTCTGGAGACGGTTACTTCACGCTTCGTGGTTCGGATGGTGAGACGTTCACTCGTGACGGAAGCTTCAAATTCGACAAAGACGGTTACTTGGTAACAAACGACTTTCAAAGAGTTCAAGGTTTCCAAGCTGACGAAAAAGGTCAAATCGTTAACAAATTGGGAGACGTCAGATTCCCACGCGCTTTGACGCCTGCCAAAGCCACGACGACGATCAAGATGGATTTGAACTTGGATTCACGTATTCAAACGACAAAAACGTTTGATCCAAAAAATCCATACGATACGTCTCACTTTTCAACTGGTATTGAAGTGTACGATACGCAAGGTAACAAGCACTTGGTGAATATGTTCTTCACTCGGGTTGCGGATCGCACATGGAACTACAACGGTATGGTGGATGGTAAAGAAGTCACCGGAGCCAAAGACGACGAAATGGGTATGGTGTGTTCAGGTACTCTCGGTTTTACTCCCGATGGTAAACTGGATACAGAAACCGTTGGAACAACTGCTTTCAACTTCAAAGGTGGAGCGCTTCAGAACCAACAAATCAAATTGGATTTCGGTGATTCGATCACAACCAAAAAAGGTAAAGGCCTTGATGGATCGAAACAGTACGGTAAAGAGTCGGATTTGATCTCTTGGAACCAAGACGGTGCGGCTGCTGGTACAATCAACAACTTGTCGTTCAACGACGAAGGTGTGTTGACGGCGCTTTACTCAAACGGTGAAACAAAAGACTTGGGTCAGATCGCTCTCGCGCGTTTCGAAAACCCAGAGTCGACTTTCAAAATGGGTAACAACCGTATTAAGGAAGCTCGCGATTCTGGTCCTCCAGCTATCGGTGCTCCTGGTCGTGCAGGTCGCGGTAAGATCTACGCGAAATCGATCGAACGTTCGACAGTGGATTTGGCTCTCGAATTCGTGAACCTGATCCAGAACCAACGCGGTTTCCAAGCCAACGCGAAAACGATCACGACAACCGACGAGTTACTCGGTGAAGTGATCCAGCTGAAACGTTAATTGCTGAATGATGGTCGGCTCTCCTAGAGAGCCTCCTGATATAGACCTTAGTTGATTCAAAGAAAGCCGCTTCTCCGAGCGGCTTTCGCTTTTGTGCTATGATGGATGTATGAAGCCGTTCCGACTTTTTCTTGCAGGAATTTATTGTTTCTCGACGATGAGTTTAGCTGAGACGAAAACAAATCCCACGCCTCCGACGTTTATCGCGGAGCGTGCAGCCAGTTTTCTCAATGAAGCGCATGATTGGGATGGATTGCTAAAGATGCTCGAGCTGGCGGGCGAACGAAATCAGGCGAAGACGATCCGGGAATATCTAAAAGGTAAAGTGGATCTCAAAGCGCCTTTCCCGAAGTTTTCATCAGATAAAGACAAGTTGGTCTGGGGTGAGAAGGGGGCGCAGCGGTCGTTGAGCATCAACCGCGACTATACGTTCAATTATCAAGGCAACGTGTTTCATGCGCCGAGTGATAAAGAGTTCGATCTTTTCATTGAAGATTCTTTGCCAAGAATTTCTCAGCCAAAAACGTCACTCTATTTTCTCTTAGTGCCACCCGCGGTAGCCGCCAATCCTTTGGAGTCGAAAGCCTCTTTTGCTTTAGGAGCGATATTTGTTGTAGGTGTTTTGGTTTTTGCAGTCGCAGCGAGCGGAACGCTTCTGGCTTCGGTTGG
>Ga0105239_10009623_pt1 | contig 10872 bp, 8 predicted proteins | sample KBSC44metaG_FD_92761 | JGI IMG/M metagenome (GOLD analysis project Ga0105239, IMG submission 92761) | Corn rhizosphere microbial communities from Kellogg Biological Station, Michigan, USA - KBS C4-4 metaG | ecosystem: Host-associated > Plants > Roots > Rhizosphere > Soil | place: Michigan, USA...
CTCGGGTTTCGGAAGATGTGTTGCGCCGATGCCACCTAATGTGGAATGCTGCAAAGGAATAGCTCGGCTTACCTTCTCCGAAATGGGGTCTCTTTCAACTCGTACTCGACACTTCAACTCTGTTCTCCCTGCGTTGAAGATCGTCCACCGTTGATTCTTGAGTATTACTGTACCGCCGTTCGTTCAACGCCACTCTCAAGCTTGATTGTCTTGATTTCAAACGGTTGACGATTGAACCCCCAATGATTCAGAGGTGGATCGGCCCTTAAATAATGGCGATACACCAACTTGCTTGACATTTTCCTGGCACCTGTTATTTCCTCTCCCCTTCCGTCAATCATGACTTCCACCTCCTCTACCGTTCGATACCGGTCAACGAAAGCCTCGAAGAATACTGCTGGCAAATCTAATGGATCCGCGGATCTTAATGGTGCTATAAAAAGACCAAGTCAGCAGTTCTACGCCTCCCAGGCCTCCCAGACATCCAAGGGCTCCTCCCTTGCACTCATCTGGGCGCCGACCTTGATTCTAATCTTCGGCGGTTGCTGCTCCAATGTCTACACCCTAGAGTCTCTCATTCAGACATCTCCTTCTTCCGGCCCTCTGATCACGGCTTTTCAGTTTCTCCTTGTTGCTTTGGCCACTCTCCCGAAGCATTTTTCCTTCGGTCGCGGCCCGCGAAATTTGTACCTTAAACCCCGTGCTATTCCTCTGAAAAAATGGCTCGTCTACACAGCATACTTTCTAAGCATCAACATTTTAAACAACATCGCGTTCAACTATCGTATCAGCATTCCCTTGCACATTATTTTACGCTCTGCAGGGCCTGTCACCACGATGGCAGTTGGCAGGCTTTGGGGAGGGAAACGATACCCGACACAGAAGATTATTGCGGTGGCACTGCTTTTCGTAGGTGTTGTGCTTGCAGCGATTAGTGATGCGTTGGCTAAGCCACCACATGCTCACCGAGACGATTTGAATGAGACTTCGTCAAGCATCAATTTGAGCGGAATTTCACATCAGGCCCCTGGGTTTGCCCTGCTAGCCTCTGCACTTGTACTGTCGGCTTGCATGGGTCTTTATACCGATGACATGTACAACATGCATGGTCGCTCAGGCTCCATCACAGCAGAAACACTCTTTTACAGCCATACCTTGTCTTTACCTTTCTTCGCAGCCCAAGTCAGACCACTGATATCCGAATTCACCACCATCGCATCTATTGCCACTCGTGATCCACCGTCGATCAAATCGGAACCCTCTCTTCTCACTCGGTCCCTTCCCGTCTCGCCTACCTCACCACTTAATAATTTAAGCATTCCACTGCCCGTGGCCCTGCTTCTGCTTAATGCCCTCACACAATTGCTATGCATTGTTGGTGTCAACCGCCTGAGCGCACAGTCATCTTCACTGACCGTGAGTATTGTGCTCAACATCCGCAAACTTGCAAGTTTATTATTGAGTATTTGGCTATTTGGCAATCAATTACCAACAGGTGTGATTGTGGGTGCCGCAGTGGTATTTGTAGGTGGTGGACTCTATGCTGTACCATCTGGAAGGTCCAAAACCCCAACAACCAGAGACGTTCATACGAGAATAGACAGAAAAGATAAGAAAAAACGTTAGCTTCAATTTCAAGGACAACCCATCACCTAGTATTGTCAAAGCGATTTTCCATACTCCTTTAGAAAAGGAGAGACTTTTCGATGGTTCTCTGTGTCGCTCTTTGCTACCAATGGTATTGACAGATTCTCCTAGATTCTCTGCACGTGTGACTGAATTTTGGTAGAGTATTTCGCAACAACAATGCTAGTCTTATATGACTTCCAGGAACTTGAGTGAGCATCCCGGCACGATTTCACAGTTCGTCCCTTGAAGCTTTCGGATTTCCTGCCTAATTATCGAGGCAGGTGGTGTTACAAGGTAGGCGTTTTGTCGAGCGACACGACAAAGATATTGACTTCCGTTCACTCCTTTCTTTCAAGGCGCCGGACTGCCCAAAGATCGACTACCGTTGCCATTTCCAGCCTACGATGCGCCATCATTCTCGTCCAGTATATATCACATATGCTCGTCCCTAAATGGGTAGCAATGCTGGCTCTGATTCATACCAATCTTCGCCCTCGATTTTCGCATGTGAGACCTGTCCTGACGATCACGACACGGACTTGCAGGAGCATCTCAAGCTCTACACACAACTTAATCTTGGTTGGCTTCATCAAACATGTCGGCCCAAAAGTATACTATCTTCCTTCCGGAGGGCAGAGGATGTTTATTCTGCTGGCATTTGGGCGACGGCTCGCGCGTTACGACGTCCATTACTCGATCCATCGCCGACAACAAGGATTATGTCAGAAAGAAAGCAAAGCCAACATCACCCTACGGCTACCGTTGCGCTTCCCGAGGGAGGTTGATCAGGGGGCGATGTACGAGCTTCGGAAGACTGCGGCCTAAATCTCACTCGGACTTCTGGTGTCGCATTACTTTGATATTGATCTTGAATGGAATAAGCAGAAACTTCGCTGGCCCAAGCTCAGGCTCAAGAATGTTGGAACAAGGATAGGATGGAGCTTGGCCCATCGGCTATGTGGAAAAAGAAGCATGCACCCAGCAGTACCAAGGGCAGGGGCTTGAAACCCCCAAAGCAAAGGAAAAGGCACGTGCAAACAAAGTCATTGCTGGGGGGATCGAGAAATCTAGATTGTGTTGACGAGGCTGATATTCTACTTCGCTCTAGCTTGGTTTGGGATGCCAGAATACTCGTCAGCTACCACTCCCTCAAGTGCTTGTGCCATGCTCCATATGAAGACAAATTCCGCACAGCATGATCAATTGTACTAAATTGAATATGCCTCGTATCCATTAGTGATTCTCCTCCGCGTTTTGACTAAAAGAATTGAGTCAATCCCTAAGTGATGTGCATCCTACCAAATGGACCTAAGGTGCAGCACGGTACGCCAGGTCACCCAGCCACGAAAATGGACAGGGTGTGTCTGGTTGCATCTGCATTGCCAGCGCGCCATTGCCAGCTTCTTCGCAGTCCCGCTATTCTAATGAGAGCTAGCCACGTGGGGGTGCACCTCCTCAGCTTGAAAGGGCTGCCTCATCAGCACAGTACTAAAGGCGGGGCACCAACCTACATGCAAGTTCAGCCTGATGGTAATGAAGCACAGCGACAGGCGGCCAGCCTAGTTCGCAATTAGGCATAAGAAAGTCTCCCACCTCCACCTCCTCAAGTTCATGATGAAGACGTTGTGTGAATGATTCATCTTTCATGTAGGATAAAAGGGATTCTGTGTCACAATTTGGAGCCGCACCAAGTATTCAATCTAATGCGAAAATTTGGTAACGACCTTGTCGATGCGGCTTGGCCGTACAAGACCAGTGAAATATGTTATAGACAAGCAGCTTCGAATCATGAGCGTTTCAGAGTCCTAGAAGTTTTCAACTCTCAAGACGATGGTGGTCCAGCGGTCGGAATCACAAATAGAACACTCCAAGAACTCTTGCACCACTCGGAGGATCTGAAACCATGTCCCCTCCGCTTGGTTATCATAACACAATCTTGGATTCCTGATGGTCATAAAAAGATCCCTCAATATGATGTCAGCCAGGAGGGTTTCACCGACATACTTGACGCTCAAGGTATTCGCGGCTTTTTTACCCAGACACGTGTTGACGTGGCGGGCGTGTTCGGGAGGGCAATGTGTCCTGCTTCCGAGGGCGACCTTTTCGACACCAAATATTTTGGTTATTCATATGATTCTTTCCTCGGGATGTGGGCTCGATACGATCGAAGGCATAAACAATGGCGGGGAGTCTGGGCGGTTAGGGACCTTGATTTGAGCCTTGAAGGGCTCGTTAGAACCCTTATCGACTTTCGTCATAGCAAAGGTTTCCTCTGTCTGCTTGCAGCAAGATACACAGTGGAATTTCTCCGTGTCAGGCTAGGCGAACTGCAGACTCAGGTTGCGAAGATCGAAGAACGCAGTGGCCACCACGATTTGATACTCTGCCCACTCCCGTCAACCTATAAAGACCTAGGAAACATTTCTGCCGAGGCCACGGCGAAGGCGAACCTGGTCTCGTATTACGGTACTGTGGTCAAGTACGTTGCGACTGAGCTTCTGAAATGCCTCGAAGAGACATGCGGAGGCACAGATGCTGGTCAGGTAAAGGATGTGGGACTGCACGTTGCATCCCTCCGAGGGCGCATTGGTTCTTTCGCGGCATACTTGGGCTACCTCGAGCGGAGGGTTGAACGTCAAGTAACCGCGACAGTCCACCTCATCAATCAAGCCAACGCGTCCACCAACCTTACGGTAGCTCACGACACGAGAGAACTCGCTATAGCCAGCAAGAGCGACTCCTCATCGATGAAAATCCTGGCCGCAGTCACAACGACCTTTCTGCCTGGTGCTTTTGTGGCAACTCTATTCTCCATGGACATGTTCGACTGGTTTGCAGGGCGTGGCAATCCCGTCATTAGCGACTACTTCTGGATTTATTGGTCAATCACAATACCCCTAACGGTGCTCACAACAGGGAGTTGGCTTGGATGGGAGTTCTGGAGAGCAAAAAAACAGCCGAAGCAGCGCTCAGCGGGTGATATTGAGGATCCCCTTGGTAACAATAAGGTATCTCTCAGTTTCTTGATTTCCAAGTTCATCGATCAACCCGTGCTGCCACTTGCAAAGCCTACATAGTATTTCAACCATGTCGGTAGTGATTGTGTTCTTGTGGGAGGAGATGAGGAGTCTGAAATAGATGGCCGGCTCGGGGTCTTTGAGAGTCGGTTTGCTCAACAATAGATATCTGGCCCGTAGAGTTCAATTACGCATTGAATAGGAATGCAGGAACCGACGGAGGGAGTACGATGGTCGCGGTTGCAAACAGTGCAAGATTGGTCGAGTTGGTCTGAGGGATTCGAAGTTGGCAGTGGAAATCATCGATGGAGATATTCATCGAGCATCATCGGTCTATACCAAGATTAATCAAGTGAAGACAAAAATCTTCTTGCGCATAGCATACACGTTCAGGCGAAGACACTCTCTCACGGCGCTGCCTCTATACAGCTAGCCCCTATTGAGGGACCAGTGTCCGAATTAGGAGTGCTCCTGCGATTGGCAATAATATGCTGCCACTCAGCAGCAATGCTACCATATTGGTGAGAATATTGAAATGAAGCCCCAGGCACTCCTTTCGCTATCATAGAGTCTAGAGGCCTCATCGAGAGGAAACCATCCACAATAGGCTTCAGGATGGACAATTGTCGCTTCTCAACAACCTCAGCCCCACCGCGCACCGGATAGTACCCATCACATCCACGTGGCTAATACATGAAGTCCCGATGATAATGGACGCTCTCGCGCAGTGTCGAAAACCAGGATACTCACTCGCACTACTCTGTGCCTGTTGGCCAGCCCATTGGTCTGTTGGTTGAGTTCAACGACGCCCCGGAAGCACCCCAGGATGGCGCTCCCAAGGGGGGATTTCCGACGGATGGAAAACACCCATGCGTCTCATCTTCGGTAATATCCCAGCTTCTTCCAGGCCCAGAGCTGTTCTATTCGATCCCACTGCAAGCGAGTAAGAGGGCGCCAATCAATAACGGCAACTCACTAGCTAGTCAGTGACTTTCCTCGTAACCGCCTACGGATGAAGCCGCAACTGCATTCGCGTACTACGCCCGCTAGAACCACTGCCAGACCAAGTCATTCTCTGTGCAAATATGACAAACTCCAGACATCGTCAAGGTGTGCCCCATATGACAGAAGCGATATCCATCATGAGCCTTGATCGGCTGTTCTTCTGGAACCCGGAAAACCCCACGGAGACCCCACAAAACCACGACCTGCATACGGAGTACAGACTTACGGATAGCTCTGCGTGGCCTACATATCTTTATGCTAAGTGGGACAATCCCGGAACGCCACCTAGTCTTACACCAAGCTTTTCATATTGTTGGTAGTACGGAGTAGTAGCTCAGTGCATTGCGCGGATACCAAAAAAACATGCGGCTGGTTGATGAGCAAGCTCCAGTGCCAAAAGATGACGGGGTAACGAGTAGTTAGTTACGAATCGAGTTTCCATTGTAATTAATATGAACGAGTATAGCTCAAACTATCAGGGCATGGCTCCTGGGTCTCATAAAAAGGATTCGGTTTTTCGAGTCACAGGACAACAGAGTGGAACCGTGTCGAGGTCCAGAGTCCGAGGCTGCGCTGAGACCAGGAGAAAATCCACCACAATGGAAGACCCTTTTCGACTTTAGCTCGCTTTTAAGAGTCTCTCTGCATCAAATCAAAAGCGTATCTGAGCACCAGAGAACTCATTACATGATTATTCCCAACGTTATCACCGGCGGAAATTGACCCCACTCCCAGCACAAGGAGCATCAAAACCCCAGACCTCCACCTCCCTTACCCGCCTTTGCGGTGGTGGGTGTTCCACCTATCCAGACCCAATCCATCTATGGTGGAGACTTCTGGCTGGGCACGTTCATAAAGGAAACGATCTCCCTCCTGTCAAGGCCCTGCTGGTTTCTCTCTTGCCATTATCGTTCCGATATTCATCTCTTCACCCTGGGGCTTGTATCATCACCATACATTCTCACGTCCCGTCACCATGCCTCTCGGAGTCCTCGAGGACAGAAAGCTTGAGCATGTGCCTGGCACTGCTCCCCTGAACGAGCTCGGGCGTGAGGATCAAAACATCTCTGGCATCGATTCTGGTCTACTCAAACATGATGCCAGCGGTGAGATCGTCCTCGTTCCTCAACCGAGTGATTCACCAAACGACCCCTACAACTGGTCTCGCACGAGGAAAGAACTCTTTACGCTGACATTTGCGTACGGCTGTGGTTGCGTTGGAGGTACGTATTTTGGGCACCTTTTCCCTTTGTCCCTGTTCTGATTAAACTGACTTATTCCACAGCTGTTGGACCACTTCTGGGCGCCGCCTTCGTCCCCCTTGCAAAGGAATGGGAGGTCTCCTTAACAAACTTCATCACTGGTGCTCAGGGAGGTGTCATCGCCGCCATCGCCGTTGGATCTCTCCTCTTCAACGCTTTGGCTGTCAAATATGGCAAACGTCCCGTTTATCTCATCACGTCTGTGGGTCTCGCAGTAACCTGTTTCTGGGCTGCTGAAGCCAGGTCCTTCAAATCATTTGTTGCTGCCCGTGTCCTTCAAGGTCTTTGCATGGCTCCCATGGAGGCTTTGATTCCTGCTTCGATCGCCGATATCTGGTTCGTCCATGAGCGTGGTTATCGCACGGCCATCTTCAATCTTGGTGTCCTCGGAGGCATTAACTTGGCCACTCCTATCGGTAAGTTTTTTTCCTCTCGATCGCGGTTTTTGATTTTGTCTGACCATCCGATAGCTGGTGCGATCATGGAGGCCAGTAACTGGCGCGTGGTCATGCATGCCATGGGCGGTGCCTTCGTCCTCCAGCTCATCTTGACCTTCTTCTTCATGCCTGAGTCCGCTTATCACAGAACCGGAACGCTCAACATCGATACCGGAAAGCACAACGTCGAGACCGACAAGTCAGTCGCTGCCGATCATATGGAGAACTCCAACGAAAAAGGCGCAACAGCCACCCCGGCACCTGTAGACTCGGCTTCGGAGCCAAAGCTTTCCTTCGCTCGCGAGATGCTACCATATTCTGGCTATGTCAACCACGTCTCGTTGCTCTCTACCATGGTTCGCCCATTCCTCCTCCTGGCATCCCCCGCGGTGCTGTGGGCCACCCTACTCTTCACCACATGTATCTCCTGGTTGGTCGGTATCTCCATCACTATTTCCCAAATCTTCTCAGCGCCGCCATACAACTTTTCTGTTCGATCTGTCGGGGCCACCAATTTGTCGTCCTTCGTTGCCTCGCTTATCGGAACTGCAGTTGCTGGTCCCGCTATCGATGGAATTGTCAAGCGTATGTCCAAGCGTAATAAGGGTATCTTTGAGCCTGAATTTAGATTGCCAATCATGGTCACCTACCTTTGCTTCACAGCCACCGGATTCTTCGGCTGGGGTCAGGCCGCATATAACCAGGACCCCTGGCCCATTCCAGGTAAGTTTTGTCCTAACAGTCACGATAGCATTCATTTTCAGAAAGCTAACCCTCAAAACAGTTGTTGTATGCATGGGCTTGATCAACTTCGGAATCCAGCTTGGCACCACCGGTGTCGTTGCATACATTGTCGATTGCCATCGTGAGCAGGCCGGTGAGGCATTTGCCGCCATGAACGTAAGTTTCCCCTTTCTATCCCAGAAATCCCCAGTCGAGGAACATCCACAAATTAATTGCAATAACAGTTCATCAAGAATATGTTCGCCTTCGGCATGACATTCTACATCAACAACTGGATCGCCGTCCAAGGTGTCCGTGATTGCTTCTTCACGATCGGCGGTATCACGATCGCCTGCACGCTTACCAGCATCCCTATGTGAGTTTTCCTGGTCTTCGGCCGATACCTAGTATCTTACCAAGCTTGTTGCTCACAAATTAAATTAGGTATATTTATGGCAAGCGTGCACGAAGCTGGGTTGCCAGACACAATATCGCAAAGAGGGAATTGTAAACGATGTCTCCTTTTATAAATTGTGCTATATTCCGAATGATTTGACGATCGAGAATCGAAGTACTCCGTAATACACATCCCCTTGGTAGATTTCGCATAGCGATCGAAAACCTTTTTCAATGGGGATTATATAGTCTCTAGAATCAACTACTGTTCGAGGACAAACAGCAGTGGAAGTTACGCAGGTGTACGTCCCGCCGTGACTTTCTCTGTTGCATCAATATGAGTAATGTGTGAAGTCGTAATAGTGCCCCGAGGCTACCTAATCAGTAGAGGGGCACTTCATTTCCGACTAGAGGAAACAGACCTTTATAAAAGTGGCACAACCAAGTTACTTGGAGTACCTAAGTTTCAAGATAGACCAAGATAGTGGTCTTAATGGACACTAGCGGTTGTCCTTGATTTATGCCCTGTCCTTGACAAGCCACCCAAGCATTCCACAATCACCGACCTAATACTTCGATGTGAAATTCGGGAAGAGTTCTCAGGCCTCCACTCTGTATATAAAACTTCGCTGATTGCTCCTTCTGAGAAAGACTACTCCTCTTGAAGCTTGAACTGACTCGCAAAAGCGGCCACTGGTCTCCAAACTGAATGTAGAGCATCTCAATGAAGACAGCATTCTTGAGTGTTGTGGCCAATAATACGGTTATAGCTCATGTGAATGCTTCTGCCGCTCAAGCTCGTCTCGTTCTCGCTTCGCTTCCTCCACCTTTCTGAAAAATGCACCCGCGTCCCAGTCTGGATCTTTTATCTGCACGAGTGGTTCGTCCGCTAGTTCATCCAAGGCCATGTTGGCCAAGTCAAGGTTCGCCCACACCGTCCGGAAGTCCGCGATTGCGACTCGACCGTATGTGACTGCGCGCCGGCTGAATTCCTCCCAAGCCGCGTCCCGGAGGCCCTCATCTATCTCATAGTGAATTGAATCCCAGTATAGATCCTGGACGAGCTGCTGCGCTTCCGCTGCAGCAGCGTCTGAAGCCACTAGCGTGCCGAGGTCTTGGTCTACGGCGATGACAGTGTCGTCGCGGAGCGTTTGTCGATCAAGGAGAAATCGGGGGTCGTGGTCGTCATTTCCTCCCTGCTTGTAGATTCTCAGGATGTCTGCTTCTGTGCCATCGGTGTCATTTGGCCAGGCCACAAACGAAGGAACAACAAAGTCTAGTCCTTTCTTGTCCACTTCGTCAAATTTTGCCTTCAGCGTATCTTCTTCGGAAGATGTGAGCCTGGTAAGGCAGTATATCGGAATCACCTCGTGGGATCCACTGGACAGCTCTGCTGGGGTCGACGCCACTATACTCGTTGCACCAACCACACTCATCCAACAGGGGAGGATGCAGGAGAGCAAGATCAAAGGGCCGCCGCTCACAACTCGGGGACTTTTCATCTCAACGAGTCTGTGAATGCGAAAACGCTCGTAATGAAATTGTTCACACTCAGGCGGCACACTGGATGAGCCGAAGGAAGTCTGTCTCTTCAGCGGCGTGGGTCTTTTCCTCCCACACAAGCCCCACCAAGGGCCACTTCGTTTGAAAAGTTAATTAGGCAGCAGGACGATCAATCATTCGTGTCCATGCATTGTCAACTACCAAGTAGTAAACGAAGTGCTAACCAGAACACCTACCAATCTGATGGCAATGAGTTTATTCGTAATTAGCACTCAATGTAACTTGAGCCTTGCCTAGGTAATTCAGAACGTCACTAGCCTTTACTTGGAACCTTGTGCGCTGGTTAGGAACTTACGAGAAGGGTACTTTGGTGAAAACAATCAGTGTGGATGGAATGTGGAGAATAGCCAGGTGGGGACGAGGGGGGACCTAAGTACGGAGTACATCCCCCCGAATAAGGCTCTCGACATGGTTCGTACCTCACTAATTACGCCCCATAACGCGGTCTAACTATTAGTCAGTCACCCAGGTGCTACTTAGTTAGCTGGTAGCTGGGCAACACCATCATCCCTTTCGCTCAATCTGCCGTTGTACTGTAAGTGACTAGTACCTAGGTAGCCTTGAGAGACTATGAGATATCCCCTATGCCTGACCAGCCTTGTAGAAGATGGAGGGGCGCAGAGTGTCCATCCCCAACGACAGCCAGATAAAAAGCATTCGGTATGTATCATCCTCAACCAGTAGGAATGAGACAGGATTGGTGGATGAGTTGCTGGGCATTTCCGATATTCGCCAGCCAGAGACCTCAGCCAGCAAAATTTGGGTCTTTGGTGACGTTGTCACATCGGAGAGCCATTTCAGTGTGTCTCCACGCCTTCCCTTCCATCTTACTGGCTCTTC
>Ga0105239_10009624_pt1 | contig 10871 bp, 8 predicted proteins | sample KBSC44metaG_FD_92761 | JGI IMG/M metagenome (GOLD analysis project Ga0105239, IMG submission 92761) | Corn rhizosphere microbial communities from Kellogg Biological Station, Michigan, USA - KBS C4-4 metaG | ecosystem: Host-associated > Plants > Roots > Rhizosphere > Soil | place: Michigan, USA...
GGATTGCCTCTATATAAATGTTTGGCGCCCGTCCGGCATCGCTCGCAATCTCCCTGTCATGGTCTGGATCCACGGCGGCGGTTTCGTAAATGGCGGCAGTTCTTCGCCGATGTACAACGGCTCGGCCTTTGCCCGGCATGGCGTGGTGCTGGTGACACTAAATTACCGGTTGGGCCGTTTTGGTTTCTTCGCGTTTCCGGCCCTGACCCGTGAGCATCCGGAGGAACTCAAGGGCAATTACGGCTATATGGACCAGATCGCCGCGCTCAGATGGGTTCAAAACAACATCGCGGCCTTCGGAGGCGATGCCCATAACGTGACCATTTTCGGGGAATCGGCTGGCGGCGGCTCGGTGCATGCGCTGCTGACATCACCCCTGACATCCGGGCTGTTTCACAGGGCCATCATTGAATCAGGCGGCGGGCGAGGCTCTCTGCTGGGACCGCGTAAATTGGACCAAGGCACCGACAAGGTTCCATCGGCCGAAACCATCGGGCTCAATTTCGCGAAAGAAAATAGAATCGACGGGGACGGCCAGCAAGCGCTCAATGCCCTCCGCGCCTTGCCGGCGGAAAGGATCGTCGGCGGATTGTCGATGCAAAATCTTGTGGGTCCCCAGGGTCCGGTGACCTTCGCGGGACCGATGCGGGACGGTCATATCGTCGTCGGTGATCCGGATGAAATCTACCGCGCCCATGGGCAGCAGAAAGTGCCGGTAATGATCGGCGTCAATGACGGCGATATCGGACGCTCCTCGGCGGGCTCGCTGGAAGAGCTGTTTTCTCCCTTTGGTCCCGATCGGGACGCGGCGCGCGCGGCCTATGATCCCAACAAGGAACAAAAACTGCCGCAGCTCGGTCACGACGTCGCTGCAGACCGGGGAATGACAGAGCCCGCCCGTCTCACCGCTCAGTTGATTTCGGACCAGGGTTTGCCGGCCTACGAGTATCGTTTCTCCTATGTCTCCCCCGCAACCAGGGCAGCGCTCGAGAAAAGCCCGTTCAAGAATGTTTCAGCGACCGATGGGGCGAAACATGGGAGCGAGCTGCCGTTCGTATTCGGCACGGTTTCGGAAATGCTTCCCGGCATAAGCGCGGCGGACGAAGCAACGGCACAAGCCATGACTGCCTATTGGGCGAACTTCGCGAAGATCGGCAATCCGGATTCCGGGCCGCTTCCACATTGGCCGCGCTATCAACGCAGCGAAGACATGCTGATGAATTTCACGCAGGCCGGCCCAAAGGCGATGCCGGACCCCTGGCGCGCGCGGCTGGATCTCACGGAGAAATACGCGCAGCACTAGCGGCGGCGGATCTCATGCCGCGCATTTGACGATGCGTCCCAGTAGCGTATACAATGATGGATGCGATAACCAACCATCGGCGGGACTCCAACCTTGATCCACAAAGTGCTGTTTGCCGGCATCCTCTGCGTTGCCGGCGCCGTGAGCGCTCCCGCCGCCTCCTTGACGGGGGCGACCGCCAATCTGGCGCCCAATGATCCGCCGGGCCAGTGGACACGGCAGGCGCGGGACTATGCCAACACGCGCTACAGTCCGCTGACGCAGATCAATCGGAAAAATATTCACCGCCTGAGAATTGCCTGGACATTTTCGGACGGAGCGCTGTACGGGCATGAAGGCTCGCCCCTGGTCGTGGGCAGCACCATGTACATCGTGACGCCCTTTCCCAATGTGGCTTATGCGCTGGACTTGTCGAAGCCCGGCGCGCCCATCAAATGGGTGTTCCAACCCAATCCCGATCCCAAGGCTATTGCGATGGCCTGCTGCGACAAGGTGCTGAGAGGTTGGGCTTATGCGGACGGCAAGCTGATCTACAATCTGCTCGACGACAATACGGTTGCCGTGGACGGCGAGACCGGCAAGGAGGTTTGGCGCACCAAGCTCGATGACGTCGCCAGTGGGACGACCATGACGCAGCCGGCCTTTGCGGTGGGAAACAAAGTGTTTGTCGGCAATAGCGGCGGCGAGTATGGCGCGACCGGCTGGTTGGCGGCTCTGGATGTCCGGGACGGGCATGTCATCTGGAAAGCCCAGTCCAACGGCCCCGATGCCGGCGTTCTGATCGGGGCTGACTTCAAGCCCTTCTATTCCTGGATGGTCGGCAAGGACCTGGGCGCAACGAGCTGGCCGACGGACGCCTGGAAGCAGGGCGCTTCCGCCCCCTGGGGCTGGGTGTCCTACGATCCCGATCTCAATCAGATATTCTACGGCACCTCCAATCCCGGGCCGCGCGTGCCTTCGCAACGCCCTGGACTCAATCTCTGGAGCTCGGCGCTGTTTGCGCGCGATGCCGATTCCGGCGCGGCAAAGTGGGCTTATCAATATACACCGCACGATCAATGGGACTATGACGGCGTCAACGAGAGCATCCTGATCGAAATTCCCTGGAAGGGGGCGCGGCGCAAGGCGCTGGTCCACTTCGACCGGAACGGCTTTGCCTATACCATCGATCGGACCAATGGCGAGGTGCTGGTTGCGGAGCCGTTCGGTTTTCAGAATTGGGCAAAGAAGATCGACCTGGCCAGCGGAATGCCGGTCATCAACGAAGACAAGCAGCCTGTCGTCGGCAAAAAGGTGGAAGATATTTGTCCGCCCGATATTGGCGTCAAGAACTGGAATCCCGCCGCGTTCAGTCCGCGCACCGGCTTGCTCTACACCGCGATATTCAACACCTGCATGGATTTGACCGACCATGAGGTGAAATTCGTCCCCGGCACGCCCTATGACGGCATGATCATGCAAAGGCGGGCCGGCCCCGGTGGGAATTGGGGTGGCTTTATCGCCTGGGACCCTGTCAAAGGCCGCCGCGTTTGGAGCCTGACCGAAGATCTGATGAACTGGAGCGGCGTTGCCGCCACGGCGTCGGATCTGGTCTTCTATGGGACGCTCGATGGCTGGTTTCGAGCGGTGGATGCCTGGTCGGGCAAGGTTCTCTGGTCTCAGAAGCTGGGCTCGGGGATTGTAAGCTCCCCCATCGTCTTCCAAGGTCCGGACAAGCGGGAATATGTCGCCATCTATGCCGGAGTGGGAGGCGCATCGGGCACCGGCAGGCGTGTCGGCGGCTTTCCTCCGGGCGGAAACACGCTTTATGTGTTCTCGCTCGACGGGATTTCCAATGGGTCGGGACCGTCCCAGCTTCGCACCCGATCAACGGTTTGGGCGCCCCCGTCGGTACCACCGCCTGTCGTGCACAACTAGTCAGGGCCGCGCGTCACCGACATCGCGCGCCAGGGTGGCGCCGTCTGACTGTGCTCCGGGGGCGTACTGAAGCTACGATTTGCAAGCGGACGCTTATCAGATAAAACGGTCAAACACGTGTCGCCTGTGGATTTTCAGGCGGTGCGCCCAATGATCTGACAGGTTTCATGAAACCGCCCCCCAAAAAGACGTCGAAAACAAAGCCGTCGAAAACACGAACATCTTTGTCGGGCCGAGGGGTGCCGCGGCAATCCAGCACAGAGATGGCCTATCAGGAGATTCGGCGGCAGATTCTCGAGAACGAAATGCCCGCGGGATTCCAGATCACCGAGCAGGACCTGGCGGCACGCTTGAATGTCAGTCGCACGCCGGCGCGCGAGGCGCTTCTGCGTCTGGAAGGCGAGGGATTGGTGGAGATCTGGCCTCGTCACGGCATGAAGGTCAAGCGCGTTTCGATCGACGATGTGCGGGAAATCTATGAAATTCTCACGGCACTGGAAACGATGGCGGCGGGGCTGGCGGCGATCCGCAGGCCTTCCGCCAAACATCTCGATGCCATGCGCGAAAGCATTAAGGCGATGGATGGCGCGCTAAAGAAAGACAATCTGAAAGAATGGGCTCTGGCGGATGAAAAATTTCATCGTCTGTTGACCGAAGCGAGCGGCAACAGCCGATTTGTTCAGATTGTCGATACATATTTCGGCCAGTCGCATCGCCTGCGCATGATGACCCTTGGTCTGCGGCCCAAGCCCACAAAGTCGAATCGCGACCATGAAGCAGTGGTAAAAGCCATCGCCAAAGGCGATGCGGAGGAGGCGCAGCGCATCCATCGCGACCATCGGGTGCGCAGTGCGCAGATGATGATTGAGCTTTTGACCAGACACGGCCTTTCCCACCTCTAGGACCGAGTTGCTTTAGGGCAAGGGAAACGACCAATAAGGCAATGGCGCACCCGCCACGGGGGACGTAAAGCGGTAGATACAGTCAGCATGTAGGGAGCCGAGATAGGCTTCGCGACTATCGGGGCCGCCAAATCCTATGCTGGTCAAATGTTGAAAGCGCGTCCCGGGGATCGGGCCAAGGTGGGAGCGGTCCATGACGCCGTCCGCAAACGCGCGTTCAACGGCGGCCAGATGCTCCTCATTGGTTTCTGCGATCATCACTTCGCTGTGACCGTTCCGGTCGATGCGCAATATACGGTTGGACACCAGGCTGGTGATCCATATTCCCCCCTCGGCGTCAAAGGCGAAACCATCGGGCAGGGCGCCTTGGTCCATTTGCAACGCGATTTCCGGCGCTCCTAACGCACCGTCCGCGACAATGGGATAGCGCAGCAGCCGCCGTCCGAAGGTCTCGACCACATACAGGAAGCGGCCGGAGGGATCGGTGCGTGCTTCATTGGTATAATGCAGGTCGTCCGCGACAAGGCGGGTGCCGGTCCGGTCGACCATAATGACGAAGCCGTCGGCGACATCCGGACGCCAGGCTTTTTGGCGGGGCATTTGCCGGGTGCTGACGGTGATCCACACCCGCTCTGCCTCATCCACATAGACGAAATTGGCGGGCGGAAGCGGGGCGCCTGCGATTTCCGTGAGAAACGGTGTGAGATTGCCCTGGCGGTCCATGCGCCAGACGCCACCATGGTCGCTGAGATTTGCGATCAGAAAATCGCCATTCGGCAGGAAGGCGATGCCATTGGGCCGTAACTCAAAGCCTGGCTCGCGCGCCAGCCAGGTCTGCGTGCTGCCGTCGGCCCGCACCACACCCACGCCGCCGCGCCAGTCGGGCACAAAGACGTCGCCGGACGGCGTTGGCAGCACGCATTCGGGCCGCGCCAAGCCATGCCCGAACGGGACAATTGAAGGGAGGGGAATGATTGACATGGCGGCGGTCCCTAGTATCTTATGCAACAACGTATACGATAATAGCCGGCAGTATTCGCCGGCTGCGCCGCGAAGTCCATGGGCATCCGGCAGTGCACGGATTGGGCATGAGTTTCGGAGCCATTGCGGACGACCTGACTGGGGCAACAGATCTTGCTTCGCGGATCAATCGCGCCGGCCGGCAGGTCGTTCTCTCCTTCGGGTTGCCGCGCAAGAAGCTGCCGCCCGCCGATGCCGTTGTGGTGGCCACCAAAAGTCGAATGCTGCCGCCGCATGAAGCCTGCGATATCGCGTTGCAAAGTGCACGCTTCCTGTCTGAGCTGGGCATCGCCCAGCTCTATTTTAAATACTGCTCGACCTTCGATTCCACCGAAAAGGGTAATATCGGCCCGGTGATCGAGACGCTGCTGGAATGTACCGGGTCGGCTTTGACACTCGCCTGCCCATCCTATCCGGCCTATGCCCGCACCGTATATCAGGGCCATCTGTTTGTGGGCGACCGCCTGATCAGCGAATCCTCGATGCGCAACCACCCGCTCACACCGATGACCGATCCCGACCTGGTGCGCTTTCTGGGCCGGCAGTGCCGGCTGCCTGTCGGTCTGTTGGCGCTCAAGGATGTCGATGCCGGTGCCGCCCATGTTGAAGCGCTTATGGCGCAGCAAGCGGCCGCGGGACGCCGGGTGCTGATCGCCGATGCCGTGCTCGACCGGCATATCGATACGCTGGCTGAGGCTTGCGGCGGGCTTGGCCTGGTAACCGGTGGCGCGCCGCTGGGGGGTGCGTTGGCCGCGCGCGGGCCTGCCGCTATGGCGGGAAAGTGCGCCATTAAGATGGAGCGGGACGGTTCGGCCGCGCTGCTGAGCGGCAGTTGCTCGGCCATGACCCTGGTCCAGATCGGTAAGGCCGTGAACGCCATACCGTCGCGGCTGCTCGATCCCCTGCGGCTGGTGGAGCATGGCAAACAAGAACTGGCTGCTATCCTGGACTGGGCAATCGACAAGAGCCGGAACGGCGACTTCCTCATCTATTCCAGTGCCGATCCGCAGGCTGTGAATGGTGTGCAGTCATGCCTTGGGCGGGAAGCGGCGGGAAATCTGCTGGAAGACGCTTTCGCGGAAATAGCCGCCGGCCTGGCGGGCGCAGGTGTGCGCAAGTTCGTCGTCGCGGGAGGCGAGACCTCGGGCGCGGTGGTGCGCGCGCTTGGCATACAGACGCTCGCCTTCGGGGAAGAACTCGACCCCGGCGTGCCCTGGACCTACAGTCTGGATCCGGAAGGCTTCACCTTGGCGCTCAAGTCGGGGAATTTTGGCGGTCCCGACTTTTTCCTTCGCGCCGTCGCCAATTAGGGCCAATTTGGGGAGGAGAGATGCTGGTCGTCACAGTTCGCTTCGCGGTCAAAAAGCAACATTCCGCCGCTTTCGACGCGCGGGTGCGCAAACAAGCAACGGACTCGCTGGCGTTGGAGGACGATTGTCACCGCTTCGACATCGCCGCCAGCGTCGATGATCCCAGCAAGATATTCCTGTACGAGATTTATGCCGATGAAGCCGCGTTCCAGGATCATCTTCGCTCGGCCCATTTTCTTTCTTTCAAGGCCGATACTCAGGACTGGATCGAAACCGCCCTGGTCGAACGCTGGGACGGGCCGCGGACGTGAGCGATCTGCGCGGCGTAGCGGTCGGCACCGGCTATTTCAGCCAGTTCCATTTCGACGCGTGGCAACGTATGCCGCATGCGCGGATCGTCGCGGTCTGCAGCCGCGATCCGGTCCAGGCGCACGCCATGGCGGAGCGTTTCGCCATCGCGAAGGTCTATCCCGATGTGGGGGCGATGCTGGATGCGGAGCGGCCGGATTTCATCGATATCATCACACCGCCCGACAGCCACGCGGCCATTGTTCGCTTGGCGAGCGACCGCGGTGTCCATATTCTTTGCCAAAAAGCCTTGGCTCCCAGCTATGCGGAAGCGCGCGCCATCGTCGCCGGCGCGGCACAGGCCGGGGTGCGGCTCATGGTCCACGACAATTTTCGCTTCCAGCCCTGGCATCGCGAAATGAAGCGCCTGCTACAGGATGGCGCGATAGGGGCTCTGCAATCGATCGCTTGCCGGACCCGCCTGGGAGACGGTTGGGGCGCTGGCGCCTATTTGTCCCGGCAGCCCTATTTCCGGGACATGCCGCGTTTCCTGGTGTTCGAGACCGGGGTGCATTTCATCGATGTCTATCGTTTTCTGGGAGGAGAGATCGCACGCGTCTACGCCCGGCTGCGCCGTCTCAATCCTGCCATCGCGGGCGAGGACCGCGGCCAGGTGCTGTTCGATTTCGCCAGTGGCGCCGAGGGCCTGTGGGACGCCGACCGTTATCATGAAGCCGATGTCGCCGATCCCCGCTATACCTTTGGCGAGTTTCTGCTGGAAGGAACTGCGGGGAGTCTGCGGCTTGACGGCAGCGGTGCAATCCATCTGCATCCCTTGGGCGCAAGCGCACGGCCGCATGAGTATATCCACAGCAATCGCGGCTTTGCCGGAGACTGCGTCTTCGCCACCATAGATCATTTCGTGACGCGGCTGCTTGATGGCGCCCCGTTCGAGACCGGCGGCATCGACTATCTGCGCACCTTGGCGGTGCAGGAGGCGGTCTATGAATCCGCGGCCCGCGGTATCCCGGTGGATGCCGGAGGGCATTGATTGACTCCGGGGAAATAACGTATACATTGTTTTCCAACGACGTATACAATAATGGGCATGGCGATGCGGACATTTCGGATAGCAGTCTTCCCGGGTGACGGCATCGGGCACGAGGTGATGGAGCCCTGTGTCGCGCTGCTCAAGACGGTTGCCGATTCGGTCGGCGGGTTTGCCTTAGCGTTCGATACCTACCAGGCGGGCGCCGGTCTCTATCAGCGGACCGGTGTGGCGCTGCCGGATAGCGCGCTCGAGGCTGCTGCGGCGGCGGACGCGATCCTGCTTGGCGCGATGGGCCTGCCTGACGTCCGCTATCCGGACGGTACGGAAGTCCAGCCGCACCTGGACATGCGGGAACGATTTGCACTCTATGCCGGGATCCGGCCCCTTCGCATTCTACCGGGGGCCCCAACCCCGCTGGCCGATCCGCGCGCCTCGAAAGTGGATTGCGTGCTGGTGCGCGAATCCACCGAAGGTCTTTTTGCATCCCGCAGCCTGACGCGGCGCGAAGGGGACGCTGTCTTCGACACCATGAAGATCAGCCGTGGCGTTTCGGAGCGGCTATTCGAACAGGCTTTCCTGCTGGCCAGGCGCCGTTCACAGGCGCGCGGCGGCCGGCCGGCGCGCGTTACCTGTGTCGACAAGGCGAATGTGATTCCTTCGCTGGCTTATTTCCGCTCGATCTTCCTGGAAGTCGCGAAACGCCATCCCGACATCGCATCCGACTGCGCCTATGTGGATGCCACAGCGTTGCGGCTGGTGCGCTCGCCCTGGGAGTTCGACGTCCTGGTGACCGAGAACATGTTCGGCGACATTCTTTCCGATCTTGGTGCGGCCTTGATCGGAGGCATGGGCATGGCGCCATCGGCCGACATTGGCGACCACCACGCGATTTTCCAGCCCTGCCACGGCACCGGTCCCGATATCGCGGGGCGGGGCCTGGCCAATCCCACGGCAATGCTGCTGTCGGGGGCGATGATGCTGGACTGGCTGGGCGATCGCCACGGCGTCTCCGCCTGCAAGCAGGCGGCTGAAGTACTGAACCGGGCGGTGGAAGCGGCCTTTGCCCCTGGCGATTTGGTTTCAACGGAAAATGGCGGCAACGCCGGCACAGAGGCGATTGTGAACCGCGTGCACGATGGTTTGGCCAGCATCCGGACACCGGCGTGATCGGCGCGCGGCATCGGCTGATCGGCGTGACGTTCACGCTGACGATGCTGCTCTATATAGACCGGATCGCCATCTCCGCGGGCAAGTCGGTGGTGACGGAAAAATTCGCCCTGACCGACACGCAATTTGGCTGGGTTTTATCGGCCTTTGCGTTGGGCTATGCGCTGTTTCAGATCCCGGCGGGGGCGTTTGTCGATCGCTACGGTCCCCGCCTGGCCTTGGCACTTGTGGTGGCGGGCTGGTCCCTTTTCACCGGCTTGACGGGACTGGCAGGGAGCTTGGGCGTGCTGCTGCTGTTCCGGTTCCTTTTCGGTATCGCGGAGGCTGGCGCGTTCCCCGCCTGCGCGCGCGTGTTCTATGCCTGGCTGCCGGTGGACGAGCGCGGTCTGGCGCAAGGCATCAACCTGTCGGGATCCCGGCTGGGCGCGGCCTTCGCGTTGCCGCTGGTGGCGTGGTTGTTGATGGTGGCCGGCTGGCGCCTCACATTCCTGATATTGGCTGCCACGGGCATCCTGTGGTCGGCCGGTTGGTATTGGTGGTTTCGCAACACACCGGAACAGCATCGTAGCGTGACGGCGGGCGAACGCGCCCATATCGCGGCGGGCCGTGGCGCCATCGCGGCGAAGGCGCCCCCGCTGCCGTTGGGTAAACTGTTCCGCCTGCCCAACATCTGGCTGGCGATGGGACAGTATTTCGCATCGAATTTCACTTTCTTCTTCTGCCTGACCTGGCTGTTTCCGTATCTCCAGCGCACCTATGGCCTGAACCCTCTGGTTACCGGTTTCTATTCCGCGACGCCTCTGGTGGCCGGCGCGCTGGGAAATTGGTGCGGTGGAGCGCTGGTTGATAGGCTCTATCGCAAAGGGTACGGCCTGCGGTCACGCCAGATTCCCGCCATGGCCGGCTTCAGTCTCGCGGTTTTCGGCATTCTGGGCAGCATGGCTTGCACCCAACCCCTGGCGGCGGTGTTGTGCCTCAGCGCGGCGATGTTCGGCTCCGACATGACGGTGTCGGCCTCCTGGGCATTCGCGATCGACATCGGCAAGGGCCATTCCGGCGCGGTCAGCGGCGCCATGAACATGGCGGGAAATCTCGGCTCTTTTCTTACAAGCCTGGCCTTCCCCTATCTGCAGCTGATCACCGGCTCGACCACGCCGTTTTTCGTGCTCGGGGCAGCCCTCAATGTGATCGCCATCCTTTTATGGAGCCGGGCCCGGTCCGACAGCCAGAGCCTAGCGGTGGCTGATACTTAAAAACAAAACGCACTGGAGGAATCATGATCCAAGATCGCCGCCAAACCATAAAATTGATCGGAACGCCGCTGCTGCTTGCCGGGTTGGGCGCCAAAGTCGCTTCGGCCGCACCGGCAAGGCGCGCCACCAGCGTTTCCATCCAGGGCAATGCCTTTCACATCAACGGCAAGCCGACCTATCCGGGCCGTTCATACAAAGGCAGCAAGGTGGAGGGCCAGCTGTTCACCTCGCGCATGGTCAACTGCATCATCGACGACAAAAATCCGGAAACGCGTGGCGTGTGGGCCTGGCGCGACGGGCCCTGGGACCCCGAACGCAACACGCGCGAATTCATCGCCATGCTGCCGACCTATCGCGCCCATGGCCTGACCTCCATCGCCTTCAATATCCAGGGCGGCAGTCCGGTGGGTTATGGCTGGCACCAGCCCTGGCACACCAGCGGCTACACATCGGATGGCCGCTTGTTGCCGGATTATCGCGCGCGGCTGCTCAAAGTCCTGGACGCCGCCGATGCCGCCGGCATGGTGGTGGTGCTGGGCTATTTCTATTTTTTGGCGACGCCCGGCTTGGCCGACGAGGCGGCGGTGATACGCGCCACCGATGAGGTCACCGACCTGATCCTTAGCGGCGGATACACCAATGTGATGATCGAGGTCGCCA
>Ga0105239_10009625_pt1 | contig 10871 bp, 9 predicted proteins | sample KBSC44metaG_FD_92761 | JGI IMG/M metagenome (GOLD analysis project Ga0105239, IMG submission 92761) | Corn rhizosphere microbial communities from Kellogg Biological Station, Michigan, USA - KBS C4-4 metaG | ecosystem: Host-associated > Plants > Roots > Rhizosphere > Soil | place: Michigan, USA...
AGCTTATGCCGCCAAGCTCAAACGCCACGACCGGGCGATGGATGCGCTCAAGGCATTCTGTGGCAAGATCGCCGAGTTCGGTGTGAGCTATCCGCGCGTCGTCGTTGCTCTCGGGCTCCTGGTGGTGCTCGGCTTCGGCGCGATCTATGTAACGCTGCCGCCACGTTATCGCCTTGCCGACCAAGTGCCGGATCGCGAGCAGGCGGTGGCGGCAAGCGAGCAGCTCGATGCGAAGCTTACGGGCGCCAATCCGCTCCACGTGATGGTCGATTATCCCAAGGATAAGTCGCTATACGATCCGGACGTGCTCAAGGTTATCGGCGACGTGCATTCTATCGTCGAGACGCAGTCTGGCGTCGGCAATGTCTGGTCGATCGAGACCCTGCGCCGCTGGCTCGCGAAAACGCAAGAAGACACACCGGAGCGGCTCAAGGAATATGTCGATATCCTGCCGGACTACCTGACTAAGCGCTTCATCGATCAGCCCGATCATTCCGTTGTGGTGACCGGGCGCATTCCCGACATTGACGTAAGCGATCTTTTGCCGGTCATCGTGAAGCTCGACGGCAAGCTGAACGTCGTGCGCGACGCCCATCCCGACTACCGCATCGTCGTCACAGGACTATCAGCCATCGCTGCACGCAACAGCGCGACGATGATCGGCAAATTGAATGCGGGCCTGACCACCGAGATCGTGTTCATATGCATTTTCTTGGGGCTCGCCTTCCGCTCGATCATGGTGGCGATCGTCACCGTGCTGCCGACCCTGTTCCCGGTCTTCACCGCCGGCGCCGTGCTCGCCGCCTCAGGTGAGGGGCTGCAATTTGCCAGCATCGTCGCGCTGATCGTGGCCTTCGGCCTCTCGCTCAACGCAGCCGTGCACTACCTCAATCGTTTGCGGCTAGAGGACCGGCCGGGAGAGGATCCTGCCATCGGCGTGGAGCGCGCGACCGTCCTGATCGGTCCTGCGCTTGTTCTCACGTCGCTGATCTTGGCTTTTGGGCTCGGTGTCACGGTCCTGTCGGACCTGCCGTCATTGCGGCTGTTCGGCAAACTCTCTGCGCTCACCCTCGTCGCTGCCCTGATCGGTGATCTTTTGCTCTTGCCGGCGAGCGTCCTGCTCTATCGGCGCTTTATACGGCGCCTGCGGCCTGCCCCTTCTCACCGAAGGGCAAGGGCCTGAGGCAGCACTTTCAGCCGACAAGAGGCCCTAGTTCGGCAACGACCTGCTCATAGACGTCCCGCTTGAACGGCACGACCAGTGAAGGAACCTCGGCGAGAACAGCCCAGCGCCACGCGTCGAATTCCTGCTCATGTCCTTCGCGCGGGTTGAGATCGATTTCGCTCTCAGGACCCTCGAAGCGCGCGGCAAACCAAATCTGCTTCTGTCCGCGATAGCGTCCGCCCCACGCAATGCCGAGGAGCTCGTCAGGAATGTCGTATGTGAGCCAATCGCGCGTCCGCGCGAGCATGCGCACCGAGCGCACGCCGGTTTCCTCTTTGAGCTCGCGCCGCGCCGCGTCCTCAGGATCCTCGCCCTGATTGAGACCGCCCTGGGGCATTTGCCACCAAGTCCCGGGCCCTTCAGGCTCTTCCGGGTGATCTGTGCGCCGGCCGATAAAGACGTGGTTGTCGCTGTTCAGCAGCATCACGCCGACGCAAGGCCGGTAGGGCAGCGCCTCTCGATCGATCATCGGAAGTAAATCAGCTTTGTCGCTGAGAACGCACCACAGCGCTTACCGGCACGAGCACGATACCCTTGCTCTGCAGCTTCGCTGCCCAATCTGCCAGTTGCTTCGCGGTGCCCAGCTTGACCTTCGCCACCCCAATCGCGGCGCCCTTCTCCTTGGCCGTAGCTTCGAGCTGGGCGAGTTGTTTGGCGACATCGGCGCCGTCGATCTGAACGCTGGCGACGCCAAAATCGAGGCCTATCGTGCTGCCAATTTGACCCGTGGTCGACCCCGGTACACTGCCGTCATCGATGTAAAGAAGGCCACGCCGCTTAACCTCCTCGAGGACGGAAGTGAGCGAGTCCTGCGCGGCCTCGAACTTTGAGCCCATTTGATTGGTGACGCCCACATAGCCCGCATAGCGGGACATGAGCCACTGCAGCCGCTTCATGTTCTCCTCGGGCGGGAGTGTGGTGAGCAGCGTGTGCGGACCCGGATCAACTTTTGGATAGTCGTTTGGCTCGAGCGGGATTTGCAGCAACACCTCATGGCCGTCGGCGCGGGCATACTTCACCGCATCTTGTAAGGATCGGCCATAGGCGCCGTAAGCGATGCTTACCGGACCAGGCAATCCCTTGATCACACTGGCGGGCGGGCTGTCGGGAAGGCCGAGGCCAACGAGCAGTACGGCAACGCGCGGCGGTCCTCCAGCCCCGCTACCGGCATAAGACGACGGACGCGCATAGACCTCAATCGGACGCCGACCATCCGTGGCAACCTTGGGCAGCGGTCCGTATTGAGACTGTTCGACCAATTCCGCAACCGGCACCTCGGGGAGCGTAACCGACCCGCTTTCATTCGCGGGGGGCGCAGGCAGCGGCGTTGCTGGCTTCACGCTATCGGGGTTGGACAGAGCGGACTCATTCCCGAGTGCTGCTTGCTTCTGCTCGGTATTTTCTGTCGGCGATTCTTGCGATGCAGGAGCCGAGGCCTGTTGCTCGGGAGCCTCAGATGGCGCTGGCGAAGCGGGTGCGGCCTGCGGCGTAGGCGCCATCGTATTTTGGGCGGATCCAGGCTCTCCGCTCGGTTGGTGCTGAGGCGGAGCGCCGGCCACCCCAAAGCCAGGCGGAAGGTCCACGTTAGGTCCGGAGGCTTGCGTTCCTGAGGACTCTGGCTGAGTTGCGGCGGTGGGAATGTTTTCGCCTGCCGATTGATCCTTGCTTGCCTGTGAGGGTGTCGTTGCCGAAGAGCCAGATGTGGATGCAGCGCCCTCCGCGCCTTCCCCCGCACCGGGTGCCGTTATCGGCTCGATCTGAAGGACAGCCACAGGTCCGCCGGACTCGCTGCCCGGAAAGAAGGCGAGCCAGGCGATACCGAGGACGAGCGTCCAGAACACGATGCCAGCTGCTACCGCCAGCGCCTTCATCTTAACTTACCTCCCCGCACGCCGGCTCGGTCGCAGGAGCCTCCTCTCTCGGCCGCCATTATCATTGTCAATGGCCGGTACCCGAGCCGACCTTATCAGCCGAGGCCTATGTCTAGTTGGCCTCGGCCTTCTTCTTCGCCTCCGTGTCGACCGACTTGATGCCATGCAACAGATCGATCGCGTAATTGAGTTGCGTGTCTTTGGCTTTGTCCGGCGAGACGTAGGATGAGCTTCCAGACTCCTCCTGATCTGCCTTGGCCTTGTCATCCTCGTCCTCACTTTTGAGGTGACCGCGCAGATTGGCCTCGCCGCGAGTGCTTTGGGCTTCGGCCTTCTGCTTGAGATCGTCGGGCAGCTCCTCCTCGACCACAGCCTCGGGCTCGATGCCCTTGGCCTGAATTGAGCGGCCCGATGGCGTGTAATAGCGCGCGGTGGTCAATCTCAGCGCGCCATTAGAGCCGAGCGGGATGATCGTCTGCACCGAACCTTTGCCGAACGACCGCGTGCCGATGATGGTCGCCCGGTGATGATCCTGCAGCGCGCCGGCCACGATCTCCGAAGCAGACGCCGATCCGCCGTTGATCAGCACGATGATCTGCTTGCCGTCGGCGAGATCGCCCGGCCTGGCGTTGGACCGCTGGGTCTCCTCGAGATTGCGCCCGCGGGTCAGCACGATGGCGCCCTGGTCGAGGAACGTGTCAGAGACCGAGATGGCCTGATCGAGCAGACCGCCCGGATTGTTGCGGAGATCAACGATATAGCCCTTGAGCTTGGGACCGATCTGCTTCTTCAGGTCGTCGATGGCCTTTTGCAGATTGGCCGTGGTCTGCTCGTTGAAGGTGGTGATGCGGATGTAACCGATGTCATCGCCCTCGACGTCGTACTTGACCGGATTGATATGAATCACGTCGCGCACGACCTTCACGTCGAAGGGGTCATCGACGCCCTTGCGCACGATGGTGAGCGTAATCGGCGAGTTGACCGGACCACGCATTTTCTCGACCGCCTCCTGCAATGTGAGGCCGAGGATCTGCTCCTTGTCGAGATGGGTGATGAGATCGCCGCTCATAAGCCCAGCGCGTGAGGCGGGCGTATCCTCGATCGGGGACACGACCTTGACCACGCCGTTCTCCATGGTGACTTCGATGCCGAGGCCGCCGAACTCGCCGCGGGTCTGCACTTGCATGTCTCGGAAATGCTTCGGGTTGAGATAGGCCGAGTGCGGGTCAAGCGCGGTCAGCATTCCGTTGATGGCGGCCTCGATCAGCTTCGCATCTTCCGGCTTCTCCACGTAGTCCGAGCGCACCCGCTCAAGGACCTCGCCGAACAAATCGAGCTGACGATAAATTTCCGAATTGGCGGCCGACGCCGACTGGCTCCGAGCCAAGCTCACCATCGTCGAACCGGCAGCGAGCACGGCCAACACCAGAAGCGCCCACAGCGCGTATTCGGATTTCCGCATCATCCTTGCACCTTTTCGGAAGCCTCTGCCCACCATGGGTCAGGATCTATTGGCCTGCCGTCCTTCCTGAATTCCACATATAGGACGGGGCGTGAACTATCGTCGCCTTGGCTCGGCGCTGCCGAGTTCCCCATCACCGCGATGGGTTCGCCGGCAAGGACAAACTGGCCGAGGCTTACGTCTATACGGCTCATCCCCGCAAGCAAAACATGATAGCCTCCGCCTGCATTGATGATCAAGAGTTGCCCATAAGAGCGGAACTCACCCGCATATACCACCCAGCCGTCTGCCGGTGCCGTGATTCGAGCCTCCGGCCGCGTCTGTAACGAAATCCCCTTGACTGTGCCGCCGGACGGGTCAGCATCGCCGAAGCGCTTAACCTTCCGCCCCTGGGCGGGCAGCCGCAAGCTGCCTTTCGCCGTCTCAAATGGCATCGCCGGCTTGAGTCGGTCCGGGCTTGCAAAGGCGATCTTGGTCGATTCAGGTTTGAGCTCGACCACGCTCTCATTTGTCGGCGTGGCGAGAGCCTGCTGCTGCTCGCGCGCCCTAAGCGCCTTCTCGGCAGCGACCTCGGCATCGTATTGCGCCACTTCGACCTTGGCGATCTGGGTATCGAGGCGATCGATGAACTCGCTCAAATCGGTCACGGTTTGCGCTTGGTCGGCGACAGCCTGCTTGATCTGGGCAAGCTCGGCTTCGCCTTGCGCCATGGCGCGACGCTTCTCTTCCAGCAAGCGATCGACTCTCGACTGCTCCGCGGCAAGCCTATCCCGCTCGCTCTTCTCCGCGTCGCGTTGTTCCCTGATGCCGTTCTCGAGCGTCACCATCCCCTCGAGCTCGCGTGACAGATTGTCGGCCTGATATTTCAGCTCGGGAAAGACGTCGGCGAGCAGCATGGCGCTGCGCACGACGGCAAGAGCATCGTCACGCCGGGTCACGAGCGCAGGCGGGGGCGTGCGGCCGATCCTTTGCATGGCGCTCAGCATTTTGACGATGGTTTCCTTTCGCTCCGTAATCGAATTCTTGATGAGGTTCACTTGATCGGTGAGCTCGGCGAGTTTTGCTTCGGTCTCCGAAAGTTGCGCTTCGCTTGCCTGCACCCTTTTGCCGGAGTCGATCAGATCGTTGTTCAGCTTCGCCCGCTCGGCGGCGAGTGACGCCAAATCCTGCGTGAGACCCTGCTCCTTGGCCCGGTTCGACTGAAGCTGCTGCTCGGTCTCGTTGAGCTTTTCTCTCGCTTCGTCGCGGGACAGGTCATCTTGAGCCTCGGCAAGCCACGGCAAAGCGCAAACCAGGCCGATAACGAGGAGCGCTGATCGAATTCTACACAGTAAGGGAATCAATCGACCGGATTGCGCCATGCGCCTTGGCCGTTCAGCCGACGGCAACGACAACGGAGCGGTACGGCAGAATCAAGGCAAAACGCTTACCAATGCTTAACCTTGAGGCTTTCAACCGCGGTGATAGGGGTGGCCGGTGAGAAGGGTCCCGGCACGGTAGATCTGCTCGGCGAGCACGATGCGGGCGAGTCCGTGCGGCAAGGTGATGGGGCCGAGCGACACGACCCGGTCGGCCTTGAACTGAGCCGCCAAACCGAGGCCATCGGCGCCTCCGATGAAAAAGGCGAGCCCCTGGGCGCCCCCATCGCGGAACTTCGCCAGGGCTTGCGCGAATTCCTCGCTGCCAAGGTGATCGCCGCCGCGGTCGAGACAGATCAGCTTGTATGAGGAGGGAAGCTTGGCGAGAAGGGTCTTGGCCTCGGCCTCCATGCGCGCCTGCGCAGTGGCAGCTTTGGCTTCCGCAACCTCGATCGCGCTTAGCGGCGAAAGACCAGTCTTCCGGCCGATAGCCTCGGCCCGGTCGAGATAATGCGCGAACAGCTCGCGTTCAGGCCCGTGCTTGAGCTTGCCTACGGCAGCGATCAAGAGCCGCATGGCTCGCCCTTGCCTTCAGGCGTCGCGGCCGGGAGACGGTACTTAGATCACAAGCCGCTCCATGGGCCGGTCGGCAGACCACATCTTCTCGAGGTTATAGAACTCACGCACCTCGGGCCGAAAGATGTGGACGATGACGTCGCCGGTGTCGATCAGCACCCAATCGCAATGGGGCTGCCCTTCGACGCGGGCGCGGCCATAGCCTTCATCTTTGAGCTTCCTGATGAGTTGGTCTGCGACGGCCCCTACGTGCCGCTGCGAGCGCCCCGATGCGAGCACCATATGGTCGCCCATCGAGGTCTTTCCCCTCAAGTCGATGGTAACGACATCTTCAGCCTTTGCGGCGTCGAGCGTGTCAAGCACGACATCGAGGAGATCAGTCGGACCGGCGCGAAATGACGCAAGCCCGGAGGGAGGTGTACCGCGTCGGGCACCCTCTCTAGCTGAGCGCATGTTTAGGTGGTTGTCCTTCTGCCATTGCTCCTAGCGGAAGCGGTTTCGAGGATCCAGCCTCGCCTAAACGCACTCTTGGCGTCTTGGTTGCCGCTTCGCGCCATAAACATAGTATGGGCGTCGACGAGGTTTCAATAGCTAGTGTTTTTTGCCCTTTTTGCTGTTCTTCTCATTCTCACCTTTCCCCTTTTGGCTCTTGGGCTTGGCGGCTCGGAGTGCAGTGGAAGAGAGGGGCGAGAGCTTGTGGCTGATGATGGTCCAAGCTGGCGGCGTAAGCTGCGCTAGGCCCGATGCGTCTGATTCGTCCACGTGAGATTCGGAGAATCGGTGTGCGGCTCTGCTCGCGCGCGCCTTGAGCCGGAAGGTCGGTCGGTCGAGCACGGCAATCGGCGTCAGCCTGAAGATTCGGTCCCAGGCGCGCCAGCGGTGAAAGTCGGCGAGATTGTCAGCTCCCATCAGCCAGACAAATTTCACCGTCGGGAAACGGCGCTTTAGCTCGGTGAGCACATCGATCGTATAGAGAGAGCCTTTCTGCCCAGCGAAGCCGGTGACCTCAACGCCGGGATGCTTACCAGCAAAATTCCTGGCGCTTTGCACGCGTTCGGCGAGGCTCGGCAGCTTGGAGCCGTTCTTCAGCGGATTGCCTGGGGTGACGAGCCACCACACCCGGTCGAGATCGAGCCGCTTCAGCGCCGCGAGGCTGATGTCGAGGTGAGCTTGATGCGGCGGGTTGAACGACCCTCCCAGGAGACCAACGCGCATGTTCGGCGCCACCATGGGAAGCTGCGTGATCTGCCGCAGCCATGGGCGAGCCCTATCCGCCTTCGACTTGTTGCCCCGCTTTGAGGAGGCATTCAGCGCAACGCCCGCTTTCTTTGCCTTCTTGGCTTGCTTTTTTTCGATTCGCTTTACTTGCTTTGCCTGCTTTTTCTCGGCGCGCTTCAGCCGCTTCGCGAGCTTTGCAGGCTTCGCCTTGCTCGGTTTCGCTGGTTTTTCCCGCTTCTTCGATTTCGTCGGTTTTTGCTTAGGCAAATTGGACCCCCCGCAATCAATCTGCAAATACGACACGCTCAAGGGCGCGTCTGGCCCGAGCCGCGCACGACATATTTGAAGGTCGTGAGCTGCTCCACACCGACTGGACCGCGCGCATGAAACCGGCCGGTGGCGATGCCGATCTCTGCGCCCATGCCGAACTCGCCGCCATCCGCGAACTGGGTCGAAGCGTTGTGCAGCACAATTGCGCTGTCGACGCGGGCAAGGAATTTCTCCGCCTCGACGCGATCCTCAGTGATGATGGCCTCTGTGTGCCGCGAACCATAGCGAGCGATGTGATCGATAGCCTCATCGAGGCCATCGACCACTTTCACCGCAATAATGGCGTCGAGAAATTCCTTCGGCCAATCGTCCTCGCTCGCAGGTCTGACGCGCGTGTCGGCGCGTTGGGTCTCCGTGTCGCCCCTCACCTCGCAGCCCGCCTCGATCAGCATCTCAACAAGAGGGCCAAGGTGCGTGGGCGCGGCTCGCCGGTCCACGAGCAGCGTCTCCGCGGCGCCGCACACGCCGGTGCGCCGCATCTTGGCGTTGAGGACGATGCGCTTCGCCATGTCGAGATCGGCAGAATCCTGCACGTAGACGTGGCACACGCCTTCGAGATGCGCGAACACTGGCACCCGCGCCTCGACCTGCACGCGGGCAACAAGGTCCTTGCCGCCGCGTGGCACGATCACATCGATGGCGCCGCCGAGCCCTCCCAGCATATAGCCGACCGCAGCGCGATCGGTAGTCGGCACGAGCTGGATAGAAGCCGCTGGAAGTCCAGCCGCGGTCACGGCCTCATTCAGGAGATTGGCGATAACAAGCGAGGTGAGGAAGCTCTCTGAGCCGCTCCTCAGGATCACGGCGTTGCCGGACTTGAGGCAGAGCGCGGCTGCGTCTGCCGTCACGTTGGGGCGCGACTCGTAGATGATGCCGATGACCCCGAGTGGCACGCGCACGCGCGAGATTTCGAGACCGTTCGGCCGCGTCCATTTCGCCATCGTCTGCCCCACGGGATCGGGAATCGCCGCGACCTCGCGCAGGCCGCGGGCCATGGCTGCGATGCGGAGTCCGTCGAGCATCAGCCGGTCGAGGAAGGCGAGATCGCGGCCTTTGCTCCGCGCAGCCCCGAGGTCCTGGCGGTTCGCTTCGATGATCTGCTCGCTGCCGGCCTCGATTCGCGCGGCCATCCTTTCCAGCGCTTCGTTCTTCTGCGCCGTCGTGGCGAGCGCAAGCTCGCGCGCGGCCTCGCGGGCGAGGTGGCCCATATAGAGCATCATCGGCTCAATGCTCGCTTCCGGTCTGTCGGCGATCGCGCTCACTTCACGTCTTCCGTTGAAGGACCATGTCGTCCCGATGGATTAGCTCGGGACGGCCAAAATAGCCGAGAATATCCGCGATTTCACTGCTCTTGCGGCCGATGATGGCCTTCGCCTCCTCATGGTCGTAAGCGGTGAGCCCGCGGCCGAGCTCGGCGCCCTCCCCGTTTCTAATCACTATCGCATCGCCGCGCTCGAAGCTCCCCTCGACGCGCGTGACGCCAGCCGGAAGCAGGCTCTTGCCAGAGGCGAGTGCCGCCGCCGCGCCCTTATCCACGATGAAGGCGCCCTTGGGCTCCAGCGTGCCTGCGATCCAGCGCTTGCGCGCCGTCACAGGGTCTGAGCGTGCCAGGAACCAGGTGCCGGTCCCTTTTTTGGCTAGCGCTTGCAGCGGGTTCAGTACTTTGCCGTTGGCGATGACCATATGCGTGCCGCCATGGACTGCGATTTTGGCCGCCTCGATCTTGGTCACCATGCCGCCCTTGGACAGCTCGGAGCCCACGTCGCCGGCCATGGCTTCGATCTCAGGCGTGATCTCTTGCACCTCTTCCAGCTTGCACGCATCGGGATTTGCGTCGGGCGGAGCGGTGTAGAAACCATCGACATCAGAAAGCAGCACGAGGCAATCGGCGCTCATCATCGAGGCGACGCGCGCGGCGAGCCTGTCGTTGTCGCCATAGCGGATCTCAGTCGTAGCGACGGTATCATTCTCGTTGACTACCGGTACCGCCCCGAGCTTGAGCAGCGTGGTCATGGTGTTCCTTGCATTGAGGTAGCGCCTGCGCTCCTCGGTGTCGCCGAGGGTGAGAAGGATTTGCGCCGCCACGAGGCCGCGGGCGCGGAAGGCATCCTCATAAGCATGAGCGAGGTCGATCTGGCCGACTGCTGCCGCAGCCTGGCTATCCTCGAGCTTAAGCGACCCTTTGGGCAGCTTAAGCGCGTTGCGGCCAAGCGCAATCGCTCCCGAGGAGAGCACAATCACCTCCTTGCCAGTCTTGCGCAGCGCGGCGATATCGTTGGCAAGCGAGGCGAGCCAAGCGCCTCTCAGCATGCCCGTCGCTGCATCGACCAGGAGTGACGAGCCGATCTTGACGACGATGCGCTTCCCCTCGGTCCATTCCTGTCTCATGGCCGCCACCTTTGCGATGGCTCATCAGCAGGCGCCTCTTGCTTCTTTGCTGCGCGAATGGACTTGATCTCTGCTGCCAGTGCGCGCAGCACTTGCGGCACGCCCTCGCCGGTCGCGGCAGAGACAATCAGCGGCTCGGCACCAGCCACCTTTTTCAAAGCTCGCGCCTTTTTCTTGAGCTCGTCCTTGGGGACGGCGTCGGCCTTCGACAGCGCGACAACCTCCGGCTTGTCCTCGAGCCCCGCACCATAGGCCTCCACCCCGCCGCGGATGATCGCGTAGGCGTCAGCCACGTCGTCGAGCGTGGCATCGACGAGATGGAGCAGCACGGCAGTGCGCTCGACATGGCCGAGGAAGCGGTCGCCGATGCCACCGCCCTCATGTGCGCCCTCGATCAGTCCAGGGATATCGGCGAGCACGAAATCGAAGCCATCGATGCGCAC
>Ga0105239_10009626_pt1 | contig 10869 bp, 8 predicted proteins | sample KBSC44metaG_FD_92761 | JGI IMG/M metagenome (GOLD analysis project Ga0105239, IMG submission 92761) | Corn rhizosphere microbial communities from Kellogg Biological Station, Michigan, USA - KBS C4-4 metaG | ecosystem: Host-associated > Plants > Roots > Rhizosphere > Soil | place: Michigan, USA...
CGCCCACTGCGGGGACGAAAGAAAACGTTCCGTGGACCACTTGTTCGGCATCCAGAACTTCTCCCACTTTGAGCATGGACGCTTCAGTCAACTCCGTCCGCTCGCGAAGATGTAGACGCTGATAGGCCTCGGTTGTGCTGTCGCGTTCGAGAGTGAGGACGCCGCGGGCGGCAAAGGCCGCGCGCAAGGTTTCGGCGATGCTCTCGCCGATCCAATCCATGCTGGCCGGGTTTCGGGTGACGCCGGACGACTCGGTGGAAACGTTTGAAAAGGGAAGGACGGCCGTGTTATCCGCCAGCAGCGGGATCGCACCCGCCGACAGGGCGAGCGCGGCGCGCAGATAGAGGCGCGTTTTCACAGTCTACAGTCTAACAGCGGGCGTACGGCCGACTGACTTAGGGCTTCCCGGTACCTTCGGTAAGTTCCCCGGCGTTCTTGGGTACCGTCACGCAGTGCTCTTCGGCTTCCTCGAAGCCTTGGACGGTAAGCGTGTAGCGTCCTCCGTCGGTCCTCTGGACATATCCCTTGCCACGCAAATACCAGAGGGCGGCTTCTAGATGCTCGCGAGGGCATCCCAGCATGTCCTCGAACGTGTGAACCGTCATCGAAGCGCGTTCGGGATCCTTCACCGTGGCCGCGTAAAGCAGCCCCAGAATCCCACGCCGCTTGCGCTTTTCGACATCGGGGCCGGTAGCCACCACCGCTTGATCGAAAATCTTCCAGCGCAAGGTCTTTTCCGCACTGTGACGCGCATCGTAGGCGGCCCGCTTTTCCGGATCGCTTAGAACCTGGAAAGCGTTGGTGAGTTGAACGAATAGCTCGGCGTTGCCGGATTCGGTGTTGTCAGGATGGTAACGCTGGGCCAGAAGCCGGTACACACGATGAACCGTCTCATTGTCGGCGTTCGGACTGAGCTGCATGATTTCATAGCAATCCAGGTCCTGGATATCGGGAGCTATGTTGTGCGTCTTGAAATCTGACTGCCGGTTGGTTTGCTGGCTCGAACCGCCGGATCCGACCTCCCGGTCTAGGAATTCAAGGCCGATTCGATATCCGCCATTCTCGTCCTCAGTACACCAGAGGATGCTGGCCCGGCGGGAGATCTCGACCCGCTCGTCGCCTAGCTTTCCGCGTACCTGGATAATCGTTCCCACCTTGATGGGAGCTACCAGAGTGACGCTCAGCCCGGTTTCCGACCAATCTGCCAGATCGGCAGTGATATTGCGGGAATTCCCCATCCCATCTTTCAGTTCGATGCGGATGACCGAAGTCCCGAGGGCTTTGCGGCGTTGCACTCTTCTGCGTTGATCGGCCTCAGTTGTACTCATGAAGGACTCAAGTCCTATTCCATCGGCGGTTCACGGAGTTGTCTGTAGAACGCTAAGGGCCTATTCCGACAGGAACTTACCCAACGCTTCCAAACACTTTTCGGCGATGGCGGGTTCGAACCCGAATCCCGTGAACCAGATGATGCGCGGGTCGCCACGAAACCAGGTAAGCTGCCGCTTGGCGTACTGGCGGGTCTTGATCGTAGTAGATTCCACGGCCTGTTCCAGGGATATTCCGCCGCGCAGATAGGCCAAGGCTTGCTTATAGCCCAGGGACTCAAAAGGTTTTTCGTCTCCCGAAAGGCCCTGCTCAAGCAGCCCGCGAACCTCCTCCACTAGACCCGCCGTAAACATTTGCCGGGTGCGGGTGGCAATCGCATCCGCCAGCAAGGATCGCTCGGGCGCCAGACCGATTTGAAACAGCCTGAAGCCGCTTAAAGAGACTGCTACGGCTGGGGGTGGCAGGGCTTTGCCAGTAAGCAGCCGGATTTCCAGGGCACGAGTCGTCTTCTGCATATCACGAGGATGAATTCGTGCCGCAGCCGAAGGCTCGAGCCGGCAGAGCAGTTTGTGGAGCGCCCCGGGGCGGCGCTGCTCCCGTCGACGCAGTCTCTCGCGCAATAAGTCATGACGACCGGGCATGGGAGGGAGCCCTTCGAGAAGCGCTCGCAGGTAGAATCCGGTCCCGCCTACTACTAACGGCAGGTGTCCGCGGGAGGAGATCCTGGAGATTATCTCTTTAGCGGCACGAGCATAATCGCCTGCCGAGAAACTCGTTGGGGGGTCTAACGCGTCTATCAAGTGGTGGGGAATACCGCGGCGCGCATCCGGCGGCGTTTTCGCCGTGCCGATATCGAAGCCCCGGTAGAGCTGGAGGGCATCGCAATTGACGATTTCACCCGAGAAGGCTTGGGCAATCTTAAGTGCCAGCTCGCTCTTTCCCGATCCGGTCGGGCCGACGATCGCGACTAACGGACGATCCACGTTCTGCCATCGTAACAACCACTCGGCTTGGAAGTATTTGAAGAGCCGCAACAGTGATGGAGCGGTTCCCCAATTGACCGGATATACTGAGGATGTGGGATTCCGCCGGGCCGGTTGAGAGAGCAAAACTGAAATGCGACTATTGAACGCAGTCTTCCTGATCTTGCTGCTGGGCGTCGGAGCGTGCTGGGCCCAGGGAAACGCCTCCCCTGCGAGCGCGGACCGGGCGAATGCCTACTACCATTACTCGCTCGGTCACATGTACGCCGAATTAGCCGGAAACACCACCAGTCGTAACGACTACGTAAATCTGGCGATCGAGAATTACAAGGCCGCACTCAAAGCTGATCCCACCTCCCCGCTTCTCGCTGAAGAACTGTCCGATGTCTATAGCCAGAGCGGACGCATGCGTGACGGGCAGACCGACGCCGAGCAGGCCATTAAGACTAATCCCAACGATCTCGCGGCGCATCGCGTCCTGGCTCGCATTTATGTACGTCAAATCGACGCCCAGCGCGGCCGCGTGAACGAAACCATGGTGAAGCAGGCCACGCAGGAATATCAGAAGATCACCGAGCTTGCGCCCAAGGACGCTGACTCGTGGGTCTGGCTGGGCCGATTGCAGAGCGCTTCGCAGAACATGGATGACGCGGAGCGTGCATTCAAGAAGGCTCTGGACATCGAACCAGACAACGAAGACGGCCTAACCGGTCTGGCTACCGTTTTAGGAATCAAAGGTGACGGTACCGGAGCGGCCAATTTGCTCAAGCGCGCCTCGGAGAAGAATCCGACCCCGGACAGTCTCAAGCGGCTGGCGGACGCCTATGAGCAGATGAAGGAATACGGCCTGGCGGCCGACACTCTACGTCGCGCGCTGGAATTCAGTCCTCAAGACTCGCCCGATATCGAACGTAAGATGGCGATGTACTTGATCTCTGCCGAACGCTACGACGACGCGCTCGCGGCCTACGAGGATCTGGTAGGCGACGATCCAACGGACGCCGATTCGTATCTGCGGATTTCGCAGATCTACCGGCAGAAGAAGGACATGGTCAAAGCGCGCGAGGCTTCCGACAAAGCCAAGGCCATCGACCCGAACAACATCCAGGTCAGGCTGAACGAGCTGTATATTTTGCAGGCCGAGGGCAAGCCCGCCGAGGCCATTGAGGTTATGAAGAGCATCCTCCAACAAACCGAGAGCCGTTCTTACGATCCGGCGCAGTTGGAGAGCCGCGGCGAACTGTTGGAGCAGCTCGGCGCAATGCAGCAATTGGCGGATCAGACCCAGCCGGCCGTCGATACCTATCGCCAGTTGGCGGCTTTAGATCCTGGCAAGGCAGCACATGCCAGCGCGCGTATTATCGGTGCCTACATGGGCGGAAAAGACTATCCCAAGGCGCAGGAAGAAGCCGATGCCGCGATCAAGAAGTTTCCCAACGATCGTGAGGTTCGTGTGAGCCGCGCTTCGCTGCTGGCCGAAATGGGAAAGACCGACGTGGCCGTGGCGGATATAAAAAAACTTCTCGACGGGAAGGATGACCGTGGGATTGAGCTCGCGCTAGCCGACCTCTACGTGAAGGGTCGCAAATTTGACGACGCCGCTAAGGCTCTGGACGCGGCCGAGAAGATGTCGGAATCCCAGGAAGACAAGATCGACGTGTGGTTCCAGCGCGGCGCGATGTTCGAGCGGCAGAAAAACGTGGCCGCCGCCGAAACCGAGTTTCGCAAGGTGCTGGCCGTGATGCCCGACAATCCCGCGACGCTGAATTATCTGGGCTACATGCTGACGGACCGCAATTTGCGGCTGCCGGAAGCGCTTGCCATGATCCAAAAAGCGCTGGACCGCGATCCGAATAACGGCGCCTATCTGGATAGCTTGGGCTGGGTGTACTACCGCTTGAATCGAATCCCCGAAGCCGAGGATGCGATGCGCCGCGCCGTCGAACTGACGCCGCACGATCCCACCATGCGCGATCATTACGCCGAAGTGCTTTTCAAGGCTTCCAAGGTTCGCGAGGCGATCGCGCAGTGGGAAGCATCCCTGCGCGAGTGGCAGACCAGTTCTCCGTCCGAGCTCGACGCCACCGAGGTGGCGAAGGTCAAGGACAAGCTGGAAAACGCCCGCGTCCAGTTGGCTCGCCAAAACGGCGCGCGCCAGCAGTAATCGCACGCTCACACGTCGTTGTTAGACTAAAAGCTCAATGCGAAGGCGATCCCTTGCCATCTTCTTGGGCTTGTGTATCTCACTAGCTGCCCAGACACAAGTTGCGTCGAAGGCCAGTCCGCGCTCCGGCGCGCAAGCCAAACAAAGCGCCGCGCTGCCACCGAAGCTGGTCCTGGCGATCGTGGTCGATCAGTTCCGCTACGACTACCTGACCCGCTTTCGTTCTGAGTTTACCGGTGGCTTCAAACGCATGCTGGAGCAGGGGGCGGTCTTTACCAACGCAAACTATGACGCGGCGCCCACGGTGACCGCAGTTGGACACTCGACGTTCCTCACGGGTGCGATGCCTGCCATGAGCGGCATCGTCAGCAACACATGGTGGGATCGTACGATGGCCAAATCGGTGACGAGCGTCTCCGATGATAAAACCAAACTTGTGGGTGGCAACGGGACCGGTTCCTCGCCCGAGCGCCTGCTGGTGTCGACCGTCGGCGATGAACTGAAGATTTCCGGCAAGGGTGGCAAAGTTATCGGCATTTCCTTAAAGGACCGGAGCGCGATACTTCCTGCCGGCCATATGGCCGACGGGGCATACTGGTTCGACGGGCAGTCCGGAAACTTTGTCTCGAGCACGTTCTACTTTCCCGAACTTCCTGGGTGGGTGCGGGATTACAATGCCGGACACCCTGCCGACAAGTACGCCGGGCTGGATTGGATGGGCCACAAGATGCCTTCCGCGGGGCCACAACTCTACAACGCTGTGGATACTTCACCCTTTGGTGACGAACTACTGCAGGCCCTGGCGATGCACGCACTGTCCGCTGAAAACCTGGGCGCCGGGCCGAAGACCGATCTGCTGACGGTCAGTTATTCCTCTGTCGATTACGTCGGGCATCGCGACGGACCCGATTCGCCCGAGATACATGACATGGTCAAGCGCATGGATAAACTGATTGGGGCGCTAATCGAAGCCGCCGAAGCTCGCGCGGGGCGGGGAAGAGTACTAGTGGCGTTTACGGCCGATCACGGCGCGACGCCCGTGCCCGAGGAAAACCAGAAAAGAAAGATGCCCGGGGGCCGGCTGGCCTGGAATACGTATCGCGCTGCAGCCGAGAAGGCGCTCAACGAAAAATTTGGCTCCGGCAAATGGATCTCTTTCAGCGCCGATGGTGTCTTATACTTCAGCCCCGATCCGATTCCGGGCAAGAAGCTAGATATGGCTGAAGTCCAGAAGGTGGCCGCCGACACGATTCGCGCGCAGCCTCACATTGCGCGCGTTTATACCCGGTCGGAGATAGAACGAGGCGCCCTGGGGCGGGATCCGGTGGATACCCGGGTTCGCAACGGATTCCACCCGGCGCGCGGTCCCGACGTCGTCACCGTGACGGATCCGTATTACCTGTTTAGCGCCAGCGGAACCGGGCACGGCTCGCCCTACGGATACGATATTCACGTGCCCGTCGTCTTCCTCGGCTCTCAGATTCGCGCTGGCAGCTACGCAGGAACCGTCGGCGTCGAGGATATCGCTCCCACGCTCGCCACGCTGCTGGCTGTCGAAACCCCCAGCGGCAACATGGGCCGAGTGCTTACGGAGATGCTGAAGTAACCGGTGGGTTGTAGAATGTATTCAAAGGAGTTTTACTCGCTCATGCGTTCTTTTGTGTTTTCCCGCGCGGCTGTGTGCCTCGCTCTGTGCTTCGGCATGATTTCTGTGTCCCCGGCTATGGCGCAGGCCCCGGCCGGATCCAGCCAGACCAAAGTCGCGGTGATCAATTTCCAGAATGCCGTGCTCAGCACCGCCGAAATGCAAAAGGTGCTCAAGGACATCCAGCTCAAATACAAACCGCGGCAGGATGCGCTGCAGAAAGGCCAGCAGGAACTTTCTGATATTCAGACCCAGCTCCAAGCGAGCCAGGGTAAGTTGAGCCAGGCCGGCGAAGCTGATCTCCAGGCTCGCGGCCAGCGCAAGCAAACCCAGCTTCAGCGCCTGAACGACGATTTAACAGCCGATTTCGAAGCCGACCGTGACGAAGCTGTCCGCAAAGCCAGCACGCGCATGCAGGAACTGCTCAAGAAGGTCGCCGAAGAGAGGGGTCTGGATCTGATTGTCGACTCGGCCGCTGCGCCTTTCGTGAAATCTGGAATCGAGATTACCGACCAGGTAGTCGCGGCTTACGACAAAGCTTATCCCGCAAAGTAATCAACTTAAGCACGATGCCGGGTTATCTGGACACCTATGGGGTCGGCGAAGAGCGCCGTGGGCGCTGGATCAAGCGAGTCATTTTCAGCGTCCTGGCTGTGGGCATCATCGGTACTTTCTCCTACCTGTACTTCCGGACCTGGCCGCAGGAGCAGGCGCTCAAGCGCTTCTTTGCCGCCCTCGAGAGCAAGGATTTTCAGGGGGCTTACAAGATGTGGTGCCCCACCGAGCGTGTCTGCAAGTACAACCCGTTCGACATGTTTGAGAAGGACTTTGGGCCCGCAACGCCGTACTCCCACGGGAGCGCCGCCCGGGTCGATAACGTGGATTACTGTGGCGAAAGCGTGGTTTTCAACGTTTCCTATCCCAACGCCGATCCGCTCGTGCTGGTAGTGAGACGAGATGACAATGTGATCAGCTTCGCGCCCTCGGATTGGGAACGCTGTCCCGGCCGGCATTGGCAATTCCGGAGATTCTTCAAGGCGCTGTTTTCGAGCTAACTATCCCTCTTGTTCTTAGCGGAAAATCTGGCGTTCCATGTCATGCAAGTCACCAGAATCGAAATACGATTTTGTCCAGGCGTCGGTAGTTGAGAGAAACATCTTAGCCTGGACGGCTGCCTGCTGTTTGGATTGAGGCTGCTTCTTAACGCGCGGCGCTTTTTTGGGCTTTGCCCCGGCGGCCGTACCCGACTTCGGAACCACGTAGCGGTCTAGAAAGCTGTAGTGGTCGACCAAAAGCAGCGCTTCAATCGCGAAAGCGGTGGCCACATCACCATCATGAACGGCGAGAAGGTTATCGCCGTTTTGCCGCTCTCCGCCGGAAGCCAGGTTGGAGGAGCCACAATAAACCACGGGATCATCGCCATTGAAGCCGCACACGACAAACTTGTCATGGATCTCGTGTCCCGGCGGCACAGGCACTTGATCAAAAGGAGGCGGGAGCATCGTTTTGCCTACTTTTCCCGTCACTAGAACACCAGTTTTCTTGCCGGTCGAGTATAGCGTGACGCCCCCAGGGCTGTCCGAGATGCCGTAAGTGAAAGTGTTCTGCTCTTTGTGTATGTCCTTAAGCGTTTGATAGACAGGGCTGTCGCTGCCAGTAAGTTGCATCACGGCAAAAAGAACGCTGCCCTTGGATTTCTTTGTTGCTTCCGCATCGATTCGCTTGGTTAGCTCACCCAGGACGATAGTCTCGTCGGCATCGCCATGCGGCGAAAAAGTGATGTGGGTTTCCGGAATTGTCTTCGACTTGAACACAAATGGTGTTGCGGATGAAAGCGGAGACTGTATGAACTTCGCGGTGGACGTTTTCGTGCTCCAGCTCAGCTCGAAGACCTCGGCGTACTTCGCCGCGACGTCTGGATCGTCGAATACAAGCACGTGATTCGCATTGACGTATAGCCCGGTTACCGAGAAATTGGTCGATCCGGTCAGTACCTTCACCGGCGTCTTTTTCGTCTTAGTGGTCTTTGAGACGATAAATATCTTATCGTGCGAAAAGCGGCTAAACTTGCCGCGGACGATTCCAACCCTCGCATCGTCGCCATTCGCAGGAGCTGCTTTCTGAAAAAGCGCTGTGAATTGATCTTCGGGTGCGCCGCCAGTATGCAGGGAGGCATTATCCAGAATGATGCGGATACGTCCCTGTTTGGCCAATGTCAACAGGATCTGCATAAGATCCGGCTCATTCAGATCGTAAGCGAACACATCGAGCTGTAGCGTCGGATCTTTCACGACTTCATCCAGCAGCTCGAAAATAATTGCCCGCGCGGTCGACCCCATCCATTGGTATTCCTCGGCGAATGTGTGCGTCTTGCCTTGCGCGTCTGTTCCGGCCACCTGGGTTGTGTCGAACAGTAACGGACCGTTCTTGGGTTTAATGCTGGCATCGCGTCCAAAGTGATGAGTGAACGCCTCTGATTGCATGTACCCGCGCGTGAAACCAAGCGTCAGGCCGTTCTTCTGGAAGGGCCCGACGTCGATAGTGACCGACTCGCTTAGGGAAAGATCCATGGGCAACATGGACTGCCTATCGTTGAAATAGCGAGGCGTGACAGTGTAGGTATAGGCGCCGGTTGCGGGATGTGTACCCTGATGCATGGAACCAGGAAAGTGGACCCAGCGAAATTTGTGGATCGGGGCGTTGACGCTCGAGTTCGGTGGTTCGCTGGCGACCTGGGCATGGTCGCCAGGCTTCTCGAACTGCAACTCATTGAAGAGGTAGTAGCTCGGAACGCCCGGCGGCTGGCACGCGATTGTGAAGCCGGCTAAGTTGGCCGCGCTCTTTGAATCCGTAAAGTTGAACGCTAATAGTGTCTTGTTATCGCCCCGGTACGCCTTTATCGTGAGGGTCTTCTTGCTTGCCTTGCTGACGGTCTTCGGCTTCGTGCCGTTCTTGGTAGCCATGTGATTCCTCCAATTGCGAAGAGTCTACCAAGAAATACGAACCCAATTCACGGGATATGTCCCGATTATTCCGGTTAACGCGCAAAACGGCGCGGTCTAATGTTTGGCCTGAGAGTTGAGATCCTTAGACCACAGCAGTTTCAGCGTCAACCTATCGGAAGCGCCGGTGACTCCAATGCCCACGCCGGCTTCGAAGTCCCCGAATCTGGCGGTGCCGTGATCGAAGACGCCGTAGATCTGATGGGATTGTTCGCTGGCCGAATAGAAATTGCGCAGGGGCCCGAAATCGGCGTATTCCTCCACGGCCACGGCCCATTTGGGATTGAAATTGTACGCCACTCGTGTCGCCGGAGCGAAATCAAGGCTCTTGAAGCCACCGGTAAAGGAGTTGTCGAGAATCGGATTCAGGATGATGTCCACCGGATGCAGGTGCCATCCGATGATCGGCCGGATCTCGGAAGTGTAGCGCCGGTCATCCCAGTGCTTCGAGTTATAACTGAATTCGAAATTCGCCGCGTAGAAGAATTTACGATCGTCCGCATGCGGCACGGCGAACAGCAGGCGGACCTTGCCGCCGTTGATGGTCGGTCCGCGATCTGCGGAAATACTGTACAGAGGCAGATACAGCCCGGCCTCGAACCAGTCGGTCACGCCGTACGCCCATTCCGTGACGCCGTTGAGATTCCTGTTATTGATCAAGCCGCCGGGGAAAGCCGGACTCTTTGGGCCCTTAGGCGTAAAGTTGTTGTGCCAAGTGAGATTGAACACCCCTGGATCGGCGATCGCGCCATCGTACACCTGGATCTCGTCGGTCTGCGCAAAGGTGACCGCGGGTACTGCAATCACGGCGATAGCCGTAGCCAATAAGAGGTGCGTCTTCATGCGAGCGAAAGGCCTCATTCTGGATTTCAACCGGTTTAGAAAGTATAGCCAAACCAGGAGGGCTCGCGAGTGCAGATTTTTACTGCAATAACATGTCCAGGGCGGGTAGCGGAACGCCGCTTTCTTTGAGCGCTCGCTCGTGGAATTCCTTGAGTGAATAGGCGCTGCCTTTGCGCTGCTTGTAGTGCTCGCGGACATCCAGCCAGCCTTTCCAGCCGACGAAATAGGTCGGCAACTGGCAGGAGGAGAGTTGCGCACGCTGAAGCTTGGCCGTAGCTTCTTCCTTCTCCTGGAAGGTGTCTTTCATCATTAAGTCGAGCGCTTCCTGATCGGTCATGCCCATGGTCTGAAGCCGTATATCAAGAATCGTGTTCGCCAGTACGCGCAGGATCTGCTTATAGAACGTAAGCCACAGAGCCTTGTTTCCATCCAGGTACCCGGCATCCGACATCATCTGCTGGGTATAGACGGCCCACCCCTCAACATACGGGGTGTTTGACAAGATGGTTCGCAGAAGTCGGCGCGAAACGGGCTGCACGTCGTTGGCGTACTCCAGTTGCACGTAGTGGCCGGGCATGGCCTCGTGGATGGTCAGCTCCTGCAGTCCGTAGTTGTTGTATTCGCGGAGTTTCGATTCGACGCGGGCAGGCGGCCAATTCTTGGGGATGGGCGTAATCCAGTAGAACGCACCGAGCTGCGGCTCGAGTGGCGGCGCCGGGTTGAAGCCGCCCACGCCGTATATTCCGCGCATGAATTCCGGCGTCTCGATCACATCCAGATTGGATCGTGCTGGCAGCGTCAGAAGATCCTTCTCTTTGACGAACGCCGTAGCCTGGGCCAGAGTCTCCTTGGCCTTGGCCATGTAGGTATCGGGGGTGGCATGCTGGCGGGCGACATCGTTCA
>Ga0105239_10009627_pt1 | contig 10867 bp, 6 predicted proteins | sample KBSC44metaG_FD_92761 | JGI IMG/M metagenome (GOLD analysis project Ga0105239, IMG submission 92761) | Corn rhizosphere microbial communities from Kellogg Biological Station, Michigan, USA - KBS C4-4 metaG | ecosystem: Host-associated > Plants > Roots > Rhizosphere > Soil | place: Michigan, USA...
CCTTATTTCCCGCGGTCACCGTAGTCCCAGTGGGCGCCGCAGGAACTGTCGCCGAGCCGGACACCGAGCCGGACGCCGAGCCGCTGCCGCTTCCGGAGCCTCCGCCGCAGGCCGCCAGCCAAATGGCAAGCAGAAAAGCCAAGCCATTACGATAACCTGGCAGATAACGCCCTTTGCCCATGTCAGCAGACCCGCGCTACGAAATTGATAGCGCTAACTTTAGCTTGGGACTTTAGTCGTTAGGTGTCCGGATCGTCGTCGCGAGAGAACATCTTCTGGTTTGGTGACGGACATCACAGGGGATGCGGGTTATGTGCAAGTCATTCCGGCCAATCTGACCTCGATCAACACAGACCGGCGCCGACACGCCGTGTTTTTCTTCGCGGCTGCCAAAGTTGATGGTTGCACCTCAATGGCAATGCGTGAACGAAGATGGTGCAGAGGTGACACATCGATGATTTCCTGCTCGGTCTTTCCACGGTGTAGGCTCTAGTTCAAGGGGTGGTTTGGGTACCCACCTGTGAAAGACCTCGGCTGCCTCGATGTTGGTTAGTGCGGCTGCGGCAGTAACGATTGTCGGGGCGCGAGTGTTTGATGATGTTACCCACCGTCCTGGCGGCTACAACTTACGTATTGGCGTGATTGCGATGGCAGGATCAGTGATGCTCGCCGTACCAGTTTCAACATGACCGGCCAAGCGGCGCAGATATCGGGCCTCGCTGGAGGTGATGATGCTGAGGTCATACCAGTGGCCGCTCGCGGTGAGTTGCCGGTAATCCTGCTGGCAGCCCCCGGGCGGAATATTGTAACGACGCAACTCCGGAGCCCCGTAGGTGTTGGCGAACACTTCGAGGTCTATGGACGTCGACCCGTCGTTTCGGAGTGTGAGAATGATCTGCTCGCCATCTTTCTCATAGCGGGTTTCCACCTCTACGAAAGACGGACCGAAGCCACGCAGATGGCGGAAAAATCCGTTTGGCCCAGATATCGTCAGATCGTAAAGGCCATCATTCTTATCGGGACCGGGCAGGATCGCCGTCAGCGTTTTAGCGGCTTCGACAGTGAAGAACCAGGGGCCCGGTGGATCGGATCGATGGGCAACCACGTGAAAGCAGGCGCCGGCACCGCCGTGGTTGTCGAATGTAAGGACGGTCGTGTCGCGAATGACACTGGTAACCGCCAGTTGGTAGGGCAGGGGTCGGGCCGGCCGAATACCGGCTTCCTGCATGGGAAAAGTCTGAATGGCAGGGGGTATCGGCTGCTCGAGCTGGCGCGCGGTCTGCAGTCGTTCGAGCACCTTTTGCGGGGAGGGCAGCGTGGCTGGACGGCGGTCCCGCGCGTTGAAATCGAATGCCGAGGTCAGGTCCCCCGTGACAGCTCGTCGCCACGCACTGATGTTGGGCTCAATGACCCCGAAGCGCGTTTCCAGAAACCGGATCACCGAAGTGTGATCAAACACCTGCGAATTGACCCAGCCGCCACGAGTCCATGGCGAGACAATGATGGCCGGGACACGTGGCCCCAAGCCCACGGGCTCGTTGCCCACCGCCTCGCCGTCCGTCGAGATCGTACTGGCACCGAGCGCTGGGCGGATCGCCGGCAGCGGCGGCACAACATGATCGAAGAAACCGTCGTTTTCGTCGTAGTTGAGGATCAGTACGGTCTTTGCCCAGACACTCGGATTGGCCGCAAGGGCAGCGATGATGCCCGAGCTGAAGCTCTCCCCAACGCTGGGAGAGGCGTCCGGATGTTCTGATGCGCCCGTGGGGGCAACGAGCCAGGAGACTTGCGGCAAGGTGTCAGTCGCCACGTCGCGGGCGAAGGCTTTGATCAGATGTTCGCCGCGTGACTGTTCGGCATTCTCAGCCGTGGAGCCGGCTACCCAGGCGCGCGCGCGCTCGTGAAGCTCGGAGTTCCGGTCGAGGCCGCGGAAGTGACGGAAGAGAGCCAGGGAGTTGTCCGCAAAATTGTCGTATTCCTGATAGACGCGCCAATCGATTCCGGCTTGCTGCAGCCGCTCGGCATAGGTGGTCCAGTCGTGTCCGACAAAGGATGGGTCGTCGCGCTCGGAATCGGCGGTATTGTTGTCATCATCAATGTTGGTTGTCACGTGGGGGCCGGGACGGCCCACGGACAAACCGCTGGTGCCGGTAAATAGAAACAGGCGGTTCGGATCGGTTGGTCCAAAAATTGAGCAATGATAGGCGTCGCAGATCGTGAAGGCGTCTGCCAACGCGTAATAGAACGGGATGTCCTCCCGCTCGAAGTATCCCATTGTCAGCGCCGTCTTGACTGGTACCCATGCGTCATGGTGTTTCCAGAGACTGAATTGTCCCTTCCAGCTGTGATCGAGGCTGCCCATGTATTCGGCACTGCTGGTGCCGGAATTCAGGCGAAATGGCAGCAGTGTTTCAGTGACTCCGGTGCCAAGCGGTTGATGGAAAACCGACTTGCCGGAGGGCAGCGTCAACGCCCGGGGATCGCCGAAACCGCGTACCCCTCGCAGACAGCCAAAATAATGATCGAAAGAGCGGTTCTCCTGCATCAGGATCACGACGTGCTGAACGTCCTTTACCGTACCCGTGCGCCAACGAGGCGGAATTGCCAGCGCTTCACGGATCTCGAGAGGGAGCGCGCTGAGACCTACAGCAGCTTTGAGGAATGTCCGCCGACGAATTTTGGTCACGAGCCTCCTGATGCCACATGCGCAGAGGTGCGCAATTTGACAAAGACGCGGTGCAGTTGCGGACTGCACATTGAATCTATGAAACGAATACTCTATATGAATGTCAACTCGATAAATACATGGCATCCGCGGCGCGCCCGCGGAGGGTGCACTCTCTTCGCCATCGTTTCAATAAGGATGCGCGTGCCAACAGGTCATGTTCGTGATGAGTAATCAGGAGCCGGTACCCCGGAGTGTCGAGGAATTTCAAACTTTGATCAGGAACCGCTATGAGACATTGAGCGCGAAGCTGCAGCAAATAGCGCGTCACGTTCTCGAGTGTCCTGACGACCTGGCGTTCGAGACACTGACAGTGACCGCCGAGCGAGCGCATGTGCACCCTTCGGCCATCGTCCGCTTCGCAAAGACATTGGGATTCTCGGGTGCCCATCCGATGCGGCGCACAGTTAGGAAAGCATGTTTTTTTCCTGGACGGGGTCGGTGGCTTCGCCGCTGATCATGCACGCACGCTTCAGCCGAGCGATCTGCTTGTCGTTGTTAGCTATAACACTTATGCGCACGAAACGATTGCGATAGCGGAACACGCCAAGGCGGCGGGCGCGAGCACCACGCACAAATGACCGACGGACCCGATAGGTAGAAATATTTTTGCATTATAAATTAATATGAAATACATTTTCTAGGCGAGTCCGCACTTCGCGGGACCCAAAAAATGAACATTCGCGGCGCCTGTTGCACTCTGTTGCGCCACATTGGCGTGGCGCTGTCGTGCGCCATCTTCAGCACTGCACCTCGTGCGGGAGCCCCGGTCTGGGACAAGGTGCCCGTGACACAGCGGTCGCAGTCACCCGATCTCGTTCTCACGGGCGTGATTACCGATGTTGACGCCAAAACGACGAAGCACGTCCCCTTTCGGGTGCCCAGGGGTGTTGTTCGCTTGGGTCTGGAGCTCGACTACACGGGACGTGATCAAGGGACTGTAATCGACACGGGTTTGTTCGACCCGAACGGATTCCGCGGCTGGAGCGGAAGTAGCAAGCATGCCGTGGTGCTTTCTGCTACTGATGCGACGCCAGCGTATCTTCCGGGCCCCATTCGCGCGGGGCGCTGGAGCCTGGATCTGGGGATTTCCGCGATTCGCCTACACAACCAATCTCAATACACTGTAAGGATTTATTTCTGGCGTCACGGCGATACGCCGCTCGCATCCACGTTTTCACCTGTTCCATTGCGCGACGGCCCCGCTTGGTACCGCGGTGATTTTCACATGCATGATGCTCACAGCGATGGCTTCTGCGCGAGCCGCGCAGGTCAGCGCGTGCCGTGCCCACTGTACCGAACGGTGGAGGCAGCGTCCGCCCGGAAACTGGACTTCATCGCAGTGACGGATCACAACACGACTTCCCACTTTAATGTGTTGCACGAGCTGCAGCCGTTTAATGACGAATTGCTCTTGATTCCCGGACGCGAGATCACGACGCCACCCGGACACGCGAACGTATTCGGTACGACCGAGTTCATTGATTATCGTCTGGGCGGTGAACCCGCCCGCACCGTCAATGACGTTTTTCAGGATGCGGCCAGTTTGCATGGTGTAATCACTATCAATCATCCCATGCGAGTCACCAGCGAAGAATGTCGCGGGTGCGGATGGACGGCTGAGAACGTGAACTATCGCCTGGTGACTGCCATCGAGGTGGTAAACAGCAATGACGAATTTGCGGAGCATCCGAGGGATGCCAGGGCGGGTGTGGGCCTCTCCTTCTGGGAGAGCCTGCTGAATCAGGGCCTGCGTCTCACGGCCATGGGCGGCAGCGATACACACGATGTTGATGCGGGAGTCATGGGCGTTGGTGTTCCAACCACGGTCGTGTATGCCACGGAACTGTCAGAGCGGGCGATTCTCGAGGGGGTGCGTGCCGGTCACGTCTTCGTAGACGTGGCGGGCTCGAGCGATCGAATGCTCATTGCAGAAGCCAGCGCCGGCGGGGCCACCGCTCAGATGGGGGATTTGTTGACAGCGCCGGCCGGAACCGCCGTTCGGGTGACTGCGCACGTCCATGGGTGCCGCGCAGCGCGGGTTATCCTTCTCGAACAGGGTCATTCCGAGCCCGTTGCAGAAGCCGGGTTGGCCACAAATGACGCAACCCAAGACTTCCAGTTGCCCAACAATGGTGCGCGCCACTGGTTGCGGATCGAAGTGCGTGGGGCCGATGGGATACCGCTGCTGATCGGCAATCCGTTCTACCTGAATCAAGACGCAACACCGGCCAAGTAAGCCGCGGGATCTCGAGCCGCTTCGGCGTCTGCCGATGCGCTGTCGCGCCCAGCTGCATCGTTCGCGAGTGTCGATATAAATATTCCAAACGACATAACGATGGAATATTTAATTCAAAGCTGATAAAAATAGAAAAAGGAGCATCGAGCCACAGCTTCCCTCGATGCCCTCGCGAAGAAATCGACAACTACAGGGGCGTCAAATGAGCTGCAATCGGGTGAGAAATCGCAGACGATCAACCACCGCAACAGCCGTTACAGCTGTTGTGGTGTCCGCCACGGCACTGAACGCGAACGCTGGAACCATAGTCGGTACCGTCTTTGAATCGTCAACTGGCAAGCCCGCGGCGGCCGCCACAGTGTCAATTGCCGGAACAACTTATGCGACGACGACGTCAGCCGAAGGGCGCTTTACCCTTCAGGATGTACCCAATGGCACGTATACTGTAACGGCGAGCTACCGTGGACTCCGTGATGGCTCGGCGGCCGTCACTGTGGCGGATGGTCCTCCCGTTGAAGTCAACATAAATACCCGCGAAGTGACCCTCAGCGAAGTGGTCGTCGCGACTAATCGTTACGAGGCGACAACCGCGCAGATCAATGCTGTGAACACCGTCAGTGTTCTATCTGCCGATGACCTCGCCCATACCGCTGTCCACAATGTTGCGGAAGCACTCGGGCTGATGCCGGGCGTCAACGTGATGAACACCGGCTCGGCTTATCTCGGCGGCGTCGATGGCGCCTCACGCGGTGAGGGCATGTTCGCCTCCATTCGCGGCCTCAACACGGAATACAACGTCAATCTGATCAACGGAGTCGAGGTGGCCCAGGGCATGCCCTACAGCCGTGGAGTGCAACTGAGCCTGCTTCCGCCCTCTGGCCTGCAGACCATCTCGATAAACAAAACCTCGACGGCTGATATGGACGGCGATGCCATTGGAGGCACAGTTGACTTCCGTACTCCGAACGCTTTCGATTTCAGTGGGCAGACTCACGGCAGCCTGACCGCGGGTGGACGGCTCGAGAGCCGAGCCCGTGACTACCACGAACCCGGCACTGGGGGTACGGTGGCCGGCGAATTCTCAGCGAAGCTCGGTGCGGAAAACCAGTTCGGCGTATATGGCAGCGCGTTCTGGGATGTGCGCCATTTCAACAACAGTTTCCTGGGTGCCGCGCGAGAGGTCACCGGTGATGGCGCATGGGCTTACGCTATCACGACCGCCAGCGGAGGCAATCCTCCTGGTTTCGATCCCAGCAAGAATCTGGAGACGACGGGCTTTAACGTCGGTGCCTCGTCTGGCTACACGAGGCGTTTCGGCGGCAACATGTCGTTGGATTGGCGCCCTGGCGACGACACCAGCTTTTATTTTCGTGGCTCCTATGCGCTGGCGGATACACGCCAGGACAGCACGCAAAGCCAAGTGCTCGGCAGGGGGGTGAGCTACCAACAGATTGGTACCACCGGTCTGTATCAGCCATTGATAAAGTACGTCTCCACTCGTGCGTGGTATTTCACCAATCCTGAGAAGGCGACTCTGGCGAGTTTCCAACTGGGTGGAGAAACGAAGGTGGGTGGGTGGACCCTCGCACCGAAGGTGTTCACAGGGTACGGGGTGAACGATCGACCCAATCACATCGAGATCTCGACTCGACCGCTCATCAATGGTGGCAATGGCTTCCTGTACGGATCCAGCACCCTGGCCACCTACGACTCCGACGGCTTTCCATATCCGCTGCTGACGCCTGCCATGTTTGCTCAGCTCGGTGACCCCTCCACGCTGCCGGCTCGCCGAGCCGGCCAGCTCACGCAGACATTCAGCGAGCAGCGCAAGACGGGCGCTCAGTTCGACGCCAAATATGATATCGCGAAGGGCGCACTGGATTTCCTGAAAGTCGGCCTGAAGTATGTCCGCAGCGACCGTGATGTGACCACTCAGGATTGGACTACAGACGTGTTCAGTGACGGCCGGACTTACGGGTCACTTGGGATCATCAATGGCTGGTATTCATCGGTCTATCCGGGCGTGTACAACTGGTCGGTGCCCAAGGTGAACCAGGCCGCGCTGTTCAATTTGTTCAACACCTACTTGAAGCCCAGCAATTTTGACACGTGCGCCTCGCTCGCGGTCAACAACTGGAACTGCGACTCGGAACACGGTCGAGAGGCCGTGACCTCGGCCTATGCGTCGCTCAACTTCAAGTTCGGCAACAGCCTGGAAGTCATTCCTGGTATGCGTTTCGAGCATACAGTCATCGACAACACGTTTTGGGTGATACCGTACAGCGCGGGTGTGGAGCAACCCGGAAATTGGAGTTCGAACAGAATTACGTACAACCGCCCGCTTCCGAGCTTGTTTGTCAACTACCGCCCCTCCGAGGACGTGGTATATCGCGGCTCCATCTGGACGAGTTACACCCGGCCGCCGTTCGTGCAGCTGGGTGGAGGTTCTCAGATCCATGTGTCACCAGACGGCACTTCGACGATTACACAGAGCAATCCGAACCTGAAACCCATTACATCCGTGAACATCGATCTTTCCGGAGAGTGGAGCAACAGTCATGGAGGACACGCTGCGGTAGCGGTTTACGGCAAGCTGCTTTCCAACTACATCTACGACAACGGTAACAGCATCGTCAGCCCGGTCACCAGTGGTTCCGGAACCGCGCTCATCACGGAGCCCAGCAACGGGGGCAGTGGGCACGTGTACGGTGTAGAGCTGTCCGCACGGCAGAAATTTCAAGATCTGCCCGCCCCGTTTGACGGCTTTGGCATCGGTGCCAACGTCACTCGCCAGACGACTGCGGTGAATCTGGGGGTCAAGGGGCTCGACACGTCCGAACGGATCCAGAACGCGCCGGATTGGATGGCCAACGCTGAAGTCTTCTATGAGAAGCATGGCTTCTCGGTGAATGCGATCTATCACTACACCAGCTCGTACATCTCTCAATATGACTACATGAACCTACGTGCGAGCTGGGACGACCTGTGGATACGGCCCGTGCAGCGTGTGGATCTGCATGCCGGCTATAACTACCACGATCGGCTCCAGCTAGACTTGTCGGTTGCTAATGTATTCAAGGATATCAGCTACTGGTCGCATGTCGGCAAACACAGCATAGCGCTCTCGGACATTGTGGACTCAGGGCGTACGACATTGCTGACCGCGAAATACAACTTCTGAGCCACGTGAGTCCTTGGGAGGAGGTCCGGCATACCAGCCGGATCTCCAGTGTGGTCCCGGAGCGATGAGCTGGTGCAAGCACGTCTCAAACCTCTTCGAGAGTCTTGTATGAGGATGACGAGCGTCCGCGTTACGTTGTTTCTTTTTTCGCTGATCTGGATGGCGCCGAGTGTCGCGGCCACGCGTCCCATCATTCTCCAAGTGGACGCACGAGATGTAACGCAAGGCATACAGCACGCGCTCCTTGCCATTCCTGTGCGGCCGGGACCGCTCACCCTGGCATACCCAAAGTGGATCCCTGGAGAGCACGCAGCGGATGGCCCCCTGACGCAGCTGGTGGCACTTCAGATTACATCCGGCACCCGAGTAGTGGCGTGGCGACGCGATTCCCTGGACCCCTATTCCTTCCATGTCAACATACCGGCCGGTGTAAATGTCCTGCAGGTGCGGTTCGATTATGTGTCGCCACCGAAGTCGTTTGGAGATGGTTACGGCAAAGCACCTGACGCGACGGCACACCTGATTATCCTGGCGTTTAACCATTTCATTCTGTATCCGCGTGATGCCGCAGCCGCATCAATCGAAGTCAAAGCGGATGTGCTCATCCCCGCCGGCTGGAAATTTGATTCGGCGCTTCGGCCAGAACGCATCGAAGGCGGGCATATCTGGCTGCCACAAACCAGCCTCTACGCGCTAGTCGACTCGCCATTGCTCGCTGGCGAGTACTTCAGAATGGTTCCGCTAACGGAAGGAACAGGCAGCACGCGAATGAGCATCGCGGCTGATGCGCCCGGCGATCTCGCCATGAGCGATGCAATGGTTGCGGGGATGCGCCGTGTTGTAGTCGAGGCCACCGGCTTGTTAGGCCCGGGTCATTACCGCGAATACGTCTGGCTGCTTACCCTCAGTGATGCGTTGGATACGCAGAACGGGCTCGAACACCACGAGTCGACGGACATCCGGGACACAGAGAACTTGTTCACTGATCCCGATCGCTTGATCGAAACCCGAATACTTCCACACGAGTATGTCCATTCCTGGAATGGGAAGTACCGACGTCCCGAGGGGCTTGCGACTCGGAATTATCAGCAGCCGATGATCGATGATCTGCTGTGGGTCTACGAAGGTATGACTCGCTATCTTGGTGATTTCGTACTCCGAGCTCGCAGCGGGCTGAGCACACCCGAGCAGACGCGCGCATACATCGCTTGGATCGCCGCCCTGATGGACGTGGATCGCCCCGGACGATCCTGGCGAAGTCTCGGTGATACAGCGACCGCCTTACCCGGATACAACGACGCTCCCGGCGAGTGGGCCGCGATTCGGCGTACGCGAGACTACTACGATGAAATGCTGCTGATTTGGCTCGAAGCGGATACCCTGATCCGCCAGAACACAAACAACAAACGTTCGCTGGACGATTTCTGCCACGAGTTCTTCGGGGGCCCTGCGGGTCTTCCGTCCGTGAGACCCTACTCACGAGCCGATCTTGTCAAGGCGCTCCATGCTGTCGCGCCGTTGGACTGGGAGACATTCCTGAGTTCACGGATTGACGCAATCAACGAGCATGCCCCGCTCGAAGGTATCAGAGCCAGTGGCTGGCTTCTAACCTACGACGATGAGCCCAACGTGTTTTTCAACGCCCGCGAGAAAGGCGATGGTGCGATCAATCTGAGTCTGTCTCTTGGAATGTGGGTCAAGCCAGACGGAGTTGTAGCCGACGTTGTGAACGGGTCGCCTGCCTTCCAATCGGGTGTTGCGCCAGCCATGCGACTCCTTGCGATTGGCGGTCGCAAATGGAGCATGAACGCCGCTCGTGACGCCATCGTCATTGCTGAAAAGGCTTCGCAGCCCATCGAGCTGATTGTCGAATCCGCTGACATCGTGCGGGTGCTGCACGTCGGCTATCACGCCGGTCTCAGAAACCCGCATCTGACTCGAAACCCGGAGAGACCGGACCTGTTGAGTCAGATCATCGCTCCGAAATTCACGAGCATGCCCTGACGGAACCGACGCAAGTGAACGCCGCGCAATCGTGAGCTCATCGACAACATTGCAAGTATATTTCGCTTTTACTTTCTTTGAATCGCCCCACGCTGGGGTCGCATCGCAAGGCGCTCTGCCAGCGCCTCTTGCAGATCGCTTTGAGTCACAGTGGTCATTTCGCGGATGATGACGGCTTTAATTTCGGCCGCGCGCGTGATCTCCGCATAGGATCGAGGAACATAAAATAACACAACAAGGCCGCCGAATGCCCATATCTGTGCGGTACGGATGTTGTGAGTAGAGAACCATTTTCACGGTCATTTTAACCCCGCTGTTAGCCACGCGAACGCATCGCTGCACGAAGCCCCCGGTGCGCGCGCTGTTGGGTCCTACTCGCGCGCCCTTCCTTAGTCGCGAAGTAAGCGACAGGAGATCCCTTGATTGGTTGCGCTGAGAATTTCGATTTGAAAATTTTGAAACCGCACTGTGCGGGATTCCGAGAGGTCGTACTTGACGCTTTGATAAAATGCCGGTGCTGCATAACCGCCACGATATTCGCGATAGCTGATCTCGATTGTGTTACCGGAAACACCAGAATAGATCAGTTCTCTCCGCATCCAGTCCTCCGAGTACCGGGTTGATCACCTACAGCCGCGCCCGCATACAGATTCTCGACGAGGCAGGCTTGAAGAAGAAGTCGTGCGAGTGTTATCGGTTTATAAGGCGGCAGTTCGAC
>Ga0105239_10009628_pt1 | contig 10867 bp, 9 predicted proteins | sample KBSC44metaG_FD_92761 | JGI IMG/M metagenome (GOLD analysis project Ga0105239, IMG submission 92761) | Corn rhizosphere microbial communities from Kellogg Biological Station, Michigan, USA - KBS C4-4 metaG | ecosystem: Host-associated > Plants > Roots > Rhizosphere > Soil | place: Michigan, USA...
GCTCGAATCTGCGCTGATGGTGGCGAGGGAAAGATTTTCCACCTCCGCCGCGAGCGAAATCTCTTCGGCCGCATCGACGTGCGCCACATCCATGGCGCGCAGATCCTGCTCATGTTTAGCAAGGTATGCGGCGATCTCGCCCGCAGCGGCGATATGCCACACGAGCGGCTGGAGGATCTTGAGCTCCAGCCATCCGCGCAGGCTCGAGCGAAACGGGTCCCCAATGACGGCCAGGTACTCGTCGTTGCGACGTACGATGACACACCCGCGCTGTGCGGCTTCGGCCGGCCCCAGGAGTTCGAACGCGGGCTGCAACGTCATCAGGGTTGCGCCATCGAGCACCGGATAATGGAGTGCGGCGCCGAGTGCCTGTGCCAGAGCGTCTCCGGTCAGCCCGCTCGTTTCCGCAAGATCTTCCAGCGGGGAGCGCCCACTCGCGGCGACGCGCTCGATCGCTGCACGCAGTGTGTCTTCGCTGAGCACCGCGGGGGCCGGCGCCAGAATCAGAATATCGGGAGCGGCACTCAACGGATGCTCCCCGCGAGCTCGAAGATCGGAAAGTACATCAGTACCACGATTCCGCCGATCACGAGACCAATGACTGTCATCATGGCGGGCTCGATCAAACGCGTCGCGACTTCCACGAAGCGCGCCAGCTCCGCATCGTAGAAGGCCGCGATCCGCTCCATCATCTCACCCATGTTGCCGCTGCGCTCGCCGACGCGGAGCATGCGCTCGGCGACCGGGGTTGTCAGACGGTTCGCGGTGAGTGAATCGGTCAACGACTGTCCCTCGCGCACGGCACGGGTCGCCGCGGCCAACCTGGGTTGGGCCGCCGCGGCGAGTAGTCCGCGTGTCATATCGAAAGCCGACACCACGGGCAGGCCGCCTCGAATCAACATACCAACCGTGCGATACAGGCGCGCGAGCTGATACAACTCGAGCTGCCGGCCCACGGCCGGAATCCGTGCGAGCGTCCTGCCCACCAGGGCGCGAAAACCCGGCCGCAAGGCTCCATACACCAACACGCCGGTCGCAAGCAGAAAGCCCGCCAACACGGCCATCCCATGGGCATCGAGCAATCGCCCCCACTGCATCAGCAATCGCGAGGCCAGCGGGAGCTCCCCACCGATATCCTCATAGATTCCCGAGAAACGGGGCACTACGTAAGCGACCAGGAAAATCACGACCAGCGCACCGGCCCCGAGCAGCACCGCCGGATAGATGGAGGCATTCACGACCCGCTTCCTGAGCGCGTCGAGCTGTTCCTGGTAGGCCACGAACCGTCGCAACGCCTCGGAAATCGCACCGCTGCGCTCACTCGCCCGTACCGTTGCCACGTAGAGCGTGCTGAAGCAACTCGGAAACTCACCGAGGGCGGTCGACAGGCTTTGTCCCTCGTAAAGACGCCGGCGCAAACCCTCCAGGATGTTGCGAACAGCGTCATCCCGCTCCTTCTCGGTGAGAGCGTCGATCGCCTCGACCAGCGACAGTCCCGCGTCCAGCAGCGCGACCAGCTCGTTGCTGAACGCGACCAGGGCCAGCTTTGCACGTCGCCCGGCTGTTGGCAGCCGGGATCCCTGTACGGCGAGGACTCTCAACCCGCGCGACAGGGCCTGCTTGCGGGCATCGGCGGCATCCACCGCATCCACTTCGTGAATCGCCGGGTTGCTACGTGCATCGAGTGCGGTGACGCGAAAGCGCACGGCATCACCAGTTGGTCAGGTCCGCGTCTTCGCCCGATCCACCCGGACGACCGTCCTTTCCGTAGGACAACAGATCGAAGTCACCATGGGTTCCCGGCTGCTGGTAGAAGTACGGTCGGCCCCAGGGGTCCATCGGTACGCCTTTCTTCAGATACGGCCCGCCCCAGTTGGGCTCGTTGCTGGGCGCAGTGACCAGCACGACGAGTCCCTCCTCCGTCGTGGGGTAACGCCCCATGTCCAGCCGGAACTCATCCAGCGCCTTGTCGAGCGCATCGATCTGCGCGCGGGCCACTTTGACCTGGGATTTGCCGACCTGGGCGAAATAGCGGGGCGCCACGAAGCCGGCCAGCAACCCGATGATGACCATCACGACCAGCAACTCGAGCAGCGTGAAGCCGGCGCTCGGCGAGCGGGATTTCAGGGTATGTGAGGTCATGGGCCCATGCTGCGCTCCATCGCGTGCCGCGCGACAGTCGGCGCATGAGGGTGTGATTCCTCGCAATACGCAGTAGGGTGGATGCGGGTTTCACAGTAGAGGACGGATGGGCAGGAACTTCAATTCAGGCGGACATTCGCATCCCAGGCCGCGAATCCCACCACCATGGGCCACTCGAGGCGCACGGTCGTGCCCTTTCCCGGAGTACTCGTTATCTTGCAACACCCTCCGGAGCGCTCAGTACGCTCTCTCAAGCCGCGCAGGCCCAGAAGGGTCGGTCTCCTGCGCCCTTCCCGGGCATCACGGTCGACCGTGAAACCAACACCGTCGTCGCGTATTTTAACGACCAGCTTGCCGTCCGCAATCCGCATGGAGACCCAGACACGCTGTGCCTGTGCATGTCGGGCGACATTGTTGAGCGACTCCTGCACGGCCCGGTAGACGTTGGTGACGATCGAAGGCGGAATATCCTTGTCGGTCACCGCAATGTCCGCCTCGACCGCCACCGTGTTATACACTTCGCGCCAGTCGCGGCAGAAACTGCGAATGGCCGATACGGCGCCCAGATCATCGAGTGTGGCAGGACGCAAATTCATGGAAATCGCGCGCACTTCGTCTATGACGGCCTGCGTACGCTCGATCGCATTGTCGACGACATGTACAGCCTGCTTGGTGTCATTACGATGCGCGAGCAGACTCGCCCGCTCGAGCGAATACTTGATGGCGCTCATCCACTGACCGACCGAGTCGTGCAGATCCTGCGCAATACGCTTACGCTCCTGCTCCTGGGCCATAACCAGTCGATCCGAAAGCGCCTCCAACTCAACCTTGGAATCGCGCAGCGACTCCTCCGCGACACGGCGGCGCGCGATCTCATCACGTAAGGCGCGATTGATTCCGGTCAGCCTGGCGGTCCGATCGGCCACGCGCTGCTCGAGTGCCCGATTCAGCAGCCTCAACTCGCGCTCGGCGCGCCTCAAGGAGGTGACGTTGGAAACAATGAGCGCGGCATTTTCCCAACCTCTCCCGCCCGAATCGCTCGACGAGCTCGCCGTCGTCGTGAGCGCGACCACGAGATCCATATCGCACACCGTATCCGCAAGCTCGAAGCTCGTCGTCGGGGCGCTCGACAGCTTGTGGAATGCGTTTGCCAGCAGAAGACTCAGATCACACCCGGAGTTGCGGCACTTGGGATGCAACACCTGGTGAACGTTGCGCCCAATGGCGTCCCGCACGGTTCCCAGTGACCAACGCTCCAGCGTGCGATTGATGCGAACGACACGATGTTGTCTGTCAACGAGGCCGACCAGCTCCGGAAGCACGTCCGCCGTGCCCTCCCATTCATGCTTCGCCTCGACAATCGCCTCCATCACCCGAGTGCGCTCGGAGCCGGAGGCCGCCGACGCAGCGGTCCACGCCAGCATCTTGCGTACAACCTCCACGACATCCGTGCACGTCGGCAGGTTGCCGGAAGAATCTCCGAATAACACAACCACGTAACCCGCTTCCTCAGGAGTTGGTATCGCCGCGCAGACCATTACAACCCTGGAGCCGTCTTCCTCGTACAGACGCAGGGTGCCCTGGACCACCCGATGTGGCGCTTGCAGCGCCTCGGCCACCGGCGGCATCGCGGCCAGAGACATTTTTCCGCCTCGCCAGGTGTCGGGAACCTGCACGCCGGCGATCACCTGCACCGCCCGCGGCCGGCGGGTGTCACATTGGAGAAGCGCGGCGCCTGAGCCCGGAAACTGCTTCACCAATGCAGCGAGCGCCACATCCGCGGCGGCCCGTAAAGTCATGGAGGGGCCTGCCGCGCAAATCTCTGACTGTAGATCGACAACGCGGCGCATCGTCACGCGCTCTCAGGCGGCCGGCCGGTCCGCCAGGAAGCGGCGATAAAATCGAAGCACTGCCGGAATGTAGGCACGGGTCTCCGGAAACGGTGGAACGGTGCGTCCGTGCCGGTCTACGGCATCCTCTCCCGCGTTGTAGGCGGCAAGGGCGAGCTCGAGGTCATTCCCGTACCGTTTGAGCAGGTCTGCGATGTAACTCGCACCACCCCGGAGGTTATCGCGGGGATCAAACGGTTTTCTAACGCCGTAGCGTCGCGCCGTGTCGGGCCGAAGCTGCATGAGCCCCTGGGCCCCCTTGGGCGAGATCGCCTGCGGGTCGAACGCCGACTCGACCGCAATGACCGCGCGCAGGAGCGCGGGACTGACCTGCGCTCGACGGGCGGCCTCGTCTATCAGATCCGAGTAGGCGGCCGCCCGGATACGCCATTTCGTGGCCGTTTCAGCCACTGCAGCATGTGGCGGGCTTCCGGAAAGGACCCGCGCATAGCGGGGGTCGGTCGGCACATTTGAATAGTGAGTGATCCCTGTCCCATCGGTAAACGCATAAATATCCGCGCGGCCGACCACAGGCGCCGTGAGGCAAATCAGAACAGATACCCAGCGTCCGGTTGAATGCATACTCGCAATATACGACCCGACCACCTCCGATGTCGTGGTAGGAAAATCCTGTAGGCCGCCGACGGGAGCCTGTCTGACCCATGATCACCTACGGCGGCCGGCTGGCGTCGCGCTCGTCTTCGTCGGCCGTGTCCTGTCGTGGCCAGACATCGCGCGAACGATATCCGAACCGCACCGGCACCGCCGCCAACAGGGCATAACAAAGGAGTATCTTCCACCACAAGATGAGCGGCCCCCGGACCGAAGCGACGCCCTCGCATCGAGTAGACTATTGTTCACGCGAGCTCACGCCAATGCGGTCGAATGTTGACCGAAGGGGCAATGAAACCCTGCAGGACAATAGGGTTTTCCCCCTAGCGAAATTGTCCCGCGGCCAGGCCTATTCTTATAACATTGGCGACAGTGCGGCGAGATAGGGTCAACGTGGGCAACAAGATCCAGATCCTGGTCATCGATGCCGACAACCTGCTGCGTGACGGAGTGTGTGCCCTGCTGAATTCCGAAGCAGCATTTCAGGTCATCGGCGCCGTTGGCAGTACTGCGGCGATCGTCAGAACGCCGCTTCCAGCCGCACCGGATGTCGCGATCGTCGACATCGCCGTGCCGGATGCCACCGGTATCGAGTCGATCGCCACCCTGCGCAACCGATGGCCGCACGTTCGCGTGCTCGTGTTGACCTTCGACGGAGACGGACGACTCCTGGAGGATGCCTTGCAGGCAGGAGCCGATGGCTACCTGTTGAAGTCGGATACCCGGCACGCGCTCGACAACGCGCTGCGTAGCGTCTACGAAGGTCGCCGCTATGTCAGCCCGTCGGTTTTCGACGAGGTCGTGCACGGGTATATGCGTAAGCACACCCCCGCGCGTCAACACGAACTCGACGGCCTCAGTGAGCGGGAGCGCGATGTCATGAAGCGGATCGCACGGGGCCAACGCACGCGCGAGATTGCTCACGCGCTGTCCCTCAGCCACAAGACGGTCGAGAAGTACCGCAGTAACCTCATGCGCAAGCTGGGTCTGAGAACCGCTACAGCAGTAGCCGCCTACGCCATCTCGCACGGCTATCTGGAAGTCTAGCGGCTGGCGCACTCGCCGCTTCGTGTCCGTGCCGCCCCAGCACCCTCGCACGGGCCGCTCGCCCATGCGCCGCGATACATGAAGTCACGCTCAGCCCTACCAGAGCGAAAGCCACGCCTTCCAGCAACGTTGGCAGGCGCCGCTCCCAGATCAGCCCATACACCAGCGCAAACAACGTCTCGAACAAAATCATCTGCCCTACCAAAGTCAACGGCAGCAGCCGACTCATGCGGTTCCACAGCGCACTGCCGACGATCGACGCCAGTAACGCAACGCACGCCGAGATGACACTGAATCGCATCCATGCGAACGTGCTGTGGCGCTCCGTATCGATGCTGAGCGCAACGGGAATCAACACCAGGGTTTGCGCGCCAGTCACTACACCCATCAGCAGATTCCACTCATGAGCCGAGACCTGCCCGAGGCGGGCAAGCCAACGGCTGTTGCCAACCGCATAGACAGTCCATGACACCAAGGCGCCGAGCGCACAGAGCACGCCTGTAAGTCCGGTAGTCATCGAGCCGGACGCAGGCGTCCACAACGCCTGCCATCCGATGACAAGCGCTCCCGCCGCACAAAGTAGCAACGAAGGTAACAACCGACGCAAAGGCACGGCATCCCGGTCACGACTCCCGACAATCGTCACTGCGACAGGCAGGAAACCGATGACGAGTGACGTCATGGCAATGCCCCCGGTCCGCACGGCGTTGGAAAGCAGAATGTAGTAGAGCGTATTGCCCACCAGGGAGAGCCACGTCAAAGCCAGCCACTCCCTCAACGTGAGTAGCCGAGAGAGCTCGCGCCACCGCGGAGCGATCAGAATCGCCGACAGCAGGCCGTAGGACAGATAGCGGCCTATAGTGAGTTGGAGAGCGCTGAATGCGCGGACCAGCTCCGGCGCAAGGAATACCACCCCCCACAGCGCCCCGGCTCCCATCCCGCACGCGATTCCAACCCAAATTCCTCTGTTGCCTGACACGCGCGCCTCCACGAATGGTGGAGGTATTTCGCCGCAGGCCGGCAGCCGTCTTCTTGACTAGGGCTCCTGCTCTTTAGACTCGGACTGCTGAGTCCGCCGGCGATAGGCCGCCGGGGTCAGTCCGGTCACTTCGCGCATGGCCCTGGTGAGCGCGCTCTGATCCGCGTATCCGGCGCGATAGGCGAGTTCCGCGATCGGTATCCGCGTGGTCGCCAGCCATTCCTTCACGCGACCCAATCGAAGCTCCCGTAGCCACGCCTGGGGAGTCGTATTCAGCTCCTCACGAAACAGGGCGTGCAACCGGCTCACGCTGACGCCGGCCACCGCCGCCATGCTCGATGCCGTCCACGGCGACCCTGGATTCGCGTCGATCCTGCTCAGCAGAACCGCAAGCCTGGATTGCGCTGCCGGCTCATCACCCAAAAGCGCGTCAAAAAGAAGGCCGGCCCACAACCGCACCCTCGAGCTTGGGACCGTTCCCTTGGCAAGGGACAAATCCATGTACTCGACCAGGCGGTTGATCTCACCGCCGAGCCCCACCCAGGGCTTGCGCGCCCACCGATCGGCGAGGATGGGTTGCAGCGCGACCGGATCAAATTCCAGGATCACAGATCGATTGACTGAATGACTCTCCTGCGCATGACGCTTTCCCGTCTCCACGTAGGCGGCCACACCTCGATCCAGGAGCCCTTGACGCCCTGCAATATCGATGGCCAGCGATCCGGTCAAGGGAAGCACCAACTGCGCGAAATCGTGCCAATGCACAGCGCTCTGTTGGCCATAGGAGCGAATCGAAACCGAGAAGGGAGGGATCACCGGCATTTGCGCAGAATACAGCGGATCTCCGCGATGACCCAAATCCCGCCAACCGCGCTCGGATGCGCTGAGCGACAACCCGCCTCGCGAATAACTGTCGCTTCCTCCAGACAGGCGCCCCCTCAACATGTCAAACCAATCTGGTATGAATCCGTATTACCCACAGCGTGAATCAATTCGCATTGGACCATCCGGGATCTCCACCGTTATTGTCACGTCGTCTGTTGGGCATGGGGTTCGGAAGCAAAGACATGACTAACTCCGAAAGAGAAATCGGGCAGATCCTGAGAAGCTTGCAATCCGCGGCAACTCTGTGTGCCAACACCTTCACCACTACACGAGTGAAGGTGGAGTACCAGGTCGCCTTCTCCACCGGGGCCGCGCTTCCGTGGCGCTTGCTCGAAATCCACTCCCGCAAGCCTCGTAAGGACAAAAGCTATGTGCTACGCCGGATGCACTGCTTTCGTTCGCCCGAAGGCCTGAGGCGCTCGGTCCAGGAGCGCGCCAAGTGGAAGGCCTGCGATCAGGCGCTGGTCGCGAGTTACCTGGTCAAGGTCCGCGCCTCGACCGATGCATTTGTACAAGGCGAGCCCGGCCAGCAGGGCGCCTGCGCTCCACGCCCGAGTGTCGATTTAGGCGAGCTGAGGCCGGCCCGCCTCGAGCTGCGCGCACAGATCTGTGTCACCCGGCCGGAGCGGGTGGTCGACCTGCTCAATGGCTGAAGGTCGTCATTCGACCACACGATATCCGACTGTTTTCAGGGAGTCTTTTGCATGTCCGATGAATCATCCGTTGCTTCACTGAACCGACTGCTGATGAGATGGCTTCTGCAGCCGCCTCCGATGACATTTTCGCCCCCTTCGGAACTTCGCACTCCCGTTCCGGCAACGGCGGAAGCGGAGCCTTCGGCCGCTCAGCGACTTTGGCTTTAGAGGACCCGCCCCGGCTCGGGTTTGGGGCAACATGCCTCTTTCAGAACATACCGGCACAGCAGGTAAGCATTCTCGATCTCGCATTCATCGTGGGGAAACACGAGCGTGATGCGCTCTCGCTGACGGCGCGCGCGCATCGGGCCTATGCAAAGGCCGGAAACCACTCCGTGATAAAACTCCGGCCACCGGTCATCCGCCATGCACCGTAGGCGGCGCTCGTCATGATGAGGCTGCTCCAGGATGAGCTCCTGGTGCGCGCAAGAGAGATTCGCGCAGCAAGGACACTCGGCCGGACATTCGCAGCCGCAGTGAGTGCAACGGTCAAACAACACGACCATGCTTTCGATGAACAGCTCGCGATGACCGGGGACGAAGGGAAACATGTTGCGCTCGAATTGAAAATTGAGTCGCCTCTGATCGGCGTGGCCACCCTCCCCCTGCTCCTGGCGGTGAAACAACGCCCAGGCGTCCGCAAAGTCGTGACGCAGGTCGAACAGGCACCAGCCGGCCCCCGGGAGATCGCATTCCGTGGCGGCGCGAGCCGCGCGACGTAAGACTTCCCCACCCTCGCGGGAGGTGTAGCTGACGTTGAGTACGACATCGCTCAACTGCTCCATTTCGAAAAAGTTATTCTCGTGGGGCATGTCGAGACGCCAGCGACTCACGACGCCGCGATACTCGAACGGCAGGTACCGGTTATCGTTGAAATTGACCTCGAACACCCCCGCGTCGTTCACGCCGCTCGAGGTGGCGATGGCTTCCAGGGCACCGTTCTCACTGACCCAGCGGGGGTCGTGCGGACAAATGGGATAGCCATTCTCCGCTGGGCAGCAGTCACAGCAGCGCGCGGCGGGCACACTGGGTAACGGATCGATTCGTGTTCCACTGCGGAGCAGGGTCAGCCGGCAGTGTATGTCGTTATAGGGGCCTGCGACAGCCGGTATCGTCAGGTTGACCGTCTTTATCCGGCGCATGTATTGACCCGGATAATCGAGATCGAACAACCATTCGGGCAACTCGATCTCACAGTGGCCGCTGACCTTCAAACGCAGGAACTCGAGCGGGAAGCTCTGTCGCAACGAGATGTGCTTGGTCAGCTCGTACTCGCGGCAGTTGTGATCGTAATACTCCTTTTCCATCCGGCACAGGTCCAGATACAGCCGCTCCCCGGCGAGCAACCCTTCGTGGAGATTGCTCCAGCCGTCACAGCGCACGAACTCTCGATCCGTATGACCCCGCTCGAAGTTGAAAGCCAGCTCACACTCGCGTGCCTCCCGGTGCGCCAGCTCGTAGAACTGGCGGTAGAGATCCGCCGTGTGTTTCTGCAGGTAGAGATATGCCGCGTGGTTGGTGAACTTATCGCGCAGCAGGTCGAGAGTCTCCGTGGCGTGCTCGATGGCAAGCTGTTGGATATTGAGCTCGCGCAGCGCCCGGTCGCGGCTGCGCTCGATGTTCAGGATCTGCAGCTCCGCCTGCTCGATCTGGATGTCCAGCACCTCGACCTGGTGCACCCACTCCTTCTGGCGCCGGTTCCAGCCCCCCTCGGTGAGGTCGAGTTGAGCGTTGGTCCCCGCGATGTCGGCGAGGGTCGTGCTGATGCGTGCAATGGTCTTGAACAGGCCGGCGAGCTTGGTACCGACCGGAATCTGGATGAAGTTGTCTTCCCCGACGAAGATGTCGGGGATCATATCCATAGCCTCCGCGATGCCCTCCGTGACGTTGGCGGCCGTGCGCTCCGCCATCGACTGCCCGAGCATGGACACGTAGCCGTTCTCACCCTGGTTCAAACCGCCGGCAATGAGTCCGGCGTAATAGCGGCGACTGGATTGCACGCTCAGCTTCGACTTCTCCAGGGCCTGGACCTGCCAGTCGGCCTCGCGCCAGCCGTCTTTGCGGACCCGCAGATTCAGATGGGCGAGCTGACTCTCCTGTCGCGCGCGCATCGATGCCGTGAATTCGGCATCGCCCTTCTCGAACGCCGACAACAACATCGCGCCCACTTCGCGCGCCTGCTGAGCCCATTCCTTGGCTTTCTGGATACGGAAATCAAACCGATAGGGCCGGCAGGGACGGCACGAGCCGTCAGTATCACAGCACCCATGCAACAGGGTATGCCAACCCTGGCGGACCGGATCATCCCCCCAATACTCCGCATCTGTCCGGCCCGCGCCTTCGACCAGGCGCCGCGCGGTCATGCATTCATGGATCAACGCCTGACGGTCGTCGAGTTGGTCATAGAGTGTGATGAGCCTGGGATTGACGGGTGCCCAGAGTGGCTTGAAGTCGGCCACGGTCATGGGCGGATGGGGGTGCTTGTGGCTCTTCACCCGGCGTGGATGCCGCCCCATGATCTTTCGCATGATCTCGCACAGGGCGGTGGGCTGTTGGAAGCTTTCCGGAGACTTCCGACGCAGCAGGGCATAGACACACTCGCGCAGAGTGTCGAGATA
>Ga0105239_10009629_pt1 | contig 10865 bp, 14 predicted proteins | sample KBSC44metaG_FD_92761 | JGI IMG/M metagenome (GOLD analysis project Ga0105239, IMG submission 92761) | Corn rhizosphere microbial communities from Kellogg Biological Station, Michigan, USA - KBS C4-4 metaG | ecosystem: Host-associated > Plants > Roots > Rhizosphere > Soil | place: Michigan, USA...
CAGGCGTTGGTACGCCGTAATCAGCGCGCAATAGAGGAAAACGCTCGCGTAGACACTGAGCAGGAGGCGCAAAGAACAGCCTGCATCGAAGCACTCCGACCGCACCACCAGGCAATAGAGGCGCTCGCCACACACGCCAACGAGGCTCACCGCACTGCCGCTTCTGCGGTTACGCGAGTAGGCGGCACGTACGATCCCGCCAATCCATCCGAAGCGGCCGCACTGAGAGTCACCCCGCGGCCATTACAGGTGATTGCCGCCGAACTAGGTCTGCCTTGGCCAGAAGCGGATCGGTTGACCCAAATGCATCCGGTCGTGTCCCATATCGCGACTGCCGGGTTCGGGGCACTGTTCGGACTGTCACTTGGCCTGATCCTTGGCTTCGTCCAAGCGGGAGCGTTGCTGCGGCATCCGTTTGTCTTGGTTCTGTTCCTCGGTCTCGGAGCACTCTGGGCTTATGTGTCGCGACATTTCCTCTCGCAGACCGCGAACCGGGCCGCAAGTAGATATTACCTGGGCCACTCCCCCCGTAGTTGGGTGCCGTTTGCCGCAAAAGCAGTACTGTTCTTCGGCTTGACGCTGGCCTTTGACGCCGCAGTCGGTTCCCAAGGGGTTCTCGGTCTCGCCCACGCTCAGGCCATGTCCCATTTACTTGGTGGCGGGCCTTCGGCTTCCATTGGAATCGCATCGGTTCTCGTGGCGCTAGCCTTCGCTATGCCTTACGCAGGCTATGCCGTCTGGGAAGGATACCTGCAAGGGCGTTATCAACCGGTCATGAACCGCTTAATGGCTCGCCAAGAGGCGGAAGTGCGGATGGCGGACGCGCAGAGAAGGACGGATCCCAAAGTACAGGAAGCCCTAAATCGGATCGCAGATGTCAAAGACGTCACACGTCAGCACACCGAGCTGGAAGGTCGCGCACGTGAAGTTGCGGCCCCATTTCTCAAAAAACTCCAGGCTCTCGAAGAAATGCGGCTGCCCGTCAGGGACTCCCTCGACGAATCGGCGCAACAGCGTGTTGACGAGACAATTCACCAAGCCAGGGGGCTGCACGCGGATTGGTATCGGGACTTCGCTCAAGCGTTGGGTCAAAGTTCTCCAACTTCGAGACGCTAGCCAAATCCGGGAGGCTCATTATGGGACTCCCTCAAAGGCAACAAGTGCGACATTCTCGAGCAATTGGTAGAGCAGGGACTAGGCAGCCTTGCTCTACCCAATCGAGATGAAATAGCCCTCTGGCAAGGCTGAGGATATTCCTATGAACCAGTTCATTTCATATCTTCTCATTCATGTATGGAATCTGATCACGAGCGGTGCACGCCGCTCCAAAAAGCCGAAGACAGCGCGGTCGCAAACGAACAGTATTCAGGAAGACTGTGTTGCACTCGGTACCATCATGCGGTCACCGTATGAGGCTCTTAGCTCGGCGGAGCAATCCGAGACTGAACTGTTCCTCACCGCTCCGATGTTGCTCAAGCATGCGATCCTGACCGGCGGTACCGGCACTGGAAAAACGACCCTTATGCTGACGATCTTTCGTTGGCTCGTCAAGCAGCCGAAAACCAGTGTCTGTCTTATCGACGCTCGCGGCGATCTTCTGGACAGAGTACTCGTGCGTTTGGCGTATGACTACACGCTGGAAGAATTGAAGGATCGGTTAGTTGTCATAGATTTGCGGCAAGACGAATTTAGCTCTTCCTTCAATATTTTGCGCGAACCGGGACTGGACCCCTATACCCGCGTGTCGCTGATTTTGGAAATCCTGGGGGCCGTCTGGGACATCGGGGTTCAGACCCTCCAGGTGCTGCGCGCTTGCCTGTTGACAATTGCCCTTACGGACGAGAATTACAGTTTGATGGAATGTGAGCCCCTCCTGGTCAATCAATATTTTCGGAAGCAATTATTGGCCTCCATCACGGACACAACCCTCCTGCGGTTTTGGGATCGCTTCGATGCCTTATCGGACACCCAGCGTAGTCAATGGGTCGAGCCCTGTCTGAACCGCCTGTCCGCTTGGTTGTCTAGGCCGGTACTCAGGAACATGTTCGCGCAGACAACCTCGCTTTCCCTGCGGAGATTACTGGACGAGCGACCTGATCGCATTATTCTGGTGAGTTTGGGTTACGACGCCTTGCATGGAGACGCGACGGTCGCTGGTAATCTCATCGTCACGTTATTGCTCTCAGGGACAATGCGCACGGATAAATCGGAAGCCGAAAGGCTACCCGTTTACCTCATGCTTGACGAGTTTGAGAATCTTCAGGAATCAAGTCGACAACTACAGCAAGCAATTCAAGAGGGCCGACGTTTCAAAGTAGGACTTGTATGCTCACATCAAGCGAGCGTCCAGATTGACCCTAAATTGTCTACCTTGATTCGAAATGTTGTATCTACTCAAGTTTTTTACGCTGTAGGGGGGAGTGAAGCGGATCTGCTCGCCAGTCAAATCGCCTCAGATCAGCCCAAAGCTTTGATGCGAAATATATTGATGAATCAGCGTGTAGGCGAATGTATCGTCGTGCAACGCGGAACGAGCAAGCCATTTGTTCGGATCCGAACCCAGTTCTGTCCTGATCCGGATACAAGCAAGGAAGCGGTAGAAGCCTGTCGTCTGCAAGCATTTCAGCGGTTTGGGCGACCTCGCCAGGAAATTGAGGCTGAGCTAGCAGCGCGAGAAGCCGCTCTCTTGCATCTCACGCCATCCCATCAACAATTGTCGAAGACAGGGAATCGCCCACAGGCCGCTGCGAACCCTGCCATCACGCTGACCACGACTACTGACTTTGTGGAGGTACGAGACAGTGACCAACCAAAACCGGCAAGAACTCGCAAAAAGAAAGATCCATCGTAATGGACAGCAGTCCGCGCAGGGCATGGTGCATTTGCAGGAGCGCGATGTACAACTCCTTTCTGATATCTATTCTCATGCAGTCATGCTCCGCGGGCAGATCCAGACACTATATTTTCAGAGCGTCCAGCGTGCGAATGCACGCCTGCTCAAATTGACCCAGGCAGGCTATGCGGCTAGGGTGATGCTACCGTTGCCTACACACATTGGCTCCCTGGCCTGCTGCCAAAGCGCCTATACGCTTGGGAGCGCGGGTATACCGGTCGTGGCCGCACATCTAGGTATGGATACGGCCGAGATCCGCCGGCAGCACCGACATAACTCATCGTTCTTTATGATCCATTCGCTCGAAATCGTGCAGTTTCGCTTGGCCATAGAGCAGGCCACCCATACTGATTCGACGGTGAGGCTTGACCGCTTCCTTCCGGAGAGACTCTGCCAACACCGGTATGAGTACCGTATTCGCTCTGAAGGTAGGGCGACCAACGAAGCAATCTGGCGAACTGAAATATATAAGCCTGATGCTGTGATGGTTCTCGCCTACCAAACGAGCGCCGCAGGATTCGCGATTGAAATCGATCTGGGCCATTCCAGTGCGGAAGAAATACTTACGAAACTGGCAATCCACACACGCTATGCGGCAAGCGGACTCTTTATGCAGCGCTACGGCGTGAGGAAGGAGCGGACCTTGCTCATTACCACAACTGCAAAGCGGCGTGACAATCTGAAAGCCCTGTTAGAGCACGAAGGCAGCAATCGATTCTGGCTTTCTACCTTTGCTGAAGTCGCGGTAGGCGGCGTCCTGGGGGCGATCTGGCACGCTCCGTTTGAACCAACGCTTCAATATCTGTTCCCGATGTATTCTGGCGACTGCAATGCGGAATACGCAACTCATCCCTCACGAAAAGGAGATCTGCGATGAAACTGTGCCTAAAATGCTGCTCGCTATGGGAGAGCAGCGCCATCTATTGCGGCAAGTGTCGGCGGCCACTTGGCAAACGGTGTCCAAAAGGACATTCTCAAATGTTCTTCTCACCTGCCGTAACGTGTCTTATCTGTAACGAAGGACCTCTGGATGGTTTACCTTACCTTTCACTCGGCTGGGTTGCATCCGGGATTACCCTCGTGCTCCTCGTCATTGCTTGGCGCTGGATCTGGGATCACCCGTGGCAGTCGGGAAATGCTCTCTGGCGGACAATGCTTTGGGCGCTTGGGATTCTGTTCGATACGGCTCCCAACTCTGTCGCCCTGACAATCAGACATATCCTCACTTGGTATGTATCGCTATTCTTGCTATCTTTCCTGTTGCCACACGGAGCAGGACGCTCGATACGGCAGAGCCTCAAGATGCTGCCCCGCTACCTATGGCGCGGCCTGTACGCGCTTTTGGGACTGATGCGCTCCCTAGTGTTGAGGCCCCTTGGCCAGAAAGTCAAGGATACCGTGATCCGCTCCAAAGATTCCGACATAGATGACCACTAAGGCGCGTTCGGGTTCTCGCATGTACCGGGAAGAGAAAGGAAGCGATGATGTACCTCGGGAGGGTTGCGATCACTGAAGGAGCATATGATGCGATGGCAAGAGCAAACGTTTTACCGAACGTGCTGTTGGCTAGACATCAACGCGGCGAACAGGGCGACATCTCTCCCTATGCCTTTGGCTTGGGTGAGGAGGAGATTGCAGGCAAGCCTACCTCCCTCTACCTGCTCTCAACTGGAGAAGCCATCTGGATTACCACGGACTCCACTTATTCGGCAACGGAACCGATTACCACCCTGTTGCTCGTGCCTGCATCGGTGGTAGCGGATCTCTGAGAGAACGGCGACCTCTCTACGCTGCGAATCGAAAGGAAAGGACCATGCTATTTTCACTTGGGAGCATCCTGGTTACCTCCGGCGCTCTGCAGGCGCTGGCGGCAGTAGAAGCAACCCCTTCAAGCCTTTGCGCGCGGCATGCTTCAGGCGATTGGGGCACTGTATCAGAGAGTGATCAGTTCCGTAACGAGCAGGCACTCTATAATGGCGAGCGTCTGATGTCGGTCTATCCGCTCAGCACAGGGGAAACGGTATGGGTAATGACGGAATCGGACAGGTCCCTGACTACCGTACTTTTGCCCGACGAATACTAATAGCCCACACATGACAGCCACAAAGGAGAAGAGAATGGACACATTTACGTCACGCATGTTCGGACGGGTATCAATCGTCAAGCTCGCATACGGGAATGGATGCCTCGCCGTGCAACTCGTTTCGGCGGCTGACGGAGAAGAAATTGCAACGCTTTCAGTCAACCTGCCTGCATATGCCCATGAGTTGGGTCCGAACGAGTTTTTTGCAAAGACCTACGCCGAAAATCAGGAAATTTCCCAGGAGGCACTTGCATCGGGGCTCGTCTGCGACACCGGTGCGCGTGTCGATACCGATATCGGCCCGGTGCCAATCTGGCGTTGCCGCTAAGGGGCCGATGTCTAGCGAATTGCCGTATCTCGGCAGTGCTATTCGATGAAGGAGAAGGTAAAATGGACGATCCACAGGTTACCTATCATGGGTTGGATCAAGTGACCTTGGTGCCATCGGAGGCATGGGAGGAATTATTCCGTCTGGCTAAGGAATATGCAGATGTCGCCCGACAAAGGCGAGAAGCGCGTAAAGCAATGACCAAAGATGGACCTACTGCGCCTGCGCAACCAGTGCCGCAACCACTCCCGCGTAAGCCGTATACTACGGAGCGGTAAGGCAGGCTTTATGTCTTATACGAAACGCGAGAGGAGTATTGAATATGAACGAGAAGACGGTGCGGAGCGCTGCCATAGCGGTTATCTACACCCGGGTTTCCTCGCAGGAGCAAGTAGAGCAGGGCACTTCGCTTGAATCGCAGGAGCAGGCGTGCTTGAAGAAGGCAGAAAGTATCGGTGCGCGTGTTGTCGTCCCGGCGTTCCGAGATGAAGGAGTATCTGGCGCGACCTATGTGGGCCGACCGGGCCTTCAGGCCGCGCTCGCCCTCATCGAACAGGGCGAAGCCGACACTCTGGTGTGCTACGATGTATCTCGCCTCTCCCGTGATGTTGAACATCACGCGATCATCGCTCGGCGCGTCAAACAGGCTCGGGGGCGCATTGTATTCTGTACGCAGGACTTCGCCGACACGGCTGACGGGGAATTGTCGGCTGGCATTCTCAAGCAGTTCGCTCAATGGGAGAAACGCAAGATCCGTGAGCGCACCCAAAGCGGGCATAAACGGCAGGCGGAAAGAGGAATACAGACCTACCGCAACCTTTCTCCGATGGGCTACCACGTTGTCACGGCGCAGGATGTCCTAATCGGACAGTACCCTGTCGGAACGCAGGGAACCTACTGTGTACTAGAGGCGGAAGCAGATACTGTACGCGAACTGTTCCGCCGAGCTGCCGCCGGGTCTTCCCTGTCTGGTCTGGCAGCTTGGCTAGACGAAAGTGGCATCCCCACCCGACAAGGTGGCAAAGGATGGCGGCAGTCAACGGTCAGGGCCATTCTGAAAAATCCGGTCTACATGGGTGAGGTTCTAGTCGGAAGGAAGGAAGTTGTGTCGGACGAAAGCAGGCGCGAACAGGGCTTTAAGATGAGCTATTATCTGCGCGACCGCGACCGGGAGGATTGTGTCCGCATCACCGTACCGGCACTGGTGACGCCTCAACTGTGGGAAGTCGTGCAAGAGCGCTTGGAAGACAATAAGGCGCGGCTGTCAGGGCGCAAGTCGCGCCGGTTTGCCCTGTCCGGTCTGTTTCGGTGTCCGGCTTGTGGCAACCGTTGCAGTGTTGCCCACAAGCAAGGCAAATCGCATACCTACTTCTGCCGACAGAAGCGTGTCTGCCATCCTCACGCCTATGGAGGGCAAACGGCAGAGCAGGCAGTCTACGCCATTGTGCAGGAATTGGCCGAGCGGCCCGAACTTGTCGAAACCGCGCTGCGGGCCTATGCCGCCAAGCCGGAAACCGAAGGGAGAGGACAGATACGCGGGGCAGTACTGAGAGACCTTGCGAAACTTCAGGAACGAGAGAAGGCTACCGTAACGGCGCAAATCGCAGGCATCCAGGCCGGAGCGGACCCTGGCCTTTACGAAGGCGTTTTCGCGGAAATCGCAGCGCAACGCAAGGAACTCCAGACACGCCTCGCTGCTCTCGAAAAACAAGACGACGAGACTGCCTTCGCCCCTGCCGACAGCAGTGTACTACTTGCCGAGGCGCTTTCCGACATGGAGACTGCTCTGTTTGACGATCTGGTGCAACCAGCAGAGAAAAACGCCCTTCTCTCCTCCGTTGTCCGAGGCGTCTACCCGCTCAATCGAGAGGGAGACTACCGTGTAGATCTCTGTCCGCTTCCTGGAAGTGGTTTAACTCTACAACAGACGTTGTCCTGGTGCCAGTTGGTGCCTGCGCCATCGTGGGCCGGTTTGAGAAAGACCTGATCCAGGCGCAGCACGACCGGATCGCCCAGCAACTGTGATACCGCTTCGGTCACTTTCGGGGCGAAGGGCAGGGCGCGAAACAGGGCGCTTTTGTCGAACATCGGGCAGAGTTGCAGGTTGCGTTTGGTCTGCGAAGTCGTCGTGCCATCGCCGTCCGTTGCGACATTGCGCAGCAGCCCCTCCCGCTGCAGGCGCTCGACTTCCGCCCGAATCGCCGCCGTCTCCTGCGCATCGAAGAAGGCCGGCACGGCGACATAGCCATGCGTACGAAACTGTTCCACCTGTGCTGTCGTCAGTGTCATAACAGAAACTCTCCCTGGCCGGATGCAGCGAACGCCCAGCGCAATCGCACAACGCGTCTCCTCTGGAAGCGAGTGTCTATGAGGTCTACTTCGACACGAACGTCCCTGCTCCCTTCCGCAATTCCGGGAATCCGGGAACGCAGGGCGCTCTGCTGCCTCGCCGCCGATCCGGCCCGCGCACAAGAACGCCCCGACCGATAGGATCAGCCGGGGCGAAGACGAAAGAGAAGCAAGTACGGTTCAGCGCCGACGTCGGCGGCGAGCGATTCCTGCCAAAGAGACTCCCAGTCCCGCGAGTAATGCGGTGACTCCGGGCTCCGGAGTGGCTGTTGCGACCGTGGTGTAGGTCATCGTCGTGAAGCGAACATTCAAGCCACCGGGGCCACCTGCGTTCGCCCAGTTGAACGTCAGGGTGTTGGTGCCTGTCTGGTACGATCCTATGGGGAGCACGAAATTCGTGAAGGAGTTGAAGCCTGGACTGGTAAGGCCTGTAGGCGTCCCATTGATGAGTATGTTGCTTCCCGAATTGTCCGTAGACCACTGGCCTGCGATGCTTACCGAACTCAGGTTGGTATTGAGGGGCAAGGTGAATGTCGTACTGTAGGCGAGGGAGTAGACCCCACCATTGACGGAACTGCCATCACCGCCATCATTCGCGATATAGTTTGAGTCGGCGCTGCCGGCCCAGGATCCATTCGGAGATTGCTCGACGAAGACATTCGCAGCAGAGGTATAGTGCAGATCTGTTGTTGTGGTGTTCCCCGGCAGAACTTTGACTTTGCCGGCGTCCACGCCGGTGTTGAACAGGTCAGTAATGGTCTGTGCCTGTACCCCTCCGCTTATAACGACGGAACTGCCGACCACGACTGCACACAGAGACAATTGTTTGTGTAGATAGCGCATATTGCTGATTCCTTATTAAATGAGATGCATTGAGGCTGTACACCGAGTGATAAGAAGACCGAGGGTGGTAGAGGAAGAGGCTGAGGAGACGGTCTAAATAGTGCTGTTGCACAAATCGTGCCAATCGGGCATGATTGCCAACACGCTATGTCATCGGAGAGAACAAAGGATAGAAACGATGCGCAACCCATTTCTACGCAGACGTATTCCCGCCGAGCAGAACCCGGCCGAACCGAACCGGGATACGATCGTTCCACGTATCAAATCGACGCAGATGCTGGCATTCCTGACAGAGAACGGGTATCCCAGAGATCAGTTTCCGGTAACCGAACCCTTCGTCGCAGATCTTATCATCAGCTACGCCTTCGATCACCCGCAAATGTTTGATATGGTGATGCCGCACCACCTGGAGCGGCTGGGCATCAAACCCGAGGAACTCCGCGAAATCGCGATCGCCAATCTCAAACGCCAACTGCCTCAAATCGGAATGATGGAAGAGCCTCCGATCATGCGTGTGGTGACAGGAAACGATCTCGAAGCCTGCGTCCTGTTAGCCTCCTCCTGGTGGAACGACCGTTCCGCCGAGACTCCGGGCGAGATCGTCGCGTCCGTCCCCAGTCGCGACGTCCTGCTCTACTGCAGCAGCCAATCCGCCGAGGGAATGCAAGCCCTCCGAGAGTTCACCGACGAAGTCTATGCAGGCGAAACGACACACGCTCTATCGGAACATCTGTTTGTCTGGCGGGACGGACATTGGTCCCTCTTTCCATAGACCCTGGGTGATGAGATTCGTCGTCGGAGAGACAGAATGAAGCTTTATCACAATAACGTACTTATCGGAGAGATTACCGCGGTCGAAACCGACATGTTCTGGCTGAGTGGGATTATCCACTTCACACCGGAAGCGGCAACTTATGAGGATTTCTTCGCTTTCATAACAGATGAAGATAACGCACTGGAAGAACTGCCCTTTGCTTCAGAAATGCTTGAGAACTGGTTTGTCGAAGACGAAAATGGAAAGATGAGGGCCATAGAAATTCCAGCCGTACATGATGACAATACGATTGATTGGCGCTGGTGACGACCACGGTCTCTGCCTGGTCTTCGGGGTTGCGTACTGCGTCCCAAGGTATAATAGATCAAGGAGGAAACGGTGATGTCTATTCAAACATTCGAAGCTCTGACAGATGCAAACGGCAACCTGAAGTTTGCTGAGACGGTGCGCCTTCCTGCGCATACAAAGGTGTTTGTTGTTATCCCTGAACAAACCGTTCCGTATGCAGAAATCGTACCTGAAACTCGCGAACAATCTCTTTCCATGATTCACTTTCCTTTGGTTCGAGTGAAGGAGGAGGGGCTGGCAAAGAGGCTGGTGAAAACCATAGTTGGGGATGCAGATGCCGAACTATGATGCGAATTTTGCCTCACCGCCGGCTCCCGTGGCAACGGTCGTAATAAGGAACCCGGTGGCGAACAAAAGCGTCACCGGAGTTCCTATGTTGATAGACACTGGGGCTGACGCGACCCTGATCCCGCGCGCACTCCTATCGTATTTGGCTCTTTCCGAGGAAACACTCAAACCATCAGGGTATTTGCTTGTAGGATTTGACGGCACTCAGTCTCCGGCAGTGTTGGTGCCCGTAGAAATGGAGTTTTTAGGCAAGCGATTGGCGGGAGAGTACTTACTCACAGAAACAAACTATGGCGTTCTTGGCCGTGACGTTTTAAATCTCTTTCGCCTGGTTTTTGATGGCCCGAATCTAGTATGGGAAGCAGTGCGTTGAATGAGGCCATCAGGTAGGAAGCGAAGAGTTCAGGCGAGGCGGCGGAGGCAGAGGAGGGCGAGAGGTTCATCGGGAGAGTAGCCGGCGAGTTCGGTGGTGGTGAGGGTGGTGATCTGGTCGCGAGTCTGGAGGCCGGAGAGGTCGATCAGGCGGTTGCCGCAGAGGAGGTAGAGATCAGGGAGGACGGCTCCAGAGTCGCCGTAGGTGGTGGCGCTCTTGAGCACCTGATCCAGCGCGGTCTGCCACTTGCCGACGGGGCTGACCTGCACGGTCAAATTCTCTTTGGCAAGGCGGACGATGCCTTCGTTGTCCAGAACGCGGAAGAGATGTTTCTCTTTGCGCATCAGGCCGAAGAGCGCTTTTTCGGTGAGGACGCCCTCGAAGACCCACCAGCCTCCGATGTGCGCGACGGTCTTGACAGTAGGACTGCCGATGGCGGCGGCTGCAATGGCCTGGAGTTCCGCTTCTGTCCGTGTTTCGGCCTGAGCATCGCGGGCGCGGAGTTCGGTCGCGCCGGTCGCGGTGGCGCGGACGAGATTGCGCACGGGATCGACCTCGACATGGACTTCGATCGTCCCTTCCGCC
>Ga0105239_10009631_pt1 | contig 10864 bp, 10 predicted proteins | sample KBSC44metaG_FD_92761 | JGI IMG/M metagenome (GOLD analysis project Ga0105239, IMG submission 92761) | Corn rhizosphere microbial communities from Kellogg Biological Station, Michigan, USA - KBS C4-4 metaG | ecosystem: Host-associated > Plants > Roots > Rhizosphere > Soil | place: Michigan, USA...
AAAACAACCTCATCTGCTCCCCCGGCCGCCTGAACTGTGTACAATCCAACTCCCATCTCTCCGCATTCAATCCATACTTATGCGTATAGCGTGCATATTGCTGTGCCACCAGCTGCGCATAATTCCCCTCTCCTCGCATCCGAACGCCCCAGCGACTGTCATTAACCTTACCATCATGACTGGCCTCTATCAGGTGCCACACCTTATCCGCTCTGTCAGGGAAATTTTTATAGAGCCAATCGTGGAAGATAAGCTTGATCGCCCCATTCAGACGGATAAAGGTATAGGCGGAAAAAGTAGCGCCATTCGCTGCAGCCGCCTGCATGATCCGTTGCATCTCATGCTCATTGAGCCCAGGTATCATCGGACCCAGCATAACCCCCATACGAACCCCCGCATCGCTCAGCTCTTTGATCGTACGAAGACGTTGTTTGGCGGTAGTGGTCCTCGGCTCCATCACCCTGCGCAGATCCTCATCAAAGGAAGTAATGGATACGAGAATGGATACCAGCTTTCTCCTGGCCATATCGGCCAGTATATCCTTATCCCGAAGGATACCGGCATTCTTGGTGATCATGCCCACGGGCTGGCTGAACTCATTACACACTTCCAACAGCTGGCGGGTGATACCAAATTTCTTTTCCGCCGGCTGATAGCAATCCGTATTGCCGCTGAGTGAAATAGGCAGACATTCCCATTTCGGGTTCATCAGGAACTTACGCAATAGCTCGGGAGCATTCTTTTTTACGATGATCTTTTGCTCAAAATCCAGCCCTGCGCTATATCCCCAGTATTCATGCACATTACGGGCATAGCAATAGGTACAGCCATGTTCACAGCCCTGATAAGGGTTCATACTATACCACATGCCTACATCAGGACTGTCTACCTTATTGACAATGCTCTTGGCATGCTCTTCCAGGAAAATGGTCTCCGGATTGGGATCGACCCAGTCATCGATGGCCTCGATATGCTCTTTCACCCGCTGGTTCTTCAGGAACCTGTTCTTGGGATTGAACTGGGCGCCTCTTCCTTTCTTGTATTGGTCGGGGTCGTCCTCTTCGGGTTCTTTCTTTTTTTCCTTGATGCTGTCGCGGATTATTTTATGACGGGATAGGGCAGTATTTTCCCCTTCCCTGGTTTCTTCATTCATAGATGACAATTTCAGGATAAACAATAGTTGCACAGGAGGCTCCTACATAAATAGCTCTCCCTGCCGGGTGGCTACGGGCAGATTCTGGAAGGACATCCGCTCGACGATCTGCCAGGCGCCGGCGCTTCGGGCTTCCCACCCGCCTGACGACGGACCATCGTTAAAACTCCCTTCCCGGCGCTTGAGCAGGAGCATACCATCGGCGATAAATCTCCCGGTGAAGCTTTTTTGGCTGTACTCCAACCACCCCTTCTCATATTGAAAGGGCAGTAGCTTGCGCGCGATGGTGATATAGGGATCGTCTATAAAATGTGGCTTATGATCCTTGTCCAGCTTCATCAAACGCTGCACGTCCTTTATCTCTGTCACCAGCTTGCGGATCGGCAGCTTGCTTAGGATATTGATAAAAATGGTATGCGTGGGGTAGCTCCCAAAATCCTTCAGCTCCACCTTGAACGGGCAAAAGCCCATGGCGATGGTACGGAGACGCTGGACGATCCGCTCTTCCATTAACGCCAGCTGCGTAAACCGTACGAGGGTCACCTGGGACTTGCCTCCCACAGCGCCCGGAGCCTGATAGGTTTCCGCAAAATCTTTTTTCACCTGCTGTATCCTGTTACGCAATTCATCATGCGGGTGCAGGATGAGAAGGTATTCGTTCGTAGCGAGCTGCTTCTTATAATTTTCGTTAAGGACGGCCGCTACAGGTTTGATTGCTTTTTGCATGGTTTCTGTTTTTGGGTGTCCGGGAAACGGGCCTCTCAAAAATGTAACACGTTTTCCGGAAGAATCTAAAGTCTGTCCTATCGGACAACGAACCCTGGGTTCGTTCAGAGTGTCAGCATCAGGCCGGGTTTTCAACATTCTGCCCCAGCCCAGTCATCAAATCATTGATGGGCAGCCGGAACACATTCACGGTCCTGCAGGCATCGAAAGAATGCTCCCTTTTTAGCAGTACCAGCTCTTCCACCCGGAACGACTCATGAAAGGTTCTTTGAGAATAGTCGGCCATAGCCCTATTATATACCTGTTCCGTCAACCCACCCGCAATGCTCAGATAAGGGCGGCTGATCAGGTTGACAGGAGGACAGCCCGAACTGCGGATAAAATCGTCGATGGCCCTCAGCTGATGCATCAATTGACGGAAAGGCTGCGGGTCCTGTACCCGCAGATAGATGGTGTGGGGAGGGAACCCGCTGTAATTGTTCAGCGTTATCTCAAAACACTCATTCCGACGGCATATCCTGTGTATCCACCGTATCAACGTGTCCTCCATCTGCTCCCCCGCCTGAAAGGCGGCTACCGTAATATGCGGTCTGTTACGCCCCTTCATTATCAATCCATAATCGCTGAGGAACTGCTGCTGCTCCTCCACCAGTTTTTCAAAAAGCTCGCCGTAAGGATAAATGACCAATAGATATTCCATCCGTCGGCCAGCTTCGCTTTTACCCCCGGAGATGGAAATCATTCGATCTGGCTCAAAAAAAGATGATTGTTTTACTAACCCGGTATCCATAAAAAAATTTTAATTGATCAGGAAATTAGCATAAATTTACTAAATAAATTAGTATATGAAAAAATAATTTTTCGCCCCACGCCGTTTTAAACAGTCCCTTGGCGGGAGACACAACTAAAAACATTAACATGGAACTCGAACAATTCTTTGGAATGACCTATAAAGGCAGCAAGCGCTTCACGCAGCATGAGATTCCAACCGCCAATGCCACCGGTTTTGGCGCAGCTGCAGACGACTATATGGAAAGAGGCATCGACCTGAATGAGCAGCTGGTGCGGAACAAGCCGGCTACCTTCTTTATGCGTGTCAGCGGAGACGCTATGACAGGGGCAGGTATCTTTCATGGCGACGTGGTGATCGTAGACAGGAGCATAAAAGCCACCAGCGGCAAGGTCATTATCGCCACGCTCAACGGAGAAATGCTGATCCGGCGTTTTGAAAAGACGATCAACAAGATCCGGCTGGTGCCGGAAACTCCCAGGCTGTCCGCCATCGATGTCGATCTCTCCGGTTCTGAATTTTCCATCTGGGGAGTTGTCACCTATGTGATCCACTCATTATAAAAGCGCGGGAATTGATCCCGACCGAAAAAGACTTATGAACGCCATCGTCGACTGCAATAGCTTTTACTGCTCCTGCGAGCGTGCATTCCGCCCCGATCTGTGGAACAAGCCCGTCGTGGTCCTCAGCAATAACGACGGCTGTATCGTTTCCCGGAGCGACGAGGCCAGAAAGCTCGGTGTCGCAATGGCCATTCCTTATTTTCAGGCCCGCCCCATCATCGACAAGCAGGGGATCTCCGTATTCTCTTCCAACTACCACCTGTATGGGGATATGAGCTGGCGGGTGATGGAAACATTGCGGACATTGATGGGAAATGCCTCTAAAGTAGAAGTGTACTCCGTGGATGAGGCTTTTATGGACCTCGGTCATATTCCTGCCCATGAGCTGGAAGATTATTCCCGCCATATCAAACAGACAGTGGAACAATGGACAGGTATTTCCGTCTCCATTGGCGTGGCGCCTACCAAGACCCTGGCCAAGCTGGCCAATCGGCTGGCCAAGAAGAACAAACAGCAATCAGGCTGTATAAAACTGCTGACCACGGAGGACGAGCTCCGGACGGCGCTGCAACAGACACGTGTAGACGATCTCTGGGACGTAGGAAGAGCCTATGCCGTCAAGCTGATCAACTGGGGTATCACCAGCGCCTGGGAATTATCCAATATGCCCGAGGAATGGGCGCATACCAATATGGGAGGCATCGTCGGCGTACGACTGATACGCGAACTGCGGGGATTGCCCAGCATCGGGATGGAAGAAGAGCTCGTAGATAAAAAGATGATCGCCACCACCCGGATGTTCGGACGCCCCGTCACCGACGTCCACGAAGTCAAAGAGGCTGTAGCCACCTATATCTCACGGGCCGCAGAAAAGCTGCGCAGGCAACACAGCGCCGCAGGCACCGTCAGCGTCTTCATCGTATCCAAAGAACAGGACCATCTCACCGACTTCCGGCGGGGAGCCACCATCAGCAACTATGCCACCCTTCCCAGGGCCACCTCCCTCACCCATGAGCTGATCAAGGCGGCAGTAGGCCTGGTAGACGGACTCTTCGAACAAGGTAAAGAATATAAAAAGGCCGGCGTCATGCTCAGCAGCCTGGTGCCCGATGCCTCGATACAGGGCAACCTCTTCTCATCTCATGCAGCAGGCGAGCATCGTAACCTCATGCATGCCATCGATAATATTAATTTCAGCATGCGGGACGACAGCGTCAAATTCGGGTCCTCCGGGATGAATAAACATTGGAAAATGCGGCAGGAACTGCGGTCTCCCCGCTTCAGCACCCGGTGGGAGGACCTAAAAGAAGTAAAATAGCCACATATCAAAATGATAGTCAACGATTTATAATTATTGACCCATATTTCTTACCTTTTTTCTGCAAAATTTAAAATATCCATCCTCCTCATCCGTCTACCTTCTAAACGGACCACAGGTCCGTTGGCCGATAGGCCAGACATTAGCACTTTGCGGGAGATGTGCTAATTTCCCGACAGCGCATCTCCCGCACATAAAACGGACCACAGGTTTGTTGGTCGATAGAAAGATAAAAATGGAGGAGCTATTGACGATATCACCGGTCATGAACCAATCATCGAGGAAAAATATCACGTCTGTCATCGGTCAGTTCGGCAAGCGATTGTTGAGCTTTATCCGCCAGCGTGTATCCGATCCGGCAGATGCAGAGGATATACTGCAGGACGTCTGGTATCAATTCTCGACGACAGTGGATACGGAACCCATCGAACAGGTCGGCAGCTGGCTCTTCAAAGTGGCCCGTAACAAGATCATCGATCGCTACCGTAAAAAAAAGCCGGACTCGCTGGAAAGCCTGCTGCAACCCGATGAAGACGATGAAGGACCAAACTTTTCCGAAATACTCTTCGATAAGAGCAACAATCCTGAAACAGCCTATCTGAGCAGCCTCTTTTGGAAGACCCTGGAAGAAGCATTGCAGGAGCTGCCGGAAGACCAGCGGAATGTATTCGTCTGGAATGAGCTGGGTGACGTCTCCTTTAAAGAGATCGCCGCCCATACAGGAGAAAATGTCAATACCCTCATCTCGCGTAAAAGATATGCCGTACTATTTCTGCGGGAGAGGCTGACGACCCTATATAACGAGATAATAAATCATTAAAATAAAAAGATCATGAAACGTTTTTGGATGAGAAGGGTTGCAGGGTTTATCGTACTGGCCCTATTTGGAATAGCAGTTTTTTCAGGTATCGTAATGTTGTTATGGAATGCATTGATGCCGGCAATCTTTAACCTGCATGCCATCACCTGGCTCCAGGCCCTGGGATTGCTGATCCTTTGTAAGATACTGTTCGGCGGATTTCGCGGCGGCGGCCCCAGACAGCACTGGAAGAACAAAATGAAACAACACTGGATGAAGATGAGCCCGGAAGAAAAGGAAAAGTTCAGACAGGATTGGATGAAACGCTGCGGGGGTCGTGGCCCCTTCAGAGGACCCGTTGGAGGTCCCTTTGAAAAAGACCCCTTTGCATCCGGCGGTCCCTTCTCCGATGAAAAAATACCACCCACCGAGAGCGCATCTTAAAAGACCAAGAACTGCTTCCAGCAGTTCGTCGAAAGGACAGACAGAACCGAGCCATGCGAAGGTTCCGACCGTACCCGAGGTACGAAGGGTACGAACGAGGAAGAGCGAATACATGGAGCTCTGACGAAGTTCTGACCGTGACGAAGCAGCTCCGCCGAAGGTCTGATATCCGGGAATTGGGCTATTTTTTGGGCGAGACCAATTCCCTCACTTACCACAAACCTATCAACTGAAAAATATGATTATGGCCGCAGAACTTTCACCGACCTTTCCTTCAGAAGGCATCACCACCCGGCTGGCCGGCTGGCTTCTCCCCGGACAATATTCCCAGGATTGGGCCCTGGAGCAATTAAACATACTACCTTATCAGCACCTGCTGGAAGTAGGTTACGGGTCCGGGAAAATGCTGCAGGCGGTGGCTAAAAAATTGAAGATCGGATTTATGGCAGGCATCGACGGCTCTGTCTCCATGTATCAGCGCGCCACGCGCAGGAACAGGCGGGCCATTGAAGACGAGCTCCTGCAATTGCATGTAGGCTCGTTGTACCAGCTGCCTTATCCTTCCCATTATTTTCATACCATCTACGGGACAAACATTCATTTGTCCTGGAAAGATCCGGCCATGGAATTCTTACGCCTGTCCAATCTGTTGAGACCAGGCGGGCGGCTGGTGACCATATTGCAGCCGCAATGGTCCCTGCAGGAAAAGACGGTTCGCAGCACCATGGAAAAGATCGAAGAATACTATATCGAGGCAGGACTCACAGATCTACGGATCCGCTACAAGGACACCGATATGCTCACCGGAGTAGCCATCACGGGCTACAAGGAATAACACTATGGCATGGAAAAAGAAGTGCAAGACCTGGATGCACTATTGGAACACACAGGAGCCCGATATGTGTTTGGCGTCAGTTCGGAAAGGCTTATCTGTCTTCAGGCAGCGCTTAAGCTTTCTTCCATAGAAAAATGCATTGTTTATGAACCCGCCCTGATCCTGAATGGGCAGGTCGATACGGACTTCCTGCCACGGTATAACAAGAAGATCGCCGATGGGAATACAGCCGCCGCCCTCGTTACGGCCATGAAAGGAGCCCGCCTGGGGCCACCCTTATTCAATAGGATACCGCGCAGACTGATCGAAATGCTTACAAAAACAGCTATGCTATAAAAGCCAAAGTCCTTTTGCTGGGTGGTAGTAAAAGCCCTGGCTGGCTTAAATCAGCGCTCGAGCCGCTGGCGAAGACAATTCCACACGCGCAGCGTATCGAACTCCCCGGCCTGGGACATGGAGGATCCAGCGATGAAGGCATGACCAACAAAGGAGGAAATCCAAAGCTGGTAGCACAGGAAATACGGCGTTTTTTATTGTAATAGTTTCATTTTCACCAGATTAAGGATAAAAAACGGCTGCTTTACGGAAACTTTAACAGTACCCGATTAAATCTTCGAAACCGGTTTCGTTCCAATATACAAGGATGCGAAACTGACCTTTGAAGAACATCCGTCACAATTAAAATCTACGAAAATGAAAAAGCTGTTTATTCTTACAACGATCCTTGGAAGTACCCTCATCGCCAGCTCTGCCTATTCTCAGGTATATGTCAATGCCCGTCTCCGTATCCCCGGAGTCAGGGTTTATGTGAGCACGCCTCCCCCTCCCACTGTAGTATATCAACAATATCCCGCTCCTGCACCTGCTCCTGTATGTCAGGATCAGTACAATCAGGACGGATATAGCCAGGATGGCTATGGTTATGCACCGGCTCCTACTACCGTCGTATATGAGAACGACTTCCCCGGGTATGCTTACTATAACTACCCTGCCTATTGCGGCCACTACCGCGACCGTGTCTACTATGAACACTACCGTCCTTACTTCGAAAGGGACTATAGACCCTACTTCAGCGGTAGAAGGTTTGACCATGCAAGATTCGAACACGAGAGGTTCGATCACGATCGTGGCCAGCACCGCGGATGGGATCGCCACGGCAGGTGGTAATAAACCATAAAAAGATCAGGCCGTCTCAAATATGAGACGGCCTTTTTGTTATTTCTTCAGCAGCATGCCATTACCCAGCGGCAGCGCCTCATGATATCCATTACTGACGGCAACAATAGCAGCAGAATCCCTGGTGGCCATCGCGAAATCTACTGTATCGGACACGATCTTATTTTTGAACTCCACTGGATTATCGCTGCGCACGATCTTAACACCCTCCTGGAAATAAAGATGGTTCTCCAGAAAGATATTGGGATTAAACCTGTCTATTAACAGGCCCTTACCGTGGTTGTTCTGCACATACCGCAGCACATCATTGCTATTAGGCTTTATCGCGGTCTTATAGGCATAAACCCCCAGTCCTATCGATCCTATCAGGATCGCCACATAAAAATGAACGGCATAAAAAAAATGAGGCTTTCTGCTCGCAGCGACAAAAAGAGGCAGGTATATCAGGAGGCACATAAAGCTCAGACCCCTGCCTAACGGATATTTGCTGCCCAATAGCTTATGACAGACAAAGAACGCCGCAAACACTCCTGCCAGGATGATCAGCTCCCGATATATCTTTTTTCCCAGGACGAACAGGATACCCATTGGCACAGCAGAAAGAAGAAAAATTATCTTTATGATCTTAAATGTCTTATCGGGCAGGAAGTCCTGGAAACACATAAAGGAGATGAGCGATGATCCGGCCCCATTCACAAACAGGCTGTTGTTCCCGATGATATTGGGATCCGTGCTCACCACCTTGCCCATGGAAAAAACATACAACAGCGCACAGGCCGCAAAAGCCAGACAAGGCAGCAGCAGGACATAGGACCAGGAAGCATCTTTCCAATTCGGAAATCCCATACGGGGCAATGACCTGTTCGTTATTACGATCCAGACCAAAAGCCCGCCCATGACCAGGAATACAAAAACAAAACTGAAAATAGCCAACGAGGAAATGGCTCCCGACAGGAGAAAGAGCATCAGCGCCTTCAAGGCTCTCTTCTCCAGGTAAAGGTTAAAATAATACAGAGAGGCTGTAAACGCGGCCATGGCAAATGCATATCCCCTGCCGATGGAAAAATAGAGCGCAAATGGCAGCACGAGGAATAGGATCGTATATGATCCCGGTATGGATGCTTTGTCCGGCAGCCCGTACTTTTCCTTATACAGTCCAAATAGCCGGCGGAGATAATAGATATATATCAGCAGACTGGAAAAACTCATTATCCTGTAAAAAAACACATTCTTTGCATGCAAGGACTGCATGACGTGAAAGTAAAGTGAATTGAACAAGTGGTTGTTCGCGACTTTGAAATGACTGTACCGTAGGATGTCCAGGAAGGAGGTGCCATCGGTGCCCCAGTAAGACCATGCTTCATCATATTCCCACTCGCTGTTCCAACTTAACCAAAGTATAATAACAAATAACAGAGCGCCAGACCAAATAAAGACTTTTCCAGGCTTTTTTGAGAGCATAGTATGGATTTGTCGGGAAATTAAGGATTTATCAGCGTCCGGCCAGAAAGACATCCTGATTTTATTCCCCTGCTCTCACAAATGCTGCCCTGCTGGGAGCCGGCACCTTTGCATCCATTCCCTTTATTCCCTTCCAAAGTATCTCATTGAACAGCCCATCAGGAACTCTGTCCTCGCGGGCCAGATCGATACCGGCTGATTTTTTAGCCATCTCATTCCAGGCAACATTGGTCTCACCCAGATCAATATTCGCTGGCAGGGCATGAAAAGGCGACAGATCGGCCTCATTGGAAAAACATCGCCACATAGGAGTGGCCGCCGCATCGTACTGGCTCATGGGTGTAAGTCCCAGTATCAGCTCAATAGTTCGTAGTACGGAAGTAGTGGAGTACATTGTATGGTCTACATAGTGACGTCTGACCATCCCTCCTGCAACATATACAGGGCTGCGGTGCGCATCCACATGATCGGGACCGTTCTGAGCGTCGTCCTCCAGGATAAAGACCACAGTTTCCTTCCACACAGGGCTCTTGCTAAGGTATTCTATAAACTCACCCACGGCCAGGTCATTGTCCGCAACATGCGCAAAGGGAGTAGGTCTCCCCTTCTTCATACCTTCCGTATGATCATTCCCCAGTCGCACGGTATTGAACCGTGGCAGCGCATTCACAGCTAACAGCGAATCAAATTCCCTTTTCCACTGGCTGACTCTCACCGTGTCCCGCACATGCAGATCCCAGCCGGTGTAATACGGACAGTAATGCCCCTTTAAGGCCTTTATATTCGGCTTGTATTCATCCGCAAACTCACCATAGGTCCGGTACGATATACCGGCCCGGCTGCAATGATCCCAGATAAATCCGCCTTTATTATTGGCTATATCCCGATTGCCCTCCGAGTCATAGTGACCTCCCCGTCCTCCATAATAAGTGGGCCATGTCTTTTCCAGGTAGTCGGTGGCATAGCCGCCCATGCTCCAATTATGCCCGTCGGCGCTCACTTCCGCATCGACATAAAAATTATCCAGCAGGACAAACTCCCTTGCCAGCGCATGAAGGTTTGGGGTCACATGCTCGCCGAATAATACAAGGCTGCTATCCCCATTGCCTTCCTTCATATCCCCCAGCACCTGGTCATACGTGCGATTTTCTTTGATGACATAAAAAACATACTTGATAGGCGAGGATTCACCCACCTTCATGGGTATGGGATTGCCGGGCTGACCTATGGCCATCAGCTCCCCATCCTTTGTATAAGGCGTATTACGATACACCTGGCGGGAATAGACAGCCAACTCCTGCTCACCTGGTTCGTCAATAATGCTCATGGTGCCTTTGAACAATCCGGCTATATATTGCACAGGCGCCTTCTTTTTATTAAGGTCGCCTTTTTGATAGTTTACTTCCTCCCGGCGGCTCACAGGGACAGGTCCCTGCGGATTGGGCAGCGAAGAAAAACCCTTCCCGTTGGCAACCCATATCTTCTTTCCTATCGTCCTTACGGCAGTGGGATACCAACCTACAGGGATAAAGCCTTTTGATTGGCATTCTCCCGGCTCCCGGACATCGAATACGGCCAGACAGTTGTTATCCGCATTGG
>Ga0105239_10009632_pt1 | contig 10863 bp, 12 predicted proteins | sample KBSC44metaG_FD_92761 | JGI IMG/M metagenome (GOLD analysis project Ga0105239, IMG submission 92761) | Corn rhizosphere microbial communities from Kellogg Biological Station, Michigan, USA - KBS C4-4 metaG | ecosystem: Host-associated > Plants > Roots > Rhizosphere > Soil | place: Michigan, USA...
CCAAGCTCCTTGTCGCGGATCAGGTTCCGTAGGATCCGGGTGAAGACCATCGTGGTCGAGACCGGCGTCGGGCTGCCGGCCGCGAACTCGGCGTCGACGTCGGCGGCCGGCGCGGGCAGCGGCTTCGAGCGGACTAGCCGCTTGGGAATCTCGCCGCCGAGCGCCTTGCGCCGCTCCCGGAGGTACTCGACCTCCTCTGACTTCGGGCCTGGGTGGTAGTAGGGCGCGTCCTTGAGGTCCTTATCCGGGATCGGCAGCTGGAGGCGATCGCGGAAGACCGTCAGCTCCTTCTCTGAGAGCTTCTTGGCCTGATGCGTTATGTTCCGAGCCTCGACGCCCGGGCCGAGCGTCCAGCCCTTGACGGTCTTCGCGAGGATCACCGTCGGCGCACCCTTGAACTCGGTGGCGGCCTTGTACGCGGCGTAGAGCTTCCGGTAGTCGTGCCCGCCACGGCGGAGCTTCGCGAGATCGTCGTCCGATAGGTGCTCGACGAGCTTGCGGAGGCGCTGATCGGGCCCGAAGAAGTGCTCGCGGATGTAACCGCCGCCCGCAACGCTGAACTTCTGGAACTCGCCGTCGAGCGTTTCGTTCATCTGCTGGACGAGCACGCCATCGACGTCCCGGGCGAGGAGCTCGTCCCATTCGCGCGCCCAGATCACCTTGATCACGTTCCACCCGGATCCCCGGAAGACGGCTTCGAGCTCCTGGATGATCTTGCCGTTGCCACGGACCGGGCCATCGAGTCGCTGCAGGTTGCAGTTGACGACGAACGTGAGGTTGTCGAGACCTTCGCGCGCCGCGACGTGGAGCGCGCCGAGCGACTCGGGCTCGTCGGTCTCGCCGTCGCCGAGGAACGCCCAGACCCGTGACTTCGACGTGTCGAGCATGCCGCGGTTCTGCAGGTACCGGTTGAAGCGCGCCTGGTAGATCGCGCTGATCGGACCGAGCCCCATCGACACCGTGGGGTATTCCCAGAAGTCCGGCATGAGCCGGGGATGCGGGTACGAGCTGAGGCCCTGACCGGGCTTGCCCTCGCGCCGGAAGTGGTCGAGCTGGTCCGCGCTCAGGCGCCCTTCGAGGAACGCGCGGGCGTAGATGCCGGGGGCGGCGTGGCCCTGGTAGAAGATCTGGTCGCCTGACGCCCCGTCGTCCTTGCCACGGAAGAAGTGGTTGAAGCCCACCTCATAGAGGCTCGCCGAGCTGGCGTAGGTCGACAGGTGGCCGCCGATGCCCGGGAACTTGTTGTTGGCCCGAAGGACCATCGCGACAGCGTTCCAGCGGACGATCCGCCGGATGCGCAGCTCCATCGCTTCGTCGCCAGGGAAGGCGGGCTCCTGTTCCGGGCTGATCGTGTTGATGTAGCGGGTCTGCGTCAGCGGCGGAAGCCCGATCTGGAGCTGGCGAGCGCGCTTGAGCAGCTTGTAGACGAGGAACCGGGCTCGGGTCTCGCCCTCCTGCTCGACCACCTGGTCGAGCGACGTCATCCAGTCGTCGGTCTCGGCCGGGTCGATGTCGGGAAGTTGGTGCTTGAATTCGTCGAAATACATGTGCGCTTCTATCGTAGGCCGACGGCACGAACGATGGAGGTTGCGGGTCGGCGTTAGACGATCGGCGGTCGCGGGGCCCTAGTCGGTCGTGACCGGGTCCAGCCGCAGGGTGGTGTCGAGGATCTCGTCGCGGACCATCGACGGGGTCGCGGTGTCGCCGTCGTACTTCTTCACGAGCCCCGCGGACGTCCGTGCGATCGAGCCCGGATCACGCGCGGGAACGGCGCGCGCGGCGACCCGGCGCCCATCGATGTGGATGGCGATATTCGGGTTCGCGAGCGCCTCGCGGAACCAGCGCGCGGTCACGCCGCGCCAGGACCGGACGAAGACGTCGTCGCCGTCGACCACGACCCAGGTGATGGTGCGGTGGACCTCGCTGTCGGGCCCGGCTGAGGTTTCGACCTCGATCTCCTTGGCCCGGTCGATCGCGCGAAGGTCGTCACTGCTGAACGGCATGTCGTCAGGGTACCGCCGGTCGGGGCGGGGGGTGGGTTCGCCCGGAGCGAACGATTGCAGTCCGAGGCGCGCGCGACGGCAGCTTGCCGCCACCTTCGTCGCTGGATGGATCGCTGCGAGCGAACGATCCCGGCGCGGAGGCTCCGTCTCGCGACGCTCGGGCCCGAAAACGTTCGCTGCGCGCGAACGCCTTGTCGGCGGGGCGTGGGGTCATCCCGGTGCTGGCCCACGGCCCGCGTTCTTGGCATCAAGGCGGCTTCCACCGCGTCACTCGCTCGGTCAGAGCCGATGAAATGGCGGCCGGGAGCCATCAGCCAGCACCCCCACGCCGAAAACCCTGGCTCTGAGCCAAGAGCCGGCGAGAGCGCGCCCGACGCGCCGCTGCCCGCCGGCCCCAACCCGCTGTAATGCCGATGTAACGGTTTTGCAATGCCGGTCGGCACCGGGCGTCAGGACACCCCGCCGATGCTGGAGCCTCAGCACACAAGGAGTTCCCAGACCATGACCGACCACGAAACCGTCGTCGTAAAGGACGGCGGCTCGAACGCCGGCCTGATCCTCGGGATCATCGCCATCATCATCGTGCTCGCCCTCGGGTGGTATTTCCTGATGGGCCCGGGCGCGGGTTCGAGCAGCAAATCGTCGAACGACACGAACATCACCGTCGAACTTCCCAGCGTCGCTCCACAGGGCTCCTGAGGGCGGTCCGTCGCTGACGGTGCGGACGCTCGTCCGGCACCATGACACCAACCCAGGAGGTGCCACGTGAGTACCCAGCCCCTTGTCCTCGTAGCCGACGATGAGCCGCGAATCACCAAGCTCGTCTCGATCGCGCTCGCCGAGGAAGGGTTCCGTGTCGTCACCGCGAGCGGTGGTGAGGATGCGCTCCAGAAGGCGGAGGAGGTCCGTCCCGACATCGTCCTCCTCGACATCGTGATGCCCGACCTCGACGGCATCGAGGTCATGCGCCAGCTGCGCGAGCGCCGTCCCGTGGCGGTGATCCTGCTGACCGCGAAGGGGTCGACGGCCGACAAGGCCAAGGGCCTCGATCTCGGGGCCGACGACTACATCGCCAAGCCCTTCCATCCGGACGAGCTGGCTGCGCGCGTGCGCGCGGTCCTGCGTCGGTCCTCGGGCGCCCGCCCGGGATCCGGCGTGCTCGCCTTCGACGACATCGAGATCGATCTCGAGCGCCGGATGGTCACCCGGAACGGCGAGCTGGTCCAGCTGTCGCGGACCGAGTGGCTGCTCCTACAGCACCTCGCCGCGAATGCCGGCAAGGTTGTGCTCCACACCGAGCTCCTCACGAAGGTGTGGGGTCCGGAGTATCGCGACGATCTCCAGTACCTCCGGGTGTGGGTGTCGCGTGTCCGGCGCAAGCTCGGCGCGGAGCCCGGCGAGCCGGGCCGCATCAAGACGTTCCAGGGGATCGGCTATCTGCTCGATGTCGAGCCGCCCGCGCCGCCGGAGACGGTGCAGCCGGAACCCGTCAAAGACGAGCAGTCCGCGCTGATCGGATAGCGGTTTCCGCCCCTAGGGACACCGGGGAGCCTCACGCGGGCCCCCACGCGTCGAACGCTCCCCGGTCGCTCCCTTCCTCCAAGCTCACACGCGTCCACGGTCCGTCCCCGACGACCTCCCTGCTAGGCTCAGCCGATGCAGCGATACGACGGCAAGACGGCCCTCCTCGTCATCGATGTACAGAACGATTTCGCCGACCCGAACGGCAGCCTCTCGGTCGGTGGTGGGGCATCGCTGATCCCGCAGATCAACGGCGAGATCGCGATGGCGACATCCGCCGGAGGCACTGTCGTCGCCACCCAGGACTGGCACCCCGGATCGACACCGCATTTCCAGAAGGACGGCGGCATCTGGCCTGTCCATTGCGTCGGCGGGACGTGGGGCGCTGAGCTGCACCCTGACCTCCAGGTCCCAGACGATGCCATCCGCCTTCACAAGGGGACTGGCGGCGAGGACGGCTATTCCGGGTTCTCGATGCGTGACCCGGTCACCGGCGAGGAGAAGTCGACCGGGCTGGACGCACTCCTCAAGGCACGCGGCATCGAGCGCGTCGTGATCATGGGTCTCGCCACCGACTATTGCGTCCAGGCGACCGTGCTCGACGCGATCCGCCTCGGGTATCGCACCGCAGTCCTGACGGATCTGTGCGCTCCCGTCGACCTGACGCCGGGTGATGGCGCGCGCGCCGAACAAACGATGCGCGACGCGGGCGTCGACATGTGGCAGACCCGGATGCGCTGACCGATCGTCGCGTGCAGCTCCACCTGGTCGACGCCACCTACGAACTCTTTCGGGCCCACTACGCGCCCCGGCCGCCGGTCATCGGGCGTGACGGCGTCGTCCTTTCGAGCGTTTCCGGGCTCGTCGATCAGCTGTTGTTCCTGCTCCGGGAACAGGGCGCCACGCACGTCGGTTGCGCCACCGACCGGGTGATCGAATCGTTCCGCAATGACCTCTTCGCTGGTTATAAGTCATCGGCCGGCATGCCGCGCGACCTGCTCGATCAGTTCCCGATCGCCGAGGCGGCCGTGGAGGCCCTTGGGGTCGTGCTCTGGCCGATGGTCGAGTTCGAGGCGGACGACGCGATCGCCGCGGCCGCGGTCCGCTTCGCTGAGGATCCCCGTGTCGATAAGATCCTGATCTGCACCCCCGACAAGGACATGGCGCAGCTCGTCCGCGATGAGCGGATCGTGCTCTGGGACCGACGACGCGACCTCACCTACGACGACGCCGGCGTCCGCGCGAAATGGGGCGTGCCGCCGACCTCGATCCCGGACTACCTCGCCGTCGTGGGCGACTCGTCCGACGGCTATCCCGGTATCCCGGGTTGGGGCGCCAAGGGCGCGGCGGCCGTCCTAGCACGATACGAGCACCTCGAGGACGTCCCTGAGCGCGCCTCCTCGTGGGAGGTCCCCGGCATCACCGGCGGTCGCGCGATGTCGCTGGCTGCCTCACTGCGCGACCACATGGACGAAGCCCTGCTGTACCGCGACCTGGCACGCCTTCGCACGACCGACGACGGCGTGAAGATCCGTCAGACCCACCCCGACGAGCTGCGCTGGGACGGCGCGCCACGCGCCATCTGGGAGGCGTTCTGCGATGAATGGGGCCTCGACCGGCTGCGATCGAGACCCCATCGCTGGCTGTCGGACGAGAGTTGACCGACTACCGCGCGACGCGCTGCCAGGTCACGTCCGGCCTCACGTCGAGCGGGGTATCGGTGAATGACTTCAGGTCGACCATCGACATCGACTGGAGCCCACCGACGACGGGCGGCACCGCCACGATCACCGACTGACCATCCGGCGCGATGATCGAGGAGATCCAATCGGCGCCGTGGACGCCGAGATCCCTCGCGGTCCCGAGCGTCTCGCCGAGCGAGGCGATCGCAAGCGCGTGTCGCCCGCCCTTTACGACCTGGAACAGGATGCCATCCTCGGTGGGCAGCCATGACGCGTTGAACTCGTTGTCGTGCGACCGGTCCGATTCGAGGACCTGATCCGAAAGGACCTCGCCAGCCGGACCGATCTCGGCGAGGTGGATCCGGAACCCAGGGTTCGTCGCTGACGTAAGGGCCGGTTCGAGGGTGTAGTACAGGAGCCGCCGACCGTCCGATGCCCAGGCGGGTCCGCTGAAGTATTCGTCGCGGTGGCTGAGATAGTCGGTATCGGACCGGAAGCCCGGATCAAGGTCCAGGCGCTGCGGGTGGAGTCCGTCGCGCCCGACCATGTAGAAGCCCCAGTTCCCCCCGGAGTCCTGACCCTTGCACAGGATCTGGTCGTCGTAGCCGGGCCGGTGGATCGGGACCTGGACCGGCATGCCGAGATCGAGCGTCGTCGAGGGGCTTCCGTCCGTGGGGACGATCGCCATAGTCGAGCGGCCATCCTCGTTCGCGACATACAGATCGGTCCCATTCGGCGACCACTCGAACCACGAGATCGCGAAGGGGATGTCGAGGCGCCGCGAGGCACTCCCATCCACGTTCGCGATCCACATCGAGGACGCGCCGCCGTCCTCGTGGCGCGAGAAGACCAACTTCGAACCGTCGTTCGACACCGCCGGTGTCTCGTCGATCGTGGGGCCGACGATGAGCGGCGTCTTCGCGGCCGTCGGTGAATCTCGGACGAAGATGTCGCCATCGAACGAGTAGAGGACCTTGCCGTCGCCGGCCACGCCGAATGGCGGTGGCAGCGCCGGCCGGCGCGTCCCGGCGATGACGAGGACGCCGGCGACGAGGGTGACGATGAGCAGGGCGATCAGGCCGATGGTGCGCCACGGAACCTGACCGACCCTCGCCGACCGCGTGGTGATCGCGGACATGGGGATCCACCTTTCGGGGATGCGCCAGGCGGGTCGGCGCCGCGTGCGAGCGGTCCGCGCGAGGACCTGCCCGAGCAGTGGCTCAGGCTCGCTCGACGGGGCGCTGGCCTCGAACCAGGCAGCGAGATGGCGGTCGAAGTCGTCACGCGTCGTCATGCCAACCGCCGTTCATTCGGTGTGGTCGCGCGTGCGTCCGCGTCGAGCGCGGCCCGCATCGCGCGGGTCGCTCGATGGAGGCGCGAGCGGACGGTGCCTGGCGGGATGCCGAGCGCGTCCGCGGCCTCATCGAGGGATAAGCCGAGGTAGTAGTGAAGGACCAGCACCGTCCGCTGATCGGCGTCGAGGCGGCGAAAGCCGCGTTCGAGCTCGTCGCGGTCGGCGATATCGATCGATGGATCGAGGGCTGGGACAGCTGTCTCCCGGACCTCGGACTCGATCGCCCATCGCCGTCGTCCACGCCTGGCTTCGCGATAGCAGGAGCGGACGAGGAGCCGGTGGAGCCAGGCTCCGAAGCGGTCGGGGTCACGCAGGGACGAGAGATCACGCCAGGCGGCGACGAGCGCCTCCTGGGTCGCGTCCTCGGCCTTCTGGTCGTCCCGAAGGATCAGGCAAGCGGCAGCGTAGAGCCGGCCGATCGACGTGCGCGCCAGCTCTGAGAACGCGCCGTGATCGCCCGCCATCGCCTGCTCGACCAGGTCCCGCCGCATCGGGCCTCCGTTGATCGGCGCGGCTCATGTGGCCGTGCTCACAGGATATGGGGCCGCTCGAGCGTTCTCAGTTCCCGTAAGTCGCGTTAGCCCGCCCCGACCAGAGCGGCCAGATGCGCCGGGACAGGATCCGTCATCTCATTCGCAGGACCAGCGGGACTCGCGGGCCAATCGGGCGGCAACGGGATCGTCGCCCATTGCACCGTCCCGTCAGACCAGCGGACGGCGACCGCGGCCGTGTTTCCGCCAAGTGCCGATGCCGCGCACCGGGCGCTCGGCGGGCACGCGTTGTCGACGGCGATGGCGGCCGGTTCCTCCGACCGTGCCCCGGCGAGCGCATCGAGACCCAGCTCGAGCAGGTCATTGCAGTCGGGCCCGGCGAACGTCCCGCACTGGACAGTCTGGTTTCCGCCGCCACCGATCGGCGTCCCGAAGACCGTGCAGCCGGCGAGACTCACGACCGCCAGCACGATGAGCACCGGGACGCCGGCCCGAACCTGCATCCCTAGCGCACGAGCTCCAGCAGCGATGCGTGATGACGCTTCGGCGCGGCCAGTACGCCGATCGAGCGGGGGGTGTTGCTGATGTCGAACCAGCGCCCGCCCTCCATCGACGTCACCTTCGCCCCGCCACGTTCCGCGATCAGCCCGGCGGCGGCGATGTCCCACGGTGACAGCCCGCCCTGCTGGATGAAGGCATCGAAGCGGCCGTTTCCGACGTACGACAGCGCCATGGCCGCGGAGCCCATCGACCGTGGGATCCGGATGGCCTTGCGCACGTTTCGGTTCCGCGTGGCCGCCGATCGTCCGGACAGCGCCATCGAGACGACGAAGTCCGAAAGCTTCTCCTTGTCGGACGCCTCGATCGCGAAGCTCTCGGTCCCGAGTGTCGACATCAGCATCGCCGGCCCACCGGCGGTGGCCGCGAACGTCTCGCCGCGTGTCGGATCGTGCACGACGCCGACGTATGGCCGGCCGGCCACCACCAAGCCGATCGACACGCAGAAGAACGGGATGCCGTTGGCGTAATTGACGGTCCCGTCGAGAGGATCGATCACCCACACCCGTCCACGGCCCGACGTCGGCGCTTCGCCGGCTTTGGCGCGGTGTTCCCCGCTCTCCTCGGCGAGGATGCTGTCACCCGGGTGATATGACCGGATCGCATCGATGATGAGGTCCTCCGACAGGTGGTCGGCCTCGGTGACGATGTCCCGGGCGCTCTTGTAGTCGATGCGCTCGAGCCGTTCGTAGCGATCCATCAGGATCTCGCCGGCGCGGGCCGCCAGCGCGATCGCGAACTCGAGCTCCGCGGGTTGCGGACCCGCGTCGTCGATCGGTCTTCGCGCCGCCGTCACGGCGTCCGGCATTCGACCTGGAGATCCGCCGGCGCGGTCCCGAACTCGGTCACCGTGGACGTGAACGTTCGCGTCTGGTGCCCACCGATCCGGGGCGTCGTCACGAACGAGGCGGTGCCCATGCCACCATCGCCGACCCGCGACAGCCGGCACGAGGACTGGCCCGTGGAATCGCCCTGGTTCGTGACCGTCAGCGTCACGGCGAGACCGCCGGCGGACGGGACCACCTCGCCGACGCGGGCAGGGAACGGGCCACTCCCCGCGATCGACAGGCGAGCGACAACGGCCAGTATGGCGATCGCCCCGGCGACGGCGATGAACACCGAGCCATGGACCTGCCCGGATGCGACATCACGCAGACCGAGCGGATTGCATTCCTCGCAAAGCCCGACACCAGGCGGGACCGGCTTGCCGCACCGTGCGCAGGGATGGGTCGGCTCGATGGAGACCGGTGAGGGGGGCGCTGACGCGGTCTGTGTCACGCACCGATGGTGCCACGAAACGCTGCTGGACCCAGCGGGTCGCGCGCCTGGACGCGTGTCTGGTCACCAGCGGCCGACGGACTCCACGAGCGCGTCGACGTCCTCGGTCGTCCTCGCCGTCACGATCGCAGCATCCGCGCCGGCGGCGTGCCAGCGCTCCCATGCCCCGCGTGGATCCGTCACCCACTGCGACCCGAGGACCGAGCTGTCCTCGCCAAGCCAGTCGCGCTGGAAACCGACGATGACCGTCTGGTCCTCACGCCGCTTGCCGGCGGCGTCGAGCGCCTCGAGATAGATCGGCAGGTTCGCCTCGAAGTTGTCCTCGAACGTGCTCCAGCCATCGCCGATCCGTGCGGCCAGCGCGGCGCCGGGCCGGGTCTCTCCGCCCACGATGATCGGTGGTGGCGGATCCGGGACGGGGAAGGCGACGGCGTCATCAAGGGGGTAGAACGGCGAGGGCCGCGTCACGGGGCCGCCAGTCCACAACGCCCGTATGACCGCCACTGCCTCCTCGACGCGCTGGACCCGCTCGGGCGCCGCGGGGAAGTCGATGCCGTAGGAAGCATGCTCACGCGGCGCGCCCCCGATGCCGATCCCGAGGATCAGCCGGCCACCGGATGCGATGTGAAGCGTCGAGGCCATGCGGGCCACGACCGCCGGATGGCGGTTCATCACGTTCATCACGAACGGCCCGACCGTCACTCGCTTCGTCTGCGCCGCCGCCATGCTCAGGATCGTCCAGTCCTCGACCACCGGCACGGTCCGGTCCGTGCCCTGCCCGATGAAGTGGTCCCACGCCCAGACACCGGCAAAACCCGCGTCATCGAGCCGCCGCGCGCTCTCCAGCCACCAGTCGGGCGTCGCGCGGATCGTCCGCAGACAGACGCCGATCGGCAATCGGCCGCTGTCGCCAGCCGCCACCGCTACAACCCGGTCTCGAACAGCCGGATGTCCAGCGGGGTGATGGCGTGGCCGTCGCCGCGTGTCGGCCCGAGCGCATCACGCGCGCCGAGCGCGTCGAGGTCGGCCGGGAAGCGTCCGACGAGGTCGATGACGACCTTCTGGATGCGCTCGGCATTCGCCTGGAAGACCTCGAGGACCGACCTCGCATCGACTGCCTCCGTCCCCTCATGGACACCCGCGTCGTAGTCGGTGATGAGGCTGATGTTCACGACGGCCATCCCGAGCTCGCGGCACAGCCACGCCTCGGGGTACTGGGTCATGTTGATGACCTCCCAACCGGCGTCGGAGAACCACTTCGACTCCGCCTTGGTCGAGAAGCGCGGCCCCTGGATCACGACGACCGTGCCGCGCTCGTGGACCTCGATGCCGTGGTCGCGGATCGTCTCGATGGCGAGCTGGCGGAGCACCGGGTCGTAGATGTCGGCGGAGGACAGGTGGGTGACGATCGGACCGTCGTAGAAGGTGTCCGCCCGCCCGCGCGTGCGGTCGACGAACTGATCGCACACCACGAAATCGCCGGGCTTGACGTGGAGCGCGAGCGAACCAGCCGCGCACGGCGAGATGACGGCCTTCACCCCGAGGGATCGCATCGCCCAGACGTTGGCGCGGTAGTTGATCCGATGCGGTGGAAGTGTGTGGCGGCGGCCGTGGCGCGGCAGGAATGCGACCTTCCGGCCGCCGACGTCGGCCAGGAACAGCGAGTCAGATGGGGCGCCATATGGGGTATCGACCTTGATCTCGCGCACGTCGTCGAGGAGCGAGTAGAAGCCCGAGCCGCCGAAGACGCCGATCTCGGCCGTATCCGCCATATGAAACCCTCCATCGTGCACGCGCCGATCCGTCCGAACGCCCTCGCAAGTATGGCGGGCTAGGATTCCCGTGTGACCGACATGCCGACCGGCTCGACCGATCCATCGCCCACGACGTCCGGCTTCGATACGGGTAGCCACATGCCCCCACCGATGTGCCCGGTGACGGGGGTGGATCCAGTACCTGCGCCGACGCCCCCGCCA
>Ga0105239_10009635_pt1 | contig 10863 bp, 15 predicted proteins | sample KBSC44metaG_FD_92761 | JGI IMG/M metagenome (GOLD analysis project Ga0105239, IMG submission 92761) | Corn rhizosphere microbial communities from Kellogg Biological Station, Michigan, USA - KBS C4-4 metaG | ecosystem: Host-associated > Plants > Roots > Rhizosphere > Soil | place: Michigan, USA...
CAGCCTCGTCCTGCCAATAATTCGGGCTGTGGAACAGCGCGCGGCCCAGCACGCTGTAACTGAGAATGACGCAGGCCGCGATCAGCGCGACGGCCGCGATGACGACAATGGTGTTGTTGCAGAAAGCAAGCCCGCGCGCGAACGCCGCCACGAGCCCGGTGGTCGCAGCGGCGTTCGAATGGTCATTTTGATCCCTGAGCGGGCCATGCATCATGCGGAGACGTCGGACGCTAGCTTCAACAGGTTGGCCGCGGTAGCGGTTTTCGCGCTGTAGTCCTTCCACGCGGTGTCCCGGGCAATGTCGCGCCACTTGCCGACCGTGGCCGCATCCAGCACGCTGACCTTGGCGCCTGCCTTTTCGTAGACCTTGGCGACTTCGATATCGTCGTCCTGCGCGCCCTTCTTGCCGAACGCTTCGAGTTCGGTGCCGACGGCGCGAATGATGTCCTGGTGATTTTTCGGCAAGCCGTCGAAAATCGACTTCGACATCAAAACCGGCTCCAGCATGAACCAGTACGAAGCGCCGGCGCCTGATGTCAGGGATTTGGCGACCTCCTCGAGCCGGAACGAAATCAGGCTGGTGGAGGAGGTGATGCCGGCATCGCAGGCACCGGTCTGCATCGCCGCGTAGAGTTCGTTGGACGGTACCGACAGCACGGCTGCGCCCGCGGTCTGCAGCACCATGTCCATTTCGCGCGAGCCGCCGCGGACCTTCAGGCCCTTGGCATCTTCCGGGGCGACGATGGGCCGCGAACGGCTGGCGACGCCACCGGCCTGCCACACCCAGGTGAGGATGATGATGCCCTTGTCGGCCAGGAAATCCGTCAGCGCCTTGCCGACCGGCTGGCTCTTCCAGCGCAGGCCCTGATCGTAGGTCGAGACCAGACCGGGCATCAGGCCGATATTGGTCTCCGGCAATTCGCCGCCGGCGTAGGGAAGGGGATACAGGCTGATATCGAGCGCGCCTTTGCGCATCGCCGAGAATTGCGCGTTGGTCTTGATCAGCGAGGAATTCGGATAGACTTCGGCGGCGATCTCGCCGCCGCTGCGTTTTGCCACCTCAGCGGCGAATACCCTGCATAACCGGTCGCGGAAATCGCCCTTGTCGATGGTGCCGCCGGGAAACTGGTGCGAGATTTTCAGCCTTGTTGCGGCATGGGCCGTCCCGGTCCCAAATCGCAAAATGGCGGGTGCGGCAAGCGCGGATGCGAGGACGTGGCGGCGTGTCAGCATGGGTATCTCCCTTGAGCTATTTTATTTGGAATGTTCGGGTGGGCCTTGCGGCATATTAGCCCGTCTTGGCGGGAATTTTCTCTAGTCTGATAGTTCGAGGCCGAGCTTGTAGCAAATCCGGTCTTATTGCGGTGCACACTTGCTCGAAGATGCGACCGAAAAAGACGGACAACGTGTTCTAACGGGCCTCCATTGCGAACCCCGAGGCGCTCCGAAAAGCCGTTCTCGGAAAAATCTTCACGCAGGCGGTAACAAACGAGGCCGCGGCACCGTCGTGAACAGGAGCGGCATCAGTCGCTTTCAAAACCGGTTTCCAAAGGAAAGACCAGCCAATGACCATCAGCACCCGCATCGCACTCGGATTATCTGCCGCCGTTGTTTCGCTCAGCCTGGCGCTTGCGCCTGCCGCCTTCGCCCAGGACAAGATGGGCAAGGACGACGGCATGAAGAAAGACACCATGTCGAAGGACACCATGAAGAAGGACACCATGTCCAAGGACGGCATGAAGAAGGATGACGGCATGAAAAAGGCCGATGGCATGAAGAAAGACGACGGCATGAAGAAGTAATAGCCGCGCCGCTTCGTCGTCCCGCAGGCTCGCCTCAATTGGGGCGGGCCTGTGATATCAGAGCGTCACACCGGCCCGAAGCCGGCGGCAGCTACTTTCGCTTCTTGCGGGCGGCGTAGCGCGCGTCGCGCGCAGCCTTGCGTTCGGCTTCAAGCGCCAATTCTTTTGCCGCGGCCTCTTCCTTTTGGCGCGCGAACTGGATAGCGGCCTGCTCGGCTGCCTCGGCCTCGCGGCGCTTCTTCTCGGCCTTGGCCGCGTCGCGCGCCAGTTTGGCCTTGGCCCGGTCGGCGGCCTGCGCCTCGCGCTCGGCCTGCCGCTGCATCACCGCAGGGTCATCGAGACCCGGCTTGGCGCGAAACTTGTTCAGGAGGTTCTGCCTGGCTTGCTGCGCCGCCTTCTGCCGGTCCGCGAAGCTAGGTTCCTTGAATCCACTCATTGGTCGGCCTTGTCGCTTTCATTGTTGGTGGTGAGACGATGGGGTCTGGCGCGCGCCGGATGCGGAAGGTGTCCCCACGATCAGCAGCGGTGTACAGCCGCTCGCGCCCGGACGCCATCAAATATCCGCTGGCTGGCGCAATGTCGCGCGAAAACTGAGGCTTCGGTCGTGCCGGCACCGCGATACCTGCGGCCGGAACACACGATTCAGGCTCACCAAAGAGCGATCGAGCGCGCCATAGGTCTGGGTTGGCGCGGAGGATGCGAGGCTGTGACAGGCCGGTTAGAGCCAGCCGGCGCCCAGGTCCATACCGAGAGTCGCCAAGCAGAGCGAAGCAACCAAACCAAGACAGCAGAATCCCACGATTGTCTTAAGCGAACGATCGTCGACCCGCACAACCGAACCCATAGAAACCATCGAAATGGTCGTCATCCCCAACTCCCCGAAGGTCAGCCCCGAAATGCATCGGGCCTGGGAGGTTGTAGGGTTTAAATGTTTATGGGCGATTGCCACGCATCGTTAATCAAACGGTAACACTTCGCGATCATCGGGCGCCGGTGGCAAGTTTGACGATGACAGGCGAGGGCGATGCTCCAATTCGGAAGGCCCGCGGCAAATCGCGGACGATCCTCCGTCATTTTCGGTCATTAAGGAACGTCAGCAAATCCTCGATCATGAAGTAGCCGGTCAGGTACACGATGGTACCGACAATCATCAGCGCGAACGTAAGCCCCACCCATAGCGGCGCCGACTCTCGAGGTTGCATCGTTGGTCCCCCAAAACCCAGCCACATCCAAGCGTGAACGTGGACGGAGGGCAAGGACGATTGCGACCGGCGGCCTATTTCTTGGTCTGCAGCCCCAGCTCCGCAAGCCTGCCGCGAAGGGCCTGTCCCGCGAGCTTGTCCTTGGCTTTTTCGTCGACCAACAAATTGATGAAAGCCAGCCGCTTTGGCTCATCGTCCGCTTCGGCCAATAATCTGCGATAGCGATCAAAATCGAATCCAGCGTCGTCTGACTTACTCATAGCCCGCGCCCTACCCTCACCGGTCCACCAATCATTGTTTCGCAACCCGCGTGAGCATGCAAGGCCCGGCACATCTGGTTTGCGCTGTGCAGCATACGGAGCCGCGATTTTCCGATGAGGGATTGCGTCCCGGCCGGCGCGCCGCTGCCGCAAAAACGGGCAAGGGCGACGAATAGAAATCAGCGATGTGAAGCAGGTCACACTCAAAACCCGCAAGATTGGCTATCACGGTGCCAGCTTGGTTATGGGAGACATCGATGCCATCATCGGAGGGGCAAAGCGGAGGGAGCCGCGGCATTAATTGGCCAGGAATCCTTGCGACCTTGCTGGTGCAGGTTCTTGTCTTGATCGCCTTGTCGGTCGCAGCGGTCACCTATGTCAATTGGTCTTCGGAAGCCGCTCTTGCTGAATTTGTCGGCGCCCTCAAACCATCGGTGTCCGATCACTCGCGCCGGTTTTCCAGCCCGATCCGGCCCGTCAAGGGCCGAACCTGCACGCGCAGAGCGTGATGGAAGCCGGGCGCTTGCTGCCCGGCCGCGGTAATGCCCAGCCGTGAACACCCCGCAAATCGTGCCAGGCGATCCCTGGCGCGCCGATAGCGGGCGCCAGGATTATTCGCTCTGAAAGTGCGCGCTGCAAAATGGGCGTAATCATCTGGCCCGCTCTTGACCGGCGCTTGGGTGGTTAAGGCTGCGGCCGGCAGGCGTCAGACCAGGCCAGCAGAAGGACGATCAGATGCACATCAACGAAGACGCCGTGAGCTCTGCTGCATTCTCACTCGCCAAGGTTTTGGTGGCTGAATTGGTGCGGAAGGGAATTTTCGACCGGGAAGAGCTGATTTCGGCGATCTCCAGCCAAACAGAAGAGCTCCGAAAGATTGCGACAGCGACCAATGAAGATGCCGCGACATTACTGACGGTGTATTGCGAGGAGCTCTGACGGTCTGAAATTGTGTGAGGGTGTATCGCCAGGACTTTTTGATGCACGTTCCGCAGACCCGCCAGGTCCTCCGTCTCAAGGGGGCCGCCGCTGAAGTCAAAGGTGTTCTACGATGGATGACCCCGAACAAGGCCAAAACCGGCGTCCCGCGATTGCAGGACTTGGGATTGCGGCCGTCTTGCTGGTGGTCGGCTTGTGGTTGGCGCACGAGCTGACGGCGACCAGCAAAATGCAGGATTGCCTGATGTCGGGACGCACCAATTGCAACGTGATCGAGCCGGCCGCTAAATGACGATGAGGAGCCGAGGGCGCTGAGGCGGCCTAGCCGAACGATCTTGCGATTTGAGAAAACATTGCGGTTACCGCTCTGGAGTACCGAGCGTCGTTATAATGCTCATCCACAAAATTGAGTATGAGGAGAGCAACCACCGCGGCCGTTACAACTCTCATGGCTGTATTTTTGCGCCGATCACTTAATCATTTCTAAACAGGGTAGAGCGGGGGCCCGGAGGGTAATTCTGAGCCGCACCCAATCCCTCTAAAGGTTGCCCGGCGGCTCCTTCACCGAAAATAATGGCTAAGCCGGACGGCAAAATTGATCTTCATCAGGCGCCGCGGCCAGCGCCCGAGCGCTTCTAGCGCGCTGGTTCACCATCGGCAGCGCCCTTCCTGAGCGAAGGGTGACAGTTCATTCCGGAGACATGGGTTACAACGATTGCGGCCTGGAGGGGCTGACTGATCGGTCGCGATGACCCTACCGGAAGGCGAGGATTCGTTCCGGGCGAGGATGCCGACGTGAGCGTGCATCGGAGGTCCCGCGATCTGCTGCATTGCCCTTCCGCAATGCGGTGATATCTATTAGTGAAAGACGTGATGCGAGATGGACTGCCACATGCTCCTAACGCCATCTGTCATTTTGCCACTGTTGTAATTTTGGTCCCAAAGATAGAGGGCCGCGAGAACGATGAGCGAGGCGACGAAGTTTCGCATTCACTTCTCCTTCGCGTTTGGGCGTTCGTTTAATACTCGACCTGGATTTCCTGTGAGCGCCGATAGAACCCTTCGACCCAGCCGGCCACAGCTCCTGTCGCGAGCCCGGGCTCCGCGCTGAACCTTAACGGAAACACCGCCTTTACGCCCTTCCCAAGGGCCGAATAGAAGGCTTGTCGCACATCAGCCGGTACACCAAACATCCCTCCCCAGAAGCGGAAGCAGCGTTCGCCAACAAACATGTGTGGCGATAGTACTCCAAGGTCCGCTTCGTGGAAGGCTGGGGTTATGAATCCCCGCAGGCGACTTCCATCCCGCAACTCAAACGCCGCCCGCACGAGGAACATGCCATCGGCCTGGCTCACCGGCAATGCGCCGGTAAAGGGTCGAAAGGTCTCTTCGTCGGTTGCGTCGTACCAGGGTTGTCCATCATCGGCCCCGTGGCAGCTAACCCATACGGGATGCCGGTCGAAGTCGGCCGGATAGAGATCTCCGAACTGCTTCAGCTCTGGCATGGTGAGGGCCTATTTCCTCTTCTTCAGCCCCAACGGGTTTTTGCGTTATAATGCAGACGCGTGAAGATTCCAGGAGGGGCCCGCCGAACAGAATTGAGGCTTCATGCGAAGCGTCCCTGTATTAGCAGCATGTGCATTGCTCGTCTCGTGTTCGCCAGAACCTGATATGACGAGCTCAACAAACTCGTGCGCCGCGAAGCTCTACAGCACATACAACGCAAAGGACTTCAATCAGTGCGTCGATGTATGCATCAACTGTAATCGCGGTACGACTACCACTTGCTCAACGTCGTGCACGTTGAAGGGCGCGCGCTAGTGGGGCGACCTTTAGGCCAGGCCACCGGGCGAGTTTTTCTCCTTATGTCTGGGTGCATCCGGACGAGGAACGGTAAATTTCGCTATGCAGGCGGCCATCGAAGGGCGGTACCACCTGGTTTGAATAATTAGCCTTCGCGCGGTAGGATCGCCCGTCATGCCTATCCTCCGTTGGCTCATCGCATTGGTGTTCGCGTTGCTCGTGACCCTGGGACTGGCCGCCGGCATTGCTGTTGGTATCCAGGCGCTATTGCCCTTGATGATGACCGGATGGATTGACGACCGATCGCTCAAGCCCCTCAGCCTCACGACCATCGTATTCTCGCTCCTCGCGCTGACGATGTTGGCAGTCCGCGAGTATCGTCGGCGGCGAGCTGACAAATCCGGCTGAGAGAGTAGTGGCCGCGCCAGCTCTGCCCGTGCCTTGGCTTGGGGTGTTGCGTCGGCGACCGAACAGACAATCTTTTGAAGGCCGAGATATGCTTTTGCGCGCGATTAGGCGTCAAGCCGCGCGCGATTAGGCGTCGAGCAAAGTCAGGAAACGGCGCGCGTCTCAGAATGTGGCTGACATCACCCGGCCCGCAACCAGGGGTGAGCCATGGACTGCAAAGCAGCGTGTATAGCTCAAGCCTCAGTGTGTCGTGAAAAGGCGCGGACTGATCCCGAGCGCCAGGAATACTGGATCGATGAATCGATCAGGTGGCTGGAGCGTGCCATAGAGCGCCCGGGCGACATCGCAGTTTCTTACGAGGTTAAGGACGGACGCCTTGTCACAACGGACGCGCAGCAAAGGGGGATGACGTAAGGCCGCGCAGGTTGAGGCCTACTTTACCTGGTTGATGGATCGCCTCGGCGTCGCAGCATCCAAGATAAAGGAGACAGCCATGATCATAGGAAGTTTTGATGCTCGGACCCTGGCCAACATGGAAGTCGCCCTCGAACGGGCATGTCAGGTCCTTGCGAACGGCAGCGAGCAGCATGTGGCACGGCGGCACATCGCCAGCAAAATCCTCGAATGCGCCGAGAGTGGCGATAAAACACTGGGGGGCCTGACGAAAGCCGGACGTGCCGCAGCGAGCGAACTCTGTGCGACGCATGGTGCTTGACGACAGTCTCGCGGCAGGCCGGCGACTCACGCGAGGTCATCCCCAGGGCGCTTTGGGATCAATTCGGCTTCCTGGTTGGTCCTACTACTAGCCGGTATGTTGGAACCCAAGCCGTATTCCAGCTTTCCAAGGTCGCTCCGCACATCAGGCATTCAAAGCTGCCTATCTCGCGACTCTCAGCCGCCGCCTCGGTACGAAGGTAAATCGCGCCGCATTTACAAGCCCTGTGAACGCCTTCCATCATCCAAGTATATGCGCCGGAAGGCGTTAAGTTTCGTAAAGACTTGGCGTCATCCGGACGATGAGAGGTGAGGCCGCCGGTTCATTTCCTGCAGGCATTACTTCCGGCAGGCATTACTTGGAGCAATGGGCCATCGCGCGTTGGCGCAAGGACCTTCGCTGATTTTGATTTCCCGCGTCTTTAGTGGACCCACTGGCTCAAATTGGCGATCGTCGATGCGAAGGGGGCCATGAGGGCGCAGGCGAAACCCACCACGAGCAAGCCTGCAGTCGTTACCGAGACCAGGTCAATTGACCTTGGGTGCTCGCGTCCGCAGATCAAGTCGAAGTGTCTGGAGCGGCTTTCGTCCCGATATGTCTGAAGGCGCATGGCGGCCCTCCTCGTGCGTGTTGGCCTTCATTCAATCCGCTATTGCCAAAATAGTTCCTCGTGCACGCGCGAGATCACGCCTGACGAGCGGGTGCATCCGGACCATGAGAGGTGAGGTAGGGGGACGGGCGGGAGCCTGATATTGACGCGCCTGGCCTTGGCAGCACGGCCACGATCAACCAAGAGGCATGGGCATTTGGCAATAGCTGCGATCGTGAGCAAGGCACCACGCGGCGTTTCCGGGAAGAGCCGAAGCCGGTATCGATCTGCAACGTGAGGCCGATACCGGGCGCGGAGTGGAAGGTGGAATGAGCTAGATACCGCGTTGCAGCATCTGATCGAAGCCCGCCGGTTCACGCCGGCGGGCTTTTTAATCCGTGGAAGGGCGGGACCGCCGGCTTTTGCCCTAACGGAACCGACGGCCCCTGTGGTGCATTTGAAATCGTCGTGGGTGATACGACTCACGCCCGATCCCACGTTGATCGCCTTTAGGAAAGGGGAGGAAACGCAATGAAAAGTACTGCGCGTGCTCTAGCAACGGCCGCCACACTCGGGCTCATCGGGGGGCTGGCTCCCCCGGCATACGCTTGGGATGGCTATTATGGCAATGGGCCGGCCTATTACGGCGACCTCGCATACGACGGCTATTTCGCTTATGAATATCCTGTCTACACTGGCGGCGACGTGACGGCGACCGCTGTCGATATGATCAACTCTCGCTTTCGACACCGGCGAGTTGTTGGACCGGGAGTTGTCTACCATCGCGGCGAGTATCCGCGCATCCGAACTAACTGGTGATCTGATCCACAGCACAAGGACACAGAGCTAAAGAGCAAACGCTGAAAGACGGGCCCGCCGGTTCACGCCGCCGGGTCTTTCCTTTCAATGACGCCAGCCAATCAAATCCTTAAGAAAAAATTTACCATAGTCTGACAGTTTCGATTTAGGAGCAAAGTTTAGAGGCGAACAGCCAATTCTCAATTCTTCGATGGAAACGAATGTTCGGCGATGTGCTCACTTGTTGCGCTTAAACGTGTCGGAGCACTTCTGACGGGATTAGGCTTCGCGATACTTGTCGCAAGCAGCGGAAATGCCGCAGATCTTCCTCGCCGGACAAATGCCAGAGCGTTTTCGCACGCGGAGTTTGATCGGTTTCTGGCGGAGCGACGCGAGGTGGTACCCGCGTCAGTAGAAGCACGCAAAAAGCTCTTCGACGAATTCTTAAGGTGGCGCACAGCGCGCGAGCGCCGATAGGGTGCGGTAGGCCTTTGGCTGTTTGTCCCAATCAAAATCTGGCCGGATATCGGCGCCTCTCTTGCCGCAAGCCTTGCAGACGAACCGCGATTCCAGATCGGAAAGCCGGATGTGACTGGGCCATCTGTCTCGGCTGATCGCTGTCGAATGGCTGCAGTGATAGTCGGCGCAATAGATCGGAAGGCCGCGAACGCCTGATGCTCGCATTTCTCCGAGAGTTATCTTCTGTTCGCGTGTCACCAGTTTATTTCCAGTTTATTTCATGCCGTTGCGGCGACGTTCCGTTCATTCCCGCCGGTGGGTCGTGTCGCGTATTGGCGACTTGCGGGCAGCGTTTGTAAATCATTGAAACAACAGGGGAACAGTTGCGACGTCCTGCAACATGGGTCGCGTGCTATGACGTCCTCCATCTCCTTGAAATCATTGGCGATCCCAGCAGGATTCGAACCTGCAACCCACGGAGTAGAAATCCGTTACTCTATCCAGTTGAGCTATGGGACCGTCGCGGCCTTCATAGCATTGCCAATATGAAAAATCCGCTTTCCCGCCAAGCCCGTTCCGAACCGTTATCTGCTATCCCGCGACAAAGCTTGAGCGGGTGGACCGTTGCTTTGGTGGCGTCCGCTGCCGGCTGCGGCTCAAGGCTCGTCTGGACAAATGTTGCATGCGACTTTTTCGCCACCCGGTTCCATCGCCATGAGTCCGTCACCTTTTCGCGCACTTCTGTACGTTGCGCGGCGTTCGTCCGCGGCCCAAGGAGCTCCATCATGATTGGTTTGGTTCGCGCCGCAACGCTTTGCGCAACGCTGGCGCTTGGCCTGGTCACGGCGCAGGCGGCGGACAAGGCCTTCAAACGCGACGATCTGGCCGATTCAGCCGTGAAACTGGAGGCCCAGATCAAGAGCGAGGCTGGAGCCGTCGCCAAGACCAACGCAACCCTGAAAACCGATGCCGACGCCGCTTTCAAACGCAGCGATTTCCGCACCGGCCTGCAGATCCTCGGGCAAATCGCCGCCACAACACCTGACGACAGCGGCAACTGGCTCAGGCTCGCTCGCGTCATCTTCCAGATCTGGCCGAAGAACTCCAGCGAACAGACTTTCCTCCTGGAACGCGCCTCCACCGCGGCCTACATCGCCTATCAGCGCGCCGGCAACGCAGCCGAGGAGGCGGACGCGCTTGCGGTGCTCGGGCGGTCAATGTCCGAACGCAAGCTGTGGCGTCCGGCGCTGGATAGCTTACGGCTCTCGCTCGATTTGCGCGAAGTCGCCGAGGTACGCGGCCAATATGAAAAAATGCGCGACGAGCATGGCTTCCGGCTGCTGGATTACACCGTCGATTCCGATTCAGCCTCGCCGCGCGCCTGTTTCCAGTTCTCCGAGGACCTCGCCAAGCGCACCGACTTCGCGCCGTTCCTCGCGCTGGCGGGCAGCGACAAGCCGGCCTTGTCGTCCGAAGGAAAGCAGCTCTGCGTCGATGGTCTGAAGCACGGCGAGCGCTACAACATCAATCTGCGCGCCGGCCTGCCGTCGACCGTGAAGGAAACCCTGCCTAAATCGGCTGAGTTCAATATCTATGTGCGCGACCGCAAGCCGTTCGTGCGCTTTACCGGGCGGGCCTATGTGCTGCCGCGGACCGGCCAGCAGGGCATTCCCGTCGTCAGCGTCAATACGCCGGCGGTCACCGTCAATGTGTTCCGGATCGGCGATCGCAACCTGATCAACACGGTGATCGACAGCGACTTCCAGCAGCAGATCAGCAAATATCAGCTGTCCAATCTCGGCGGCGAGCGCGGTGTCAAGGTCTGGACCGGCGAACTCGCCACCGCCACCACGCTGAACCAGGAGGTCGTCACCGCATTCCCGGTCGA
>Ga0105239_10009636_pt1 | contig 10863 bp, 8 predicted proteins | sample KBSC44metaG_FD_92761 | JGI IMG/M metagenome (GOLD analysis project Ga0105239, IMG submission 92761) | Corn rhizosphere microbial communities from Kellogg Biological Station, Michigan, USA - KBS C4-4 metaG | ecosystem: Host-associated > Plants > Roots > Rhizosphere > Soil | place: Michigan, USA...
AACATCCGGGTTTCCCCTGCCGGACGGCCTGCAGGTGGTGGCGATCAACGACCACGGCGTAGGCATACAGTTTCTGGCCACGCTGCCGTTTGCCAGCACGCTGATCAAGCTGGACCTGACCGACGATGTCGGTGCGACGGTAACCTCGCGCGGCATCTATCTGACCGCCGTACCGCCGCAGGAAATAACCCAGGTGCGCGCCGCTGGCGTCGACATCGGCGCGGCCGGTCCGAAAGTGCTGAATTTCGTTGGCCCCGCCGTTACAGACGATGGCGTTGGCGGGCGCAACATTGTGACGGGCACAGGCGCACTGCTCGTCGCCGATACCGACCCCACGTTATCGGCGAACAGCGATGCGAACGTGGCGACGCAGAAAGCCACGAAGGCCTACGTCGACAACGCGGTCACCGGGCTGCTCGATTTCAAGGGCACGACCGATTGCTCGGCGAATCCCAACTATCCGGCCGCCAGCAAGGGCGATGCCTACGTCGTGTCTGTGGCCGGCAAGATCGGCGGCGCGAGCGGCACGACCGTCGATGCCGGCGACTGGTACGTCGCGACGGCCGACAACGCAGGCGGCACCGAGGGCGCGGTCGGCGGTTCATGGGGCCACGTCGAGCACAACATAACCGGCCTGGGTACGGCGGCGCTTCTTGCCGCGGACACGGACGGCTCGCTGGCGGCGAACAGCGACTCGAACGTCGCGACGCAAAAGGCAACGCGCACCTACGTTGACAACACGGAAAACCGGAATCTTGGCACGACGACGAACGTCGGCAACGCCTACACCGCAGGTGCGCCGCCGGCGGGCGGGTACGTGCCAGGAAAGCTCTACTACGCCAAGTTCAACATAGCGAACACCGGAGCGGCCACGCTTGACGGTCACAATGTATACAAAAACAGCGCCGCACTGACCGGCGGCGAGATCCCCACCGGCGCATTCATTGGCCTGCAGTGGGATGGCGCGGTTTTCAACATGACGGGGGATGGTGGCGGCAGTTCCAGCCCGTTGACGACAAAGGGCGATCTGCAGGCACATGGTACCGTTGACGCGCGGTTCCCCGTAGGGACTGACTGCCAAGTAATCATCGCTGATTCAACGCAGGCGCTTGGGTTGAAGTATGCCCAGCCGGTTGAAGTGGTGATAGATCAGATAGTGGCCTCCGGCTCGCCAGCGGTGATTACGTTCGCCGATATTCCGCAGGGGTTCGCCGACCTCTACATGACCTCTCTGAATCGGCAGACTGGCGCGACAGCGCCGCAGCTTGTCCAGATCAAATTCAATGGCGATTCGACCTCAGGAAACTACGTTTCGCATCGCGTATACAGCGACGGCGTTTCGTCCGCCGCCGCTGGTTCTGACCCGGCATCAACTGCGGCCGGAGCGGCATGCTTCTATAGCAGTGGCTCGGCTAGCGCGACGCATCCCTCAGCGGCGGTGCGACTTGAAATCCCAGGGTACTCGAACACCACGCTGGAAAAAGAGTTCATTTGCAATGGTGGCGTGACATTCAACACGAGCAACGGCGTCAGTTCCGGGCAGATAGCCGGCGGGTGGTTCTCGGCGCAGGGAATTTCACAGATCGATCTAACCATTGCGTCAGGGTCATTTTTGAACGGCTCGGTTTTCACGCTCTACGGGCGTGGCACGAAGGGAACCGGCTTCAGCATGTTGCGCTTGCACGGCGCGTTTTGGTCGCCAGCGCCGAACGGCGTTCCCTATACAAACGCACTGACGACTTCAGGCGGCAACGGCGTAATTTCGCTTCACGGCGGCACCGGTATCACGAAAGGTGCATTGCCTGGCGGCCTAGGGCTTTCGATTGTCGGCAGTACAGTTTTGCTTTCCGGCACGCCGACCTCTGGCGCCGGAACGTTCGCGTTCACCGTCGGCATTGATTCTGGCGATGGGCAGGTTGCGACAAGTGATCAGGTTGTCGTCATCACAGCAGACGCGTATGCAGCGCTGATGCTGTCACATAGCCCATACGCCGCTTACCCGATGAACGAGCCTTCCGGCACGACAATGCTGGACGTTTCTGGCAACGCTCGCCACGGAACAATCTTCCCGAACGCGAACAAGCAAATCGCCGCCGCGCCGATTCGCGTTGGCGGTATACGTAGCTATCGGATGACAGCGCAGGACGTTCGTATTGCGCAAACCCCGGTGCTCGCTGGTCTCATCACCGGCTCGAATAACGGTTTTGCAACTGAGCTGATCGTGCGTACCACGACCACGACCGGCACTGGAACGTTGAACTACTTGTTAGCTGGAAACCCGGCTAACAATTCGCTTCTTTCCACGCATTATAGAAATACCAACAACGCGCGGATACGCGGAACGTGGTCCAGTGGTACCGGAGTTGCAGAAGAACCGAATAATGGCCGTGGATCATCTGTCCATGTCGTCCACGTCTTCCCCAACGGAGCTACGGCAACCCGCGTTCTATACGTCAATGGCAAGAACGTAGGAAGCGTGAGCGACAACCACAATGTGTTGAATGACTTCTGGATAATGATGGGTGACGTCGGCGGCGGCTCGTCCACGCTGGGAACGGTTGGCTATATAAGCGACGCCAACTTCTACAGCGCTCCGCTATCCGCAACGGATATTCTCGCTCTCGCGAAAGCTGCCGGCTTCGTGTCCAACTTCGACCCGACCGCAAAGTCCGGAAACATCGATACGTCCGGATTGACGTTTAATCAGAAGGCGCAGATGGCGAACGTGGCGGCTATCGGCGCGGTGCTCTCGCGCAACGGTTTCGCTGGCGGCGCAAGCGAGAAACGCATTTTTGAAATCACCAACGGCGGCGGCGACGCAACGCATGCGTGGCGCTGGGGCTTCGCGACATCCGACCAAGGGCTTACTTCGCACATCGGCGCGAGCGCTACGGCATCCCTCGGTATCAACGCAGTGGCGGCAACGCAGACTTCTGCCAACACAGGCGGCGTCTTCACGGATACAGCGTTTGCATCGTCGTCGCCTGGCGGTATCGGCACGGCTGGCACTGTGCAGGTGTTCGTCAAATTTGCGACCGGAAAAGTCTGGATCAGCAACGCTGCCGGAACAGGCTGGATTGGCGGTGGCAATCCTGACGCTGACACCAACCCGACATTCACGTTCACCGGGTCGCAGACTTACTACGTCGGCGCGAGCATGGACGGCACGAACGGCAGCACGAGCGCCACGTTTAACGGTGCCGGTCCGTTCACGCTCAACCCGGGCGGCGCTACGACTGGCACGGCCTGGGACGCATGAGCATCCTCGACGCCGACTTCGCCACGTTCGACCTGCAGGCCAACGGTGGCCACTTCGAGTTTTCGCAGGGCAATACGGTCATCGCGCCGCAGGTGGTCGGCACCGATCCGCATCGCGCGGTGCGCTCGACGTCGCCGGCGCGCGCGAATGCGACATCGACGGTGGAGTTCATCGTCTGGTCGCCGGACGGCAGCAATCCTTCGCTCGCGCCGGTGGCCGGCGTGCCGCCGTTGTGCTACGGCGTAGGCAGCGCCGCGGCCACGCTCAACGACTGGGTGGGCTTCGATCCGAACGCGTTCGGATTCTGCCCCGGCGACGGCAAGGTCCGCTGCAACAATGCCGTGATCGCGACGCTGGTACCGGTTGGGTTCGGCAAGAAAGTCGGCATCACGGTCGACACGCGCGACGTGACGGCGCCGACGCTGACGATCCGCGTCCAGGGCAATGTGATCGGCACTGTCGCGCTGCCGACGAATGTCGCGTTCTACTTCATGGGCACGATCAGCGGCAATCCGGGCTCGATCGCGCTGATGGGCAACTCGGGCGTGACGCCGCAGTACTACGACACCGGCGACGGCGGTTGGTATCTGCTGATCGATCGCATCGCGCCGGTGCTGCTGGCGAACGAGCCGTACATGACGGCCGCGACCGATACGCCGCGGCACGAGAAATACGCCAGCAATCTCGATTCGCTCAACCGCCCGATTGCGATGAACGATGGCACGCGGTTCTGGATGGATGGCCCGAGCGCGCCGGCCGAGCTGCAGCAGGATGGCGGCCTGGTGCAAATCCAGGTGAACGATCCACTCGCCGACGAGACGACGCCGAATATCTATCTTCCGCTGTGCGGCGACGCCGCCAAGGGCGTGCCCGTCTACATCGGCCGCGTGGTTTACGACGGCGCGATCGCGACGATGGAGGCGCAATACGCCGGCGTGCTCGATCACGCCGAGCCGGATGGCCTGCAGGCGGTTCAAATCTATGTGCGCGGCATCGAATCGCTGCTCAGCAAGCCACTGCGGCGCACGCTGTTCGCGCCGAGCGAAGCCAACCAGGCGGTGCGTTTTCTTCCGCTGCCGATCAGCGAGGGCATCGTCCGCAACCAGGAAGGCACTGTCATCGATGCGAGCACCGGCGAACGCGTGCTGCACGACGGCGCGATCACGGCTTTCGGTGAATGCCGCGGTGCGGCTGGCGGCGGCGTGCTCATGGTATTCGGCTCTGACTTTGCGCAAACCCCGGACGGCAGCGGTGTCACGTTAGCGCAGCTGACGCCCTACAAGAAGACCTTCGAGACGACGACGTTCGGCGGTGCATTCAATCCTGCGGCCGCGGATTATTTCCAGGCCTGTGGCGACTTCACCACGGCGACTGCGTATGCCGGCGGCGGCCCGGATCACGGCTATCCGACGGCGGCGGGCGTGCAATGGCATGGCGGCTATTTCGCGCCTGCCGGCAGCGCGTTCCAGCTCGTCACGATTGGCGGCCACAAGTACATGCGCGCGAACAATGCCGCAGATGGCCTGGCCTGGTTCTATCAGAGCGCCCACCAGGCGCGCGCTGGCCGCACCTACACGTTCACCGTCAACGTGCGCGAGATCCCGTATTTCGGCGTGGCCGATCCGCAGAACGCGCCGCCGGCGCGGCTGCTGCTGACTCAGTTCGCCGGCCCGGCCGGACAGTTCACCAGCTGGGCGACGCTGACGCTGGATCACACCGGCGTTTATACCGGTTTCTTCGTCAACAACACGGGCGCCGATCAGAACGTCGTTTTCCTGTTCTGTTCGAACAGCATCGTCAGCACGACCGAATACTTCGGCATTGACTCCATCAGCTTCAACGAGCTGCCGCCGGTCGGCCAGGTAGTCGATCTGCCAGGGCCCGGCCTGACACAGATGGTGAATGCGTTCGCGGTCAAGCGCGGGCCGCTGGAGGCGTACCAGGTTGCCACGGACGACACGGATGCCATCGATGCCGACACGGGCTACGTGTACGGCAAGCACATCAGCGAGGGCGAGAATCCGAGCAGCGCGGATTGCCTGCAGGAGCTGTTTGACAGTTGCACCAGCGCCCGCTATGGCGCGGCCGAGTTCAAGTTGCGCGTGCTGCGGCTCCTCAAGCCAGAGGATGTCGACGACGGCGATATCGCCGGCGTACTCACGCGGTCGGATTTTCTCGACGAGCTGATCCAGATCAACGATTTCGCCGAGAACCTGCGCGCGAGTGCCTATGGTCGGCCCAACATTTCACCGTATACGTCCGGCGATTTCGGCCCGAGTACGCTGGCGCAAGTTGACGCGATCACGCGCGAGCAACTCAGCCGCAATTATCAATTGACGGTGAACACGACCGTTAAGCTGCACAACCGCTATCGCGCCGCGCTCGCGCGCGAGCCGTGGCCAACGTTGCTCGATCGCGAAGTCGATCTTCAGCACTTTATCGACCATGCGAACGGGCCGTTCGCCGACGAGCGCAATTTCTACGGCCGCGCGCGCGTCGACATGCCGTTGGGCCGCAATTTCCAAATCGGCCAGGTGTGGAGAGTCGAGCATCCGAACGTGACCGGCGGCTCGCAAAAACTGCTGCTGCGCGGCTTTTCGCCGAAGCAGACGCAGGCCGATCAACCGAACGCAAAACCGATTTTCTGGGGGCTATGAAATGAGCGCATTGATTGGTCACAGCCGTCCTGGTTCACCGACGTGGGCCATCGCCGGCGGCGATGCCGCTTTCGACACCGACCCGGCCGACTTGAACAACGGCAAGGTGGCTGATCGTACTGCGGTGAAGTGGCCGAGCGGCGCGCAGACGACGGCGACCTCGGTCAAGCTGCAGATGGCTTGGCCGGTTGCGCAGCCCATTCGCATCATTCCGATTCTCGGGCTCAAGAGCATTCCGGCCGGCACGAAGATCGTCGTGACCGGCCGCCGCGTCACCGATCCTGCCGGTACGTTCCCGTACGCGCTGGGCGGCAATTCGGCGACACAGCGGACCTTCGCGTTTGCCAATGGCGATATCGGCATATGGGTCGTCGCGAGCGCCGCCAACACGGACCTGGTCGGTCTGCAGGCCGAGATCTTCAACGACGTGAACGGCGTGACAAGTTTCGCCGCCGACCAGTTCATCTATCCGGGCGAGATCGACGGGTTCCAAGGCTGGGAAACTCCATTCGGCATCAAGCGCGATTGGAGCCCGAACCTTGACGGCATGCCGGAGGACCTGCGCACCGTGAACAATCAGCCGCTGCGCTACGGCAAACGGCCATTCCGCGTGGCGCCGATGAACCTGGGCAACGTCGATTACTCGACGGCCTACGGCGACTCGGGCGCACCGACAGTGGTCGACTACGACAAGCTCGCCAACCTGTTCACCTTCGACGATGTGACCTGCTTCCTGCCGCGCTGGCAGGATGCAACTGGCGCGCTCGACGCCTGGGCATTGCACCGCACGGCCATCTTCGGCGTGGCTCGCAGCGTTGGCCTGCCCGTGCATACGGGCGGCAACCGATACGAGATGCAGGCCACGATCGCGGAGTCGCCTTCCGGCGCCTGAGCATTCCCGTTGCATTGACCGAAGTGCCCGCAGACAGTCGGGCCGATGAACGGAATTTGGATTTCGCTGCGATACAGCTCTGCGCTACCGGTGCGCGCTCTGCTCGCGATCGCCGCATGGATCTGGTCGATTCTATTTCTCGCCGCGAGTTGGCATCTCGCCGCCGAACCCAGCTATCAGCTGCTATTCACGCTGGCGCCGGCGAAGACGTGGTCATCGCTATTTCTGATCGATGCGGCCGCGCTGATCTGGCGAATCGTCGATCGACGCCCGCGCATTGGCTGGACGCGCGCGATCAATGCGTATACGTGCGGGCTCTGGGCGCTCTACATCGCCTGCTCGGTGCAAGTCCGCGGCTATCTCGCTCCGGATTGCGCCGGCGACGTGGCCATGCTGCTCGGCGCTATCTGGGCAACGTTGCGCACTGACTTGACCGTGAGCGATCGGGAGTCCGCGTGATGGATATGAGTTTCGCGGATCTCGTTCTGAAATACGGCATCGTCACGGCGATCGCGATTTTTGCGGCCAGCAAAGCGATCCCTTCGATGTTCCGCGCGCGCACGGAAGTGGCCGAGTCTTCCGCGCGCACGGACATCATCGAGGCGCTGCAGGCGCGCATGAACCTGCTCGAGCACGAGCAGCGCGTATTGCGCGACAAACTCGATGACGAACGCGCAGCGCGCGTGGAAGCGGAGGAATACGTCGACGCGCTGATGCGCCGCGTGTCCGCGCTCGAGGCGCAGATCCGCGCGTTGGGGCATGAACCGATCAGGTCGAACTGACAATGTGGGTCTATCACATCACCGAGCATGTAATGACGAGCCAGGATGGGCTCAAACGTTTCGACGGTTATTCCGGCGCCGGCTATTCGTTTTCGGAAGGTCGCAATAACGCCGGCATGGAAGACGTCGTCGGCCGCGGCCCTATCCCGATCGGCTGGTATTCGATCGGCGAGCCGCACCATTCGCCGACGACAGGCCCGTACACAATGAATCTGGACCCGCAACCTGGCACCGACACGCTCGGCCGTTCGGCATTCCGGATCCACGGCAACAACGCCGAGAACGATGCTAGCCATGGCTGCATCATCTTGCCGCCAGACGCCCGCCGCGCCATTTGGGAAAGCGGCGATCACACCCTGCAGGTCATCGCGTAGGAGCAAACCAATATGAAATTCGTCGACAACTGGAAGGGCATCTGGAAGTGGATTTCGTTCCAGTGCTTCTGCCTGCTCGGCGCGCTGCACGGCATTCCGTTGCTCATGACTGCACTCGGCCCGGTGCTCGGCGTCGACGTCGGTCTGCTCGACCAGTTTGGCAAAGCGCACCTCTATGCCATTTCCATGCTGACGTTCGCGTTGGCTGGAGCGGGAATCTTCGGTTTGCTGATCCAGCAGGACACCTTGCCGGATTGGGTACCGTGGAAGATCAAACCTCAGCAACAGGAGAACAAACCATGAAACGCGAAAAGTTCATCTCGATTTTCTCAATGTGTACTTTTGTACTATTGGTCGGCGCGCTCAGTTTCGCCGGCTGCGCCGTGACACCTGCCACGCCGAAGCAGTCGATCTATCAGATCAAGTCCGACTATTCGGATGCACTCGCCGCGGCCGTGCTCTATGACAGCCTGCCACCGTGCACAGGCGCAGCCACTGGCATCGTATGCGCGGATCCGACGGTCAAGCAGAAGCTCAAACAGGCGAAGGACATCGCCTCGCCGGTTATCCAGGCGGCCGAGAACGCGGTGCGCGATCCGAACTTCGACAAGTCCACGGCCGACGCCGTGGTCGCGGCCGCGCGCCAGGCAGTGCTGGCGATGACTTCGATCATCGCGCAGCTGCCTATTCCGAAGGCGGCGGCCAAGCCGACCAGCATGGTAATGATGGCCACGCCGCACGAAGCCGCGCTGCCGATTGCCTACGTGCTCACCTTGCTCACGCAGCTGCTGCAGCTCGTGCCGGCGGGCTCGGCGCTGTTCCAGAAATTCACCGATCAGAAAACGAAGTTCGAGCAGTTCGTTGCCGAGAATCGCGATCCGACCGAGGAGGAATGGGCGGCGCTCGACGCCGAGGTGAAGGCGCTTGAGGCGCAGGTCGATGCAGGGGCTGCTGGATAGCGTCCAGCAGACTCGATTCGAGTTCACGAAGGGCGCCGCAAGGCGCCCTTTTTTTTGCGCCGCAGCGAAACCCACTGGATAACAGCCCAGCACGCGCAGAGCATTTTCACGTCCCCCGGACCCCTTGAAAGTGATTTTGGGGCGCGGGCTCAGCAATAAGGAGGGAGGCGCAGCGCAGGGAACCGTGGAAGTCGATCTTTCGACCATGCTCCAAGCGAGGTTCCACTAAGAAAAGTGCTGCCACGGAAACTATTTTTTCTTACACGCTTTTGATTATGGAGTTACACGAGTTACGCGAATTCTTCCACATTTATCATTTTGGCTTTGTATCAACGTATCATCTTTCTATCTTCTTGATTTTTAAAAATAAAGAAGAAGAGAAAGAAGTGTTGCAAGTTACACGGGTTGAAACGATCGTTTGAATTGGCTTCCACGGAATTCATCTTCCTGAACGTCGAAAACGTGGAAGCCGTGCGCGCGGAAACATTTGACATTTCAATGCGCTAGGGACACGGTCGGGCGAGTTCCACGGGTTCCACGTGTGCATGCCTGTGTCCCCCCCGGAAAGACTCGAATCGCTCGTCGAAGCCTGGCTGGCATGGCTTGAGCATAATCGCGGTGCAACACAATCGACCCTGCGCTGCTACGAACTGCATTTGCTGCGCATGGGCAAATGGTTCGCCGCGCCGCCGCGCGATCCGAAGCTGGCGGCGGCTACCGCGGATCCGCTATCTGCAACAAGTGCAGATTTGCAAAAGTATACTGGGATCTATGCGCACTCGCTGGGCATCTCGCCTCGAGGGCGCCGTCCGATCGTGGCCGCGGTGCGCGGCTTCTACAAATGGGCAAAGCAGCAACGGCACGTCGCGCGCAATCCGGCCGAGCTGCTGCCCTACCCTGCAGCAGGCCTGCGCCTGCCGCGCTCGCCGTCCATCGCTGAGGCAGAACGGCTGCTGATGCAGCCCGACATCGACACGTTCATCGGCTTGCGCGATGCGACCATGATCGCGATTCTGATCGGCTGCGGTTTGCGTCTGTCCGGATTGATGGGGCTGAACGAAAGCTCGGTCATCTGGGAAGCCGACGCCAGCGGCATCGAACGCCTCACGCTGCGCGTCGTCGAGAAAGGCCGGCGCGAACGACTGGTGCCGGCACCGCGCGAAGTGGCGATGCTGATGCGTGCCTATCTGGGACATCCGGATCTCGCGGCGATCGATCGCACGCTGGCCAACGGCGACCAGGTGCTGTTCGTCACGGTGCGCAACCGCGTGGTGAGCATTGCCGACTACCACGGCGAGCGGCGCCGCATCGCGCGCAAGACGATCTGGCAAATGATCGAACGCTACTCGCGCCGCGCGCGCATCAGTGAAGGCGCCAGGCATCCGCATGCGCTGCGCCACCTGTACGGCACCGAGCTCACCGAGTCCGACACTCCATTGCTGCAGACGCAGGCGCTGATGGGTCAAGAGGATCCAAAAAACACAGCGATCTATACCCACCTGGCGCAGCGCAAGTTGAGGGAAGTGGTCGACAAGGCCAACCCGCTGGCGAAGATGCGATCGCCGCTGCTGTCGACGCTCCGATCGCTTGATCGTGCCGTCACGGGCCAGAAACGCGTGCATTCGGGCCCAGCCGGCGCTCACAACGCACATAGCAGGGGGCTGCGCGAACCCACCAAGTGAAGCAGCTGCACTCCTCTGCGTGTTGTTAAAAACGTGTTAAGAAAGGCGATGAAGTATATGGGCGCCCACAAACGATCACCAGTATTCATTATGTAAAATTGTTCTGTAAGTAATTGAATTTATTGATGTGTATTTGTATACAATGACCAAGTTCCGCCAAGATGCAGGCATCGTGCGGGTTCGCGAGCAAATAAATTCGCAGCCCCGTCGCGCCCTGGGGGGTCGGCGCGAGACCTCGCCTCGCCTGCCGTCGGGGGG
>Ga0105239_10009644_pt1 | contig 10859 bp, 9 predicted proteins | sample KBSC44metaG_FD_92761 | JGI IMG/M metagenome (GOLD analysis project Ga0105239, IMG submission 92761) | Corn rhizosphere microbial communities from Kellogg Biological Station, Michigan, USA - KBS C4-4 metaG | ecosystem: Host-associated > Plants > Roots > Rhizosphere > Soil | place: Michigan, USA...
ACATTAAATCCTGATACCAGAATCATGTCTTTTTTACGTTCCAGTAATCGTATGTAGCCATTTTCATCAATAGATGCGATATCGCCTGTAAGCAGCCAACCCTCTTTTGTAAACACTCTGGCTGTTTCTGCAGGATTATTCCAATATCCCTTCATGACTTGCGGACCCTTTATGGCTAGCTCACCAGGCTGACCTATAGGCACTTCGTTTTGCTCATCATCCAGGATACAAACATCTGTAGAAGGCACAGGCAATCCTATCGTTCCATTAAAACCTTTCAATGTAATTGGATTAATAGTGACGCAAGGAGATGTTTCAGTCAGACCATACGCTTCCAATAAAGGTGCTTTTGTTAACTCCTGCCATCGCTCAGCTACGACACGCTGAACCGACATGCCGCCACCTAATGCGAGATGCAATCCACTAAAGTCGACTTTAGCAAAATCAGGACTCTTGATTAATGCATTAAAAAGCGTATTCACTCCAGTGATTGCGGTAAATCGGAATTTTTTCAATTCTTTTATCATGCCGGGAACATCACGCGGGTTGGTTATTAACACATTCAATCCGCCAATTCTCGTAAAGAAAAGACAATTCGCAGTTAAAGAAAAGATATGATAAAGCGGAAGTGCTGTAATAATTATTTCTTTTTGATCCGCCAGCAAATGATTAAACCATGCATGCGCCTGCTCGATATTTGCAATTAAATTTCTATGCGTGAGTATTGCTCCCTTTGATACACCTGTTGTTCCGCCAGTGTATTGCAAAAATGCGGTATCCTGATTATTTAAAGGCACAGGCACGAAAGAATAATTCTTACCCTTAGAAAGCGTTTGCTTGAAATTAATTGCTTGCGGAAGATTCCAGCTTGGAATTTTTTTATAAATGTATTTAAGTGCAAAATCTACCAGCATTCCTTTGAGTGGCTTTAATAAATCCCCCATCCGGGTAATGATGACATGCTTCATTTCTGGCAATCGCGGCAGAGCTTTCTGTACTGTCGCTGCAAAATTTGCAATGGCTAAAATTACTTTAGCACCGGAATCATGTAATTGATGAGTTAATTCATCCGCCGTATAGAGTGGATTAACATTAACGACTACTAAACCCGCGCGTAATGCACCAAACATTGCAATAGGATATTGCAAGCAATTTGGCAGCATGATTGCGATACGATCACCTTTTTGTAATTTTAATTCCTGCTGCAGATAAGCTGCAAAATGACGACTGGATTCGTCTAACTGTTTATACGACAGTGTATTTCCAAAATTATAAAATGCAGGATGGTCGAGGTTATGCTTGCAACTAGTCTCGAATATTTCTACTAGTGATTGATAAACATCAGGATTAATTTCTGCAGGCACCCCAGTTGGGTAATTTTTTAACCAGATCTTTTCCACGCTAATATCCTTGCGATAAACATAATTTGGGCGGCTTGAGCTTGCGTCGCAAGCTACAATTATCGGGACGGCCGGACTTGAACCGGCGACCCCTTGCACCCCATGCAAGTGCGCTACCAGACTGCGCCACGCCCCGTTAAAATTTAATGGCTTACATTCATTTCTGCTTGCAGATTTTGCAAAACACTTTCGAGTTCTGCAATAACTTTTTTTACCATTACGTTAACTTTTACTGATTGACTTACTGTTTCAGGCGTGCTTGATAGTTGAGAGCGAGCGCCTTCAATGGTAAACCCATCTTCATATAATAATTTTCGTATTTGCCTGACGAGCAAAATATCATCCTGTTTATAAAACCGTCTATTACCTCGACGTTTTATAGGTTTAAGCTGGGGAAATTCTTGTTCCCAATAACGAAGCACATAAGCCTTCAATGAACAGAGCTGGCTCACTTCACTAATGGTGAAATATAATTTATCAGGAATCGCAGGCAAATCTCGCTCAGTTTTTTGCTTACGCTTCACTTGCTATCCCCTGAATGATCCTTGACTTCCTTACCGATAAATTTTTCCACACGGGCTTTAAGCTTTTGTCCGCAATGAAAAGTCACGACCCGACGAGCAGACACTGGAACTTCTTCACCCGTACGAGGATTACGACCTGGACGTTCATTTTTATCGTGGAGTGTGAAATTACCAAAACCTGATATTTTCACTTGCTGGCCATTAATCAATGCATCACTGATATACTGAAAGAATAATTCGACGATTTCTTTAGCTTCACGGTTGGTCAAACCAATTTCTTCGTCCAAATGCTTTGCAAGATCCGCTTTTGTTAATGTCCCCATGTCATCTCCTTAGTTCGGCTCCTAAATTTCCTTTCAACGTTGTGATAATGCGTTCCATTAACGCAGTTACTTCATCGTCTACTAAGGTACGCGTTGGGTGTTGCAACACCATAGCCAACGCAATACTTTTAAGACCAGGTGAGATTCCTTTCCCTTGATAGACGTCAAAAATAAAAACGTCTTTTAACCAATCACCTGCAATCACTTTTATTGTATCCTGAATCTCTCTCGCTGGTATAGCCTGATTTACGAGAATCGCTATATCACGTCGAATTTCAGGGAACTTGGAGATTTCATGAAACCTTTGCAAACCAGCCATTTCCAGCTGATTGATGTCTAATTCGTATACAAATACATTGTCTGTTATGCCTAAATTTTGCAATATTACGGGGTGTAATGCCCCTACAATACCTATTTTCTGGCTACCATGATATATACCGGCAGATTGCCCTGGATGTAACACCGGGCTGGTTTCTGGTTTAAAAATAAGCTGATTATCAATATTTAAAAAATGAAACAGACGCTCAAGATCACCTTTTAAATCATAAAAATCTACTGTTCTGGCAGCAAAACCCCATTGCTCCGGATGAGCCAATCCCGTGATCAATCCGCCTAATCTGGATTCTTGTAATAAATTCTTGCCACGCTTGGTAAAACACGTTCCTATTTCAAACAAACGAATTCTGTTTTGCTGCCTGCTCTTGTTATACAGCAGGGTATTCAGCAAGCCAGGCCATAAGTTTGTTCGCATGACTGTCATTTCATTGGTAATGGGATTGACCAACTCGCAAGGCTCTTCATCTGGCGCCAGCAAGTTTTGAAGATTTTTATCAACAAAACTGTACGAAATAATTTCGTGATAACCCTCGTCACTGAGAAATTGACGTAGAGCTTGTAAATCTTTAGCACCTTCACTTGCATGTGCACCCTGCAATTGCCCCTTTAGCGCATGTGTAGGAATTTTGTCATATCCACGCAATCGCGCGATTTCTTCAATCAAGTCTTCAGGCAAAGTGATATCAAAACGATAAGAAGGGATATGAACTACCCAACTTTCCTGTTTGGAAAATGGATCATGATTAAATGAAAAATGTAAGGCCTTGAAAATGGCTTCGACTTCCTGATCTGAAACCGCGACACCTAAAACTTTCGTTATTTTTTCTTTAACCAAGGTAATGGTATTTTGCCTGGGCACATTATCGTTATGAATGATTTCAATAACAGGCCCTACATCACCGCCTGAAATTTCAATAATGAGTTGTGTTGCACGTTCTATTGCTGCGCGTTGTATCGTTGGATCAACGCCACGTTCAAAACGATATGCAGAATCAGAAGTTAATCCATAATGCTGGCGCTGCCTGGCAACAATCTGAGGAGTAAAGAATGCGCTTTCAAGAAAAATATCTTTTGTCAGTAAAGTAACACTTGAATCCATACCCCCCATGACTCCAGCAATAGCCAAAGGATTTTTTGCATCTGCTATCACTAACGTTTCAACATCAAGCTGTTGTTCACTGCCATCCAGCAATGTAATCTTCTCGCCATATTTGGCTTTCCTGACATGTATTCCCTGATGGATGGTATTCAGGTCAAATGCATGCATGGGTTGTCCGAGTTCAAGCATGACATAATTTGTAACATCTACCACAGGACTGATAGAGCGTATGCCGCTGCGACGCAAACGTTCTTTTAACCAGGCTGGCGTTTCTGCATCCGCTTTGACATTGCGTAGAATACGGCCTATATAAACAGGACAATCCTGTTTTGCTTCAACAGAAACGGTATGAACAAGATTAAACGTGGATTGCACTTCAGGAATATTATTATCTTTTAATAAAGGTGATTTGGTTAATGCAGAAACTTCACGCGCCAAGCCTTTAATACTCAAGCAATCGCCACGATTCGGTGTAATCGAGATATCAATAGTGTAATCATCAAGCTTCAAATATGATTTGAGATCCTTTCCGATTGGTGCATCTGCTGCTAATTCCAGCAGGCCTTCATTGTCATCACTCAACCCCAATTCACTTGCAGAACATAACATGCCTTGCGAAGCAACGCCTTTCAAAGTTGCGGCAGTAATCACCATTTTATTGGGAAGAATAGCATTAATCATGGCCACGGGCACTTTCAAACCTGCGCGCACATTAGGCGCGCCACATACTATGTTTAATGTGCTTGCGGAACCTACGTTGACTTCACAAATATTCAATCGGTCTGCTTCAGGATGTTTTTCGACTTTTAAAACCTGGCCAACGATAACGCCGCTAAAATCCTGTGATACAGGCGCAAGCTCTTCGACTTCCAGACCAGCCATTGTTAATGTAGTAGATAATTCTTCGCGGGTAATTGCCGGATCAACCCATTCGCGTAACCATGATTCACTGCATTTCATAGGAGTTATCTCTTCAAAACTGTTTTAACAAACGCAAATCATTTTCGAATAATGCACGCAAATCAGTCATGCCATATTTTAACATCGTCAAACGGTCTATACCGACGCCGAATGCAAATCCACGGTATCGCTCGCTATCTATCCCGACACCTTTTAAAACATTAGGATGAACCATGCCGCATCCCAATACTTCTAACCATCCAGTGTTTTTGCAAATGCGACAGCCTTTACCGCTACATTTAATACAACCTATGTCAACTTCAGCCGAAGGTTCTGTGAATGGAAAGTAAGATGGCCTGAATCGTATAGGTGCATTGGTTGAAAAAAATTCATGAAGAAATTGATTCAACAACCCTTTTAAGTCCGCAAAAGTAACATGCTCATCTACCATGAGACATTCCATCTGATGAAACATGGGTGTATGCGTCAAATCAAAATCACGGCGATAAACTCGCCCCATGGCGACCATACGTAATGGTGGCGGCATCTTTTTCATTGCATGTATCTGCACAGGTGACATTTGACTACGCAATACCAATCCACTACTGAAATAAAATGTATCTTGCATGGCTCGCGCAGGATGCAGTGGCGGTACATTTAATGCTGTAAAATTATAATAGTCTTCTTCTATTTCGGGCCCTTCCATGAAAACAAAACCCATTTGACTGAATATTCGTCTCAATTCCTGAAATGTTTTTGTAATAGGATGTATGCTACCCATTGCTGCAGATCGACCAGGCAATGTGACATCTATTGTTTCTGATGCAAGTTGTTTTTCAATTAACTCTTTTTGCAATTCAGAAATACGGTCATCTATAAGCGCCTGAACTTCCACTTTGGCAGCATTTATTTTTTGACCTGCGGTTGGACGTTCTTCAGGAGGCAATTGCCCTAATGTTTTGAGATACTCAGTTAATTGGCCTTTTTTGCCGAGATATTGAACGCGAAAATTATCTAACGACTTCAAATCAGTCGCTGATTGTATTGAAGACTTGGCGTGACTTAAAATTTCTTCTAAAGCTTGCATGCACAGATATGCTCCCTACTTTAACTCTCTCCAGCACGGCATACCTGTGCAGACTACCATGTGGAGAGAGATAAACTGTCTTACTGAACAGCCAGGTGGCTGTTGATTTATGAGCTAGTTAGACATTAGAACTTATGCAGCGTTTTGTAAGCCTGCTTTAGCTTGCTCAACCAGAGCTGCAAATGCTGCTTTATCATGAACTGCGATATCAGCAAGTACTTTTCTATCAATTTCAATAGCAGCTTTCTTCAAGCCATTCATGAAGGCGCTGTAGCTCATACCATGCGAACGGGCACCAGCGTTAACACGTGCAATCCAAAGAGCACGAAATTCGCGTTTTCTTTGACGACGGTCACGAAATGCATATTGTGCAGCTTTAATAACTGCTTGTTTAGCAACTCTCAGTACGCGACTACGCGCACCGTAATAACCTTTAGCTTTAGCAAGAACCTTTTTATGTCTAGCTCTTGCTGTTACACCACGTTTAACTCTTGACATACTCTCTATCCTCTTTTTGACTCATTTATTTAGGCCATTCACCAAATACCACATGGCGATAGGCGGGACATACACTTGGGGCTTAAGCCCCAACAGTTAAGCAAATGGCAACATCTGCTCAATTCTACCCAAATCTTCATCACGCACCATGAAACCAGCTCGTGCATGACGCTTCATTTTGGTAGTTTTGCAAGACATTTGATGACGGCGCTTTGCAGCACTGCATTTGAAACCGCCATTTCCAGTCGCACGAAATCTTTTCGCGGCACCGCGATTTGACTTCAACTTAACCGTTTTTGCACCTTTATATGCTCTTGGCATTTCTAACTCCAAACATTGATAGATAAAAACATTTCACTTTTTCTTAGGACCCAACACCATGACGATTTGTCGCCCTTCGAATTTGGGAAATTGCTCGACTGATCCAATATCAACCAAATCAGCTTGCAGTCTTTGCAGTAATTGCATTCCTAACTCTGGATGTGACATTTCTCGACCACGAAACCGCACCGTAATCTTTGATTTATCACCATTTTCCAAAAACTTCATGATGCTACGCAGCTTAACCTGGTAGTCAGCTTCTTCTGTAGCTGGACGCAGTTTGATTTCCTTAACCTGAATACGCTTTTGTTTCTTTCTGGCAACCGCATTGCGCTTGCTGAGCTGAAACTTGTATTTGCCATAATCCATGATTCGGCAAACAGGCGGCTTAGCATCTGGAGAAACTTCGACTAAATCCAGCCCGGCTTCTTCACTAATTCTTTTCGCTTCATTAGTTGATACAACGCCAAGTTGCTGGCCTTCAGCATCAATCAAACGAACCTCATGAGATCTGATCTCATCGTTAACTCGAGGTTTTTTTTCTGTGCTAATACTTCATACTCCTATTCAGTCCTACCCCGTCGCGCTATTTCGGTTTGCATTAATGCTACATATTTAGCCACCGACATCACGCCTAAGTCGTTACCATCCTGTGTTCTCACAGAGATAGTACGCGATTCCACCTCACGATCCCCTATTACTAACAAATAAGGAACATGTTCTATGGTATGCTCGCGGATTTTAAAGCCGATCTTCTCATTTCTCAAGTCCGATTTTGCCCTAACCCCATGTTTTTTCAACTCTTGGGTAATTTCAGCAACAAAATCAGCCTGTTTATCAGTAATATTCATTACTACGGCTTGAGTGGGAGCCAGCCAAACAGGTAGTTTACCAGCAAAATGCTCCAATAAGATACCCATAAATCGCTCCAAAGACCCTAAAATTGCTCTATGGAGCATGGCAGGAACCTTTTTACTGCCATCTTCGGCAATATAATAAGCATCCAGACGCGCAGGCATATTGTAGTCAAGTTGCAAAGTACCACATTGCCACATACGGCCAAGGCAGTCTTTAAGATGAAATTCTATCTTGGGACCATAAAAAGCACCTTCTCCGGGCAATACTTCATACTTCAAGCCCGTGCTATTTAATGCTTGTGCCAAAGCACCTTCGGCTTCATCCCAAAACTCATCACTTCCTATGCGTTTGTCCGGACGGGTAGCCAATTTGACGATAATATCGTTAAAACCAAAGTCGCGATAAACATCGATGACAAGATTAATAAAATTGGCAGCTTCGCCTTGCACCTGCTTATCGGTACAAAAAATATGAGCATCGTCCTGGGTAAGCTGGCGCACACGCATTAATCCATGCATGGCTCCGGTGAGTTCATTACGATGAACGCAACCAAATTCAGCCAATCTGAGCGGCAAATCACGATAACTTTTTAACCCTTGTTTGAAAACCTGAATGTGGCAAGGGCAATTCATGGGTTTAATCGCAAAGAGACGCTCTTCTGATTCCACCGTAAACATTTCGTTATTAAAGTTACCCCAATGACCCGATTTCTTCCAAAGCTCAATATCGACCACTTGTGGCGTAACAATTTCCTCATAACCTTGCTCGGCAATTTTACTACTGATATAAGCTTTGATTGTTGAATAAATTGCCCATCCATTCGGATGCCAAAATATCATGCCGGGCGCTTCTTCCTGAATATGAAAAAGATCCATGGTTTTAGCTAGTTTTCTATGATCACGCTTTTCAGCTTCTTCCAGATTTTTTAAATATTCATCCAGCGATTTTTTATCTTTCCAGGCCGTGCCATAAACTCGCTGTAACATTTCATTATTTGAATCACCTCGCCAATAAGCGCCTGATACCTTGGTGAGTTTGAATGCTTTGAGCATGCCTGTACTTGGCACATGCGGGCCACGACATAAATCAGCAAAATCGTGTTGTTGGTAGATAGTTAATGTTTCATTTTCAGGAATATCCTGAATAATTCTGACTTTATATTCTTCGCCTAATTCTTTAAAAAAGTTTATCGCTTCATCACGGCTCACTACTTTTCTTGATACAGGATAATTTTTTTGTGCGAGCTCTTCCATCTTGGTTTCAATTTGCGCGAGATCATCAACTGAAAATGGCCGCCCAAAAGCGAAATCATAATAAAAACCATTTTCTATGACTGGACCAATAGTCACTTGCGCAGTAGGAAACAGGGATTTGACAGCATGAGCCAATAAATGCGCTGTGGAATGACGAATAATCTCAATGCCTTCAGCATCACGATCCGTGATGATACGCACCTCAGCATCTTGATCTATTGTATAAAATGTATCAACCAACTTGCCATTCACTTTACCTGCAATCGCAGCTTTAGCAAGACCGCTGCCTATGCTGGCAGCAACTTGTCCCAAGGTGACAGGCGCATCAAATTGTTTCTGACTTCCATCTGGTAGTGTAATAACAGGCATAAGTTCGCTGCTCAATAATGTTATCGAAGATATAGTTATACAAAATAAAATCCCTCACTGCAAAGATCGCAAGGGAGGGATTATAGAATCTGGTAGGCACGAGTGGGATCGAACCACCGACCACCACCATGTCAAGGTGGTGCTCTACCACTGAGCTACGTGCCTGTTGAGGGTCGTAAAGATACAACGTAAGAGTTTAATAATCAAGGGTTATTAATGTTGCCAGATGGCAAATAATGAGTATGATGCGCTCTTGCAAAAATATCGCCTCGCACAAAAATGCAGGTATTATCTTTGACTACTTTATTCATAATAACAACAAATGAGGCGCCAATGAATTCTTCACGCACTTTTCACCCTGCCATATGTAGCGATAAAACTTCTAACGCTGACCTTAAATTACTGCTGGAATCAGGCAAGTATGACTCCAATTCGAATCATTTTGGTTCAAATGCTCTGCATATCTCTGGTCGATGTCCTAACAGTGTTATGTATCCAAGAATAAAATTACTTTTCGCACATGGTGTGAATGTGAACAGCAAAGAATATGAATATGGAAATACACCACTACATGTTTTTGTTGTGAATGAAAACATTGCAGGTGTTAAATTCATCATTGAACAAGCAAAAAATTACAAAATAAAAATTGATTTCAATAGTCAGGATAAGCAAGGTAAAAACTGTCTTATATTAGCTGCCAAAATGCGCCACGAAAAACTTGCCATTTATTTACTTGAGCAAGCTGGTGAAGACAAAAATTTTAATATCAATCTGACTGATGAAAATAAAATGACTGCATTACATTATGCTTGCGCACTGGGCATGCCGCAATTAGCAACAGCATTATGTAAAAGAGGTGCGGATTTAAAACTTAAAAACATGAAAAATCAAACAGCCATTGATTGCACAGAAATGAATGAAGATAACATCTCATCCATTCTTAAGTCTGTAGCAATTGAACCAACCCGAGATGAATTTGCCACCTCTAATGATCTTTGTGATTCAAATAATCAACCCCCATATATTGGCATAAAGGATGGTAAAACATTTCCCTGCCCTACTATAGCCTCAATCAAATCCAATAAAGATCATGCTGCAACCCTTTTGAAAGAATCCATATTTGATTCAGAAGCTATGTATCTAACGCAATTTATCGAACCCAAACTCCAGGGCGAAGCAGCTGTACAACATTTAGCAAATCATCTCATGTCTCAAACCGAGAAAGATGTGATACTGCGTAAATTTGATGCCATGTCTGGCACCAGTTGTGTTAAAGCAGCAAAGCGGGATCAGCACCTTGCCAGAAATATTTTAATTGAAAACGGTGCAGATTATTCCTGGTTAATTCGTACTTATGCAGCAACAAATAACTTACAGTTATCTTGTTTGCTCGAATTATCATCCATAGATTTACATATCAATATTCCAGGCACACCCTCGGGCAAAACAGCCCTGCATCAAGCAGCGGCACAAGGTCATCTGGCTGTTTGCAACCAATTGATTGCAAAAGGTGCGAATATCAATGCTACAGATAGTGATGGTAATACGCCCATCATGCTCGCGTGCCTCGCCAAAAAATCAAACATTATGTTAGCACTGGCAGAAATGGGTACGAATGTTGCCATAAAAAACAAGGCTGACAAAACAATTTTTACTCTGTTAAATCAAACAAATCAAAATGAGCTGATTGCACCGCTTACTCAAATCATCAATCAAGTAAAAAATGCTGACAGTACTGACAAAAGCACATTGAGCGTATCAATGACAAGACAATAATATGAGAGCAGGAGTTCCCGCTGAAAAACGCTGGAACTCCTTAAATGTTTATATGCTGCTTCTATCTTCCTAATGCCATCTCTTGCAACTGATGAATCAGATCACGCAATTGTGC